>ERZ1026864.15-NODE-15-length-144420-cov-22.663928_pt1 | contig 144420 bp, 130 predicted proteins | sample MGYA00380162_ERZ1026864 | MGnify/ENA primary metagenome ERZ1026864 (study PRJEB33269, sample SAMEA4719798) | human gut metagenome | biome: human-associated habitat; feature: organic feature; material: feces | place: Cameroon | collected 2013-10 ... | reverse complement strand
GCTAAATTGGTATAAAAATAAGGACTAAATTAGGCATAACCCCTTGATTTTACTGGGTTTCATCTAACTTGGTCCTATTATAACTCAAACACCATTTTCCCAGCGTGATACCGCCTGCCTTGTTACCATGATTTTATCTGCCAGCTCGTCTTGTGACATTCCTCTTTCTGTACGAAGTTTCAAAATAATATTTTTTGTTTCCATCATCCCTACCTCCTTTTCTTATATCATACAGGAAAAGAAGTTTTTAAGAAAGCAACTTACTGTTTCCATTTTCATCCCCTCTCACTGTTTCCTTCCATTTTCACACTCATTCCCGGTTGCTTATTACCGGAAAATGCCAAAAAAGCTCCCATGAACATGGATTTCATCCAGAAATCTCATCACTCATGGGAGCTCAATTCATTTTATAAATATCCTGCCGGATTAACTGCAGTTCCGTTTACAATAATCTCAAAATGAATATGTGGTCCGGTACTGTCTCCGGTATTTCCGGTTCTCGCAATTACCTCACCCTGGTCTACATACTGTCCCGCACTTACCTGAATAGAACTTAAATGTGCGTATCTGGTTTTTACACCATCCCCGTGGTCGATCACTACACAGTAACCATATCCACCGGACCAGCCTGCAGATACGACACGGCCTGCTCTGGAAGCACGGCATGCGGTTCCTACCGGAACACCCCAGTCAATACCCTTGTGAATCGTTCCCCAACGGGCACCGAATCCGGAAGTCAAGGTTCCGTATGTTGTCGGCCGGATATACGTCGGCAGTGGCATGGTCCCCCGCTCCACGATCTTAGGAACGGCTTCTGTATTGATTGCCTGCTTAATGATCTCACGTCCGGTCTCTGCGCCGTTATTATAGCTTACAATTGCCGTTACGGTCCGGTTACCGGTCTGTGGCTCCTGAATCACCGTATCGTCTCCGACATATTTATTCGGATTATCCACATACTGTACATCAGCCTCATAATCCTCGGTATATGTGGTCTGCTCCCGCATTACAACGGAAAGCTCCGGCTTCGGAACCATAACTACGATCTGGTCACCGACTAAAATATTGGAATCGATCTCCATACCTTCGTTGATCGCCAGAAGTTCACCGGTTGTCATACCGTATTTATCTGCGATCGTAGACAGACAGTCACCTGCCTGCACCTGATAAACCTCATTGTTCTCCTGTTCTTTGGTAATGCTCTCATATGCTGTCTGTACATCACTCAACTGGTCCTGAGAAGCATAGGTTTCAATTACCTCAATGTTCTCCTGGAACTCCACTGACAGGATACCGTCCTCTCCGACATTTACAGAAGCATCTGCGATTGTCGGATTACCTTCTGCATCCGCAGCTACAACCGGCGGATTATTCGCTGTCTTGGAGGCATTCACCACATTCGTTGACATAGCCCCAACTTCCTGTTTATTCTCCGATGCCAGCTCAATCATGAACTCATCATCCGTATCGTAATTATTCTGTACCTGCTCTAATACCTGTAAAACTTCAGCCTCACTGGAAAGTGTCACGGTATAATTATTGATTTTCAAAGTATATGCCAGCGTCTTATTATCCACTGTACATGCCTGTAGCTCCTGATATACATTCTGCTTCAGAGTCTCTGCATCCTCAGCCTTTCCAAAGCTCTTCTTGACCGGCTCATAGGCTACATCTGCATCTACAAGTGTCAGAGCATCGGACTGTGCATTCAGCTCCAGACGTGCCTGCTCATAGGCTGCCTGTGCTGCCTCCTTGCTTTCTGCCGTTCCCACGCTCCTGCCATTAATCAGAATCTGATATCGTTCCTTTACAAAATCACCATTTACCGCAACCGGGAATGCTAACAGTGCAACACTTGTTGCAATAAACAAACCACGATATATCTTTAATTTTCTACGAATCGTTCCTACATTGTCACGTTTCATTTGTCTGACTCCTGTCCAATTCTAAATCACTTTGTAACATTTTCGTAACAATTATAACAGTCTTTCGTTCATTTGTAAAGTCTTATTCACGGAGACAAGAATAACGTCGCCAATTGACTTTTCCTGCTTCGTTTTCTATACTGATGATAGATTATGAATGGGAGTATCGGAATGAATCATAAAAGAGTGTCTCTTTCCAATTTAAAACCGGGAATGCAGGTCGCTGATGATATTTACAATCAGAATTATCAGCTGATCCTGCCAAAAGGCGTGGTCATTACGGAACAGATTCTGCCCCGCCTGGTCTATTATGGCATTAAGCAGATATCCGTCTTCACCGAAACACCTGCCGGAACGGCTTCCGTTTCCAACACCCCCGAGTCTCCGAATGTATATAAGACCCATGCGCAGCGTGTTCGTGAAAGTGATGATTTCCTACAGTACAGTGATGCATTTTATGAAGCAAAGGATCATTTCCAATACACTCTGACCGACATTGCCGAGCGCGACACCCAGATTGACATTGATCAGATGTTTGAGACGACCGCCGACATTCTGAAGCATGCCCATACCTCCTATCAGGTGTTTGACATGCTCCATAACATGCGGCATTTTGATGATTCTACTTTCGCCCATTCCCTGAATGTGTCTATCATCTGTAATATTATGGGAAAATGGCTGCATCTTCCGGAGGAAGACACCAGACTGCTGACCGTTTCCGGTCTGCTCCATGACATCGGAAAGCTGATGATTCCATCTGAAATCATCACCAAACCGGGACGGCTGACTGCAGAAGAATACGAGATCATCAAGCAGCATTCCCGACTCGGTTATCAGCTGTTATCCAAGCAGGATCTGGATCCTCGAATCGCACAGGTTGCGCTCTGTCATCATGAGAAATACGACGGCAGCGGATATCCTCTGCATATTTCCGGGACTAAAATCCCTGCCTTTGCCCGTATTGTCTGCATTGTGGACATCTATGAAGCGATGACGGCCGACCGGGTATATCGGAAAGGTATCTGCCCGTTTGAGGTCATACGACAATTTGAGGCAGAAGGTTTCCAGAAATATGATACGGAATTTATCCTTACATTTTTAAAGGGAATCGTCCAGACCTATCTGCACGAGACCGTTCTGTTAAATAATAATGAAAAGGGCGAGATCGTCATGGTAAACGAAAACGCCCTGTCACGTCCTATGATCCGCACTTCAGACGGATTTCTTGATCTGTCCAAAAAACCGGAATTACAAATCATTCAAATTCTGTAATTTTCTGAAGCTCATGTACCACTTCGTCCATCAGCCCCTCTATATCATACCCCTCTGCATCTACGATTACATCTGCATATTTCTCATATAACGGAATTCTTTCATCATACAGATCCTTCAGCGTCTGTCCATCCTTCAGTACAACACCTCTCCGACGGATATTCCCCAGCCGGCTGCAGATTGTCGGGTAGGATAGTTTCAGATATACCACTGTTCCGATTTCCCGGAAATGATTCATAGCCTCTTCTCCGTAAATGACACTGCCACCGGTTGCAATCACATGCTTATCCGTTTCAATTCCCGCATTTACTTCATTTTCAATCCGGATAAATGCTTCTTCACCCTCTTCTGCTATGATTTCCCGTAGCAGCCGGCCTTCTTTTTTCTGGATCAGAAGATCCGAATCTGTAAATTCATACCCCAGGACCTTCGCCAGCACAACTCCGATCGTACTCTTACCGCATCCCGGCATTCCAATCAGGATGATATTATTTCCTTTCATTCCACCTGTCCTCCTATGCTTTCTTTCGTACGGAATATCCGAAGCTTCCAAGCTCCGCTCCCATCTCGTAATACCGTCCATGGGAATACGCCAGAGGCTTGGCCGCAGAAAGATCAAATGTACCCTTTTCATTCATATATTCGTCACTGACCTGAACATTCACTACCTCTGCAATGAACATATCATGGCTGCCAAGCGGAACAATTTCTTTCACTTTACATTCAATATTTACAGGACTTTCCATAATGATCGGTGCATTCACCTGCTGTGCCTCTCCCTTTGTCAGTCCTGCTGCCCGGAACTTGTCCTCATCCCTGCCGGAACGGACACCGCAATAGTCCGTAGCCTTTAATAGCTCCTCCGTCGTCAGATTCACGACAAATTCTCCCGTTTCCCTGATCATCGGATACGAATAGCGTTCCGGTCGAACCGATATATATAACATAGCCGGATCTGAACAGATTGTTCCGGTCCATGCAATGGTTAAAACATTATCATTTCCCTGTTTATCCCGACAGGTCACCAGTACTGCCGGCAGCGGATACAACATATTTCCAGGTTTCCAGCTCACTTTACTCATTATAATATCCTTCTTTCTCATTTTCTGTATTCCACACTCAAGAATACTTTGTCCCCACGATTTTGGCAAGTCCTATTGTCAAAATCTCATGAAAAATGGTATGATAGAACCAGATTGGAAAGGAGGCCATACGATGGCGGCACAATATCTGGACATCGAAGATGTTCCCGAAGATTTACAGAAAAAAGTACATCAGAATCTGGCATTCCGTACCGGAAGCTTCGTCTGGAGGATCAAATTCAACACACCGTTAAATCCTTCCACCGTGAATGCTTCCACGATGTATCTGACCAATGAGATGGGAGCACCTGTAAATGCCAACATCCGATATAATCCGGATACGAATATGATTGAAATAGAACCGACACAGGCTTATGCAGAAGGTGTTTTCTACTATCTGAACATCTCCACCAAGGTCCGTTCCAGAGGTGGCCAGCAGTTAAAAAAACCGATTCAGATCAAGTTCAAGCTATGATATCCGATCCTTAACGAATCCCAGAAACATTTCCCATTCCTGTGGATTTTCCACATAATATAACGGACATTCCTTACCTGTCACATCATAATGCCGGATGACATCCGTCTCCGGATCCAGGCGATAGTACTTACAGAGCTCCGCCGTCAATTCCACACACTGATTATATGTAACAGTTGCAAATTCTCCGCTGTCATCCGGATGGCAGCATTCAATAGACAGACTGTAGGAGTTTGCTTCATTCGATGCATATGCCACCTCATTGAGAGGCACGCATTGTATGATTTCCCCATCCAGGCCAATAATAAAATGACTGCTGGCGGATGTAATCCGGGTCGTTGCCAGTCCTTCAAAATAATCCCGGTTTGCCTGTGCGGATGTCCCCGGATTCGCCGTATAATGGATTACAATCTTCTTTACATTCTTCAGCTCCGTCCCCGGTCGCGAATATGGATTTACCGTCAGAAATTCTTCCTGAATATCAAGATCCGGAAACTGTTCTGCCGCAGATACGATCGGCTCTGCACGGAATTCCGGTTTTATCCGTTCAATGAAGCTTCCATCCTCCTTTTCCGCACCACCGGTCGACCGAACTAAAAACACAATCCCGATGATCAATGCCAGGATGCCACCTGCTATCGGCATCCGAGCACATAACTTCTGCACCCGCTTCATCTTCCGTTGTCCACTCTGCTCTCCTTTGTCTCTCATTGATAAATCACTCCTATTTCTCCGCTACCGGCTGCTCCGCAAGGAATCATAATGCGTGCCTATGTATTACAATCCTGCCGGCTCCCTGCCCCGGAATCCCGGCTTCCGGGACTCCATCGGCAGAAGCCCTATCTGCAAAGCAGTCGGCATACCGGTATTTTATCAAAATACATCTGTTTGAAAAATCTATAGCTTTGTTTTATACGACTGCTGAATTGTCATTATCTATAAATTATTCTATGCAGCCGTTTTCTGAATGTTCCTCCGTCCAAACATCTCTGTTAATGTCTCTGTTTCATACTTTATCCCTTTTTCCCAATGAAAACTTTTAGAAATTCTGACATTTTTCTTAATTGTATTCCCGTACCAAGTACGTTATAATAAATGTATACTATTCATCTACCTGCTTATACAGGTACGAACGAACTCTTTCATTACCAAGGAGAATTTTATGCTGGAAAAAGCCATCGCAATCGCAGTTGAAGCCCACCGCGGGCAGTTAGATAAGGCCGGACAACCATATATTCTGCATCCTATGCGCGTTATGCTTGCCGGGAAAACGCAGGAGGAGATGATATGCGGAATCCTTCATGACGTGATCGAAGACACACCGATCTCCATCGAAATGCTGGAGGCCGAGGGTTTTTCTCCATCCGTATTAAATGCATTACGCCTATTAACACATGACCGTAAGGTTCCGTACCAGCGCTATATTGAGCAGCTATCTGCCGATGGTCTGGCGACTCAGGTGAAGTTATATGATCTCCACGATAATATGAACCGTTCCCGCCTAAGTATCCTGACTGTGGAAGACGAGCGCCGCATGGCCAAATATCAGCGTTCCTATGATTATTTATCACAGATCCAGAATTCCCGCAATTCATCATAATATTATATTTATGTGCATAATAATACCCTCTGTACGGAAAGCCGTCACCCGATCCCGGATAGTCAGCTCTGCATACAGAGGGATTTCTTTTTAATAGTGATTCTGTTTTCTGTTTATTTGGCAGCTGTATAACTGTCAATCACGGCCTCTGCCTCACCTTTATCATCACAGACACAGAGGATCACGCAGGTACCTGCAGTCTCGATCACCGGATTTTCAAGCTTCGGAACCTCATTCGCATTATAGCTTTCAAATGACTGAAGCTGCGATGCCACCCGGTTCTGTACCGCTGTCTTGACCGTATCCACATCTTCTGCTGTCTTAGCCTTTATTACCGCGATTTCTTCTGCGGTTGCATTTGTGCTTAAATATGCCTTGCCGGAATCCACGATTCCGGAATCAATCCCATAAAGAGACAGCACCTTATCCAGCTCCACTTCCGAAAGCTGATCCTGAAAGGTTACAGATGCCTTCATATCATCGGCCAGTGCCACCGGATCAATATCAATATCCGAATTGCTGTTTCCACAGCCTGCAAGTCCCAGCACCATCACGGCCGCCAGACCGGCTGCAACTGTTTTTTTCATTTTTTTCCACATCATTTTCATATTAACAACCTCCTAATTTATCTCATATGTGTTATTCTTCAGATAATTCAACCAGACCTCACAATATTCTTTATTACAATGTACACCATCTGTACTGGCATTTGCCGGAAGTGCTCCGTCCGGGCCTGCCAATGCAGAAGCCACATCCAGATATACAACGTTCTGATCCTTACATACCTGCTCTACCATTTCATTAAAATGCCTTACATTATCATTATTGTAAATCGGATCTGTCGCTGAACGCGCTGCCGATACCGGAATAATGTTCTCTACATAGATGATCGCATCCGGCTCCAGCTGCTTTACATCATGAAGCAGCTTCGTATACTGCTCGATAAACAGATCGTCATAAGGCCATCCAAGCTCATTTACGCCAAACATAATATATATCTTCTTATATTTCTCCTCCTGGAGTGCGTCCATAACGGTCACTGTCCGTCCGTCCTCCAGTGTAACGATCTTATCCTCATAGATTCTTGAGATACTTAATCCCTTGGAACAATACGCCTTAATGTTGCTGAGACTGGTATACAACATAAATCCTTCTGTCCGCGAATCCCCGATAAACAGTGCATCATCAAAATAAGAATCCTCTACCTGCTTATCTACCTTTGTATATTCCCGATTCACATCACTCGGACTTATCCTTGGTGTGCCTACTGTGTATAAATAAAGCTTCTGTCGTTCTATGACCTTGCCATACTCTCCGGAATGATCATCTTCGGCAAGCCCTCCTGCCGGCTTTTTCGTGAATATTATCACCGCCGCAGCGATCAGGCATACCGCAACAATTCCTATGATAATGAGCAGATTCCGTTTTCTGGCACGTTCCTTATAACTGCTTTTATAATTTAGAGGCATAACTGCATTCCTCCCTGAACTGTTTCTTCCTTATTATTTCCTTTCAACCGCCTTTTAATGCGGTGTTTATTATAGCACGGTTTTATAAAAATAACTATCCCCAAATCTTACATTTTTCTGTATTAACCGCCTCTTTTTATGTACATCTGTAACAAATTTTATAGTCGATTTTCTCTGCCATATATGGTAAAATGATAATATGTATTTTGTATAAATAAGGGGAGGTTTTCATAATGAGTTCTATTCAAGCACAAACCATTACTTACAAAGGCGAACCCTGCATCGAGCTGCGGGCAGGTGACTATCTGGCCATGATTGCTCCGGGCATCGGCAGCAATGTCATCCGGCTCCGTAATGAAGCACATGACATCGAATTTTTCCGTTATCATGAAGAAACCACAATTGAAGAGATCAAGCAGTCACCGGAGGTTTACGGCCTGCCGACGCTTTATCTTCCAAACCGTCTGGATGGCGGCCGTTTAAAGACCTCGGATGCACTCTACCATCTGAATGTTAATGAATCAAATCTCGGCAACTTTATTCACGGTTTCCTGCATAAGCGTCAGCATACCGTAGTATCCTTAACCACCACCGATGACACAGCAGTTGCCGTTACGGAATATGTATATGACGATAAGGATGATTATTTCAGATATCTTCCTATTTCATTTAGGGCAGAATTTACCTTTACGCTCTCTCAGAACGGTCTTTCCTATGCCTTTACAATGACCAATCTTTCCAATGTCCAGATGCCGTATGGCGTCTGCACACATACTACAATGATGGGTCCTTTCACTTCTGACGGAAAGGGCGAGGACATGCGTCTGTATGTGCCGATCGGCGAGAAATGGCAGCTGAATGACCGTTGCCTGCCAACCGGCATCTTCATGCCGCTGGACAACCATGACCGCCAGTATCTGACCGGCTCCATGGTTCCTGTAAAGCAGGTCATCAACAATGATGTTTATTATGCAGAAATGGGTGATATGGACGGCAAGCCGTTTTACGGAATCGTTGCTACCGATATTGCCAGCGGTAAAGAAATCCGCTACGAGGTATCCCGGGATTACAAGTTCTGGGTCATCTGGAATGACTGGGGTGAGAAGGGATATTTCTGTCCGGAACCTATGACCTGGATGATCGATGCTCCGAATCTCCCGCTTGCTCCGGAGGATACCGGTTATGCAGAGCTGGCTCCCGGAGAGAGTAAAACCGTTACCCAGCATTTTTATGCCGTAATTCCGGAATAATAGCGGAGAACCATCCGTTAATATCGGTTATTTTCTGTTGTTTTTCTTGTTTTTATGCCATGAATAAGATATAATGCACTATAAGAGACCCCATGCGGTCCGCTAGAATAAAGGGAGGTACACACACACATGAAATTCGGTTATTTTGACGACCAAAACAAAGAGTACGTGATTACAAATCCTAAGACTCCATACCCATGGATCAACTACTTAGGAAATCAGGATTTCTTCTCACTTATTTCCAATACAGCTGGTGGTTACAGCTTCTACAAGGATGCAAGACTCAGAAGAATTACACGTTACCGTTACAACAACGTTCCGGTTGATATGGGCGGACGTTATTTCTACATTAATGATGATGACAATATCTGGTCTCCGGGCTGGTCTCCGGTCAAGAAAGATCTGGAGTTTTACGAGTGCCGTCACGGTATGGGTTATACTGTGATCAGCGGTAAGAGCAACGGTCTGAAGGCTACTGTTACTTTCTTCGTACCAAACAACTACAAGGGTGAAGTTCAGAAGGTAACTCTGAAGAACGAAGGAACTACTCCTAAGGAATTCAAGTTCTTCTCTTTCCTGGAATGGTGCTTATGGAACGCAGAAGATGACTCCACAAACTTCCAGAGAAACTTCAACACCGGCGAAGTAGAAGTTGAAGGTTCTACTTTATTCCACAAGACCGAATACAAAGAGCGTCGTGACCATTTCGCATTCTACACAGTTAACTCTGAGATTGAAGGATATGACTGTGATCGCGAGACCTTCATGGGATTATATAACGGATTTGGCAATCCACAGGCTGTTTTAGCCGGCAAGGCTAACAACTCAAAGGCTGACGGATGGTCACCAATCGCTTCTCACTGCCTGAACATCAGCCTGGCTCCTGGCGAGTCTAAGGATCTGGTATTCATTCTTGGCTATGTTGAGAATCCACAGGAAGAAAAGTTCAATGCAGACGGTTCTATGAACAAGTCAAGAGCTTATGCAATGATCGAACAGTTCAATACAACCGAAAAGGTAGATGCAGCACTGGCTGAATTAAAGCAGAGCTGGTCTGACCTGCTTTCCAAGTATACCGTTAACACTCCGGATGACAAGATGAACCGTATGGTTAACATCTGGAATCAGTATCAGTGTATGGTTACTTTCAATATGTCACGTTCCGCTTCTTACTTCGAGAGTGGTATCGGCCGTGGTATGGGATTCCGTGATTCCAACCAGGATTTACTTGGTTTTGTTCATCAGATCCCGGATCGTGCAAGAGAAAGAATTCTGGATCTTGCCGCTACCCAGTTTGAAGACGGTGGATGCTTCCATCAGTACCAGCCACTTACCAAGAAGGGTAACGATGCAGTCGGCGGCGACTTCTCAGATGATCCATTATGGATGATCCTTTCAACTGCTGCATACATTAAGGAGACCGGCGATTATTCAATTCTGGATGAGATGGTTCCTTACAGAAATGATGAAAAGTTAGCTCAGACTATGATGCATCATTTACAGCAGTCCTTCTACCGTGTAGTTAACAATGTAGGTCCTCACGGTCTTCCACTCTCCATGAGAGCTGACTGGAACGACTGTCTGAATCTGTCATGTTTCTCAAATACTCCGGGTGAGAGCTTCCAGACATGGACTTCACCAAAGTATGGCGATGACAAGTACTCAAAGGTTGCTGAGTCATTATTCGTAGCAACTCTGTTTACATATGCCGGTCCTGAATATGTAGCACTTTGCAAGCATCAGGGACTGAATGATAAGGCTGAAGCGGCTCAGGCTGAGATCGACAAGATGAAGAACCTGATCTGTGAATATGGCTATGATGGCGAATGGTTCTTACGTGCATACGATGACTTCGGACGTAAGGTCGGTTCTAAGGAATGTGAAGAGGGTAAGATCTTCATCGAACCACAGGGCTTCGCTGTTATGTCTGAGATTGGCAAGGACAAGGGTTATGACTTAAAGACTCTGGAAAGCATTGATAAGTATTTGAACTGCAAGCATGGTCTTGTATTAAATAATCCGGCATTTACCAAGTATTACATTGAGTACGGTGAGATTTCTACTTATCCGGCCGGTTACAAAGAGAATGCAGGTATCTTCTGCCATAACAACGCATGGATCATCTGTGCCGAAGCATATGTTGGTCATGGCGACAAGGCATTTGAGTACTACTCAAAGATCGCACCTGCTTACTTAGAGGATATTTCCGACTTACACAGAACTGAGCCTTATGTATATGCTCAGATGATCGCAGGTAAGGATGCAGGCCGTTTCGGTGAGGCTAAGAACAGCTGGTTAACCGGTACTGCTGCATGGAACTTCGTAGCAGTTTCTCAGTATATGCTGGGTATCATTCCTGATTATGACGGACTGAAGATTGATCCTTCAATCCCTTCTGAGTGGGATGGTTTCAAGGCTACCCGTCAGTTCCGGAATGCAACTTACCAGATCAGCGTTAGCAATCCTTCTCATGTCAGCAAGGGTGTTAAGAGTGTAACTGTTGACGGTAATGCAATCGAAGGAAACATTCTTCCGGTATTTGCCGATGGCAAAGAGCATACTGTCGAGGTTGTTTTAGGCTAATAAATAAGTCCTGAGATTATTTCATACAAACAAGGCGTTCACAATCAAGTGAACGCCTTATTTGTATCATTTATATGCCTCATATGACAATAAACAAATCCATATGTAGTTTCTTTATGCTTCTATTCCCTGCTCCCTTAAATAGTCAATCACATCTTCAACTGTATGCAGCTCTGCCACATCATCCGCAGGTATTTCAACATTAAATGCATCTTCAATCGCCATAACTAATTCGAATAAATCTAACGAGTCAGCATCCAAATCCTCTTTGAAAGAGGTTTCAAGTTCAATGTTATTCTCGTCAACTCCCAGCTGCTCTGAAATAATACTCTTCATCTTCTCAAACATTTTAATTCTAGCTCCTTTTATTCAAGCGTTATTCCCAACCGCTAATACAAAAGTAATATACAACAGTGTATTATTGATGTCAACCTAAAACTTTAACTTATTAAACTCTTCTAACGGCATCGGTTTTGCAAAATAATATCCCTGTGCAATATCGCACTGTGAATTTTTTAAGAACCGCACATGTTCTTCGGTCTCTACTCCCTCTGCAATAATCTGCAGCTGCAGTGCTTTTGCCATGGCAATCGTATGGCGGATCACAATCTTTCCCTTCTCTGAGTTCAAAGTGTCATCCAAAAAGCCCTTATCGATCTTCAATACATCAACTGGCACATTTCGTAACATATTCAAAGAAGAATAGCCCGAGCCAAAATCATCTACTTCCAGCCGGAATCCCATCTGCTGCAGATGATTCAGCAGGAAATACAGTTCATTCTGATTATCAAAGAACATGGTTTCTGTAATCTCCAGTGATAAGGCTCCCGGAGTCAGCTCATACTTTTTCAGAAGATTATTCAGTACCTGCTCAATATTCCGATTATATATATGATATCTGGATACATTTACAGATACCGGGAACTGTCTGCGTCCTTGCTGCTGCCAGCTGTGAATCGCCTTACAGGCTTCTTCCCACATATACTCATCCAGCTTTATGATAAAACCATTACGTTCAAACAACGGGATAAAATCGTCCGGCTTTATCATGCCCTTCTTCGGATGCTGCCATCTGGTTAACACTTCAGCTCCAACGATCTCTCCGGTATCCAGGCTGAACTTCGGCTGCAGATACATTATAAACTGATGCTCCTGTAATGCCTGCTCCATCTCTGCTTCGATCTCACTGTTCTTCATGATCTCTGCCCGATATTCCTCATCATAGAATGCGCAGAACTGCATAACATTATCCTTAATACTCTTTTTCGCTAATGCAGCCCGGTCGCACATAATATTGACTGCCAGTGAATTATTCTCATCCGGAAGATAGACACCATATGAAGTTTTCAGATCAAAGCTGAACTGATTGTTTTCTATTTTCTTTTTTAATTTTTCTATAAATCTTATGATATCGCCTTTATTTTCATACGTCATACAGATACAGAATACATCACTGTGCATACGGCAATATACATTCGGAGACTCAACAGTATCCTGAAGCACATTTGACAGATGCATCAAGGCCAAATCTCCCATCCGAATCCCATAAAGATCATTAATGACCTTCAGCCGTTCTATATCAAATACAATGATTGCATGATTGTGTCCATTATCCCATAGCAACAGGCGATTCACTTCTTCTGTAAATCGTTCAAAATTCGGTGCTCCTGTAAGAGTATCATAATCCTGATGATAACGCAGTGCCGCCGATGACCGGATCTCTTCACTGACATCTTTCATCGTACCGATTACCCGCTTCAGCTCTCCACTGTCTAAATGATCATATTGCAACGTAATCCGGAACCAGTTCACACTCCCATCCTTTGTATTAAATCTACAGGTTACAGAACGTTCTCCATACCGGCTCTGGAACAATGTCCGGTATAAATCCAGATCCTCTTCATAAACAATATGCTTTATCTGCTCGTCTTGTGTAAAATCATCATACGAAATAGTAGACACTCCAAAGCATTCTTCGAAAAGAGGTGAGCAATATTTCTCCCCCGTGATAAAATCTATTTCAAATACAATTGTCCGCAGCTGTTTAATGACCGCTGCATACATGTCATTTAAGAATTTCTCGTTTTCCATGATCGCTTGTCCTCGTTTCCTACAGTATATAGTACCAAGAGTTCCGTCCATTTGTCAATATTTACATATTTTTCGAGTTTATACTTTTCAAATTTGTGCTTTTTTTCTATAAAATCTTGACAAAATAATCAAATGTCTACTATTATTAGACTATATTTGTTATAAAACGATTTGCACAAAATGGAGACCAGATATCTATGAAGCGAAGTTATCAGCGCGAAGTGATTCTTGAATATTTAAAAACCCGAACAGATCATCCAACTGCCGATAAGGTATATGCAGCTGTCCGGGAGACCATTCCGAATATCAGTCTGGGCACTGTATACCGGAATCTGTCACAGTTATCAGACAATGGTATGATTCTTCGCATTACCTGCGATACCAAAGAAGACCATTTTGATGCAAATATCCATCCGCACCCACATCTCTTCTGCCGGGAATGCGGCGGTGTCTCTGACATCCCGGTTACTTTCATGCCGGATCTGACACAGATTGTAGCACCTTCCTTCCATGGTTCCATTCAGGAATGCAGCATTACCTATTATGGGATCTGTGACGCCTGTCTGCAGAAACTACCGCAGACACGGAATGCTTAATTTCTTCTTTACCAAACCTTATATGCCATATCGGGATATATCGCTTATAATCAATTTATATTGATTTATTGATTTGGATTTGAGGTTTGGAATGATTCGCAACGCATTTTTTGAACTGTTTATCATATGTATTTTACTTACCACCGGGATGTGTCAGAATATTCTTCCGACAGATTCCTCTTTATTGTATTCCGAATGTTCAGAATCAGATTCCCGCTCTCTGACCACAGTTATTAATCAGCTTAAAAATCAGTCTGGCCTGCTGGAGCTTCCACCGGAGCACCCGGAACAAACCACCGGAAATGATATCCTTACACAGGCCAGATTTCAGTCGGCCGCTCATGCCATATCGATCAGCCGCAGAAATACATCATTTTGTAATCCATTATGGTACATATTCTTTTATTTTCTGTTTTGCTGCTTCCCGATCAATATTACTGTGTGGTTCTATCATCCCTTTGGGCCACTGGCTTCTATTATTTATTACATACACCGGCAGGACGGTCAGAAACCGGCCAACTCTTTTCTATAATTCTTATAAATAATACCAAAAACCGAATTAAGAAAGGAGCGAGCATTATGTTTCGTGATATATTAGTTGGCATTATGGCTGTTGCAGCACTGATTGTAGGTATTACCGCCTTTATTATGGAGAACAAGCGAGTTTCCAAGTCAGATGATACAGCAGAGTCGGCAACTGACAGCCCTGTTCAGAAATAACACGCAGCCCCGGCAGGCACCTGCCGGGGCTGTTGACCATTTGCACTTATTCTTCTGATTCTCTTTGTAATCAATGAAAGCTTCTGACTGCCTCATGCTGATGCAGGTATTTTTCCTTCGTTGCCATTCCACCACGAATATGGCGCTCGGATTTATTTACGTCCAGAACCACCCGTGCCTGCGCCGCCAGAGGTGGATTGATCTGCGCCAACCGTTCTGTGATATCCTTATGTACCGTTGATTTTGAAATGCCAAACTTCTTAGCTGCCTGCCGTACTGTGGCATTCTGTTCTACGATATATTGAGCAATCTCCATTGCCCGTTCTTCAATATAGGCTTTCACGAAAGACCCTCGTCGCTTTGTTTTTACAACTTATGCAAAAAGCCGGGGTTGTATTACTGTTTCTTCCTCCATGTCAAAATCATCCCATTATATGGTCCATTTCCGCCCTGTTTTTGACCTGATTTCTTTGTTATAATCTTTGCTATACTGATGAGAAATAAATGAATTTAAGGAGTCTGTTATGTTTCAATTACTTTTAGCAATTATATATCTGGCCTTTATCAGTCTGGGATTGCCGGACTCGCTGCTGGGTGCTGCATGGCCAAGCATGTATCCGGAGTTTCAGGTACCGGTTTCCTATGCCGGTATTATCTCCATGGTGATTGCTCTCGGCACTGTCATTTCCAGCCTGATGAGCGACCGCCTGACGAAGCGCCTCGGTGCCGGTCTGGTCACTGCTATCAGTGTCGCTATGACAGCTCTGGCACTCTTCGGATTTTCCTTCAGTCACTCTTTCTGGGTGCTGATCCTGTGGTCTATTCCTTACGGTCTCGGCGCCGGAAGTGTAGACGCTGCGTTAAATAATTATGTTGCCCTGCATTATAAAAGCCGGCACATGAGCTGGCTGCACTGTATGTGGGGTGTCGGTGCCTCCGCCGGCCCGTATATCATGGGCTTCGCCTTAAGTCACGGTCAGAACTGGAATGGCGGCTATCGCTACATCGGTATCCTGCAGGTGATACTTACCTTTATCCTGTTCATCAGCCTGCCACTCTGGAAGAAAGAGAAAAAGGATGCAGCATCCGAATCCGATGCCACATCCGATCATATCCTGTCATTACGTGAAATCTTTGCAATCCCGGGAGTAAAATCCGTTATGCTGATGTTTTTCTGTTATAGTGCGATCGAGCAGACCAGCGGCCTGTGGGCCAGCAGCTATCTGGTTCTGCATAAAGGTGTCGCTCCGGAAACTGCGGCCACTTTCGCCAGCCTGTTTTATATCGGAATCACGATCGGTCGTGCGATCAGCGGATTCATTACCATGAAGTTAAACGATACACAGATGATCCGTCTCGGCCAGGGAATCATCCTTCTTGGTGTGCTCGCTCTATTCCTGCCACTTGGAAGCACTATATCGCTGATTGGTTTCATTCTAATCGGTCTCGGCTGTGCTCCGATCTATCCATGTATCATCCACTCTACTCCGGATCATTTCGGTGCTGACCGCTCACAGGCTATTATCGGTGTCCAGATGGCCAGTGCCTATGTCGGAACCTGCCTTATGCCACCGGTTTTCGGTCTGATTGCAAACAACATTACAGTTGCCCTGTTACCGGCATACCTTATCCTCTTTTTGGTCCTGTTAAGTGTTATGCATGAGATTCTGATACAGAAGACCCGATAATAATTGCCCGGATCAGTCTTCATCATTCAGGGCTTTTTTACCCATACTGCCGGTCCGGACTCTCATGACATCCGTAACATCTGTAACAAATATCTTACCATCGCCAACCTGACCGCTATGCAGGGCTCTCTGTGCCGCAGCCACTACCAGGCCCGGATCTACGGTAGATACTACAATATCTACCTGAACCTTCGGAAGCAGGTTCATACTCATCCGGACACCACGATAACTGCCGGAACGCCCCTTCTGAACACCACATCCAACCACATTGCTGACTGTCATACCGGTAACACCGATAACAGCCATAGCATCCTTTAAGACACCGAATTTATCTTCATTACAAATAATCGTAATCTTGGTATACCGTTCTCCGGAACGTTCTGCCGCATCCGTGATCACTACCGGCTTCAAATCGTCCAGATCCAGATCAAACTCATCCTCCACGGTGTGTACCGGTGCTGCCAGCTGGAAGTCTGCATAGGCCGCAGGAAGTCCATGCTCACTCATATCCAGACCAAGGATCTCGTCCTCCTTGCTGACACGTAAGCCGACAAACTTCTTAAGCAGGAAGAATGTCAGGGTCATGCATGCTGCCGTAAATGCTGCAATCGCTACAATACCAAGCAACTGAACTACCAGCAGATTAAAGGTACCGGAATAGAACAAGCCAAGCTCTGTATCAAACAGACCGATTGCAAAGGTTCCCCAGATACCACTGATACCATGAACCGCAACCGCTCCGACCGGATCATCGATATGTAACTTCTTATCAATAAACTCTGTACCGATTACTACCAGAATACCTGCAACTGCTCCGATAATGATAGAACCTACCGCATCCAGATATGCACATCCGGCAGTAACAGATACCAGACCGGCGATCACCGCATTCAGACACATAGCCACATCCGGATGCCCGTTTTTCCACCAGGTAAAGAGCATACATGCGATCAATGCTGCCGATGGTGCCAGCGTTGTTGTCATAAAGATTCTTCCGAGCTGTATTACAGAAGAAGCTGCCGCACCGTTAAATCCGTACCAGCCGAACCAGAGAATGAAACACCCAAGCGCCGCCATCGGAATCGAATGTCCCGGAATCGCATTAGCAACGGTCTTACCCTTCTCATCCTTATGGTACTTATCAATTCTCGGTCCGACAAAGTAAGCACCGATCAGCGCTGTGATACCACCTACCATATGAATGGCACAGGAACCTGCAAAATCCGTAAAACCAAGCTTTGCCAGCCAGCCCTGACTGTTCCATACCCAGCCTGCCTCAATCGGGAATACCAGTGCACTCATCACAATCGAATAAATGCAATATGCACTGAACTTCGTCCGCTCTGCAAGGGCACCTGCCGCAATCGTTGTTGCAGTCGCACAGAACACAACGCCAAATACAAAGGTACTGCACTGTCCGGATGACAGGAATCCATCAAAATCCTTTAACAGATCAAACTCCGGTACGCCGACCCATCCGCTGAAATATGCCTTGGATTTCATTAGGTAGAATCCAATCAGCACAAATGCGATAGACCCGATGCAGAAATCCACGAAATTCTTCATGATAATATTTCCGGCATTTTTCGCCCTTGTAAATCCTGTCTCCACCATAGCAAATCCACACTGCATAAAGAACACCAGAACCGTTCCTGCCAGGAACCAGATGGCAAGTCCGGCCCCTTCTGCCGTTGTTGCGTTTGCTGCTAATAAACCTGTATTCATAAGCACTCCTCCTTTGTCAGAGCAACGACTGATAAATCTGAATCATTGTATCCCGGTCTAACGGAACATAATTATTCGCTGTCAGTCTCTGCTGCTTCTCAATTACCAGATCTGCCAAATGTCCCAGCTCTTCCTCCGTCACACCATATTCATGCAACGGCTTCCGATGCAAGATACATTCAAACAGCTTTTCCAGTTTCTGAAATACCTCATCCTGCTCACAGTCCAGTGCCTGCTGCAGAATGTTCTTATAATTACGGATTTCTCCCTGAGGTTTGATCCTCTCGTAGGTCTCAAACACCCCTTGAAAGATCGCATAATTCGCTTCACCATGGGCCACATGATGTGCTCCTGAAAACGGCATACTCATCGCATGCACGGCTGCACACCCGGCATTTCCAAATGCGATTCCCGCATAACAGGAAGCCAGAAGAAATTCACCGGTCAGTTCCTTTCGCTGCTCCTGTCCCTGATCTGCGATCTGCCTGTACCCATTGATAATCATTTTAATTGCTTTTTCCGAATACATCTTGGAAAAAACGGTCGCTTTTGGCGAAAGAAATGATTCTGATGCATGAACGAATGCATCCAGCGAGCTGGTTGCAAATACACCAAACGGAATGGAGTCCAGCAGCTCTGTTACAAGCACCGCCGTATCTGCGAACTCTGCATCCCGCTGCAGACCCATCTTGGTGCCCTTTGACAATACATTCAACACCGATACACTGGTAACCTCAGAACCGGTTCCGCAGGTAGTCGGTATCAGAATCAGCTCCTTATCCTTCTCTACCGGTCGGACCCCATCATACAGATCTACAACCGGAGACGGATTCTTAAGCACCAGGATCTTCGCAATGTCCAGAATGCTTCCGCCGCCGATTCCGATCAGCCGGTCAAAGGAAACATCCTTTATGTCCTGCCAGATACGATCTACCATATCGTCTGTAGGCTCACCGGTCCCGTAATTTTTAACATAAACAACTGCCGCCGGTCTGCAATCTTCCGGAAAATAATGTTCAAAATATCTTGGGTTTGTTACGATCAGATCCCGTTCTCCTACCTGAAAATTCTCACAGAACTCTTTCAGAGTATCACAGATTTCAATCGTGGGCATGATTCTAAAACTCTTCATGCTGCCTGTCTCCTTTCTTCTGATGGTTTCCGGTTGCCCGGGTTTTACACCGGGTAACCGGATCTGTATCTATTATTTACTACATGCTACGATTGCCTCTTCCAGAATCGCACAGCCGGCCTCTAACTGTTCATCGGTCATAACCAGCGGTGCCAGACAACGGATAACATTACTGTAAGTACCGGCAGCCTCCAGCACCAGTCCATGATGCGCCGCATACTGTACGATATCACCAACCAGCTTCGTTGCAGGTTCTTTCGTTTCCTTGGAGGTTACAAACTCAATACCCATCATGCAGCCGGTTCCACGGACATCTCCGACTACCTCATACTTCTCCTTCCATGTATCGAAATGCTTATGAAGCTTCTCCGCCATGGTCACTGCCTTACCGGCAAAATCTTCTTTCTCCATAATATCAATAATGGTAAGGGCTGAAGCACAAGCCAGTGCGTTACCGCAGAATGTTCCGCCGATCGTTGCATCCGGTACGGCATCCATGATCTCGGCTCTTGCGGTGATCGCACTAAGCGGAACACCTCCGGCAATAGACTTCGCAGTTGCCAGAATATCCGGTGCACAACCGGCATCCTTCCAATACTGGGAAGCAAACATCTTACCTGACCGGCAGAAGCCACACTGTACCTCATCTGCAATGATTAAAATACCATGTTCATCACACAGCTTCCGAAGTGCCTGAACCCAAGGAATCGGTGCCGGAATAAATCCGCCCTCACCCTGAATCGGCTCTAAAACTACCGCCGCAATATAATCTGCCGGAGCACATTCCTCAAACACCCGTTTTATATCATCAATATAATAGTCGATCGCTTCTTCGTCTGTCATTCCCTCCGGCTTCCGATAGAGATTCGGATAATCCGCACGATAGATACCATCCGGGAACGGTCCCATGCCGACTGCGTATTTCTTCTTTGAGGTCATCGCCATGGTCAGTACGGTTCTGCCATGGAATGCGCCGGAGAATACAATAATATCCGGTCGCTTTGTGAAAGCTTTTGCAACCTTGACTGCATTCTCATCTGCCTCGGCACCACTGTTTGCAAAGAATGTCTTCTTTGCGTCGCCGCGTACCGGTACGATCTCATTCATTTTTTCTGCCAGTGCCACATATCCTTCATGGGTTACTACATTCATCATGGCATGGAAATATTTATCTGCCTGTGCCTTTACTGCTTCTACTACCTCCGGGCGGCTATAGCCGATGTTCAATACACCAACACCGCCAACCCAATCCAGAAACCGGTTGCCATCCACATCCTCAAACATAGCACCCTCGCCCCGTTCAATCACACATGGATAATGATTGGTGATTGCAGATGGTACTGCTTCCTGTCTTCTTTTTAAAATAGCTGCTGCCTTCGGTCCCGGCAGAGGCATCTTGATTTCCGGTAAGCTTGTTCTTAATTTCATAATCGTTTCCTCCATTCTCCTGATTCAATTTCCTTAATGTATTGTCTTTCTTAGGTTTTTCCACATTATAGCGAAAGCAAAATCAGAAATAAAAGCCATGTGTCCTTTAAATGAATTTCCCTGCATTTTATTGTAATCAAAAAGGAGGGTATGCTTATGAAACAACTATGTAAATTAGCTTTGATCCAGATGGACTGTACACTTGGTGATGTACCGGCGAATCTGGAGCATGCACTGGAGCTTGGCAGGAAAGCAGTTGCACAGGGTGCGAATCTGTTGGTCTTTCCGGAATTATTTACCACCGGATATGAACTATCCGTTTTGGGTGCTGACTTATGCAGCTATGCAGAAGACCCATCTGACAGTCCTACTTTAAATAAGATGCGTGACTTTGCGATCGAGCATCAGGTATCTGTCTGCGGTGTCATTCCTCTTTTTCATACCTGTTCCGAAAAAGCCGGCAAGCCGAATATTTCCTGCTTTTATATTAATTCAGAAGGAAAGCTTCTGGGCATCTATGATAAAAATCACTTATTCGGAGAAGAAAAGGACTATTTCTCCCTTGGAGAGTCCTATCCGGTTCTGGATACGGAATTTGGCAGGATTGGTATCATGATCTGCTATGATGCGAATTTCCCGGAGCCCGCTCGGATCCTGGCCTGCCAAGGTGCAGAGATCATTCTCTGTCCGGCAGCCTGGAGAGTTCAGGATATCCGGCTCTTTGATATGATCATGCCGCAGCGGGCCGCTGAAAATATCGCCTATGTCTGTGCAGTCAACCGTTACGGTATGGATCACGGTCGTTATAATCCGGGACACTCCCAGATCTGCAGTCCGGAGGGCGAAATAATTGCCTTCGGCGGAGCTTCTGAAACAATTATCTATGCAGAGCTTCACGCAGATACCGTTACTGCGAAACGAAAAGAGATTCCTTATTTAAACGATCTGCGGACATGTGAATATCCGGTTTTATTAAAAGATCTTTCAACCATCTAAGGGGGTGACCGGTTATGTGGATTCTGTCCCATATCTGGGAAATCGATGGAATCTGGATCACATTTAAGGAGTGCTCATAGCAATATGGGCACTCCTTAAAAATTTCCCTCTACCAGTTCTTCGCATACGCCCGGAAATCATCCAGAATCTCCTGCGTACTCTTCTCATAATCATCCATCGGGAGACCGTATACCGGCGGAATCCGAATCCCACGCTCCTTCAGTAATGCCAATAGCTCCTCCATATAGATCCCCGGAAGCTCCACCAGCGTCCGCGGGATTGCTTTCGGTCTGCCGCCCCAGTCCTCACAGTAGCTGGATTTCGTGATGCCACAGGACGGGGAACCGTCACAGGTCAGGATACCTGCCACCTCATATCCGACCTTTGCATAGTTCTCCATATAATCCGCCATCGGTTCCGCCATGCTCCGGCAGAACCGCCGATAGCCTACATTATCATACAGATTTCTGGTTGTATGCCAGCGCTGATTGCCACAGTACAGAGTCTCCGGGCATGGCATCTGGATAATACCGAATCCGAACTCATCCAGAATCTGAATCACCTCTGAGAACATTCCGGCATACCGTGCCACTTCAAACACCTTATTGTTTGCATTCAACAGACAGTTTGCTACAAATACGATCTTCTTGCTTCTTAAATCATCCTTATGCATAGACATACCGCCAGCACCTCCTATTCTTTCTACCTTATATAACTACCTTACACGACTCTCTTATACCGTCTTTACAGCCTGTACCGGTTTCTTTTCCTTTACGATCTTTTTCTCCGGCCGCATATTGATATAGGAACCAATCAGGATAATCACGATTCCCACGATCAGATTCCATGTGAATTTCTCTCCTAAGACCAGAAATGCGATTACCGGTGCCAGAACCGGCTTAATAAAGAATGCGATAGATGCATTGGACGGGCCGGCGATCTCAATCGCTTTCATAAAACAGATATATCCGGCACCTGTTACAAAGATACCAAGATACAGAAGTACCGGAAGGCTCTGCAGTGTGATACCCTCCACTACCGGGATCTTTGCAACCAGCATGACGATGAACAATACCGCACATCCAAGCAGGAAGCTAAAGCTGTTCTGTGCCATGCCGCCGATCTTTGCCAGCCGTTTCTTACCCATTGCGGTAAACAGACCAAAGGATATCGCTGCCAGCAGCGTAATGATCAGGCCGAACGGATCAATACTGCCCGTAAACAGAGTCGCCGGGTTCAGGACTACCAGCAGACCGATGAAGCTGATTACCAGCACCAATGCCTTCTTTTTCGTAAATGGCTCTCCAACCAGGAACCGGGCGAAGATCATTGTAAATAATGGATTCATACTGATTATGATAGATGCCAGATTGGCATTGATCCGCTTCACGCCATACTGCAGCATTGCCATACTGATGCAGACGCAGATGACACCCAGACCCAGTAGATAAAACAAGTCGGATTTCGTCAGCTTATATGCCCGTTTCTTAAGATCATGAATCGCAAACGGCAGCAACATCACACCACCGATCAGGAATCGCAAGAACACCAGCTGGATCGCATTGAAGCTGGCACCTCCAAGCTTCGACGCCACTTCCAGTGTTCCAAAGAAAAATGCCGTCAATACAATATAAATAATACTTTTCTTTTCCATAATTATCGCTCCTCTCCATCATCTACCACGGGTGCAATATCCGCTCCGTGTGTCAATATTCCAATGCTTGACTGCGGGCCTTCCCGCTCCGTTGCCATAGCAATCGCCTCGTCGATCGACCGTGCATAATCAAAGCCCATCTGTTTCATTTCTTCCGGTGTAACACCGTCACTGACTACGATGATATGCGACATTCGCCGCATGACTCCGATCATGATATGCGCGGAAGCTCCTACCCGGTCTTTTACCTTACCGGCATTACACAGTGCCAATACCTCTTCCGGCTGACGATCTCCCATTTCCAGCAGAACCGGATGCTCCGGACTGACACCCTCCTCACATGGCGGACACCAGATAACAGTTCCGCCCGGAACTACCATCAGACTGGCCGCTGCCAGTCCCTTGTCTGCCTGCCACATGTCTTTATTCGCCGGATAGGTTCCGGCAATTACGATCTCTGCCTGCCGGCTGATCCGGCTCTCATAAATCTCTCTGGCATATGTGACTCCGACCCGGTGTGCCGCCACCAGATCTCCGGCTACCACATGCCGGATCTCATTATCCAGATTCAGGATGGTATTAATGATAAAATCAACACCTGCAATCCGGGCGATTTCCTCCATATCCAGCCGAATATTATTCTCCGGATTCCCAAGCCGTTTCGGCCAGTCCAAGCTGCCATTTAAATGTACCTGTGCCGTTGTATCCTTTCCCGAGATTCCCGGCTGGATGATCTTCGCCCCACCGGACCAGCCAGCAATAAACTGCGGAATAATATTCCCGATACAGATCTTCACATCCGATTCGTAAAAATCCCGGTTCACGATTACCGGTGTATTCTGAGAGGTATATCCCAGCCGAACCAGCTTCTCATCATTATCATACTCATGATTGATCGTAGTCACCCTGTCGTAGCACTCCCGACCGATCTTCCGGATCATCTCTTCCTCCGTCATCGGCCGGTGGCTGCCTAATGCAAAAATCACCTTCACCTGACGGCTGTCTACACCGTACTCCTCCAACAGTTTCAGTAATGGCTTCAACAGCTTTTCCGCCGGTGTTACCCGTGTATTGTCATCCACCACAACAGCTATCGTTTTTCCCTCCGGCGCACCGATCAGTTCCTTTAATGTCGGACTGCCGATCGGATGAAGCAGGGCTCGCATTACCTCTGCCTCCTCATCCTCTGCTCCCGGAAGATTCTTCGGGGATACCCGCCAGAGCAGGCGGGAATCTTCAATCTCAAACTCTAACTTCTTTTCCCCATAGGGAATCCATTGCTTCATAGGCGAATCACCTCGATTTCCGGAAGTCCGTACCGCTTCCCTACCTCTACCAGATTCCGGTAAGTGTTTTCTGTCAACGGGATGCCCTCTGCCCGGTGCTTCTCCCGGTTCTTAAACTCACGCTCACCCGGAAGAAGGATTTCTTCTACCCCCGGTGCTTTCTTACATCCCTTAATCTCTTCTATCATTTCATCCATATGCTTCTTAAACAGCTCCGGATCCATAAACCGGTCAATCCGGATACACCCGAAAAGATGACCGATATTCTGTTCCTCTGCCGTGTCTGCATAGAAGTCCTTTACATCCTCCGATAAAATAGAAGCCCCGGTCAGAACTGCAGACAGGATGCCAACGATTACGGTCAGGCCATATCCCTTATAGCCACCGACCGGAAGCAGGATTCCGTCAAAAGCCTCCTTTGGATCATCCGTTGGCCGGCCATCAATAGTCATTGCCCAGTCCTTCGGAATCTTCTCACCCTTATTTAAGGCAACTCCGATCTTTCCACGGGCCACTACCGATGTCGCCATATCCAGAACAACCGGCAGCTCCTTTCCGGATGGAATTGCAAATGAAAATGGATTATTGTCAAGAATCGGCTCGATACCGCCGGTTGGCGCCATCAGATGTGCGGCCGGTGATGTAAACACCATACCGATCATATCCTCCGGTAACGCCATTTCAGAATAATAAGATGCCATGCCAAAATGATTGCTGCCTTTCACACCCACAAAGGCAACCCCATTTTCTCTGGCCTTTTCGATACATAATTTCATTGCTTTCGTAGACACAACCTGTCCCATTGCATTATTGCCATTCACCAGTGCAGTGGTTGGGCTGTCCTTTTCAATGCAGATCTCAGCATCTGCAGACGTACCATGATCCTGCAAACGCTTCGTATAAGCAGGCACCCGAATCACGCCATGAGACTCCATGCCGCAACAATCCGCAAATACCAGATTATCTGCAACGCAGGCCGCATCTTCCTCTCTCATGCCTGCCGCCATAAAGATATCCTTACAATATTTCAACAGTGTCTCTTCTGTTACATGTGCAAAATACTGATAATTCTCCATATGCATCCTCCTATCGTCCTAACCTGTTTCATGATTTAGGACTCATTATAGGAGGTTGCGATATGGGAATAAAGGACAGATGGCTTGTTAGGCCTGCCGGGTACCAATCCTTATTTTCTCATTGGAAAATAATAATTACATATACATCCCCCGATCAGCATAACACCCGCTGCCAATGCGAACGGTATCAGTTCCCGGACCAGATCCGTTCCCTGATTCACAATCACCTTATAATAACTGATGCCCTGCACCTCAATCGTTGCAGCCATGACAGTTGATATACTGTAACACAATACAGCCAGCACACTGATCGTAATCTTTCTGCATAAAAATGCTGTAAAATACGCAAGTCCAAGATAGAGTAACTGTATCACACACAGCTTCAGATAGAGCCACCACAGATCCGGAAACATTCCCGTATATACCGCAAACAGCGGAAGCAATAATATTTGAAATGCCAGATAACACAGGAGCAGCTCCGGCAGCTTATTTCTATGCCGGATGTACAATAATTCGTTGCCCGGTTCCTCGATACAATGCTCCAGAACAAAAATAACATACCAGACAGACAGAATCGGGCAAAATATCTGGCACTGCTTAACAATATTCACATACAAATAATCCATGTCATGCCCCATACCGTATGCCGCCAGATTGGCCAGCGGTATGAGTACATAAAGTCCCAGAACCGGTGCCAGATTAAAGATTCCGATTCCCTTAAGCTGCCAGTATATATTTTTCAGATTCCTTACTATATCTCTTTTAATACGCATAAATACCCATCCTCTACATTCGGTTTCTGCAATTGACTATCCGGCAGTTGTCTCCTGGTCAGAATCCGGAACCGCATCTCTCCATCTGCCTCCCGCTCCTTCTCGATATAATCCTCCGGCTGAATCTCATCCTTTGAAACCTCATAAACCAGGCCATCTGCTATATGACTGATGGCTTCCTGTCTTCCTTCTGCCGCCAGACATCCATCCTTTAAGATTAAAATCTGATCGCATACTGCCTCTACATCTTCAACAATATGTGTTGATAATAGCACAATACTTTCCTTCCCCATTTCACGCAGCAGATTCTTAAATCGCATCCGTTCCTCCGGATCCAATCCGGTCGTCGGTTCATCAAAAATAATCAATGACGGATGATTCAACAACGCCTGTGCAATCCCTACTCGTCGAACCATACCACCGGATAGCTTTCTGCCCTTCACCTTCCGAACCTCTGAAAGATTGGTCAGCTGAAGTACCCGGTTTATTTCATCTGCAACATCTTCCTTCCGAATCTCCTTCAGATTCGCAAAATACTGTAGCTGCTCCTCTACTGTCAGATTCGGGAACACACCCATCTTCTGTGGCAGATAGCCGATCAGCGGTATTTTCCCTTCCTCCTCCGGATCCAGTACGATTGTCCCCTGGTACGGATATAGATTCAATATGCATCGGAACAAAGTGGTCTTTCCGGCTCCGTTTGGTCCCAGCAGTCCATACACGCCCTTCCGAAACTCACCGGTTACTCCCTTTAACACCTGTTTCTTCCTGAAATTCTTAGATACATTCTCAATTCTCAGCATCTTCCTGCGCCTCCTTTAAATAATCCCATTCTTCCTGTCCGAGATTCTTGATAATAAATTCTTCAAATCCATCCTCGGTATAGCCAAATTCCTGCATATGCGTTAAATACACATCCTTAACACAATCAAAAAGCATTTTTCCTTCATAGGTTTCTTTCATATTGTAATAGACTGCTTTCACCGTACTGATTCTATCTTCTTCCGTTACCGGTATAATTATTTTTTGCCAGTCAAATTGCCCCGTTTCCTTATAAGTACGTGCAAGGACATCTAACGTAACCGAATCTATAATACGATCTTCCTCATAAATACCCGGTGCACCTTCTGATATACCTGGTGTCCACATAATCAGCTTAATCTTATTTCCCTGCTCCTCTATTACATTCTGAATATATGTCTGTTCTTCCCTTATTGCGTTCACATCAGGTATTGCAAATGACGGATAGATGAATATACTTCCATTCTCTAATTTCATATCTGATATGAATCCGGCCAGAATAGTAGGACCTTTACTGATTCCACCGAATTGTTTGCCTTTAATATTATTGAAATCAAGATCTGAATACACCTGTCCGGATGCATATACTTGAATGGAAAAATCCGCCGGAATATCCAATCTGTTACTTATATAGGATTGTTCATTTCCTTCTGAATCCATGCCATATATCTTATGCCAGCCAGGAATCGGATAATATGGAAACCACCCAGGCAGATATGTGGCGAATCTATTATTATACATGTTTGCATTTCCTGTCGGACCACCATGGTATTGGATTGTAAAGGTTTCTATACCATCTTTCTGTCCATAAATTAACAGTGTATTTTCATCTCGCTGATAATTAAGCTTATCTCCATTCTCATCTGTAATACTATCTATCTGATATAACCGATATAATGTTATCGCATACTCCTGTAATGTCTTTTCAGAAGGCACACATGTCACCTTGGCTCTCATCTGCCTTCCCATATATAGTTTCATATCATACGAAAGAATCCGAAAATCCGCCTCACGTTCTTTCTGTTCTACATTTTCAATAATATATCGCCATTGATCATCATACTCATCCACAAAATTATTAATGCAATAGTAACTAGCCGGCAAGCTACTATAAATGAATGCCCCTATTGCACAGCCTGCCTCTGCTATAATAAGCACTCTCTTCCATATATGATGTCCTTTCATCTGTCGTTGTGAATAATACAAAGTTAAGATAGTCCCCATTGTTGCAATCCAGAAAATCCCCCTTGTTGCAATTGACCAATTAGCAGCTGACAGACTAAATTCATCCATACTAAGTGTTCCTTGTGGCATGAGAAGAATACATTTAATCACATGCGGCAGCCAACGTATATGATAAGAATAAGATTCTAACTCTGAACTCATTAATGGACTTATCAAAAATCCAAATGAAATAATCCCTATATATCCGATTATTTTATTAGAAATCCTTGCAAATATCCATCCGGCCATTAATGCTACCACACCATTTAATATGTAATAAACTCCTATTATACGTAGATAATATAACACAACCTGTAGTGTACAAGCATCTTCCAATACATGACAGCCGATGTGTATGATTAAAAAGCATACTGCATATGCAAGCACCACAAGCATCATTACAAATGCCTGCATGACATCCTGTCTCCAGTAACTCTGGTTCACTTTCAACATCTCCGATAACTTTGCATCCTGTGTTTCCCTGAAATAATCAAAAGACAGAAACAACAATATCAGAAATATATAAATAAAATCCCTTAATTGTTTTTGAAGCATTCCCAAACCTAGATAATAAGTTCCATTCTGCATATAAGCCAAAGCTGCTGGTGCATAATAATACAAACTACCAGCAAATAAAACAGCAAGAAGAAAAACTCGAACAGGACTTCTTAGAAATAATTTAACTTGTATTCGAAACATAATATCCTCTCCTCTATCTATGACCGAACAGGCTTTTCTGCCTGTTCGGCCTGTCTCCTATTTACTCCACGTATCCATATCCAATACAACCTTTTACTGCATGATCAACATCCCATCCGGTTAACGTTATCTTATATGAATTATATGCTTTATCTACTTTTTTGCTGCTACTTGCTCCAGGAGCGATTATTACAGTTGTAACTTCATATCCTATTCCACTACCAGGATTATTACTTCCCATTACCTGATATTTTATCGGATATTTTGAGACACTATAGACATTTCCAAACATATTAGTTGCCTGAAATGCCGCATATCCTGATGAAACAGTCTTCTTATTTGCCGGTAATGATGTCGTTATTTTAGCATCTGTTGCAAACACCTGCATAGCTCCACATCCAAATACCAGTGCCAATGTGATAATCATACTAAAAATTCTTTTTTTCATATCGTTTCCTCCATATGTTTCCTTAACTTCCTTCGTCCTCCTTGCAGGTTCCGCATATTTTCTGTATACTATTCCTGCAACATATTAACTGGTTGCATGGGCGGGTCTCTTTTGTTTGGAAGCGCTGAGACTCGTCCTCTTTGATTTAAATACTCATGCTTACTATCTAAACCATTTATGTTTTACTGACTTTATTCGCATTCAGATTTTCTAATGATTTCACCTTCCTTTCCGGTATCTATCCTATTGATAAATATTAATGTCTGAATCCTCCTCTGCCAGTCAAACACCTCATTTATTTAAATAATCCCATTCTTCCTGTCCGAGATTCTTGATAATAAATTCTTCAAATCCATCCTCGGTATAGCCAAATTCCTGCATATGCGTTAAATACACATCCTTAACACAATCAAAAAGCATTTTTCCTTCATAGGTTTCTTTCATATTGTAATAGACTGCTTTCACCGTACTGATTCTATCTTCTTCCGTTACCGGTATAATTACTTTTTGCCAGTCAAATTGCCCGGATCGTTCATATGCAGCTGCTAACGCTCTAAAATTCGACGAATCAATAATCCGATCCTCCTCATAGATCCCAGGTGCCCCCACCGGTACAATTGGAAGCTCCATAATTAATCGAATTTTATTTCCCTGCTGTTCTATGACTCCCACAACAAGATCCTCTAAATCTTTTGTCGCGTCTATATCTGCCTTATTCAGATATGGATATATATTGGTTGTTCCATTCGCTAATGTCCTCTCTCCAACAAACCCTGATAATAATGTCGGTCCATAGCTCATTCCCTGAAACAGATTATCGTCCACCTGCTCCAGATCTGAATATACCGTACCATCTGCATGGAGTTGGATCCGAAACTCTGCCTGATATTTCAAACGATTGTCTGCATATTTCCAATCTTCTCCATCCAGATATACCTTGTGCCATCCAGGCACCGGATAATATGGAAACCATCCGGGCAGATCTATTGCATACCAGTTATTATATAAACAAGAAGCCCCTGTCGGACCACCATGATACTTTAAGGTAAAAGACCGGATTCCATCCTCCTGTCCATAAATTAATAGCGTATTCTCATCCTGTTGGTACTCGAGTGCATCTCCATTTTCATCTGTGATACTATCTACCTGATATAACCGATATAGTGTCATTGCATAGCTATCTAGGTCTCCATCTGACGGCACGCATGTCACAGTTGCTCTCATCTGTCTTCCAAGCTTTAAATCCATATCATAGGATATGATCTGGAAATCTGCTTCTCGCTCTTCCTGCTTTACTCCCTCGATTATATAACGCCATTGATCATCATCATTGCTGATAAAATTACTTTCACAATAATAACTGGCCGGCAATCCGCTATAGATCAATCCCCATACCGTACATCCAAAGCCAACGCAAGATGCCAGATAATACCATGTACGTTTTCGTTTATTCCATCCCTGCGTATAGTGCATATAATATACGACTAATAACGTTCCAAATAACCCTATCCAAAAAACTCCTCTGGATGCAATTGTCCAGTTGGCTGTTGGCAAACAATACAACTCTATACCAATCATTCCCTGTGGCATAAGCAGAAACACCTTACAAATATAGGTAACCCATTTTGCAAAATAGGAATAGCTCTCCAATCTGGAACTCATTAACGGACTAACCGCAAATGCAAAGGCTATTAATTCGATATACCCTACTATCTTCCCGGCATTTCTGGCAAACAACCAGCCAGCCAAAATAGCAACTATTCCGTCTAGTATGTAGTAAGTCCCAGTCAGCCTGAAATAATAAAACAACACCTGGGTTGTATAAGTTCCATCTGAAATATGACAGACTATATGCATAATCAGAAACCAAAATGCATATACAAGTACAACCAGCAGCATCACCAATGCCTGTACCAGATCCTGTTTCAAGCAATTCTTATTCGCCTTCAGTGTTTCATTAATATTCGCATCCGGTACTTCCCGGAAATAATCAAAAGCTAGAAATAAAAGGAGTAGAAACACATATATAAAATCCCGAAGCTGCACCTGAAACCTTCCAAGTCCCGCATAATACACCTGCCCCTGAAACCATGCAAGAAACATTGGTCCATAATAATACAGACTACCACCAAATAAAACTGCAAGCAGAATCAATCGCAGAGGACTACGTAAAAATAACTTTGTCTGTGTACGAAACATAACTATCCCTCCTGTATCTCAGTTAAATTATCATTCTATGCCATTCATGATTTTTCCATCTTCAATCCTGATCTTCCGCTCTGCTATATTTGCAATCTCTTCATCATGCGTCACGATCAATATTGTCTTCTGATACTCCTCATGCACCTTCAATAATAATTCTGCAACATCATGGCTGGTCTGATGATCCAGATTTCCGGTTGGCTCATCACATAGAACAATCGTCGGATGATTACTCAAAGCCCTTGCGATTGCCACGCGCTGCTGCTGTCCTCCGGATAATTCTGTTGGAAGATGCTTCTGATAATCACTCAACCCCAGTATTTCCATCAATTCCTCTATATAATTTTCCTCTACAGTCTTTCCTGCCAGCAATACAGGCAGTATAATATTTTCTTTCACCGTCAGTTCATTCATCAGATGAAACTTCTGAAAAACAAATCCGACATAATCTCTCCGGATCACAGACAGCTCTCCATCCTTCTGAACACTTAAATCTTTCCCTGCAATCCATACCTTTCCTTCTGTAGGTGTATCCAGAGCGCCCAGAAGATGTAGTAGTGTAGATTTGCCACTTCCACTGGTGCCTACGATAGAAATCAACTCTCCGTTTGCAACTGTAAGATTCACATCCTGCAATGCATGTACCTGTCGGTCTCCAAGGTAATATATTTTTGACAGATGTTCCGTCTGGATTTCCCATTCTTTCATATTTTTCCTCCAGTCCTGCTTAATATGTATTTCTTTCGATTTCCTGTATCAGATTTAATTTCTTAATATAGCGTACCTGTGGTATCGTACCAAGAATAATCAAAAGCACTCCCAGTAACAGTATTACAATTAATGCCATTCCAAAGCTGTAATCAAACAGATTATACCAGTATGGGATTTCCATCAGTCTCATGTCCTGGTTAAAACTCCAGTTGTCTGCCGCTCCACTCTCTACCAGATGACGCAGATAATAGAACCAGCCCTGACACATAGCCACAGGAAGTATCGCAAATATCACTCCGACAACCGGATAATAGATATTCTGCGTAACTAGCATTCTCATTAACTGTTTTTCTGTCATTCCCAGACACCGCAGTGTTACCAGCTTCGGTGTACTGATTCGAATCCTCATGTACAGGCTGAATGCAATGGCGCAGGCCGCTACTAATACCAGCATCAAGACCATGATAAAAAACACTACCATTACCTTCTGCTTTTTCCATATCTCTTTCTCCTGTATCTCTGCTGTGGATACAATCTCCATTCCCTTTCCGGATGCCAGGATGCTGTATATCTGCGGATCCACCAATTGCAGGTCGGCATTCTTCTTCACCTTCACCTGTACCCGATTATAATTCTGATCCGGAAGTCCCCATGCTGCATATGACTGATCCATACATAATACGGTGAATCCATAATCACTACTCCTGTACATATCTGCCCCCATCTTTGTTTCTTCTTTTGATATCAGATACTGTTCATAATCAGTTTCCGAATGCAGTACCACAATCGCACCAACTCTGGTTTTTATATCTTTCCGTCTCCCGAATACATATGCTTTTACCGGAACGATTACCCCGCTGGGATCTTCCACCTCTTTTTCAAAAACCGGAGATGATAATAGATCCGGCACAGAACTACTCAGATTAAATTCATCCTCCGCCTGATTCAGCACCACATCACTAAGCGGAAGAGCCTCCCCAACGTCAAATACCTGTTGAACCAATTCTGCCTGTTCCTCCGGCACTGCCAGAATTACCTCCTGACCACTACGGATTTTGTCTGTATTTATCTCTCCGGCTATTACATTATTTTCCAGTTCTTTCAGTTTCTCCTCCTGCAATCCATTCATGGGTACTACATATAATTCTTCTCCGGAACTATATCCGGTTCCCTCCAACGTCGCAATCTCTGCCTCATACAATGCTTCATCATATTCATTCTCACTCGGTGCATATTGCCGGATTTTCATTCCCTGCAGCAGGGCATCTATTTCTTTTAAATCTTCCCCTTTGGGATATGCCAGTCTTGCAGAACGGTTTATGATCTGTGCATTGATTTCTTCTATTGCCTCGTTCTGCTGTAATTCTTGTAGCTTCTGCGATGTTAGTCCATAATTATGATGGTTTTCTATCTGAAAATAACTCTTCGATCCTGTCATCCTGGCTACATACTGATACTCACCCAACTGTACATTCTCTATCTGTTCCCGATATACTGCATTCTCCTTGTCCGCTAATGCAGAGAAATATGTAAAGCCAAACAATGCAGCTCCCATTAAGAGCATCATCGTGACCATAGTAATCGTATCATGCAGAACCAGCCTCCGATTTAACAGACGCATCCATGTTTTGCATGATTTTCCCCGCTTTTTAACCTTTGCAGTCTTTCCTTCCGGCATAAGCTGAAACAGTAACCGAATCGGGTCTGATTTATATATCCGAATCAAAACCAGTACCGTTGCCAGTGCCACGCCAGTCATTATTACCACAATCGAAAACAGATATGGATTTACCGTTGCACCGGCTACATATTTTGAAACCCGGAAACCAAGCTCTAATGCCAGATGAAATCTGGCATTCACAATCGCAATTACCCCCGCATGCAATCCACCGCCAAGCACAATACCCAGACCACTGAACAACAATGCCAGCACAAGAATCTCTGCCAGCAACCATATACTACAATCCCTTGCTTTCATCCCGAGGCTACGCAATATGCCTACCTGCGAGAGCCGATCCTGCATTACCATCCGTACAAAAGAATAAATGGACATAAATACAATCACACAGATTAGCGCTGAAAATACAGGCACTAATATCGCAGAATAGAAATCCTTTATTACCGCTCCATCTCGAATTGCCTGCATCAGGACTGAAATTCCATTCATACCCTCATAATTACTCTGTACATACTCCACCAGTCCAAGGATATAGGTATATGCATACCGCCTGCCTCCATTGCATACGATATATTCTGATTTTAATGACGGATCCAGCTGCATGTTCAGAATTTTTTCGACCAGCTCTCTTTCTTCCGCCTCATCCACCTGTGTAAAAACTGTCACCTGCTCCGGCTGAAATACCTGCATATCTGCCTTGGAAAAGAATACCCCCGGAAGATCATAGCTCTCATTATAAGCCTCCAGCTGGTACACATACCGTTTCCACCCTCCATATGCTTCTTCACTCATTGCGTCAAAAATTCCCGATACTACATACGTTTTCTCTGCAAGCATCTGCTTCTCTGTATCATATAACCGCAGGGTAATCTCTTCTCCGGGATATGGTGCTATCCCCATTCTCTTCGCTATCGACAGATCTATGGCTATTTCTCCTGCATTTTCCGGATACTTTCCACGAACACAGGTCATATGGTATAAATCCTCTGAAACAGAATTATCATATGCTACTGTTTTATACTGAGAAGAATCTTCGCCTGCTTCCACATAGCCCAGCTCATAATAACAACCGGTTTTCTCATTTTCCTGTAACAACTGCTCATACACTGCCTGATTCGTCTCATAGATGATCACATCATAATTTCCAAGCAATACCAGCTCTTCTTCCAGTATGGCAGATTTCTCACTTCGAATCAGCAGTGCCACACTGCAAAGTGCGGCACTGCCTGCCATTACCAAAAAAGCAAATGATAAAAATCGCTGTCTATGCTTGTTCCAATATTCACTTGACAATTTCAATAATAGTTTTAGCATTTTCATAATTAAATATTTTTCTCCTACTTATCCTGCAACCTTCGAAGTATCTTATGGAATCTGGTTTCCCTTGTATAAATCTTCACCGAATATGTCCCTGTCACATCAGATTCTGCAATCAGATTCATATTGACTGTTCCTTTAAAATCCGGCACCTCAATGATTATCTCTTCTGTTTTACCTGCATCATAGGTTCTTTCCACCTCTAAATTATCATTCAGATATATATCCAGTGTCACTTCTCCTCCCTGTGTTAAAATATTACCGGTAACCCTGATATCCTTCGTTGTATATACATCATATCCACTTCCGTAATTTTCGGTTGTTATTCCATCCTCTCTCTCCGGATTAAATTCTCCATATGAATCGGCACTTTCTGTCCATGCAGTCTTCTGCTGTAATCCGATATATGACAATGCCAGAATTACAATTAAGCCTCCTGCTATGATACCTGCTATTATCCGCTTTTTCATGATTTTCCCTCCATAAGCGATTTGTTGCTTCCCTCTTCTACCCTTCGCTATTTTCCATCAATTGGGAATCTTCTATATAAAGAATCCTGTTTGTTCTCTGTGCAACCTTCTCATCATGGGTTACCAAAACCACCGTTGTTCCCATCTGATTTACTTTCTCCAATACATCCAGAATCAGTGTCCCGGTCTTAGAGTCCAATGCTCCCGTTGGTTCATCCGCCAGCACCACTTTCGGATTATGTACTAATGCCCTGGCAATTGCCACTCTTTGTTTTTGCCCACCGGATATTTGTCCCGGATACTTATGATATAAATCCTTGATTTCAATTAACTCCAGAATTTCATTTACCCGATTTGAAATCTCTTTCCTCGACATTCCCACCGCCTCCAATGGCAATGCCACATTATCAAATACACTACTGTGATTAATTAGTGCAAAATTCTGAAATACAAATCCTATATTATCCCGCCGATATTTCCATAGCTTTTTATTTGTCAGATGTGAAACATCCTCTCCTGCAAACAGATACCGTCCACTTGTCGGAGCATCCAGAAACCCTATAATATTGAGTAATGTTGTTTTTCCGGATCCGCTTCTCCCCATGATGGATACAAACTCCCCTTCCTTAATACTCAATGTAATGTCTGTCAATGCCTGTATCTTATAGGTTTCACCCTCATAAATCCGATTTATCCCTTCCAATTCAATCATAGTCTCGCTCCTCCTATTAGCTCCAGCAATTTCTTCTGCTTAATTGATTGATAAGCAATTGTAGTGATTAACACAATACTCAGGCCTCCTAAAATTATGAGTACCGGAACTGACACCCGGTAGAAAAATTTTTCTACACTGCCAAATCTCACATAAATGCATATAGCAATACTGATACTAATGAGCCCTTTCACCAGATTCTCTATTAATAACATGAGATATAAATCAATTGGTGCCACCCCATTCAGGCACATCACTGCTGTTTCATAATGCCGGCTGCATACATCGGCACAGCAGATTGTCAACATTGCTGCAAAAGCAATTGCTATAACAAATAAAACAAGAAGCCCTGTCGCACGAATCACTTCACTTTTATCTTCCTTTTCTCTCTGAATCATTTCCGGCAGAGTATCAATTATGCACATAACTCCCGCTTTCTCTGCCAGTGTCTGAACCTGTGTCCGTATAGCATTTAACTCTTCTTTATTTTCCGCCAGAATATATAAGGAATTAGACATATTCATATAAAATTCATTTGTCATATTAAAATAGTTATCATCCATTTCTGATACGATATAATCATTTAATAATCTTGCCGGTTCCGTAGACGGAAATAATAATGTATCCATCCATTCGCTTCCTGAATCAAAATATCCAACGATTTTTGTCTTACTCCCAATATTCACATTCTCCAGAACGGTTCCGATTGGAAATACATCCAGCTTTTCCTTGCATACATAGCCTCTTAAGCATCCATCGGAACCACTTTCATCTACCAGCTGCAGTTTCCCTAAGGAAAGGCCTTTTTCATTTATATACAGTACTCTCTGTTCAATCTCTTCTCCTCCCACCTCGTAATAAACATTATTCATATACATAAAGTCTGCAAACTGATCCGGATACTTCTCCTTTAACTGACAGATAAAATCTGCTACTTTGTCGGAATATGTATAATCTGTCAAATTAGATACCAGTCTCACATTTAAAAAGGTGTCGGTTGCAAACACAGATTTCGCTTCATATATGTAATAATTCAGTCCCAGAAATATATCCAACGTATCGAACAACATATAAAATGTCACTGTCATTACTACTATTGCCATTAGAAAACTATATTTTCTATGGCATATATTTTCTATAAATTTCTTTACTATTAATCGTCCATGCATCCTATATAGCCCCCTTGTCGATTTTATAGTGAGCTGCCTGATAGACCGGCACAATCGTTATCACAAGCGCTATTATAAATATTCCAAGTACAGACCATATCATTCTCTCTATCGAAAACTCCATATTCTGCTTTAGCAGGGAAAGTAGCCATTGTCCGATGCTGACAATCATAACTGCACTTCCTGCTATTAAAAGCATCTGTTTATATAGCATCCAGAACAGTTTCCAATCAGAAAATCCAAATATTTTTCTAATAATAATTTCCTGTTTTCTGCGTATTACCCAGAATTCTGATATTGCGATACAATTCACCAGTGCAAATATCGCAATGATCAGATAAAATTTTTCCTCTGCATTCTGACTTCCAACTTCTACATATGGTTCTCCGGATTTCTCATAGAATATCGTAGCATCCGTATTTTCATAGGCAGTATATAGCTCCTGCTCCAAATCCATTACATTCGAACCGCATTCCAGATTTAACTGCCCCTCCTGACCGAGATAAGTCCTTAACTCTTCATAATCCTGACAATATAGAAGCAACTTGTAATCTAATATATTTGTTTTCAGTTTGGATGTAATACCTTTCACTGCTATCGGCTGACCATTTAGTGTCATATAAAGAATTCCATTTTCCTCATAGCACAGATCCTTTAATTTTCTGCCAATAATCAATTGTCCATTCTCATTTATAATCTCTATCGGGTATGGCAGGTCTTCTTTCTGACTAAGGACAATCTCATACAATCGATACTCATTATCTGCATTTGAATAAATCAGATTCTCCTCTATGCTACTGTTACCATCCCATGCGATAACCGTATCAATCATCTGCTCAAAATCTTTTATATCTGAAATTGTTACGGTGTAACTATATTTGTATTGAAAATTGTTCACTTCCGCCAACGCATATTTAATCTGCCTGTATATTTCCGCTCCATTCATAAATGCAATAAAAGAAACCATAACTCCAAACAATAATAATATACTGGAATAATGTCTATAGATGCGCGTCATCCGATCCCTCCATTTACATCCAGAGATACCTCCGTATGCACGGAGATATCTCTGGGCACCCACTATTTTTCTAGTGACAATTTTTCTGACTTTAATACTCTAAAGCTTGAATTTTGAATATTATGAACACTTGTATACTTCGTGGCATTACCTGTTACATCTTCTGTTTTTGCATTTTTATATGCTGTTATACTTTTCCCTCCGAGATACGTTCCATCATTTTTATATGCATTACAATATGCACCAATTGGATATGCATTACTTGTACTTGTAGTTTGTGCATACCCTTTATTAGAACTCCAAGTTGTCACCAGACTCCCATTTGCATTAAAACTTCCATATGTCAGAGTTGTTCCAGCCGTCACCGCATATACTGCTGATCCCATTGCCATACTTAAAACTAGTGTTAATACCATTGCTACTGAAAAACGTTTTACTTTTTCCATATCGTTTCCTCCATATATTTCTTTAACTTCCTTTGTCCTCCTTGCAGGTTCCACACATTTTCTGTATACTATTCCTGCAACATATTAACTGGTTGCATGGGCGGGTCTCTTTTGTTTGGAAGCGCTGAGACTCGTCCTCTTTGATTTAAATACTCATGCTTACTATCTAAACCATTTATGTTTTACTGACTTTATTCACATTCAGATTTCCTAATGATTTCACCTTCCTTTCCGGTATCTATCCTATTGATAAATATTAATGTCCGAATCCTCCTCTGCCAGCCAAACACCTCATTTATTTAAGTAATCCCATTCCTCCTGTCCGAGATTCTTGATAATAAATTCTTCAAATCCATCCTCGGTATAGCCAAATTCCTGCATATGCGTTAAATACATATCTTTGACATTTTCATAAAATACTTCTCCATCTTCATTCTCCTTAAAGTTATAGTACAGCATTTTTACAATCTCAATCTGGTCTTCCTCTGTCGTTGGCACAATATCTTTTCTCCAATCAAACTGACCGGAATCCTCGTATACGGCTTTTAGTAATACAAATGTTGTATCTGCAATGATGCGATCTTCTTCATAAATCCCCGGTTCTCCCACCGGTATTCCCGGCAATTCTATAATCAATTGAATTTTATTTCCTTCCTGCCTTATTTTATCTACAACATAATCTTCCGAATCTTTCGTTTCCTCAATACTCGGTGCATCCAGATACGGATATATGAAAACAGTTCCATTTGCTAATTTTCTTTCTCCTACAAACCCCGACAGCAATGTCGGTCCATAACTCTCTCCCTGAAACAGATTATTTCCTTCCTGTTTCAAATCTGAATAGACCTTCCCATCTGCATGAAGCTGAATCCGAAATCTTGCAGGGTCTTTCAGCCTATTATCCACATATCTATATTCGCCCTCATTCTGATATATCTTGTTCCATCCAGGTACCGGATAATACGGAAACCACCCGGGCAGATTTATTGCATACCGGTTATTATATAAACAGGAAGCCCCTGTCGGCCCACCATGATACTTTAATGTAAAGGACCGGATTCCATCCTCCTGTCCATAAATTAATAACGTATTCTCATCCTGTTGGTACTCGAGTGCATCTCCATTCTCGTCTGTTACACTATCTACCTGATATAACCGATATAGTGTCATTGCATAGGTATCTAAGCCTCCATCTGACGGCACGCATGTCACAGTTGCTCTCATCTGTCTTCCAAGCTTCAAATCCATATCATAGGATATGATCTGGAAATCTGCTTCTCGCTCTTCCTGCTTTACTCCCTCGATTGTATAACGCCATTGATCATCATCATTGCTGATAAAGTTATCAGAACAATAATAGCTGGCAGGTAATCCACTGTATATTAATCCCCATATTGCACATATAGCACTCGTCAGAATTGACAAATAATATGCTGTTTTATGCCTTTTCTCATTTCTTCTATGCTGTAAAAAATAAATAGCTAAAGTGCCACTAAATACGCCAATCCAGAAAATCCCCCTGGCTGCAACCAATAACCCTGCCATTGGCATACAATATACTTCTATGCTATTTGCGCCCTGTGGCATAAGCAAAAATATCTTACAAATATAGGTAATCCATTTTACAAAATAAGAATAATTTTCAAACTGTGAACTCATTATAGGACTTACTATAAATGCAAATACAATTAGTTCAATATACCCTATTATTTTCCCGGCATTTCTGGCAAACAACCACCCTGCCAAAATAGCGACTATTCCGTCTAGTATGTAGTAAGTCCCGGTCAGCCTGAAATAATAAAACAACACCTGGGTTGTATAAGTTCCATCTGAAATATGACAGACTATATGCATAATCAGAAACCAAAATGCATATACAAGTACAACCAGCAGCATCACCAATGCCTGTACCAGATCCTGTTTCAAGCAATTCTTATTCGCCTTCAGTGTTTCATCAATATTCGCATCCGGTACTTCCCTAAAATAATCAAAAGCCAGAAATAAAAATAACAGAAATACATAGACAAAATTTATAAGCTGCTCCTGTAGTTTTCCGAGTCCCGCATAATACACCTGTCCCTGAAACCATGCAAGAAACATTGGTCCATAATAATACAGACTGCCGCCAAACAGCACCGCAAGCAGAATCAGTCGCAGAGGACTGCGAAAAAACAATTTTATCTGTGTACGAAACATAATTACCCCTCCTTTCCGGTATCTATCTGTCCAATAAATTTTATTTATCTGAATGTACTTTTTTCAGTGAAACATTCTTCTTATATTTCTGAAGTACCTGAGTCAATTGCAGAATTGCTACATATCCATACTCCTTCAACCTTTCATGAATTTCCGGTAACTTCTGTGGTACCAACACTCTCTCATCCACATCCAGTACTGCTTTCACAGGATTAATATGTATTTGACATCCTCTTTTGGCAATATCAATATATAAAATATCCCTCACTCTTATATATAGCCTTCCATTCCGATATTTTCCCTCTATGATAGGCTCTCTTTGTGTTTCCTTTACCTTTTTTAATACTTCTTTCATCTCTATCTGCATCCGCTCTTCCGTATATGCTTTAAGAAGATATCTATATGGCTGTGCATAAAAGGCTTCTACTGATGGCAAAACTACACCAGAACAAAATATTAACACTACATTATTATTTATTTTCCGAAAATTTTCAGCAGTTCTATATCCATCCATACCGGATAATTGCATATCCAGAATCAGTAAATCTATCTGTAACAAATGCTCTTTTTCTGTATCTAATAATTGTTCTCCCGAGTTGTAAAATTCAAATTGTAAGTCACTGTCTGCCCCCTCTGCATTTACAATTACTTTCTTCATATATTCCCGAAAATACTCCTCATCATCACAAATCGCAATCCTATACATACCCCAACTCCCTTTCCGTTTCTCTCTATATTTATTAAAGCATTGTATTCTATCTTTGTCAAGGATTATATCTGTATATTCATAAAGTCTTAATTTTTCTATGAATCCATGCCTCTCCTGCCTTGAGGATTCAGGCTGATTATGATAAGATGTCTCAGTAGATTATGTATACAGGAGGTTTTCGCAATGGAAGTTATGCATCACATTCAGTGTTCCGCTCAGGATATTGGTCACTATGTATTTCTGCCGGGTGATCCGGGACGCGTTGAGGTCATTGCCTCATATCTTCAAGATGCGCATTTTGTCGTATCCAATCGGGAATATACTACTTACACAGGAACTTTGCTGGGTGTTCCGGTCTCTGTGGTTTCTACCGGAATCGGCTGTCCTTCCGCTGCGATAGCTATGGAGGAACTGACCAAGCTTGGTGCACACACCTTCATACGGATCGGAACCTGTGGCTGTATGAGTCCGATTCCAACTCCGGGTGACAGTATTATTGCCACCGCTGCCATCCGCCGTGATGGCACCTCGCTCCAATATTTACCGATCGAATTTCCGGCAGTTGCCAATCAGCAGGTAATTCAGGCACTGATGCTTGCCGCACGCGAGATTGGGATTGTTGCACACACCGGAATCGTAGAATCCAAGGATTCCTATTACGGTCAGCATGAACCGGAGAATTCACCGATGGCAGACGAGCTTCTTGCTAAATGGAAGATGTTCCGACAGGGTGGTGCGATCGGCTCCGAGATGGAGTCTTCGGTTCTTTTCATTCTGGGTGGTCTGCGCCGTGCCAGAGTCGGCAGTATTCTTCATGTTTACCGGAACCGGATTCAGGAGGATGAACAGGGAATGCCTATGCTGACTGCACCGGATACCCGTAATACGATCCGGACCGCAATCCGTGCGATGGAGCTTCTGATCGCGCAGGATCAGGAGGCACGCCCATGACCCATGAACAGTTGCTTTCTTATATTCCGGAGGATCAGCTGGATACTCCGTTCGTCCGTGTTCTGGCGAATATGCCGGAGGACATTATCAGCTCCATGGTTGTTACCACGGCAGAACCGGAGACCGTTCTGGCTTATGCCGGAGATGAATTCCGGAATCTCTATCTGCTGTTAAACGGCACCTTGAAGCTATCCTATGAGCTGAACATGGAGTTCATTTATACCTTCGCCTTTGTAGATGCTGTAAATATTCTGGGTGAGACCGAGAGCTTTACTCATTATCCGGAATTTAAAGCTACCATTACCTGTGCAACCAGATGTCAGTATATCGTACTTTCCCGCGGCGTCTTTTTACGCTGGATGAAGACCGATAATGATGCCATCTACTATATGGCTACACACGTTGCTCAGAAATATACCACGCAGGTTCGTCAGGATCGTGCTCTGTTAAGTGCCTCCGGCGAGGATCGCTTCCTGTATCTTCTGGTAAAATATTATGATTCCCTCTGTCGAAACGGAGTCTGCCAGATCGATACACCGAAGGAGCAGCTGGCGGATGAGATCTGTGTCAGCAAGAAAACGATCAGCCGCAGCATTTCCAAGCTGAAGAATCAGAATCTGATTACGGTTTCCGGCCATTCTCTGATCGTAAATAAAGAGCAATATGAGAAGATTTTAGAATTATATGAAGATCTATTTTAAGAAGACCTGTTTTAAACTAAAAAACAGAATTTCCGGATTCGGAAATTCAGACTTACACTTCAAAACGCCGGCTCAGAAATCTGAGCCGGCGTTCTTCTATCTCTGTATATAGGGGGATATATACGGGATATCTGATTATCTTATTCTGCTGTGGAACCGGATGTAATATCATCCATAATGGATGTATCATATACGGTATTCAGATCTGTATCCTTGGTAATAATACCATACTGTAATGCAATATCAATGGAGTTCTGAACCTTATCTGCCGGGATGGTGCAGATCTGAGAAGCATCCATGCCCTCCGGCAGTACCAGCTTGGCAACTTCCTCTGCGGATTTTACCTGATGGTCATAGTCTGCACTTGATTTATCCATATAAGAATATACGATATCTGCTGCTTCTTTCGTATTCTCACATGCATACGCCCAACCCTTAATGGTTGCTCTCATAAACTTCTCTGCAGTCTCACGGTTATCCTTTAACCAGTCTGAGTTTACAAAGATACAGTCAGCCAGCATACCACAGTCTTCCTGTTCCATGTTAATGATGTACAGGTCATCATCTGTATAACCCGCCTCATATGCAAGCAGTAACTCATTATAAGTCATTGCGGAATAACCTGCGAATGTTCCGTCCAGAAAACCATCAATCGTTGTACCCTGGCTGGCAAGTGTTGCATCCATATCCGGATCCATGCCGTTCTTTGTCAATAAGGCTCTGACAGGTGCATCATTACCACCGGTCCATACACCTAATGTCTTGCCCTTTAAGTCTGCAATGCTGGATACCTGATCCTTATGACATACAAATACGAATGGTGAATCCTGCATAACCTGTCCGATGGTCGTCAGCGGATATCCCTGCTCCTGATAAGAGAGTACATTGTAAAGATTCGTTGTACCGATCTGTGCTGTACCGGATTCAACAACCGATGGAACATTGATATCGGAACCACCCGGAAGAATCGTAACATCCAGGCCTTCCTCTTCATAATATCCCTTATCCAATGCTACATAATATCCCATGAACTGTGCCTGTGGGATCCACTTCGACTGGAAGGTAACCGGAATCAGTCCATCCTTGGATGCACTGCCATCCTCCGAAGATGCTTCACTGGCATCCCCTGCTTCACTGCTGCTCTCTGTCGGTGCTGCAGAAGTTCCATCCTCTTCTCTGGTAACACCGCAACCGGACATTCCCATAATCAGAGTTACACCTAAAAGAAATGCTGCTGCCTTTTTCATTGTATTTCTTCCTAATTTTCTTTTCATAAGTATTTCCTCCTTTTCGCTCATTCTTTATCTGGATTTATCTCTGTGAAGCGTGCCATTTCGTGACACGACGTTCAACCACACTGACTATCATATACATGATAATACCTACGATTGCGGAACAGGCGATATAAGCCCATCCATCTGCATTCTTACCTTCCTGAAGAACCGAGTTAACACGGAATCCAAGTCCTGCATATGAGGAGAAGAACTCTGCGATGATCGCTGACAACATACTGGTGGTCGTCGTTACCTTCAGTGCCGTGAAAATACTCGGTACACAGTTCGGTAACCGTAAGGAGAAGAAGATCTCCTTCTTCGTTGCGTTATAGCTCTTCATCAGATCCAGAGAAAACGGTGGTAACACCGTCAGACCACGGTAAGTATTGATGGCCATGGCTGCCATGGTGAAGAAAATAACAACTGCGATCTTGGACCCCATGCCCCGGCCAAACCAGTTATTCATGATCGGTGCCATGGCCGTTGTCGGGATTGCATTGATGGCTGACATCAATGCCAGTCCGCCATATCCCCACTGTGGGAACCAGGATGCCAACACGGCAACTCCGAATCCCAGAACAGAACCAATGATCAGACCAACCAGCGCCTCGGTTGCGGTGATCACCGTATGCTTCCACAGAACCGCATACTGCGTTGCAAATACATCTATAATCTGTGTCGGCAACGGAAAATCATAGGCTCTTAAATGTAACAGCCAGTGCAATCCTCCAAACTGCCAGAACAGAACAAATAAAATACCAAATACAATAGGAGCTGCAATACGAAACCCTTTTTTATCAATCCAACTGCTTTTATTCATATCATGCCTCTCCTTTCTTTAACATTGCCTTTTCCCATGGGATCACGATCCGTTCCACCAGAGAAACGACAACGGAACTTAACATACCCAGAATGGCGGCTGCCAGAATGCAGGACCAGAATAACAGAGAGCCTGCACCATTATAGTACAGTGCGTATAAGATCTTTACTCCGATACCTGCGGTCGAACCCATCATCTCGATCAGGATTGCTGCGGTAATGGTTCGCGGTGCTGCGATCTTCATACCTGTAAACAGCTGCGGCAATGCCGACGGTATCATCAGCTTTAAGTATGTGATCGGTTTCTTCGTTGCGTACGAGTATAAAAGCTCTCTTCGCTGGACATCCACACTGTGAAAGCCATCCAGCAGATTTACGGCTACCGGGAAGAATGAGATCAACGCTGAAATCGCAACCTTCGCCTCGTCACCGCCACCGACCAGCTTATATACGATTGGTGCCAGTCCCAGTACCGGAATCATCTGAAAGGTGATCAGATATGGGAATGCGATTTTTTCGATTGCCTTTGACCAGCTCATCAGGAATGCGATCACACAGCCGATTGCCGTTCCGATCAGGAATCCACGTCCTGCATTAATAAATGTCACCCATGAGGAAGCTGCCAGATCCATAAAGTTCTGAAAGAATGTGATCACAACTCCATGAAAATACGGAAGCTTGGTATCCGGTGTATCAATCGGAAGAATATGCCGGATCGCAAATGCCGCAAATTCCCATACGAGGAATACCCCAATGACCCAGACCGCTATTACGATTTTACGGTTTACCGGTTTTTTCTCCATGGTAATCCCTCCTATTCTATCCCTTCGAAGCTGTTTCGAATCTTAACTACATAATCATTAAATTCCGGAAGATCCCGCATCTCCTTCGTTCTTGGTCTCGGAAGGTCGATATCCACGATAGCGGATACTCTTCCCGGATGTGGAGAAAGTACCACAACCCGGTCTGACAGGAATACGGACTCTGCAATGTTATGTGTTACGAATACAACTGTCTTGTTCGTCTTTCTCCAGATTTTTAACAGATCCTCGTTTAATTTCTCTCTGGTAAACTCATCCAGCGCGGAGAACGGCTCATCCATCAGCAGGATCTTCGGATTCATGGCCAATGCTCTGGCGATTCCGACTCTCTGCTGCATACCACCGGATAACTGGAATGGATAATGATCCATATACTCACTTAAACCAACCAGATCCAGCATCTTCTCTGCCTTTTCAAACCGCTTCGGCCTCGGCACATGCATGATCTCCAGTGGAAGCATGACATTCCGCTGTACTGTTCTCCAGTCGTACAGAACCGGATTCTGGAACACCATACCGTACTGTCGGTTCTTCCGCATCTCCTCCGGGGTGGAATCGCCGATCATAACGGTTCCCTCTGTCGGTTTCTGCAGATCTGCAATACACCGGAGCAGGGTCGTTTTACCACAACCGGAAGGTCCCAGAAGAGATATGAATTCTCCTTTTTTAATATTGACACTGACATGACTTAATGCCTGTGTCGTTTCACCTTTATTTCCTTTAAAGATTACGCTGACGTCATTCACATCAATGTCTGCACTTGCGTTATCTTCTGTCCAATCCATATTAAGTTCCATACGAATCCTCCTTTGCTAACTGAGAGAAATTTCTTGAATTTCTCAGATAAAGAAAAAGGCGGGCAGATTTCCTGCGAAATCTACACGCCTTTGTATAGTCAGGTATTATATCACTACTCCGCATCATTGACAAGTGCCATTAACTGTGACATGTCTGTCTGGTTCTCCAGATCCTTGACAAATGCAATAATCTTCTCTGTCCGGTCCTTATCTGCATAAATGCGGTTTGCAAGACTCCGGAACTTATTCTCAACATCCTCATATGTAACCGGATTTCTCCAGTCACCCTTTGGATCATCGATGACAGATTCATAAATAGTTCCATCCTTCATGGTAATCTTAACTGCACTGGAGTAATGCTCCGGATACCGCTTCTCGAATTCCGGATCCTCCACAACCGTGGTATTTGCAATCAGACGTTTGATCAACGGATCATCGATGTACTTCACATCGAACTCATCGACCGTAACCTGTCCGTTTCTGAATGCGATTGCTGCCTGGAACGGCATTGAAAATTGCAGGTCAACAATATTCTTTGGATGCCATTTCCGTTCTTCGGCCAGCAAACGCATCGTGTATTTTGAGGAGCGAATATTTATCTTTGCTATCTGTTCCGGATCCGGATGGTATTTCGCTACGATATCAAGACAGGCATCCAGGTGTCCTCCGGAATACCGGCAGCAAGGATATACCTTTATGCTGGATGAAGCGAAGATCCAGTCCTTACCTAACCCATCGGTCAGGTATTTGCCATCGTAATGATCCAGATAGGAGTAAGCGTGTAACAATCCATCCTTTCCTTCAAATATATCGGATGGTCCATTAAAGCCTTTCTCTGCCATTCTGGCTGCGATAATGGAATTCATTGCCGGATGGCCTGCCTGCAGACGCTTGGTAAAGCATCCTTCAGAGTTCCATGCCATCAGACCGGCTACCATACTTCCTGCAATTCCCTGTGCGTACAGGGTCTGTTGTTCATCTAATTTCATCAGCTTGGCTGCTGAGACTGCAGCACCCATCGTACCGCAGGTGCTGGTTGGATGGAAGCCTTGATAATACATATCACCCAGATATGCGGTTCCCATTCGGCAGACCACTTCGTTACCGATTGCGGCAGCCTCCAGGAATTCCTTACCGGTACTCTTCTTTGCCTCTGCTAATGCGAAGCTGACCGGATATGTTGCCGGAGACGGATGTGCATTGGATTCATTATGATCATCTACAAAATCATATCCATAGCACTGAATCGCATTGGCAAATGCTGCATTCGGTAATGCTACCTTTTTGCTGCTGCCTACAATGGTGCCCTCCTCTGGGCCACCCATTTCCTCTGCAATCTCTCTGGCGATTTGACTGGTAATAATATTTCTGGTTCCTACCATGGATGCCAGAACATCCAGTGTCAGCATCTTAGCATGCTCGACTGCGTAATCCGGCAGATCCTCATATTTTAATTCTACGGCTGTTTTAGCAATTTGCTTTGCGATTGTTTCCATAAATATCAACCCCTTTTGTATTTGATAGTCTGCATTATAGAAGATGCTCTCTGTAGAGAAAAGGACAAATGACCCTTTCTAAACAAAAAGTTTAATAATCTGGTTACATACCTGCTCGAAGCTCTTAATATCGGTATATTCCTCCGGGCAATGGCTCTTACCGCCGATGCTTGGCATAAATACCATACAGGTGTCCACAATTTCCGAATATGCCTTGGCATCATGTCCGGCCCAGCTGTAAAGCTCCATGGAGTTCTCCATATGAAGATCCCTCAGCTCCTGTACCAGTGGCTCTGCAAACAGTTTTACCGGTGTATAGATCTCCTGTGTGATTTCCACACCCACACCGTATTTCTCCTTCATGGAATATGCATACTGCTTCATGGTTTCCTTGATCTTATCAGCCAGTGCATCCTCCTCGGAACGGAAGTCCAAAACGATGGATGTCTTACCCGAGATGACATTATGGATGTTCGGTGAATTCTGGATCCGGCCAACAGTCGTAACTGCCTTACCACTGTTTGCCTGCCCGACCTCCCATGCCTTCATGATAAAGTCTGCAGCTGCCACCATGGCATCCTTCCGCACGCTCATAACGGTTGGACCTGCATGATCGGACTCTCCAAAGAAATCAATGAACAACCGTCCGATTCCTACAACACCCTTTACGATACCGATATCCTTACCGGCTGCCTCCAGAACGCCGCCCTGTTCTACGTGAACCTCATAGAATCTGGAGTAGTATCCCTTCGCCCAGCCATTATCACAGCCGAATTCAACGTCCTTGAACAGTCCGCATTCCTCCTGCAGATCTGTGATGTTCTTACCATCGATATTCCGGAATGACAGATACTCATCCACGGTCATATTACCGGTCATATACCGGCCGCCAAAATATCCGCGCTGACAGATGGCACCTTCCTCATCGGCAGTTGCCAGTACCTCGATCGGCACCTTCGGTGTAACACCGGCATCATACATCATATTGACCAGCTCCAGACCGACTACGATTCCGGCAACACCATCATAGGCACCTGCATTGACAACACTGTCAATATGCGAACCGATACCGATCGGCTTCTCTGTGCTGTGTCCCGGATTAAAGTTACCGATCACATTACCGAACGAATCCATCCGTACCGTCATGCCCATGGCTTCCATTTCACCCTTCAGATAATGGATAGCATCTACCCATGCCTGTGAGAAGGTCAGTCTGGTGATCCGTCCTTCCTCTGAAGTAAAACTCGCAATTGTATCGATTCTTCTTTTCATTCTTTCTGCATTTGCTTTCATAGTCCGTACCTCCTGTGATTGTTATTCTCGGTTGCTTTTATCTCATATCTAATATTCATAGATCAGTAATTCATGATATGTACCCGGCCCTTTTCAAGAGTTACCTCTGTGCCGTCATATACCGTTTCTCCGCCCAGGATCGTTCTGCAGATATCATAGGTCAGTGGAATATTATCATAGATCACGGCTGCCTCTTTACATTTGCATCGCATATCCTCTTTGTGATGGAGCTTCGGCTGCTCCCGTTTCCGGACAAGCACCAGATCCGCATCATATCCTTTGGCAATCTGTCCCTTTCCGGGCAGGTGGAAAATCTCTGCCGCATTCTGTGAGAAGTTTCTTACGATATCAGCCGGTGTCAGTTTTCCCTGATCGACCAGATTTAAAAGCAGCGGTAATGACAGCTCCAGTCCGTATAATCCATCTACGGAATTCCAGATGTCATCTCCGTGCTTTAACTTCTCCTCCATCGTATATGGTGCATGATCGCTTCCTGTCACATCGAATGCTCCCTGATGATAAAGCTCTACCATCCGGTCTACCTCTGCTCTGGTCCGGAATGGCGGCTTCATGCGGGCGAATGCGCCATATGGGATCATTTCCTCTTTATCAAAATACAAATACTGCAGACAGGTCTCCGCATAGATCGGATAGCCCTCTGCCTTTGCCTGCAGGATCAGCTCCATGCTCTGTGGACAGCTGACATGTGCAATGATCGTCCGGCAGCCTGTCACCTTCGCTGCACGAATCGTCAGATCTACGGACGCTGCCTCTGCCTCCGGCGGTCTGGAATCAATAAATCCTCTCAGACTGTTCGGATACTTCTCCTTCATAATCGGAACCAGCTCATTGATCATTGCCTGACTCTCACAGTGTACGGTCAATGTCAGACCGGTCTTGGCGATTTCCTGCATCACATGAACCATGTCCTCATAGGTCTCCGCACACATTCCGTAGAACTCTTTCTCCCGTCCGGCAACCGGTGCCATCTGAAAGGTCTTATAGCCGATGGCTCCTACCTTGGCCAGTTCTCCGATTTCCTCCAGATTATCATGTCCGGCTGCCGCATACATACCGAAGTTCACGGCACCGTTCCGCTTCACTTCTTCGATCCGGCGCATGAAGTTCTCCACGGTAGCCGGCGGCTTCGTGCAGACCGGCATTTCCAGGATTGTTGTGATACCGCTTCCGGCCGCCGCCTGAGAGCCGGTATAGAAATCCTCCCGGTAGTCTAACTCACCACCCCGGATATGTACATGTGTATCGATCATTCCCGGAAAGATCAGACAGTCCTTCGCATTGATCTCCTGCTCGCAGGATGACAGCTCCTGTCCCGGTTCATAAATTCCTACGATCCGTCCGTTCCGGATCTCCAGATCTGCGTTTCGCTCTCCATCCGGAAATACACAGATACCATTTCGAATATTACAATCATTTCTCATGCAACTCACCCTGCTTTCCGTTTTCTAAACCTCTGTTACTTCCCTGTTCCGTATCTATGACCGATACCTTTATAATCGATCATGCTCGTCTTACCATGGTGATCGCACCGGCCGGGCAGATCTGACTGCATAGTCCGCAGCCGTCACAGGTCTCATGATCGTTGACACATTTCCCGTTCTGAATGCTCATGGCTCCGAATCCATCATCGGCGCAGCTGTGAACACATCTGCCGCAGGCTACACATTTCTCCGGATCGACCTGCGCATACAGACGGTAATCCCGGTTCAGCTGGATCTGCTGGGTAATATACTGTAACGTTTTGCCCCGGAAGTCCTCGATCGTCTCAAAGCCTTTGCTTTCCATATAATTAAGCAGTCCCTGATTTAATGAATCGATGATCCGGTATCCGTTCTCCATAACTGCGGAGCATACCTGAACGGTCTGTGCTCCGGCAGCAATAAACTCTGCCGCATCCTTCCATGTATAGCAGCCTCCGGTTGCTGAGATCGGAAGTCCGGTCGCCTGTGCCAGCTGTGCTACGCACCGGAGTGCGATCGGCTTGATCAGCTTTCCGCTGGCACCCTGGAATGCGCTCATGCCATCAACCGCATTGATTGGCCGGAAGGTATCCAGATCAATACCCGGCAGGGAACTCATCGTATTGATTGCCGAAATCGCTGCAGCTCCGGCCTCCTTTGCCGCACGTCCACGGGTCGGCAGGTCTACGGTCAATGCCGTCAGCTTCGGAACTACCGGCTTCTTCGTCTGCGATACGACCCAGCCGGTCACCATCTTGATCTTCTCCGGGTCAGCACCGAGCACGGCACCACAGCCGCTTTCTGCCTGTCCATGGGAGCAGGAGAGATTCAGCTCGAATCCATCACAGCCTGCCTGATCAAAGATCCGGGTCAGCTCCTTCCACTCTTCTTCTACCAGAACATCGGTATGCATCAGACTGACGAAGACCGCCCGCTCCGGGAATCTCTGTTTTAACCATTCGATTCCTTTTGCCCAGCTTTCCACAGATTTCGGGGAACCGATCTCAAAGTTCGTGAAGCCTAAGATTTTATTTCCATCCTTCACTGCGTTAATTCTTGGATTTACGTTTTTTTTCGTGAAACGCGGCGTATACTGAATCGTCTTCATCATGGCACCGCCCCATCCCTGTTCAAATGCCCGTGCTACGATTTCCGGCGTAGCAGATGGCGGTGCGGATGCCAGCATATACGGATTTTCCATTGATACACCTACAAAATTAGTTTTTAAAGAAGCTGCCATAACCATACCTCCGTTTTCTTTTCTCGTTTACTTGATTTTTTCACATTATGCAAAACTCCGGGAGGGATTGAAAGGACACTTGTCCTTTCGTAGAGATTTTTTCTCCGATATGATAAACCTACTTATTTAGGAAGGGACGGATGCATATGAAAATAGTTGTATTGGAAGCTGCCAAGATCGGCAAGGATGTTTCTTTTAACAGTTTAAAAGATCTGGGAGAGCTGATCGTATATGATGAGACCGCAGATGCGGCAGAAGCGAGAGAACGGGTACGGGATGCCGATGTCGTGATCGTCGATCAGTTTCCTTTAAATAGAAAAACGCTCTGCACTGCAGAGCATTTAAAGCTGATCACCATGACCAGCACCGGAACGGATTTCGTAGATCTCGCCTATACAGACTCGCGTGGAATCGTTGTCTCCAATATCCGCAACTACTCCACCCACTCCGTTGCGCAGCATACGATTTCCATGCTGCTTTATTTATATGAGAAGCTGAATATCTATCACGATTATACTGCTGGCGGAGCTTATGTGAATGATGTGGATAACTCTTCTTTTTCCAACGTCTTCTGTGAATTATACGGAAAGGAATACGGTATCGTGGGAATGGGGAATATCGGGAAAGAAGTTGCCCGGATTGCAACCGCTTTCGGCTGTCATGTCCGCTACTACTCTCCTTCCGGTCGTACCTATCCTGTGGAATATGAGGCAATCTCTTTCGAACAGCTACTGACGGAATCCGATATTATCTCCGTCCACACCCCACTCACACCGGCCACAGAGGAGCTATTTAACTATCCGGCATTCCTCCGGATGAAATCCTCCTGTGTTTTCTTAAATGCTGCACGCGGTGGTCTGGTGAATGAGATTGGTCTCGCCCGCGCATTGAAGGAAGGGGAAATCGCCGCTGCCGGTCTGGATGTCCTTATAAAAGAACCAATGGCAGAGGACTGCGCATTACTTCCGCTGCTTCCTCTGCCAAATCTTCTGATCACACCGCATATGGGCTGGGCCGCCAGGGAATCCCGCGAACGGGCCATCTCCGAGATTTATAAAAACATCGAAGCCTTCCTGCAAGGTACACCACGCAATGTGATCTCATAATCTTAACTTTTCTGAATGTTTTCTGATGGCGAAGCCGTATTACTTTGCCTTAACGGATGCTGTTTCGAACTCCTTCTGAATCTCTTCATCCGGCGCCTTGGTTAACAGACTGACTACAATAATGAAGATCAGAGATACCAGGAATGCCGGGAGGAGTTCGTACAGATTCCAGACTCCACCTAACGGACGTACCAGATATTTCCATAAGAATACGGTCGCACCGCCACTGACCATACCGGCTAATGCACCCCATTTGTTGCTGCGCTTCCAGAATAATGCGCACAGGGTTACGGCACCAAAAGCACCGCCAAAGCCTGCCCATGCGAAGGATACGATCTGGAATACACTGGAGTTCGGATCTCTTGCCAGGAAGATTGCAACCACACTGATCGCAACGATCGTAATACGTGCTACCAGCAGGCTGGTTTTTTCCGATAATTTGACCTTAAAGAAATCCTGTACAATATTCTGAGATACACTGGAGGCTGCCGCAAGCATCTGACTGTCTGCCGTTGACATTGTTGCCGCAAGAATGCCTGCCAGGATCAGACCCGCTACGATTGCAGGGAAGATACCATGCTGACTTAACAGACCTGCGATCTTAACAATAATCGTCTCGCTGCTGCTGCCCTCTAAGAAATCAAGCGCACCTGCCTTGGTCATTCCGAGTCCGACTACACCGATAAATATTGCGATTGCCATAGCAATGAATACCCAGATTGTTGCAATCCGTCTGGATAATACCAGCTTCTTCTCATCCTCGATTGCCATGAAACGAAGCAGGATATGCGGCATTCCAAAATAACCCAGTCCCCATGCCAGTGTCGAAATGATCGTCAGCGCACTATATGGATTCGCAGTGCCGGATGCTACATCATAGCTGGCTGTCAATGTCAGGTAACCTGCCAATCCCTTCGCATTATCCATCACTGCATCAATACCACCTGCCTTGGAGATTCCAAAGAATACAACTACTACCAGTGCGATTGTCATAACGATACTCTGGATCAGGTCTGTGGTTGAGACTGCCTTAAATCCACCCATGATGGTATAACCTACAATGATCAGTGCAGATATGATCATGGCTGTTGTATAATTAACCCCGAATAAGCTGTTAAATAACTTACCGCAGGCTGCAAATCCGGATGCGGTATACGGAATAAAGAATACAATGATTACCAGTGCTGCAATACCGTTTAACACATTGCTCTTGTCATGGTAACGCTTGGAGTAAAACTCCGGAACAGTGATCGCATTGATGTTTGCGGAATATCTGCGAAGCTTTCTCGCTACGATCAGCCAGTTTAACCAGGTACCGATTCCCAATCCGATCGCTGTCCATGCCGGATCCGCAATACCGCTTAAATATGCCAGTCCCGGCATGCCCATCAGCAGCCAGCTTGACATATCACTAGCCTCCGCACTCATGGCGGTTACCAGAGGTCCCATCTTCCGGCCACCCAGGTAAAAGTCCGTACTGTTACTGTTTTTCTTACTGAAGATAAATCCGATTGCGAGCATCGCCAGCAGATATACTACGATTGTCGCAATGATGCAAAAGTTTATTGTTGATATCATGTCTTCTCTTTCCTCTCGTTTTAATTGTATCCATTTATATAAATCAGCCTGTCGACTAAATTGTATTTCAGATTGAATAGAAATCGCTCTTGGCCGCCTGCCATTCAACCAGATCTGCCAGTGTTACATTATCCACTACCTGATGAACCGCATCATCGATCCGCTTGTAAAGCTCCAGTGTCGCGCACTGATCCTGCCGCGGACAGTCATTCACATCCAGCTCCAGACAGCTGACCGGTGCCAGGCTGCCCTCTGTCAGCCGCAGGATCATCCCTGCGGTATATTCCTCCGGCTTCTTACTCAGGGTATAACCGCCCTTCGGTCCACGGATACTCCGTACAAATCCGGCCTTATTCAGTATCGCTATGATCTGTTCCAGATACTTCTCGGAAACCTCCTGCCGCCTGGCTATGTCCTTAATCCTGACCGGTTCTCCACTATCATGCATGGCAATGTCCATCATCAGGCGCAACGCATAACGTCCTCTTGTAGAAATCTTCATATATCATAAACTCCTTTACTATTCTTCCTATTTCCTAGTTGGAAACTAGACATATATGATTCTACACGTTAATAACCGGAACGTCAATAGAGATATCTCACACACTTACCGCCTTTAGGGGAGGATTCCACCACCAAGCCGTCAATGCTCTGTACAAATGTGCCCAGCTGTGAATATCCGTATCGCTTTACATCAAACTCCGGAAACTTCAAATGAATATACTGTCCCAATCTGCCCAGATCGATCGGAGATTTCTTTGCCGTTTCAATAATATAGGTCTCTACGGAGCGCTCGTTCTGATTCTGTCCGTTCAGAGAAACATATACCGTACTGCGTTCCTGTGTCACAACAAAATCCTTCAGCTCCTTGACCAGCTTAGTCATAGAGCTATAACCATAATTTCTCTCATCAAAATCCTTATACAGTCTTTGGATGCTGCTCTTTAGCCCACCGAGACCGGTATGATTGCCCTGATTCTCGTTCTCCCGCACAATCTCGATCATGCTCTTTTTAATTGTTGCCAGTGGTACAATATTCTTCTCGATATCTGCTTCCTTATGCACTCCTTCTGCTGACCGGTGCCCGGTCTCTTCGATCTCATCGGAATCTCCATAGATGATTTCCAGATTCTTATAGATTGTACAGGCAGCCTTTAAGGTCTTGGAAGCATCGCTTTTTCCCATGCCGATAACTTCCATTCCTCCGTCACACAGACGATTGACCAGCCGTGTGAAATCACTGTCGGATGAAACAATACAGAATATATCTACATTATTTGCATACAGGATATCCATGGCATCAATGACCAGCATAATATCTGCCGCATTCTTTGCCGTAGAATATCGTGGTTGCTGAATCGGAACCACGGCATAAGATAATGCCTTGTGGTTCCATTCATTCAAGGTCTTGCTTGTAAAATCCCCATACATACGTTTATACGTAACCGTTCCATAATTCTTTAACTCCATAAAGATGCTGTCCAGATATTTTACACTGGTATTCTCTGCATCTATCAGCAATGCAATTCTTTTTTCCATATACCCTCCTTGGACCGGACTCTAGGATTCTTCCTTCTGCGAGTCTGTCTTTTCCAGTACAGGCATTTGGTTCTCCTCTGATACAGCCGCCTCTTCCATGTTCACCACTACCGGGCTTATGTATTCAGGAAACTCTATCACAACCTTAAACAAATCTCCATCCAGATAGATCTGAAACTCTCCGTCCTGCATCCGGACCAGATCCCGTGCGATAGAAAGTCCCAGTCCGCTGCCTTCGGTCGTTCTGGACTGATCTCCCCGGACAAACCGTTCCATCAGCTCCGACACTTCGATATTCAGCGGTGCTTTAGAGATATTCTTGATCTCCAGGCGGACTCTTTCATTCTCGCAGGTAAGATCTATATAGACTCTGGTGCCGGGCATTGCATATTTGTATATGTTCTGCAGCAGATTATCCATAATACGGAAAGTTCTCCTGCCATCTGCAAATATCATATGTGCCTCTTCCGGAATCCGCTCTACCATCTTCAGCTCATGCTCTGTGAATTTATCTTCAAATTCTCCCATAGCCTGACGGAGCAGTTCGCCGAAATCAATCGGAACCCGTTCCAGCTCAATATTACCGGATGATATCCTGGACACCTCTACCAGATCCTCTGTCAACTGTTTCAATCGCTGTGATTTCTTATCCAGAACCTCCAGATAATGCTGAACCTTCTCATTATCCACCTCTTCACGCTTGATCAGTTCCACATAATTAATGATTGATGTCAGTGGTGTCTTGATATCATGCGATACATTCGTAATCAGCTCTGTTTTCATCCGCTCATCATACAGGCTCTTCTCAATGGCCTTATGAAGTCCGTCACTCAGATGATCGATATTGTCAATGATCTCCTGTTCGGTATATAGCCGCTTCATCTTTGGTGCTACATACTCCAGATCTCCCTCAGCCAGAGCCTTCGTCGCTTCTCTGATCGACTCCTCCCCCTTCGCCTTCCGGATCTGCAGGATCAGAATATATACATTGAATCCAATGATCAGAAGCAATGCACCCAGGGATGCAAGCGGTGCGGAATTATCAACTCCGAGAATCAGCATCAGAATCAGCACTCCATTGATCAGCAGATAGAATGCAAAGCATTCTGCCGTCTTTGCTGCCAGATTCTTCTGCCGGCTCACAGTCTGTACCAGCTTTCTGCAGAATATATATCCGCTTCTTATCAGGCTATGCTGCCACAGACATCCTGCTTTTACCTGCCGGACAATACTTAACAGCCAGGTGATCCCAAGCAGATATAATCCCTCAAAACAGCCAACCACCATTATATATTCCAGGCTGGTGATCTCTGCTATACTGCGGGAATCGGACACAGCCATGGACTCCAGTGCCGCAAAAATAACAATCAGCTCTGCAAGTCCAACTATAAACAGGATCTCAACCGGAATCCGATCGATCGGTGTCAGATATACAGCCGTATCGTCTCCGGATATCCGACCGGATCTTCGGAGAATATGAACGAATAACCATATGGCCGCAATCGCTGTGACAACTCCAATGACCAATGCAGGAAATGTATAAGAATAGTATTCAGAAAATATCTGATTGTCCTGACGGAATGTATCCTCATAAGGATAGGTTGTGTAAATGCCTATGTATAGTTTATCATCTGGTGTCAAGCTGTCAAGGTTTTGCATCAAAGATGTCACATATGTACTACTGATATAGGTATTTTTAAAATTGGAAAACTGTACCTCATACTCATCACTGGCCGTTTTCTGTATCGTCATATAAGCACTGCAACTGGTTGCCTTCTCCCTGGACGTTACATTACTGTAGACTTTTCCGTTGTGGCGCACATAGTATGCCAGATTCCGCTCATTAAAATTAATATCCTTAACGGAGCGGACATATTCCAGATATTCTCCTCCTATACGGAGCCGCAGAATATCACCCAGGCCGGTAAACCGGCTGAAATACAGCTCCATCTCATTGTCACTGACCTCCTCCGGCAGGAAATACAATTCATTTGGGATCGGATACCAGCCATATTCGGAAGAATAGAACATATCTTCATCCGGGGAATATACAAACTTCGTCCCCCCGTAATAGGCAATATAGCAATCATCTGAAAATTCTGCATCCTGCGGTCCCTGCCGGGTCACCGACGGCTCCAGGTCCGCCGCTACCACTTCCGTACCATAGACCGCAGCTTCTGTTGCTCCTCCGTCATTTTTTGCTTCTATACTGACTGTAAGACTTCCGGAAGCTTCTTCGTCCGCCACAGCATCTCCGGATGACTCTTCTACAACCACATTCGGGGTTGCATGTGCCATAAACATACGGACATAATCATCATGCGACATCCGTACAAAACCATCCGCCTGCTTAATCTCCCAATTAGATAATGCAATCTGATACCAGGAATCATTGAATTGAACCTCCTCACCATCTGCATCTGTAACTTCCGCTCCGCTAATATTCCAGATACCGAAATCATCGGTGGTATATTCATAATCTCCTTTTAATGCCAGATCCTGCAAGCTCTCTGCATATACGCCTCCCTGAGCCATTCCCTTATTACTGTCGTACGTAAGATCGGAAATCGAAATTTCGGACTCATCTTCATCAACATAATTCTCTGTCCATGCAATTTCTCCGCTGATACGGGACATAATCTGCCATAGAGAGTCTGCAAACCGCCGGGTTTCCAGATAACTCTCGCAATCCAGATCTTTATATCCGAACATGCTGCCCATATAGACAAAAAAAACCATTGCCAGAAGGCTGCATACCAGAACAATTCCCAGATTAATGATTTTTATTATTTTCTTTGCTACTGCCGATCCCGGCATCTTCTTAACATTTTTCATTCTCATCTAACCGATCCATCTTATATCCGACTCCCCACATAACCTTAATGTATTTGGGCTCTTTCGGATTGATCTCGATCTTTTCCCGGATTCTCCGAATGTGTACGGAAACAATATTTTCTGTTGCATAGGAATCTCCCTCCCAGATATTCTCATAAATCTGAGCACTGGAGAATACGATTCCCGGATTCTGCAGAAACATTCTTACGATCTTATACTCCGTCGGGGTGAACTTCACCGGTACACCATCCAATGTCACCTGCTTCTTATCATCTTCCATGACCAGACCACCGTTTACCAGTACATTCTTCCGCACCTCCGGCATACTTCCCAGCTTGGAATACCGGCGCAGCTGTGATTTCACACGTGCTACCAGCTCCAGCGGATTAAACGGCTTCGTAATATAATCATCTGCTCCAATCGTTAGCCCCATGATCTTATCCGTATCCTCCGACTTGGCAGACAGAATGATCACCGGAATATTACTCTTCTTTCTCAGCTCCAGAACCGCATGAATGCCATCCAGATTCGGCATCATGATATCAATCAGCATCAGCTGGATGTCCTTGGAATTCGCAATATCCAGTGCCTCATAACCATCATATGCCCGGAAAATCGTATAGCCCTCCTGCTCCAGATAAATACTGATTGCCTCTACAATTTCCTTATCATCATCACATACCAAAATATTCATAATGCGTACCTCATTTATCCCTTACTACTGTTAACGTAATCTTATCAAATGAAACTGACAAAAACTTGTTTATAAAATGAAGATATTCTTAAAACAGCTTCTTACCCGCTTTGGACAGATATAACAGACTGCTGGTAAAGCGGTCCCCTTCCTTCTCGATGTATTCCCGGTATTCCTGGTAATCAATATAGAATTCCTTTCCCCAGGAAGAAATCTTCAGCATAACCTTTCTATGCTTTAATCCAACCATTCCCGTCACTGTTACAAAATGGCTGTGTACATGTTGATATCCGCTTAGTATAAACTCTCCGTTCTTCTCCAGCCGATAGAATGGGATTCCCCTGCCGCGGAATACCAGCGGTGTATTGGGTCCGATCGCCAGGATCACCGGAAGATCTTCGTTCAACATCTTATGGATCACCCGTATCATCTGTTGATCATCCATAAATGCTTTCCATGCGATCGTCATCTGCAGGCGGAATTTCATGCAATAATGCCGTACTGCCGATGCCAGCATCAGCCCATTCATTCCACTCCCGGGAATGATCTGCGCAAACCGGCTGTTTATATAAAGAATGTATTTCCGATAATCTTCCCAGCTGATATAAGCCCCGTAATCATGAATCAGCCCAATTGCATTGGTACGGTAATTTCTGTCATTTCTTCCTATATACAGGAACAAATCTCCGAGTGCGATCAGCCCGCATCCCCATTTATGTACTTTATACTCCCGGCTCATCCAGGTATCTTCGTCAAACCAGAGCTGGCTGCCGCCATAGGACTCTTCTTTATTATGTGTGATCCGAATATATTCCGGATGTTTTAACTCAATCTGCTTCATGTATTTTCTCCTTTTTCGGTTGTGATCCCCGACGGATCCTGTCATCTGTAAAGAACGCAATGCTTAACAGAACCGTACAGAGAATCCAGGTCGCCGGTTCTGAAATAATGATTCCGAAATATCCCATCGGTGCCGCCAATACCCAGGCAACAATTAATTTTCCAAACAACTCGATGCCGCTTGACACCATCGGTACGATCTTTCGTCCGAGCCCCTGCAATGCATTCCTCAGAACGATCAGAATACCCAGTACAAAATAAAACGGAGTATCGAACCGTAAATATCGCTGCGCAGTCTCTACGATCTCCGGTGTCGTTGCACCGGAAATCAGCCGGATCATCAATGGCGCTGCCGCATATACTGCGACGATCACAAATACAGTCCAGATCCAGGACAGTAATATCGCACTCCGGATTCCGGAACGGATCCGGTCAAACCGTCCTGCTCCGTAATTCTGTCCGGAGAAGGTCGCTGCCGCCACCCCCAGCGTACTGAATGGCAGCATAAATATCTCACTTAATTTTCTGGCTACCGTATGTGCTGCGATGATATTGGTTCCGAACTTGTTGATCGCTCCCTGTAATACCAGCGTTCCGATCGATACGAAGCAGAGCATAAATGCCATTGCCAGGCCCTGTCCCATGAGGTCTCCGATCATTACCTTTTCCAACACAAAATCTTCCCGTCTCAGCCGTAATTCCGGGCATTTCTTTATGATATAAATAATACAGCATACAAAGGAAATCGCCTGTGCAATCACCGTTGCATAGGCAGCCCCCTGCACATCCATGTGCATAGCTCCTACAAACAACAGGTCCAGTCCTACATTTACTACTGTCGCTACTGCAAGAAAAATCAACGGCCGGATCGTATCACCCAGAGCCCGCAGAACAGCTGCACATAAATTGTATGCTGCTGTAAATATCATAAACGTCAGAATGACCTGTATATATCCGGTACAACGCGGCAGAATATCATCCGGCGTATTTAACAGATGCAGCATCGGACGTATCAGAAACAATGAGACCACAGTCACTACAATCGTAAGTCCGAGCATCAGACATACAGAGTTCGCTACTGCCTGACGCATCCGCTTCATGTCTTTTGCTCCGTAAAACTTGGAGATCACGATTCCGAATCCATTACCAAGTCCATTCATAGCACCGACGATCAGATTAAAGACCGGGGCACTGGCACCGATCGCAGCCAGCGCATCCTCACCTAAGATTTCTCCGACAACCTTGGTATCAACAATATTATATAATTGCTGAAAAATATTTCCAATCAATAACGGAAGTGAAAACGCCAGTAACAGCCGGATAATATTTCCCTTGGTTAAATCCTTCATAACCTATGTACCCCTTTATATTCTTTCGCATTTTATACTTCCATCTATAACTATATTCTTCCTGCTTGTCTATATAATTTCCTGCAATAAATTGCAAAATGAGGAGTACCCGGTTTTATTTTTCATCAGCCGCTTTCTCTGTCCGATCACGCGACCATAAATAGCAATATGCCTGCGTTCTGGCCGCAAACAATTCTGACCGCAGCAAGGTCCGCACTTCCTCTCTGCTGTACCATCCGGCTTCTATCTCTTCCAATGTTGAACTGCTCGGTGCAAAGGTTCCGTCTGCGATGCCAACCACACACTGATTCTTCTCATTGCTGAATCCGACTGCACTGTAACTGTCCGGTATAATGTCCAGAATCTCCACCAGCTGAAGCCCGGTCTCTTCCCACAGCTCTCTTGCCGCACTGACCTCCGGAGTTTCTCCCGGATCGATCAGTCCCGCCGGGAAATTATATACCCAGCCGCCAACCGCCATCCGATACTCCCGGTTCAGTAAAATCTTCTCATGCCTTATGTCTTCCATGATCAGAACTACTGCATCCGTTTTATGCCGGCTCAATGTCTCAAAATCCGTCATATTCTTATCCCGGCTGATCATCTCATAGACTTTCTCCTGTCCGTCTACAGTCCGATAGGTAATATCATAACGGGTAATAAACTTACCCTCCTGCTTTTTCTCAATTCCTTCAAAGGTCATATCTGTATCCCTCCTTATATAAAACCATTTTACAACGACACCGGGCACAGGACAAGTCAGAATCAAAGATTCATCGACAAAGCATAGTTTTACCACTTTTGACAAATTAGTATTCTGTCACTATAATCATATACGAACCGGGATACATTTCAGACATATACAAGGATACAAAGGAGTTTAACATGGAACTATATATCGTGCGTCATGGCGAAACCGAATGGAATAAAGAGAAACTTTTGCAGGGCAGTACGGACATTCCCCTCAGCGAGAACGGACGCCTGTTGGCGAAGCTTTCCGGAGAAGCACTCGCCGGCACCCCATTTGACCGCATTTATTCAAGTCCACTGAAACGTGCTTATGAGACCGCCTGTCTGTTCCGTGGCGGTCAGGATGTTCCGATTATCCGGGATGACCGCTTAAAGGAACTGTGCTTCGGTGAATATGAAGGACAGAATATGTCACTTCTGCTAAAGGATCCGGCCTGCCCGTTCCACTATTTCTTCAAGCAGCCACAGCTCTATCAGGCTCCGCCTTCCGGTGAATCCTTAGAGCATCTGTGTGCCAGAGCCGCTGATTTTATGACCTCCGTGATCCTGCCTCTGCAGAAGAGCTGCAATCGTGTTATGATCGTAGCCCATGGCGCGATCAATAAGGCTCTTATGACTTATGTAAAAGGTCATGATCTCTCACAGTTCTGGAGTGGCGGTCTGCAGAAAAACTGCAATGTTATCCTGCTGGAACTAGAGCATGACCAATTCCGCATTCTTGATGAAACGCATATCTTTTATCCGGAGACCGATTAAGGTCTCCTTTTTCATAGTTTCACCATTTTTCCCCAAAGACATAAACTATAACTATAAGCGAATTTGAAAGGATGGATTTTATGGAATCTGGACGTTATATGCGCCCTGCTCCCGGTCGTCCGGTCGTCAGCTGTCCCTGTCAGAGTTCCGGAAATTCCGGAATGAATGTCCCTTGCAGCAACGGCTTCCCGGATAATCCTGCAGAGTTTCCAATCGGTATGTCCTATGTCCCATGGCAGGTTTTCCGCAATCTGTATTCTCCGGAAAAGGGATTGTGCGAAGGCACTATTTTTGCAGATCTGAATCAGATATTCTGCGGAAAGCGAGGTAGCTGTGCATGAATCAGATGAACCGAAAGCAATTACTCAATTATATCGACGCTGTCAGTCTTGCGCTGGACGATGTAACACTTTTCCTCGACACGCATCCTGCAAATGCAGAAGCTCTTGTCTATTACAACAAATGCAGAGAGCAGCGGATGCAGGCCATCAGCGATTATACCAGGCGCTTTGGGCCCTTGAATCGATACAATGTAAATACAGGAAATGAATGGCAGTGGAATCAAGGTCCATGGCCATGGCAAGGGGAGGTGTGATCCATGTGGGTATATGAAAAACGACTGCAGTTTCCGGTCAATATCAGAGAAACCAATGCAAAACTGGCGCAGGCAATTATATCGCAATATGGAGGAGCCGATGGTGGATATATAAAAATAGGGCTAGCATTCGAAGCAGAACTATTCCGGATCCGTCTCATTTCCATCCGCGTCCGGTTGTACCTCTATATCAGATTGTGTATCATCATCTCTATCTTCATCATTATCTTCAGCTTCATCACTGCTTGTACTGACATCCGGTATCTCTGTCTCACCGGTTCCGTTTTTCTTATTAATTCGTCTGGTAGTATCCTCCTTTAATAGCCGATACAATGTAGCAGCCAGTGGCACGCTGAGCAGCATACCGAATACACCATTCATACTGCCGCCGATCGTTACAGCCGCCAGTACCCAGATACCCGGCAAGCCAACAGAAGAACCAACGACCTTTGGATAGATCAGATTGCCCTCTATCTGTTGCAGGACAATAATAAATACTATAAATAACAATGCCTGAATCGGACCGCCCTGTGTCATCACCATGATTGCACCAACGATTGCACCGACATAGGCACCAATGATCGGAATCAGAGCCGTAGCCCCTACCAAAGTACCGATCATAACAGCATATGGGAATCGGAAAATAGACATACCAATAATGCAAAGAGTCCCCAGGATTACAGCCTCTGTACACTGCCCGACAATAAAATTAGAAAAGGTCTCACTAGCCACATGACAGATATAATAGATAATATTCTCTGCTTTGGGTTTCAGATAAGACCGGATGAGCTTATGCACCTGATAACTAAGTTTCTCTTTATAGGCCAGTACGTATATACCAAAAACCAAAGCAATACAGAAACTGACAATGCCGCTTCCGATACCGGATACAATATTTACAGTAGAATCCATGATAGAATTCAGCTGACCATCCTTACTGCCGATAATCAATTCTACCACTTTGGTAAAGAACTTTGTCCATTCAATGTCACGCGGATGTTCCAGATCGATCTCCAATGTTGTGACCAGCCAGTTCTCCAATGCCGGAACTTTAGAGATAAATACAGAAATTTTGTCCAGGATTGAATCATAGGAAGCCGGAATCTCTTTTGCCAGGATTGAAAATGCATTAATCAACTCCGGAATAACCATTGCAATGACAAATGCAATGACTGCCAGTATGATCAGAAGTGCCAGTGCAATACAGACCGGCCGACGGCTTTTTTTCAGGAACCGGTTATTTGTATGAGGAAAGTATATCTTCTCTAAGCGAATTAAAATCACATTGATCACAAAAGCAACTACAAAGCCCAAAATGATTGGCGACATAAAACCAACAAGTGCTGAAATTCCCTTAATTGCAAGATCAAAATGTAAAATGATCAAAATAGCAATCGTCAAACTGACAATTGTTTTTATAATAATCTTTTCCCAATCTTTTCGTTCCATATGTAGTCCTTTCTACGAGATAGCATATTAACTGTTTTAAACAGTATTTACAATAAATATAAAAGCATACACAGGTATCTTCTACTCTTCGCCTCTGGTTGGCCTAAGCATCACTAACTCGCTGCCTTCACCTGTATCTTCCAGATAACTGATTGACAGATAATAGATGGTCGCATCCTCAGTCTGCCATGTATATCCATATCCACCGTCTGTATAAGTGCCTCCAATCTCCTCGGCTGCCTTTCCGGCATCACTCCAGATATCAATATCGTGTCCCGGATTAATATTTACATTACCCGGCTTGATTCTGCGTACGACCAGATTGTATCCATATGCATCTTCTGCCTTCATACCATCTGTGAAATCAGAATATACACATAGCATTGCCATAGATCCATACCCATACATGCTATCTGCTGTTATCTCATCTATGTGATCTATATTTTCCTGTATGTCAGATTCCTTTTCAAAATAATACAACTGCAGAACATCTCCGGAATTCAGTATAACCTGCTTTGCTTCATCCAGGTCATAGTAAACACCTTTGCGCTCACTATTATTATATAACATTGCAAATCCGAAATACATTCCGGATTTTTCCTGCAGAACCGGCCAGCAGGTCTCGACGGTTGTCTCCTCACCGCCGATCGTGATGACACCTTTCTTGAAAATATCTTCATCGCCCAGGATTGCTTCCGTAGAATCATCGGTGGAATCTGTCGAATCCTCTGTCAGCTCTATAATCTCCTCTGATACCGGCAGCTGTCCCTTACTCTCTGCAGATGTTCCCGCCTGACCGGTACCACATCCGGTTAATACTGCAGCACATAAACAACCTGTTAATAAAATCTTCGCTTGCTTTCTCATTTTATCTTATACCTCTTCTTTTATCCACCATTTCCATATGATAAATAGTGCTTTATCGAAATCTATCTTAATTCGCAGCCTTTACCTTCGTCCATAATTCTGCAAAATACTCTTTGGTTTCCTGCTCCTGATATGCAAACACTTCATTGGTTGATGCAGATGTATCCGGTACATATGCACTGATTCCCGGATAATCTTCTTCTGCTGCCTTTGTTCTGGCTTCTATAACCGGAGAAGTATAACCTACTTCTGCAGTATTCGCATAGGCATTATCCGGATCGAGCATAAAGTTAATATATGCATGTGCCAGTTCTACCTGTGTACTATCTGCCGGAATTACCATAGCATCCTGCCAGATATTGGTTCCTTCCTTTGGCTGATAATATTCCAGTTCTTCATTTTCCGACATGATATACGCAGCATCTCCGGAGTATACTACTGCCATAGACTTATTACCGGAAATCATATTATCAATGACATCATCCCCCGCATAAACCGGAGCCATAGTATCGCGCTGTTCAATCAACCAGTTATATGCCTGGTCAATTTCATCTTTATTGGTTGTATTCATGGAATAACCCAGTGCTTTCAATGCAACCATAAAGGAATCCCTTTCAGAATCATACATATAAATATCACCGGCATATTCTGTATTCCGCAGGACCTCCCATCCTTCTTCCAGATCGCCTGCGTCCACTACGTTCTTATTATACAGGATTCCGACTGTTCCATAGAAGAACGGAACCGAATATGTGTTGTCCGGATCATAGGCTTCACCCATCACTGCCTCATCCAGACCGGCTGCATTTGGCACCAAAGACCAGTCGATCGGCTGCAGCTTATCTTCCTTCATCAGTCTCTCGATCATATAATCAGACGGCACCAGTACATCATAGGTCTCACCACTCTGAATCTTTGTATACATAGATTCATTGGAATCGAAGGTTTCATATACAACCTTACAATTATACTCTTTCTCAAACTTTCCAAGCAGGCTGGTATCAATATACTCGCCCCAGCTGTATACTTTCAATGTCGGCTTATCACTGGAACCACATCCTCCCAGCAGTCCGGCACATAAGATGCCTGCCAATACAAGCCCTAATTTTTTCTTAAGCTTCATTCCCTTTTTCATTATTAAATTCCTCCTTATAATGTTATATTCCTTTTTCCTGCAATAATCTGATTTTTTTCTCTTTCCTCTTTCGTACTACCATCGGTATTACATTGATACAGACCAGAGTAATGACAATCACCAGGATTACCAGCGTTGACAAAGCATTGATCGTTGGATTCGTCCGCTTCGTCATGTTATATACAATAATGGAAATATTGGATACTCCATTACCTGTAACAAAATATGAGATGACAAAATCATCAAAAGACATTGTAAATGCCAGCAGCACACCGGCATAAATCCCTTCCTTCAGCATCGGCAGGATGACCTTGGTCAATGCCTGGAACGGTGTTGCTCCGAGATCCATTGCTGCATTCGCAAGATTAGGATCCATATTCCGCACCTTAGGATATACACTTGTAATCACATAGGGCGTACAGAACGCAATATGTGCCAGCAGCATCGTTAAATATCCCTTTTCCATCTTCAGAGATGAGAATAATATCATCAGTCCGATTGCCGTTACAATATCCGGATTCATGATCGGCACATTATTTACATTTAATATGATGTCCTTTAATACCTTCCGTGACTTAGATAAACCAATCGCCGTAATCGTGCCGAGTATTGTTGAAATCGCAGTGGCCAGCAATGCTATTGTGACCGATACATAAACCGCCTGCATAATTTCGCCGTTTGAGAACAGATTCTCATACCAGCGCAGTGAGAAACTCTCGAAGCTGGTCAGTGATTTCGATGAATTAAAGGAATAAATCATCGTTACCACAATTGGGAGATATAAGAACAGGAAACACAATATGATATATAGCACAGGGCCTAATTTTTTCTTTTTCATTGCGTTATTCCTCCTCATTGTCTTCCCGGTCAAACCGTTTCATCTGCGTAATTGCGATCAATATAATAAATGCAAGGATCACGGAGATCGCACTTCCGAAATTCCAGTCTCCGACGGAAATAAACTGATTCTCAATCAGGTTACCGATCAGCATATACTGTCCTCCACCCAGCAGCTTTGGAATAACGAAGGTTGAAATGGATAATAAAAATGTCATGATCACTCCATTTAGCACGCCCGGAATCGACAGCTTAAATGTAACTCTCCAAAATGTCTGAAATTTATTTGCTCCCAGATCCATTGCTGCTTCCAAAAGAGATGTATCTATTTTGCACAATGAAGTATGGATAGGAATTACCATAAACGGAAGCAGGTCACTGACCAATCCAATCACTACCGCAAAATCCGTATACATCATCGTGATCGGCGGGATCCCAAGCCATCCGAGAAATGTATTGATCAGACCCTTATCTGCCAGCAGACAGATCCATGCGTAGGTGCGGAGCAATGTATTGATCCACATAGGAATCGTTACAAACAGCACCAGTATATTCTGTATTTTTTCATTAAACCGACTAATAAAATATGCCAGAATATAACCTAACACCAGACAGATTGCCACTGATAAAAGTCCTAACCGAAAGGACTTCAAAAACACCGCCACATAGACAGGTTCTGTCATTCTCTTAAAATTATCCAGTGTAAACTGAATATTTACCAGATCATTTCCTCCGGTCGTTACAGAATATAACACGATCAGAAGCAATGGCACAATAATCATAACAACCGCCCAGATCATATATGGTCGGACAAGCTTTACAAAGTGTCTCATTCGCCGCCTCCTATTCCCAATCCATACGATACATTACATGAATATCGTCCGGACCGAACTTCAGACCAACCTTTAATCCCACCTCAAAATAATCGGTGGTGTGAACGGTATAATCCCGCTGCTCTGTCTCTACCACGATCTCATGATGTACGCCCTTGAATATAATTGACTTCACAACCCCCTGGATCTTCGCTTCCTGCGGTTCTACGATATCGATATCCTCCGGCCGGATCACGACCTCTACCTGTTCATTCTTCTTAAATCCCTTATCCACACACTCGAACTCATAGCCGTCAAACTCTACCAAAAGATCATCCAGCATATGACCTTCCATGATATTCGACTCGCCGATAAAGCTTGCTACAAAGCGGTTCTCCGGCTCATTGTAAATATCCTCCGGTGTACCTACCTGTTGAATGATTCCCTCATTCATAACCACAACGGTATCCGACATGGACAGTGCTTCTTCCTGATCATGGGTGACAAAGATAAAGGTAATACCAACCTCTTTCTGAATCTTCTTAAGCTCGCCCTGCATCTCTTTCCGGAGCTTCGCATCCAATGCGCCAAGCGGCTCATCCAACAGAAGTACCTTAGGTTCGTTAACCAATGCTCTGGCAATTGCTACCCGCTGCTGTTGTCCACCGGATAATTTTGTAACATCTCTTTTATCGAACCCCTCCAGACCTACCAGCTTCAATGTTTTCGTAACTTTATGTTCAATCAGGCTTTTATCCATCTTTTTAAGCTTAAGTCCAAAAGCAACATTTTCATACACATTCAGAAATGGGAACAGTGCATATTTCTGAAATACGGTATTTACCTCGCGCTTATACGAAGGAATCTTGGAAATATCGACACCATCAAACAGAACTTCGCCGCCGCTCGGCTCATCAAAACCGGCAATGATCCGCAGCGTGGTCGTCTTTCCGCAGCCGGAAGGTCCAAGCAAAGTCAGGAACTCATTCTCGTAAATATTTAAATCAATACCCTTTAACACCTGCTGGTCCTCAAAATTCTTTGTCAATCCTTTTAACTCAATCAATACATTACTCATTTTCTTCCTCCTGTGAGATGACTCTGCTGTGATTGTTCTATTCAAAATCTATCCTAAAAGCCTGCTCTAAAAGCTGGGCGGTGTACTAACCCAGAGTATTTCCGCACCGTTTTTCGATGTTATATAATGCTTCTGTGCCGGTGTAAAATAAAAAGATTCCCGCTTTTTTGCCTTATGCACCTGTCCCCCCAGATGAATCTCAATACTGCCGGTCAATACATAACCAAACTCCTCACCCTCATGCGGATTGTCCGGATAGGTAGAGCCACCCGGTTCTATCGTGACCAGAATCGGCTCCATCATGTTTTTCTGGGCATTGGGTATGATCCACTCAATGCGGTTTTTAAGCTCCGCATCTGTTTTTTCAAAGAAATCGCCCTTATGAAATACCACCTGTGTATCCTCGGAATCACTGAAAAATGTTTTAAGATCCGTACCCAGACATTGTAGGATATCCATCAGCGTCGCAATGGACGGCGACGTCAGATCCCGCTCGACCTGAGAAATAAATCCCTTGGACAGCTCTGCCCGGTCAGCCAGTTCTTCCTGTGTAAGTCCTTTCTGTACCCGTAATACTTTAATCTTTTTCCCTATATTCATTTCTGCACCTGACTTTATCTGCCGTCTCTCCGGCAGTTACTTAATTCTAAACTTGAAGTTTAGTTTTGCTAAACCACCTACTCAATTATACATAGTTTGAATCAAACGTCAATAGAAAAATAAAAAATACATAAACTGTCTTTTCTATTCATAAGTTATAGTGATTCTTCTCTTTTAGAGGTTATCTTTATGTCCGTTGTCTCAGCTGCATATATCCGGGTCTCTACAGAAGATCAGATTGAATTCTCCCCCGCCAGTCAGCGAAAGCGAATTGAGGAATATGCCACAGCTCATGATATGCAGATTCCCGATGCTTATGTTTTTGTAGATGAAGGGATCAGCGGAAGAACCGCCGATAGGCGTCCCGCCTTTCAGCAAATGATCGCGCTCGCCAGAGCCGGCCGCTATCAGCCGCCTTTTCAGAATATCCTCGTCTGGAAGTTTTCAAGATTTGCCCGCAGCCGGCAGGACAGCATTTTCTATAAATCGATACTGCGGAAAGAATGCGGGATTGAAGTAATATCCGTTACCGAACCGCTTTCTCACGATCCGACTGCGATTTTAATCGAAGCACTTTTAGAAGCTATGGATGAATATTATTCGATCAATCTGGCGCAGGAGGTACGTCGTGGAATGCAGGAGCGTTTTTCCAGAGGACGTGCCATCTCTACACCTCCGTTCGGCTACCGGATGGGAGCGTGTTCCTTCGAGCCTCACCCGGAACAGGCTCCCTGGGTTTCCTTTATGTTCCGGGCTTATGCTTCCGGTTCTTCCATAAAAGAAATCATGGATGCCCTCCAACATGCCGGAGTCCGCACTGTCCGCAACAAGCCTTTTACCCCGCGCTCCATCACCTACATTCTGTTGAACCCGGTCTATATCGGAAAACTACGGAAACGCAGCTGTCGGGATTCTTCTGCTTTTCCCACCGTACCGGTAATCCATGACCGTAATTATCTCTACACTCCCATGGATTATGCAGATGGTATACATCCGGCACTGATTTCTGATTCTCTCTGGAAACAGGTACAGGACCGCTGGCAGAAGGAACACGCCGCAGACACCGGCACTTCGGATTTCCTATCGGAAGCGGTCTCTCCATATTACCTGAAAGGACTGATCTACTGTGGCACCTGCCACTGTCCTCTGATCCAGATTCATAAAGGAACCGCATTTCAGTGTTCCGGTTATAATCATGGTTCCTGCCATTGCTCACACTACATTAGCCGCCATAATTTGGAATCCATGGTCATGCAGGCTCTGAATCGTCCGGACTCACCATTGCCGCCCGTCTGTCTGGCCGCCCTTTCTGCTCCCGGTCTGTCTGCCGGGCAAAAAAACAGGATTCTGACCGAATGCGGAATTGCTTTTCGATATCACAGATCTGCGACCTCTGCCGATCAAAATTCTCTGGAAATTATATCTGCCATCGGGCGGTCCGGATGGTGAATCCGGGGCCGCCATGCGCTATCTGTCACAGCGATACTCTATGAAGAATAATCGTGTAGCCGGTGTTCTTACGGATATTGCGACGGAGGAACTGGGTCATGGCGAAATGGTCTGTGCCATTGTCTATCAGCTTACCAGAAGACTTTCCATAGATGAGATAGAAAAATCAGGCTTTGATAAATATTATACCGACCATACGCTTGGCATCTGGCCACAGGCGGCCGGCGGCGTTCCGTTTAATGCCTGTGAATTCGCAGTAAAGGGAGATCCGATTACTGATCTGCATGAGGATATGGCTGCCGAGCAAAAGGCAAGAACTACCTATGATAATCTGCTCCGCCTGTGTAAAGACTCTCCGGATGTATACGAAGTCTTAAAGTTCCTTCGTGCCAGAGAGGTAGTGCATTTCCAGCGATTCGGAGAAAGTCTGCGGATTGTCCAGGATGATCTGGATTCTAAGAACTTCTATGCATTCAATCCTGACTTCGATACCTCTGCACCTTGCCTGAATCAAAAATAATCTTTTAAAATTATATGCATCATACAATTGACTCTCCTGTCCGGATAAAGCAATATCCGGTCAGGAGAATACATAATATTTATCTACAGCACTTTTTCAATGTCCTGTAATACCAGCCGATACTCTTCCATCATACTGTCGTGATTTTGTATAACCTCCTCCAGCCTGGATGACCTGGCTGCCACTTCCTGATTCTTTGCCATCTCCGACAGCCGGACAGCTCCTATGTTCAGAGCAGTACTCTTTAAGGAATGTACCTGAATCATATATGCCTGCATATTTCCGGTCTCATATGCATCCCAAAGTTCTATCTGTTTTTTCTTTCCGCCTTCATAAAAAATCCTGAGGATATCCTCATAATCCGCCCGTTGATTTGCGAAATAAGACAAACCTACTTTTTCATCAATTGTTTCAAAATGATATATAGAGTCATCCTCATCTTCCGGTTTCATGCGGACTGCGTTCATCTGTCCTTCCTGTAATTCTACTTTATCCTTCGGCAGCCAGCTTAATAACACATGCTCCAGAGCTGCAATCTCAATCGGCTTTGCAATAAAGTCCTGGAATCCGTTCTTCAGAAACATGTTTTTCGCTCCGTTCACGGCATTCGCAGTTAATGCTATGATCGGAATATTCTGATCGTAATGTTCCTTATCAGCACGGATTTTCTCCACCGCTTCCATACCATCCATAACTGGCATCATATGATCCATCAGAACCAGATCGTACTTTCCGTTTCTCATCTCAGCCAATGCTTCTCCGGCACTCTCCACTGTATCAACTTCTATCCGGTAAGTTTTTAACAATCCCTTGATCACCTGAAGATTAACCATATTATCATCTACCGCCAGAACCTTACAAGCCGGTGCGATAAAACGAATACGCTCCTGTTCCCGTTTTTTAGACAGACCGGTAACACTCTCGCCGTTTAAGATTGCTGCCATGGTTAACAGATACATCGGTTTATAGATGATCCGGATGTTTTTTCCGCCATGAAATACGGTATCCCGTTCAATCACCACACATATCTGTATTTCTTCCGCCAAGCGGTCATATAACTGTTCATTTGCCTGATATTCATATCCGGAAATAAATATATGGGTATAATCCGCCTCCGGATCCTGCTCCAGAATTGAGACAATCTGCTGCTGCCTCGTTTTCTCATCCGTAACCATATACCCACGAATACCCAGTTGTGCGATCAGACGCTCCAGGAATTCCCCATATTCCTGTCGGACGGATTCGTTGGAAATCCTTTCAAAATCCGGTATCAGTAATATATGATATTCTTTTTTCGGTTGTCTCAGATGCACAATCGGCTTTCTATCCGCAACTCCCTGAGGAATAAAAAATCCAAACTCAGAGCCTTCTCCATATTTACTGGTAATCGTCAGTTCTCCATGCATGCCTTCCACCAGGCGTTTCGTAATAGCAAGTCCAAGGCCGGTTCCCTCTACAGAAGAGTTCTTTTTAGCATCCAGCCGCATAAATGCTTCAAACAAAAGTTTCAGATCTTCTTCCCGAATTCCGATTCCGGTATCTGAAACCACCACTCGCAAAAGAACCCCGGTACCGGATTTTTCCGAACGCAATGTCAGTTTTATCCGTCCTTCCTCCGTAAATTTCACGGCATTTCCCATCAGATTCGTAATGATCTGTCGAATCCGCATCTCGTCCCCGATCAGAACCGCCGGCATATTTGAATCACAATCCACCAGAACTTCAATCGGTTTTTTCCCTTTTCGGACCATTGCCATTGCCACTACATCGTTAATCACCGATGAGAGATTATACGATTCCTGTGCATAATAAAGCTTTCCTGATTCTATTTTTGAAAAATCCAGGATGTCATTAATGATTGCCAACAGATTTTTTCCGGAATTTCGGATTCCTACCGCATTCTCACGAACAGTATCTGAAAGATTCGGTTCCCGCAATATCAGCTCACACATACCGACAACTGCATTCATCGGTGTCCGTATTTCATGTGACATATTGGCAAAGAACATATCCTTACTTTTCTGTGCCTGTATCAGTGATTGTTTCTGTTCCTCAATAAATGCAACCTGCTTCCGGTAACGGATCACCATATAACAGATGGATGCCATTGCAAATGCACCGATAATCGTCATCGTAAGATAAAACAGTCCGGAAACCTTCTCCAAAATAACATCTTTGAAACATACATAAGCCAGAATCATTGCCAGCAAGCCTTCTATTGAACTGATAATGTTCAGAACCGGTTTCTGCAGCCATGCCACCATAATGCCCATAACCAGATAAACCGTAAGTCCAAACTCCATTGTATGTACCCAATATCCCACAACAAACGTTGTTGTTGTCGCCAGTGTAATAATAATACTCTGCTGCCATATATCATTCTTCATGATCAGCATAACTGCAATCATCACTGCTCCGCAGGCAAGCATCCAGATCAGACACCGATCTTCAACTTCCGGCACCTGATCATGTGCATATAATACATGAAATCCGGTGCAGGTAACATATAGCAGATACTCCAGTAACTTCATGACGGAGCCACTGACCACCGGCCTTACCTCTGTCTGATTTTCCATTTGTACGCCCTCTTTTCCCCTGAATTCCTTTTATTTCCTCTATCATATAGTATTAAATTCGGAAAATCAACTGTTAGCCTGTATCGCGGGACGGTAGGCGCATACGGCTGACGCTTTCTCCGCGATGATGGTTGGATAACAAAAAAACACCGTATTTCTACGATGCTTCTTGTCGGATATATTCTGTTTTATGATTACACAAATCAAAGGTTAAGAATCTACCACTATCAATTCAAAAAGATATGCATTAAAAACCAGATTAATACCCAGGCAGTAACTGTTATCAGAGTACTAACTACAACTAAAAGTATTTTCTGATACGGGCGTTTTCCTATTTCTCGTTGCTTATGAATATCATCCAATCGTTTTCCTTCTGAAAATGCCACAATTTCTTTATATGTCTGAACATCATTGTCTTTTTTCACCTTTTCAACCTTAAATGCAAAATACATAGAAATCGCCCAAACAATTCCCCAAGGGATGAATGCCCAAACACCAAGCCACATAAATAGTGGTACCGCAGAAACAGCGGTAGCAATCAGCATTATAGTGTAGGTTTTACCATAGCGGTTCATTTTTTCAATTTCTTCTTTTTGGATTACATCTTTCATAACTTCAATATCTCCTTTGATTAGATTGTCAAGAGAAATTTGAAAGATTTCACTCAGTAATACCAAACTGTTCACATCTGGATAACTTTTATCATTTTCCCAATTTGAAATTGTCTGTCTTGAAACATAAACACGATTGGCTAACTCCTCTTGGGATAGATGTGCTTCCTGACGATGTTCTTTTATTTGTTTTCCAAGTTCCATCTCTTCATCTCCTCCTTGCATACTTATTCTAATCAAAAAATCACATTTTCGCTATCAAAGAACATTGACATCAAGGCTTTTAATCGTGTCAAAAATCTTTTACATCTCTTATTTTCAAAAAAAGCCTTTGTTATATTTGAATTGTCCATACAGCATAAAGCCTAATCCAACAATAACTGCTGGAAGAATAATAAATGCCATAATATTTTTCATAATATCCTCCTAAAAGTAGAACAGTTCCTCAAACTTTTTATCCAGTGCAATGCAAAGTATTAGAGCCAACTTTGCAGTTGGATTAAACTGTCCTGTTTCAATGGAACTTATTGTGTTTCTCGACACACCCACAATTTCTGCAAGTTGTGCTTGTGAAAGATTTGCTTCTGTACGAACTTCTTTTAAGTGATTTTTCAGTTGTAATTGCTCTTTCATACCCCCACCTCTAAAAGACGATGAATAAATCCGCCAAAAGCCAAAACAGAAAGAATGATAAATAAAATAGCCAATACTAAATCACTTTTTCGTTTCATTTTGAGAAAACGAACAAACCATTGTGTTGCGATAATGCTGAAATATATTACCCACGGACTATAAAGCATAGTATGAGCAAGCATAGAAGATAACAAGGAAAGCAGACAACATACTAAAGCACCAACTCTGCCTGCGTGACTTCCTGCCTGATATGTCACTTCCATCTCAGCCAAATCTTTATTACGATGTTCTTTTCTACTGGCATTTAAGATTTCATCCTTTTTCATAGAAGCACCTCAGTTCCAAGTTTTCTTTGCACACTTTAATTATGCCTATACCAAGTTTACTTGTCAACAATGTTCATAAAAAATTAATTTCTCTTGCTTTCAGTTCTTCCGTTACCACCTGTATCGCGGGACTCCCCTCTCCCTTTCATCTGAAAACTTTCAATCAGACAGAAAAAAGACAGAAAAATCATCATAATTTCCTATTGCAGTTTTTGCAAAAATTGAGTATGCTAATAAATGGTTAGATGTATGTAACTATAGTATATGAGGTGTAAGAATGAATCGTCAAAAATTAGAAGATGGTATCCGGATCCTTCACGAGGAGATTCGGAATTTAAAACACTCGCGTTTTACAGAAAATAAGGATTTTATACAGCATGGCACTACCACACTGTATCAGCATTGTATATCCGTTGCTTACCGAAGCATTATTATTGCTTCCAAATTTAATCTGGATGTTGATATGCGGTCTCTGGTTCGCGGAGCCCTGTTACATGATTATTATCTGTATGACTGGCATAATAAAGAAGTACGTGCAAAGCTGCACGGATTTCATCATCCGAGAATCGCCTGTGAAAATGCCATGCGCGACTTTGAACTGAATCGCATTGAGCAGGATATTGTGTGCAAGCATATGTTTCCACTGACACCGAAGCCGCCAAGGTATAAAGAGGCATGGATTATCTGCGTTGCAGATAAGGCCTGTTCCCTTCAGGAAACCTTTAAGCTCGGAACCTCTTTCTGGAAACCGGTCAGTTTTATTTAATCATCTATTCTTGATTCTTATATTTATTGTATCCGCATAATATGACAGAAAACAGCCCCCGCTAAAAGCAGGGGCTGTTATTTCGATTATATCTCTTTGTTCTGTTTACGAGTACTTGTCCTCATTACAACTAAGATTGTCCCGCTTATTATTCCGCAAAGTTAAAATCAATGTTACCAGATGTGGTATCTACGGAAATCTTTTTTGCTCCACCGCTATAATCTGCCGGCAGATTACAACTACCGGATAATGTATCTGCTTTAATCTTATATTCCTTCATTTCATCCGTCAGTGAGACATAGACATCTCCAGATGTACCGGATATATTCATAGCAGTTCCCAAGGTCAATCCTTCCATACTGATATCACCGGATGTAGTATCCGTGCTTACGGTTCCTGTCACAGTAAGCTGATTGGCATAACATCCTCCGGACGTAGCATCCAGATTCAGATTTCCACCAATTTCAACATTTTCCAATGATACATCGCCACTGGTAGATCCTATATGCAAATCCCCATCTATCGATAAGGCTGAGATTTGAACATCGCCAGATGTCATATCTACCCGAAGACTCTGATCACAGGTCACATTACTGACCTTGACATCACCGGATGTCAAGTCAAACTCCAGACCACCTACAACGCGGATATTCTCCACATCCGCAGAGCCGGATGTATAACCCAGATTATAGCCACCGGTATAACTCTCCGGAACCCGGACTACAATATCACCATACCGGTACTTTTGTTCATCGGTCCTGCCAAACCGGAAACTATCCTTCGTCAATACCGGCGGCATAATAATCATTTTCCCGGAAATTCCCCTATTTCTATGCTCTACTCTTAAAAGTCCATTCTCACTCTTTACCACATATTGCGGATCATCCACCAGATCTATATATTCTACCGTAATGTGTTCATCCTCAGCCGGTACAATCTGAATATCCTCTTCCGTCAGATCCAGTACGATCTTCTGAACATCTTCTGTATCTGCTATATATGTTTTTGTTTCATATTTCACAGTTTCTACCGTATTCTGAACAGTTCCTGTCGTATCTTTCCGGTGACTGCTGTCCCCTATAATGTATCCGATTCCGATCATCGAGATCATAATGCCCAGAAAGAGCAACACACCTGCCAGAATTAATGCTTTTCCTATTCGCTTCATACCCTTATGCCTCCTATCCGATAATTGCTTTCTTCAGCTGTCGGAAGCACCATCCGGTTCCGTGACACAGCCCCTTAGTCAACAGCAGAATACCGATAAACAAAAAAACACCAAGTCCGGCACCCGCCAGGCCGCCTCCCAGATAAACCAGTGCAGATCCGACCGCTCCCTGAACCAGTGAACCGATAAAACCTGCAACTCCTATTAATCCGCAACATGCAAATGCAAGCACCAGTGACCAGATTACCAGATCAATGCTCCAAACAACGGCATACAGTGCCAGCATCACACTCAGGATCGTGATTCCCAGTCCGCCCCATAGAGGAAAACCCAGAATCAGCAGAATAATGATCCATACCGGAAGCCGCTTTCCTTTGGTCTTCTCCTTCGTCTTATACTTAACCAGCGTAGTCAACGGCAGTTCTTCTTTGATCTGCTGAGCAATCTCCGCCACCTTTCCCATAGATGCAACCGCTTCCGGCTCCGACATTCCGTCTTCCATCCGATCGTCAATCATCTCCGAATAATATTCTACGGACTGATTCGTTTCTTCGGAAGGATATTCTGCAATCCGGTTCTTTAATTCATTTAAAAACTCTGCTTTGGTCATGCTTTCATCTTCCCTTCTATGTACTCATACACACTCATAATATCTTTCCACTCATCCAGAAAATCCTGAATCTTCTGCCGGCCCGTATCTGTGATCCGATAATACTTCCGCAATCGTCCATTGTGCTCTGCGGAATATACATTCAATGCTCCGGCTGCCTCCAGCCGCCGTAATATGGGATACAATGTAGATTCCGATATCTCAATACAGGGCTGTAAGTCTTTAATGATCTTATATCCATAGGAATCTTCCTGTAATAAGGCGCTTAACACACATACTTCAAGAAGTCCGCGTTTTAACTGAATATCCATTCTGATACCTCCTTATGCGCAATACTATATATCGCATAGTATTATGTGTCAAGCAGTATTTAAAAAATTTCCCCTTAAACAGACATTTCTCATATCCGTCTAAGGGGAATCCTCATTCTTATTTATTTGTACTGCAACAGATTCCGGTTACAGACCTTTCGTCCGGAGTGCACGGGTTGCATTTAAGACTGCCAGTACCATAACACCTACATCTGCAAAGATTGCGATCCACATATTGATCAGACCAAACGGACTGAGTAACAGACAGGCTGCCTTTACGATCAGGGCAAATACGATATTCTGATATACGATCCGCAGTGTCTTTCTGGAGATCTTCATGGCGAGTGCGATCTTCTCCGGATCATCATCCATCAGGACAATATCTGCCGCTTCGATCGCCGCATCAGAACCAAGTGCACCCATGGCAATTCCAATGTCCGCTCTTGATAAAACCGGTGCATCATTGATACCATCACCGACAAATGCCAGCTTCTCGTTCTCGCCCTTTTCCGCAATCAAGGCCTCTACACGATCCACCTTATCTGCGGGAAGTAATTCACTGTATACCTCATCCAGACCAAGCTCCTTTGCAACGGCATCTGCTACCTTATGTCCGTCACCGGTCAGCATGATCGTCTTCCTGATACCTGCTTCCTTCAGGCCTGTAATTGCTTCCTTGGAATGCTCTTTGATCACATCATTGATCAGAATGTATCCGGCATAGACACCATCCACCGCTACATGAACAATCGTTCCGACCGCTTCCGGTTCCGGTACATCTAAGCTCAGCTGCTTCATCAGCTTCTGATTACCGGCTGCTACCACCTTACCATTGACCTTGGCCTTGACACCGTGTCCGCCAATCTCCTCAACATCGGTAACCGACTGGCTGTTGATTTCCTTTCCATATGCTTCCTTTAAGCTCCGGCTGATCGGATGGTTGGAATAGCTTTCCGCATGTGCCGCATAAGAAAGCAGCTCCTCTTCCTTCCCCTGCCCGACAGGATGGATCTGCGTCACCTGGAACACACCCTTTGTCAGCGTACCGGTCTTATCAAAGACCATATACTTAACCTTGGACAGGATTTCCAGATAACTGGAGCCCTTTACCAGCACACCTCTTGCGGAAGCTCCGCCGATCCCGCCAAAAAAACTAAGCGGTACGGAGATTACCAGTGCGCATGGGCAGCTGATAACCAGGAATGTCAGGGCACGGAATACCCAGATTCCCCAGTTCGCCGGATTCTTCAGGATCAGAAGATTTATAAGTGGCGGTAATACTGCCAATGCCAATGCACTGTAGCAGACTACCGGAGTATAAACCTTTGCAAACCTGGTAATAAAATTCTCGGACCGTGATTTCTTCATGCTGGAATTCTCTACCAGATCTAATATCTTAGCTACGGTAGAATCGCCGAATTCCTTTGTCGTCTCCACCTTGATCAGACCACTGATATTCACACAGCCGCTGATCACCTCATCACCGACCTTGCCGTTCCGCGGAAGGCTCTCACCGGTTAATGCACTGGTATTCAATGTCGTGGTTCCTTCTACGATTCTGCCATCGATTGGAACCCGTTCTCCCGGCTGTACAACGATCACGGTACCGATTGCAACGTCCTCCGGATCTACCTGTTCCAGACCATTTTCGCCTTCAATGTTTGCAAAATCCGGGCGAATATCCATCAGCTCCGTAATACTCTTTCGGCTCTTACCCACTGCATAAGACTGGAATAATTCTCCAATCTGATAGAACAACATAACGGCTACGCCCTCTGCAAAATCGCCACCCTTAGCAACGCCAAGAGCCATAGCACCAATAGTTGCTACCGCCATCAGGAAGTTCTCATCAAATACCTCCTTATGGTAAATACCAAGTCCGGCCTTCCGTAAAATATCATATCCGATAATTCCATACGGAATCAGATATAATACCAGCTGCAGCCATACATTCATTTCTATGAAATGTGTAATGATCATGAGTGCTGCCAGAAGAACGGCCGATATGATAATACGATACAATACTTTCTTCTGTTTTTTTGTCATATACTCGCCTCCCGGTATATCACCTGTTCACCTGAATGTCTTTATAAAAACACTTCGCAGTCAGGCTCTACCTTCTTGCATGCCTTTGTTACTTCCTGCATAACTGCAGCCTCATCTGCGCCATCCTGAAACTCTACCTTCATCTTCTGAGTCATAAAGCTTACGGTTGCATCTGCTACACCGGCTACTGCCTTGGTTGCATCTTCCATCTTTAATGCACAGTTTGCACAATCCACTTCTATCTTATAAGTCTTCTTCATAGTTTTGATCTCCTTTTCCATTTTCCATTTTATTCTTCTACGTGTTCCATACCCATCTCAAGGATATGATATACATGCTCATCATCCAGAGCATAGAAAATACTTTTGCCTTCCCGGCGAAACTTCACCAGCTTTGCATCCTTTAAGATTCTTAACTGATGACTGACCGATGACTGACTCATATTCAGCAGCTCGGCAATGTCGCCTACGCATAATTCATCCTCAAATAGCACATACAGAATTCGAATTCTGGTAGAATCTCCGAATACCTTAAATAATTCTGCCAGCTCATATAGAATCTCATCCGGCGGTGGATTATTCTTCAGTTTCTTCAGTATTTCAGACTCTGCAAGGCTCTGTTCTTTCTCTTCAGCCATCCTGATTCTCCTTTCAACGTTTTGACATATGTTCATTCGTTCATATGTATTATTGCTCATATGTAAGGTTCTGTCAAGTCCTTTTTTTATATTTTAAAAAATTCTGATTTCACGACCGAACGGTCTTATTCTTATTCTTCCTCTTTATTCCCTTTGCTTTCTTCCGTATCCGCTTTCTGTTCGTCCTGCGTTGCCGCTCCCTCTGTCATTTTCGTTTCTGATTTCTTCTCAGTCGCTCTTTTCTCAGCCAGCTTCTCCCGAATCAGGGCATATGTGCTTTTCCGTTTCGGAGTCGTGACTGCTTCTACCCGCGGCTGAAAATTCCCCTCTTCGTCAATGCATTCCATATCACTATATGCAGTGGAATTAAGCGGCAGATTCTTCTTGTTCAGATTGTAATTTACGATTTTTCGGACCGCAGCATAGATAACTGCAAAGGTTGGAACACCTATGATCATACCCGGAATACCGAACAGGCCGCCAAACAGCGTGATTGCAAAGATTACCCAGAATCCGGACAGACCGGTAGAGTCTCCGAGAATCTTCGGTCCCAGTACATTGCCGTCAAACTGCTGCAACAGGAATATAAATATGACAAAATACAGACAATTCAGCGGATGGGTCACATCTACGATCAGAATTAACAGAGCACTCGGAATCGCTCCCAGATACGGTCCGAAGAACGGAATCACATTCGTTACGCCAACGATCACACTGACGAGCATCGCATACGGCGTACCCATAAACGTAGTGCCGATAAAGCACAACAATCCGATAATAATGGAATCCAGCACTTTACCGCTGATGAACCCGATAAATGTACGGTGTACGAACCGGGCAGATCTCAGAATACTGTTTGCCGCATTCTTGCGAAACATTGCATACAGGATCTTCTTGCTCTGGTCTGCAAACTTTTCCTTGCTTGCCAGCACATAGATAGAAATAATAAACCCGATAATAAAATTCCAGGTTGCTTTCAGAAAACTGATAATACTTAAAGAAACTGTCTTCAGGATTTCACTGGATTTGGCAATCAATGTTGCGGTATCCTCCAGCCATTTTTCAAGCTCTGCCGATGCCTTATCGACCTGAGGAATCACATAATTTTTTAGATCCGGATGATTCTCCAGTGTATCATTCAGCCAGGTAGAAACATTGGCCACATAAACATCAAAATTACTGACAATGGCCCGAATACTCGGAACGATCTGCGATACCAGCATTGCAACCAGGGCATATATCAGTACAAGTACCAGTACTTCTGTCAGAAAAATAGAAATCGCCCGAATCGCTTTCTGCCGTTTCGGTGATGGTTTAATCTTCATTTTATCAAATAATGGGGTCAGTAGCTTCTTTTCAAGTTCATTTAAAATCGGAGTCAGAAGATACGCTATGACCAGTCCGGAAAGAATCGGCGTGATCACACCGGAAATAGACTTAATATTTTCCATAATATCGTAGGCGTGAAATATCAGATAGTAAAAACAGATTCCGGCAGCAATTACCAGAAATGCAGTCAGTCCCCATTTAATGTACTTATTATCGATTTTCAGTTTCATCCTTCGTTCCCCTTTCTTGTATCATCTGCTTCTATTTTTTACAGTATAACACAAGCTTATACCATGAACCAGTTTTTACACCTTAAAAATATCTGTCAAACCTCGCAGGTCTGTCACCTGTGCCGTCAACAGCTTCTTAAGCTCCGCATCCGGCTGTGTCTGATCGGGGACCATGATAACTCTGCATCCGGCTGCATAGGCCGACTGCACACCATTCGGAGAATCCTCTACCGCATATGCTTCCTCCGGTGCTATTTCAAGCTCCCGGCAGGCATACAGATAGATATCCGGTGCCGGCTTTCCACGCTCTACCATTGTGGCACAGATAATTCGTTCAAAATAATCCCGAAGACCGGTCTGCTGCAGATACGCTTCCGTGCGTATAAGATCCGTCGCCGTTGCAACTGCCAGCCTGTGACCGGCTGCCTGCAGTTTCTGCAATACCTCCTTTGCGTATGGCTTGACCGGTATTCCATCCCGTTCCAGTCTCGCATTCATCAGTTCCATTCTGCGGTTCCGAATCCTGTCATATGCGTCTGTGTCGCCAAATAGCTTCTGAATCCGCTGTCTGCCATATGGTCTTCCGAGACTCCGCATGGAGAGTGCCTGTTCATCCGTCATCAGATATCCGCAATCTCCGGCTGCCTCCTGCCAATATCGGCGATAATACTTCTCCGTATCTAAGATTGTTCCGTCCATGTCAAAGAATATCGTACTGTTCTTTTCCTTTTCCTGCATATCTGTACCTTTCCGACTTCTTCATCTCTCAGCTGCCACCGGTGTTTCCCGCTGTTTTATATCTCCCGGATTACATCAGAAGCTTCAGTACCTCTGTCAGCTGTTCCGTACTCATGCATTCCTCTTCCCAGCATGCCTTCAAAAGCAGCTCCATATTCTCTGTACAATACTCCACTTCCTTGGAATACCTGCGAATAACCGCCAGTTGCTCTGTCAATTCAAATTCCGGCTCCGGTTTTCCGGAATTCTCACCCGGTACATCCCTTTTCTGCTCATATGCCATCAGATCCATACCATAAATCACCAGAATGCTTATCACTGCAAACTTGATCTTACCAAGAATATCTCCATCAAACAGTGCCTCCATGAAATATCGGTATAGAAAATACACAGTCAGGTTCTCGTAATCCCGCTCTGCCTGTCCATAGCTATTCTTCCATGACTCTCTTCGCTCCATCATGGCCGGTAACTGCTCTGCAATCTGTACCATCTGTGATTTCCAGTCCGGATTCAATGCCTCCAGTCCGCTGTAAATCTCAAATATCTGCTGCCATGCCTTCATGCCCGCATCTGACCGCTCCGGTTCTCCGCATATCCGCAGCATCTGTTTCCACGCAGCCAATGCAGATGCCTGATTCTGATATATCGCCGCAGATCGTTCCATAGCGTCCAGCTCATCCAGGTCAAGGCTCTCCTGTAATTCTTCTCCGTATTGAAGCAGCAGGATCAACCTGTCTTCCACCTTCATCTCCCGGTTCTGTACGATCGAATATGCAGTTTCCCTGGCTTTTAAAAACAGATTAATGTAGGAAGACTGATCTTCTGTCTGATCCTCTATCTCAGTCTCAGTCTCTCCTTCCGATTCCTCCACCTGAAATGTCAATGGTTCTTCCTGCGTAAGCAGCAGCCTCTCCGCTTCTTCGCAACAGAGCCCCAGTCCGACTTCGGTATAATCGCCAAACCACTCATAATGCCTTGGATGCTCTCTACAGATATCACACAGAATCTCTTCACCGCATTCCAGAATCAGATCGCATAGATTCTCCCGGTTCAGAAATGGACATCTGCGCGTCTCATTCATTGCAAAATAGGCTTCATTCTCTTCAATAACCAGATTATGCTTCATGCGTTCACCTATTGCACCCGTAAGAGCCGCATAACGTCCGGCCGACTCCTCATCCACCTCGATTTCCCAGTTGGCACAACAGGTATCGCTACAGGCCGAACCGATACAATGAAACCTGTCATAATAAGATGGCTTTCTCAGTTTCATGCTTCTCCGCCTTCTTTCTGATGTGGCATTGCCGCAAAGTCTTTATCGATCGTGATCATACAATGATATCCCGGATATTCTTCCGATACCATTGCCTGGATCTGTTGTATTAACTCCTCATCACTCATATAAAACTCATGTGGCACAACACAATCAAAAATCATCTTCGTCTGCATCTGACCCGGGATTATCCGGAGATCATGAATCGTCAGCCGTTCATCTATCTTCTGCACATGGCTGCTCAGCCATTTTCTTAAATTTCCTACCTGTTCGTCCTTAGTTACGATCGGATCGTAATGAATGATCATGTTCAGATTATCCTGCTCGAGGAAATCCCTCTCGATTGTATCAATGATATCATGACTCTTTAATGGATCCTCTTCTGCTGCCATCTCCACATGAACACTGGCAAACAACCGTCCCGGACCATAGTCATGTATCATCAGATCATGTGTTCCAAGCACTCCCTCATAAGACATTATTTTCTTCTGGATCCGTTCTACCAGTGCCGGATCCGGAGCCTTGCCCAATAACGGATCCAAGGTGTCCTTTACCAGACCCACGCCGCTATACAGAATAAACAGTGCGACCAGAATTCCCATCCAACCATCCAGATTCCAATTACTGTACTTAGAAATCAGGCTGGCACATAGAACCGCCAGTGTCGTAATCACATCATTCCGGCTGTCCGCTGCGGTTGCGATCAGGGTTTCTGATGAAATACGTCTGCCAATGGACCGGTTAAATACCGCCATCCAAAGCTTCACCAGGATCGATGCCGCCAGAATAATTCCCATGATCAGGTTAAATTCCACCGGTTCCGGATTCCGTACCTTCTGAATACTGGTTCGCAATAATTCTACACCGATTACAAGAATCAGTACCGATACAAACAGACCGGACAGATACTCATACCGGGCATGCCCGTAAGGGTGCCCCTGATCTGCCGGCTTGCTTCCCATCTTAAAGCCAAGCAGGCTGATAATATTCGAGGATGCGTCAGACAGGTTGTTGACGGCATCTGCTGAGATAGCTACGCTCCCGGAAATCAGACCGATGATCATCTTCCCGGCAAACAGCATCACATTGCAGAATATGCCTACCCATCCTGCCATCTTTCCGTAGGAAGTCCGCACTTTTTCATTCTGTATCTGTTCCCGATTCTTTACAAATAAACGCACCAGCAGCTCTGTCATACGTTCAAACCCCTTCTTTCAAACTCGTTTTTCGTCGGTATTCCCTATATAATATAACAATTCCTCCGGAACTACAACCCGAACTTCAGCTTCGCACGTTCCATTTTTTTTATCAATGGTACCGCTCCGATCGCAAGAAACAGAATCGTTGCAACACCATGAACCAGATCCAGTGGGAACCCGGATGCCCAGTAAGCCAGTAATACCGATAGATTTAAAGGAATTCCCGCCATTACTGCAGATGCCGGATTCATGATCCCTCCATAGAGGATCACCGCCGCCAGAAATCCATAGATACATAGCAATACCACGTTTGGACGCGAAGCTTTAGAAAACAAAACTCCGGCCAATAATCCGATCAAGCCCATTGCCGCCATCTGCCACGGTGTCCACGGCCCTTGACCGAACAGCATATTGGATACTAGCATCGTAAGTGCTCCTACCATAAATCCCGCTTCTCCGCCAAACACCGCTCCGGCAATGATCGTCACTGCCGTTACGGGCTTAAACTGCGGAAGCATCGCAAATGCAACTCTTCCCGCCACACCGATCGCACACAATACTGCCAGCAAAACTATTTTTGATACCGGTGGTTTTCTCCCCTCAAATCCGGCAAAAAACGGTATCATACACTCTAACAGTACCAGCAGCGCAATAAACAGATATTTCTGATCATCAAATATATGCACACCAAGATAAATTGTGACCGGAATCAAGAGAAAAGATAGTCTGGATACTATATAGATTCCCTTCGTATCTTTCACAGACCCGAAGCCGCTTCTGCAGTCCATATACCGTATCTCCCTGTCGTCTCTTTTCTCCGGCTTCGGTGCTGTATCCGGTATTGTATCCTGCGTTGCAGATGGTCCTCCGGTTTCATCCGGACTTCCGGTACCGGACGGCTGTCTTCCAAACACCCGTAATACATCTTCCACTGTAACCGCATTCGGAAGATGTCCGCGGACCATCCGGTTTGTGGTTGTTGTATAGAAATGATTCTCGGCAAAGAATTCTCCTGCGGTACCATCCGCCACCAGCCGGCCGTCAAACATTAACACACATCGGTCGGCATATTCCGCACAAAATTCCACATCATGACTGACCATTATGATCGTACATCCTTTGTTCTTCAGCTCTGCCAGAATCCCGGCAAACAGCTTTTTGAAGCCGGCATCCAGTCCTTTGGTCGGCTCATCCATCAACAGAATCTCAGGCTCCGCCATCAGCACCTTTGCCAATGCCAGACGTTGCTGCTCTCCACCGGAAATATCATAAGGATGACGTTTAAGCAATCCCTCCAGCCTGCACAACCGAATCAGCGACTGCATCCGGTCCTCCGACTCCGGATTTCCACGCTCCAGCATGTCTTTTAGTTCCTTTTCCACGGTTTCCTCTACAAAAAGAAGCTGCGGATTCTGCGGAAGCAAGACCATTTTTGGTTTCTCATTTCCCGGATAACGGATCGTCCCCTTCTGTGCATGTCTGTTTCCGGTCAAAAGAGATAGGAGCGTTGTTTTGCCGCTTCCGTTTCCGCCCATGATTGCCAGCATTTCTCCTTTATAAATATCCAATGACAGATCTTCCAGAATCTCTCTGCCCTGCTTCTCATATCTGAAATACAGATTCTGAATCCGTATTACGGATGTCTTTACAATATCCGGAGCGGTTATGTCCGACTCCCTTGGCAGCGTTCTGTCAACTGCATAATTTACGGTTTCCGGCTGATGTTTCTTCCAGTATTCGTCGAACCAGTTCCGCCCTTCTCCTACCGATAACGGACAGCTTCCCTGCCCGTCCAGTGCCCGGAACAGACGAATCGGCGCAGGCATTGCCTCGTATAAGATCGCCCCCTCTGTTCCCAACTGCTGTGCCACCGTTTCCGGTCTTCCATCCAGACGTATGCTTCCATCTTCCATGATCAGCATCCGGGTGCAATATCCGAGAACTTCCTCCAGCCGATGCTCGGTCAATACGATCGTTGTACCCAGCTCCCGATGAATTCTCCCAAGGATCGTCAGGAACTCTGTCGCTGCAATCGGATCCATCTGACCGGTCGGCTCATCCAATAACAGGATCTCCGGCTGCATTACCATTACAGATGCAAGATTCAGCAATTGTTTCTGTCCTCCGGAGAGACTGTCCGTATCCTGATGGAACCATCCCTGGATACCGAAAAACTGGCTCATCTCCGCCACGCGTTTCCGGATGATCTCGTTCTTCATCCCCAGACTTTCCAGACCAAATGCCAATTCATGCCAGACCTTATCCGTCACAATGCCATCCTCCGGGTTCTGTCCCACATAACCGATTCCGGTTGTTTCCGCAGGGTCCATCTGCCATAGCGGATGATCATGGAAATAGACTTCTCCCGCTCTCATGCCATAAGGAGCGATCTCCGGTTTCAGCTGCTTCAGCAATGTCGTTTTACCACATCCGGAGGCACCGCATAGCACCAGAAACTCACCCACACCGATTGAAAGCGATAGATCCTTTAATACCGGTGCGGATTCCGTGGAATATGAGAAATTTAATTGTTCGACTCGCAGGATTTCTTCCATTCCATTTCCTCCTTCCCATTCAAGCCGGCCGGTAACAATGTCAGCAACAGATAACTGCCGAATATCAGTCCGTTTTCCACCGTAATATGCAGACTTGACATTATCGGCATCCAACTCCATTGAAAGCTTCCGCGGATCCCGCCAATCAGTACGGACACTCCCAGAACCAGTTCAAATATAAACAGCCGGGTATCCCGCGCCTGCCATCGATAGATAGAGAATGCAGTCCGTCCCGGAAGGCCATAGCCGCGTCCTTTCATCGACTGTGCAGTTTCTACCGCATGCTCGATCGCCCAGGTCGTCATGATCGACAGCACCCGGATACTCAGCTTTAACCGTGAGATCACTCCGGCACCTTTCCCGAATTTTCCCAATTGCTTCTGTGCATCCATGATTTTGTGCAGCTGTCGCTGATATCTTGGCACAAACCGAAGACTCATAGAGACTACAAGACTCAGAGCCGGCATGAGCCTGCCAAACAGATAGATCAGCTTCTCCGTTGTCATAATCCGGTTCCAGCATACAAACCATTGCACGAGAGACCAGATAATGGCAGCAGCGGCAAATCCATAGATACATGCTTCCAATGTAAATGGGTTACCGCTCCTGAAGTATCCGAGAATCGTTACCCCCTGATGATTTACCAGCGGGTTAATGATGATGATCATGACTGACATCGGCAGCATACCTTTTATAATCCGTATCAGATTCTCTTTTCCCGTCAATACTGATGCATAAATCGTAGATGAAACCAGAGCAATTCCCAGACAAACAGGATGTCTGAGCAACGATGCGCAACCAAGAACCATCAGAAAATAAGTCAGATTTACAATTGGATGGTAGTTTGAAAAAGCATCTTTCATATATTCTCCATTATCTATTACAGATCATTCATATCACAGGTGTAATTCCACTGAATCACATCCCCTTCTTTTAACACATAGGCAGAACATCCATAGTTTGGATATACTCCGTTTACACAGTATTTCCAACCGGACAGATTGCCACAATCGAACTCATAAATATTATTGATTCCCTTTACATAGGCGGTGCCATATGCCGGTGAATAAACAACATCCAGCGGAACTCCTGCATCCCGGCAGGCCCGGCGCAGAACATCATATACGGTCTCTCCCTCCGTAAAGGTCACGGTTCTGGCAGATAAGATCACTCCGTCTGCAGGAATCAGTCCTGCCTTCTCCGGTTTCAGACTATCCATATGATTCAGGATCGTTGCACAGGAAATCTGAATTGTACAACTATAAGTAGGAGTCGGTGCCTCAGTTGTTGTAGGTGTCTCGGTCGTTGTCGGAGCCTCTGTCCGTGTTGTTCCGGCTGTCGATGTTTCACTTGTTCCGGCTGTCGATGCTGCAGTATTCTCTCCATGTGTAGAATCCGTTGATCTCTCTCCGGTCTCCCGTCCCTCAGACGTTGCTGACGGATTCTTCCTGTCCGATGCTGAGGCTTCCTCTTTCTGTCCTGCCTCAGACGAACCGGTCTCTGTCGGTTCCTGCGTTTTTCCGGAATTTGTTGTTGCTGTAGCTTTCCCTTCCGAACTCCCGGTGCTTTCACTTACCCGTTCCTCCGTTCCGTCTGCAGAGCTGCCATTCTTTCCGTTATTTCCACCGAAAAAGAAGGCTGCCAATAATATCAGCAGAATCACTCCGGCACCGATCAAGTATTTTTTATGGTCCTTCATCCACTGAATCATTGTACAGCCTCCTGTTTTATTCTATATCTTTTATCCTATATCTGTTTCTACACTTATCTCTGTGCTTTTTTCTTACCTATAATTACGACACCTGCCATAGAAGCTGCCATCAGAAGTACGATAACAGCTACCGGTGCAGCATCTCCGGTTGTCGGTGTCTTCACATCCTTTGCTCCGGAAGCAGTCGTTGCCTCAGTGGCTGCTGTGGTGGCTACAGCAGTTGTAGCTGTCGCTGTCGTGGCTGCTGTGGTGGCTTCCGTTGTAGCTTCGGTCGTTGTCTCCGTTGTTGTCGGAGCTTCCTCTTTCTTCGCATCACGCATATCATATAATGAATTCTTGCCTTCTACATAGCGATGATATGCAACTAATGCATAAGCAGCCTGTACATTTGCACCTGCGGCTACTGCTGTATCATCGATATTACCCTTAAAGCCTGCACCCGGCACATAGAAGTCTCCCAATGCGTCGATCACAGTCCGTCCATTCTTAATAAACCGGCTATCGGTCAGTGGGTCCACCTTTAAGATTGATAATGCTGTCAGCACCTGTGCCAGACTGTAAGATGAAACATATCCCCAGCTGGAATAAGTGCCATCCGGATTCTGAATTGCAGAAAGTGCGGAAAGTCCCTTATCCACTGCCGTCCGGACTTCTGTATCAGAGCTGCAATACGGAGCCAGTGCCTGCAGAGCCATAGCTGTCATATCCGGATCTGCACCGACTTCGGAATAATCCCAGCCGCCATCCGATAACTGTGCATCCAGAATCTTCCGGATCAGTCCTTCTCTGGTTGTCTGAGTTTCTCCTGCCTTTGCGGTCGGAATCTCATACTGCTTTGCATCAAATGCCAGCAATGCATATGCGGCAGCATTCACGCCCTGTCCGTTAATATAATCCATATTGGCAAGCGGCTGCAACAGGTTATAACCGGCTACCTTCTGTGGATCCTCGCCGATCGCACTGATTGCCAGTGCAACTCTTGCATTTGTGGTTGCATAGGTGGAATCTAATTTATCACTCTTTAATTCTTTTACAGTTGCTTCTACGCTGGCATAATAGGCTGCTGCCTTTTCCCTGCTTAATGCACCATCTCTTGCCAGTGCAAGTACTGCCCACTCATTGCCATATGCGCAGGTCGTATCATTCAGGCTCTGATCCAGAACGGAAAGAACTCCTTTGCGCATTGTGTCTGCAGTATATCCCTGATCCTGCTTCATATAGACATTGTATACTGTCTGATCGGTACCGTTGCTGCTGGTGATCGTGATCTTTGTACCATTGACTACCGGAATACTCATGGCTCTCTTATAAGTAGTTCCACCTGCGGTAATAGTCACGGTCTCTGTCTTATTCTCTGCTTCCGGTGAAAGTACTACACTGCTTACACCTGCCGGAACCGTCAGCGTATAAGAGGTAACGGAGGAACTGAATGCAGGAGATAAAATACCATCACTGACTGTCAGATCCTTTAACGCCTTCTTCTCTGTATCCTCCCAGTCATATCCGATATCGGAACCACCGGTCAGTGAGTACTCGAATGACAGCTCATCTCCGGCACTTAAAGTACCGGCTGCTACCGTACATCCGTCAATACCAAAGTTTGCCATTGTATCATTAAGAAGATACAACCAGCCTGCCGGATTATAACCGATAGAAGTATCTCCGCCATCTCCACTGGTAATTCCTTTAATGGCTGAAATAAAACTTCCATACGAACTCGATGTTACCGTTACATTAGCCTCTCCGACGGCTTCCTTTAATACAGAGATTCCTGTACTGTCTGCATTGATCTTTACCCAGGTATCTACAGCTCTGCCTTCCCATGGGGCACCTGCTGTCTTTGCATAGGTCGTGTTCTCAACAATTACATGCACTTCATCTGCATGCTCATCTGCGGCAAATACACTTGACGGGAACAATGTAAGCACCATTGCAACCGCTACAAGCATTGCTGCCAGCTTTTTCATCTTGTTTGCCATGTTTCATTTCTCCTTTTCTTGTTTTTATGAACCTGTCGTATCCTGAATAATCTGAATGACTCTGAGAAATTATGACAACAAAAATAAACATCTTCTTGCCTAAAGATATTCTCCCGATTCCTCCCTCATGTATTGTGTTCCGACTCTGGTTCTTCCTACTGAAGCCGCCTTCCCGGAGCTATTGCTCCAGTGGCATCTATGGCTTCCTCGTCCCCATTACGGCTGGGATTAACAGTCCGGCTTCTCACCCGGTTCCTTTAAACGAAGGCTCCCGCCTCCGACCACAAGGTTTACAGAACTATGACATTTTCAATGCTTTCATTGTATGCATTCCTCTTCTGATTGTCAAGAATGCAATAGATTCCCCGTTAAATACACTTCAAAATACGCAATACGTCCTCGTACTCCATCTGCTCCAGCTTCTTCTCCGCTGCGATAAGCTGCTGCCGGATTCCCTCCGTCAGATCTTCCTGCAGGAGCTGCGTCAGCATCCGTTCTGCAGAATCCGCATCATAATCTTCAATCAGAGAAATACAATTATCCAATAACATCCGTTGTGCCGGTGTCAGCTCATAGTTCTCACCTTCGTCTGATTCCTCCGTCACGGCTGCCTCGGATAATTCAACCGGATTTTCCCCAATATAGTTCAGGATGCCGTTCACAACACAGAGCCATTCCCGGCTCAGCTCATCCCAATGCTCTCTGACGTAGTTCCAGTTACCGACTCTGGACTGCTGCTCATGCTCCCATGCCAGCTGATAAAGCTGGTTGGCTCCGATGCTTTTTGCATTAGATTTCAGAGCATGTACATCAATGGTATACATATCTTCCTGTTTCTTTATGTAATAGCCCTGCAGTTTCTGATAAGCTTTTTCAAAATTCTCGGCAAACAACATGATCATCCAATGGAATTGTCCCATTGAGTTTCCTGCATAGCGATATCCGACAGCCACCTGGATATGTGCCTGTTTTAACATATCCTCCAACTCCTGCATACAGCTGTCCGCTGTGGCAGTCTGCTGCTTCTCTGTGCCCTCTCCCTGATCCTTCTCCAGGTAATCCAGAACATTTTCTGCACTCTCCTCGGCCGGAATGATATACTCCTTCGGCAAAAGCTTCAGTAATAGTTCTTCCAACTTCTCTCCTTCAATAGGCTTCGACAGATATTCATGAAACCCTTCTTCCAGATAGTACTCTCTGGAGCCTTTGATCGCATTCGCCGTCAATGCGATCACCATCGTGTACTGGTTGGGATTGCCTGTTTCATTCCTTAATCGATGCAAAGTCTCCACACCATCCATATCCGGCATCAGATGATCCATAAAAATCAGATCATACTTATTTTTTCTGGTCAGTTCCAGGCACGCCGCCCCGCTTTCCGCAATACCGACCTGTATCTTGGTCTTTTTTAACAGTCCCTTTACTACCGACAGATTCATAAAGTTATCATCCACAAACAACACCTTCGCCTGCGGTGCCGTAAACAGCTCCCGGTATGCTTCCTGTTTCCGGATTCCCTTCCGGTAGTCGTTCTGATAGTTGCCGATCGGTGTTGCGTCTTTTATTTCCTGCGGGATAATAATCCGGAAATCGGAACCCTTTCCATAAGTACTATACACCTGCAGCTTACCACCCATGATCTTCAACAGACTTGACACAATACTCATTCCAAGTCCGGCTCCTTCAATACTGCGATTATGCTGCAGATCAAACCGTTGAAATGCTTCCGTAATCTTACCAATATTCTCCGGCTTTATACCAATCCCCGTATCTGCAATGGAAATCCGCAGCCTTCCCTGTGTACCACCAAGCTTATCAAAGCTGACACCTAAGCTGACACTGCCCTTCTCCGTATACTTTACCGCATTATTCAGTACATTGGTCAGGATCTGCTTTACCCGCATCTCATCTCCGTATAATACACGCGGAATATCTTTTCCTATAAAAATATCGAAAGACAGTCCCTTATCCTGTGCCTTCATATATGTCATATTAATGACATCGGCCAGCATACTGCTGGTTCTGTATTCATCATTTACGATTTCCATCTTACCGGATTCCACCTTGGAGAAATCCAGAATGTCATTGATCAGGGAAAGCAGGTTTCCCCCTGCCTTTTTTATATTGGTTGCATACTCCACAATCTGCTCATCAGATTCCTCTCGCAGGATCATCTCATCAAAACCGAGCATTGCATTGATCGGCGTCCGGATCTCATGTGACATATTCGCCAGGAAGTCTGTTTTTGTTTCATTCGCTTTGATCGCCAGTGCCTGCTCCTGTCGCTGCTTTAAAATACTGGAAATCGCCGATATACCCATCAGCATCAGGAACATGATCATTCCCAGACTGATATAATTATTGGTAAAGATACCAATGGCTGACTGTTCATATCTCCACATCTGCATAACAACACATCCCATAAGCAGCAGGATACCAAGCAGCAGCCGCCAGCGATGAATCCCGCGTCGGAAATCCATGATTATCGTTACCAGAACTACAAGCCCGCTTCCTATGATGACTGCCCATCCGATCGGATACAGATCAAAGAAATCATACGGACTGAACAGTTCCAGTGCCAGCATCGTCAGGTCTGCGATCAGAGCCAGAGCCGAGGCTGTCATATAAACCCTGCTGTAACGCCGTTCCTGTAACCGGCTGGTATAGAACATCATTGGTATCGGTGCCAGAAATAAAGCCTCCCACAGCACCAGTTCTCCGGCAGACAGATTACCGTAGTAGAACTGTCGAAGCCTTCCCTCTCCCAGCATCCAGACTGCAATAAAGATTGCGGAAGTTCCCAGATATACCAGATTCATATTGGGATTCTCTTCACCGGTAAAACGCATAACGATTCCTAAGAATACAATAACGACTCCTGTATAAAGAAGCAGGATTGCAAAAATCAGATCGCTGGCATAGGAATCTATCATCCAAAATATCAGTCCTACATCGGAGCCGATCCGTATATCATTTAATTTTCCGGCATCGGCGGGTGTAACCGATGCATAACGTATCTCAATCGGCTTCCCGGCATCGGTCTCATTTAAATGCACTATCATATAAGCAGACGGCGTGTGCCGCCCGAACGGCCTGGTTTCCGAGTTATCCAGAACACCTCGGATCTCTCCGTCTATCCAAACAGTCACATCCTGATGCAGGCCCTTTAATAGAATACTGGTTCTGCCGTCTATATCCATTGGCAGGGCATTCCGGATCCGGAGCTCTGTAGAGTTCCCCTCTACAACACCCGGAATCTGCACCGGAATCTCCTTGTCTCCGCACAGAACCCAGCCGGAATTAAAGCTCTGGCAGTTATGATCCGTGATTCGGAAATCCTCATGGGTATTCATGGCAACGAGAACGCAAAGGACAATCCAGGCCACAACCATTGCCCAGAACACCCCTTTGATCAGTATTATGGACCGTTTATCACGACTGCTGAATTCCTTTGGTTCCATTGCCATTCCTCCCCTCAAATCATCATATGTTCATCTCTATCCCGCAGCCTTGATTAAATCTGATCCAGTGCCTGCTCCAGATCCGCAATGATGTCATCCACATTCTCAATACCGACAGACAAACGGATCAGGTCCGGTGCTACACCTGCTTCCCGCAGCTGTTCATCAGTCATCTGACGATGCGTATGACTTGCCGGATGTAACAGACATGTCTTACTGTCTGCAACATGGGTAACAATCGATGCCAGCTTCAGCTTATCCATAAAAGAAACAGAAATTTCACGTCCACCCTTTAAACCGAAAGCAAGCACACCGCAGGAGCCGTTCGGAAGATATTTCTCTGCCAGCTCATGATACGCATCCCCTTCCAGATCCGGATAATTTACCCATGCTACCTTCTCATGATCCTTTAAATATTTTGCAACCGTCAGTGCATTACTGCAGTGCTGTCTTACTCTGAGCGGTAAGGTTTCAAGACCCATATTCAGATAAAATGCATTCTGCGGAGACTGGATAGAACCGAAGTCACGCATCAGCTGTGAAGTTGCCTTGGTGATATAGGCTGCCTTACCAAACCGTTCTGCATAGACGATTCCATGATATGACTCATCCGGAGTCGTCAAGCCGGAGAACTTATCTCCATATGCCAGCCAGTCGAAGTTACCGCTGTCTACGATACAGCCGCCAACCGTAACCGCATGCCCATCCATATATTTTGTCGTAGAATGGGTTACGATATCAGCTCCCCATTCAAACGGACGGCAGTTCACCGGTGTTGCAAAGGTATTATCTACAATCAACGGAACTCCGTGCTTATGTGCCAGTCTTGCAAATTTCTCGATATCAAAAACAGAAACGGTCGGATTCGTGATCGTTTCTCCAAACACTGCCTTGGTATTCGGCTTGAAATATTTTTCCAGTTCTTCCTCGGAAAGATTCTGATCTACAAAGGTACACTCGATACCCATCTTCTTCATGGTGACACCAAACAGATTGTAAGTACCTCCGTAAATAGAGCTGGACGCAATAAAATGATCTCCCGCTTCACAGATATTAAAGACCGCATAGAAATTAGCTGCCTGACCGGAGGAAGTCAGCATAGCTGCCACACCACCCTCCAGGGCACAGATCTTGGCCGCAACCGCATCATTGGTCGGATTCTGCAAACGGGTGTAGAAATATCCGTCTGCCTCCAGATCAAAAAGCTTTCCCATCTCATCACTGGTGTCATACTTAAACGTGGTGCTCTGTATGATTGGAATCTGACGTGGCTCTCCCTTCTTCGGTTTATACCCTTCCTGAATACATTTTGTCTCGATTTTTGTTTCCATTTTTTTCTCCTTACTCGTTTTAATCATACCAAAATAGTATACTTTAAACACTATTCGTCTACTCGTATTGTACTATAACTTTCAGGATTTGTGAATGACTAGAATATCTTATTCAACACCTTTTCGTCCATTTCGTCACCCAGCATGGTCACAACATCTCCCACTTTTACATTTTCAATTCCGGTTACATCGACCATCATCTGATCCATACAGATTTTTCCTACAATTTTAGCCTCGCCGCCATGCACCAGTACCAGTCCGGCCTCCTCTGACACACCCGGCACTTCTTCTCCGTAGCCTATCGTTACAATGGCAATGCGTTGATCTTCTTTCGCAACATATCCTCTGCCGTATCCGATCGTTTCCCCTGCCTTTACCAGCTTCATGGCTGCGACTTTTGCTTTCACTGTAATGACCGGTCTTAAGTCTACCGCCAGCTTCACATCTGCCTGCCTGCTCAAAATACCATACATGGCAGTTCCGATTCTTGCATAATCACAGTCCAATTCCGGATAATTCAATATACCGTAACTATTCTGAATATGCATCTTTCCCGGTTGGATCCCTCGGCTTTTCAGATAATCAATGACATCATAATAATATTGAATCTGATTCTGGGTCAGTTCTACCTGTTCCGGTTCTGTACTATCCGCCGCTGTCAGATTTGTATAGATTCCGTCCACCTGCAGATACCGGAATCGATACAGCTTTTCAATCCGGGAAGGTCCGTCTTTTCTGCTCCGGCTCTCTTCCACGTCAAACCGGACATGCACCCGGATATTACATTTTTTGTCATTTAAGGCCTCCGCATACTCCGGATCATCAATCGTCTGCGTCAGATGAAACCGCTCCAGCTCTCTTATTTTTTCCGGTTCCGTGCGTCCCATGATCAGAATCAGTCCTTCGATTCCGTTTCTTCTCAAGAGTACGCCCTCCTCCATAGTTGTCACGGCAAAGGCATTGATTCCCATTTTATTTAAATGCCCGGCAATTCTGAGTCCTCCGTTGCCATATCCGTCTGTTTTAACTACTGCCATAATCTGCGTCCGCTCCGGGAGGATTTCCTGTATCTCATGAATATTATGATACAGATTATCAATGGAAATCTCTGTCCATGCCCGTTCCCGCACATTCTGTTTCCGCTTCTGTGCCCGCTTCGCTTCTTTTATTTTTCCTTGTAAGATAAGCATTCCCCACGCTGCCGCAAAAGACAGTATCGCCACCAGCATAAAATGGATCAGGCTCTGATCTGTCACATATGCTGTTGATCCGGTCAGCTTACCTGCCAGTCTGACAACCACGATCATTGCCGGATGGATGATATACACCAGCATTGCCATACGATTCAGCTGTTTTCCGCCTTTGCAGTTCCATTTCATCATACACGCAAACAGGAACACCATCACCAGCGGAAGCATTGCATACATACTGTCATGGCGCTGTAACCGCCACTTATGCAGATATAAGCCTTCCGCAATCATTGCTGCTCCGCTTATGATCAGACCGAGCACTGCCTGTTTCCGTGACAGGCTTTTGCCCTGTCCGGCGGCTTTGCCGAGTCCATACCCAAGCATCAGAAAGATCGGAACATAGAATAATCCGTTTCTGGTATAGTCTGTAAATCGGAACAACACGGCATAGGCCGCACGTAACCACGGAATCTGTTCCGCCATTCCATAGTAGCTGTCCCCAAACAATCCGATTCCATATAAAACCGCAGACAGGATCAGCACAAACCGGCTGTCAAAGTGCCGCAACAGCCATCCGGTCAGCGCCAGTCCGAGAATGGCTGCCGGAAGATACCACAGGTGATAAAACGTACCGTTTATAAAAACATCCTTTAGGAACGCAAGTACCGAAAAACTTTTCCCGAAATAATCATTATAGATCATGAACGGCACATATAAGCATGCCGAAACCAGATACAGGATGCCCAGCTTTCCCAGCTGCTTCTTCAATCGAGCCTGCACAGACTCATCCCACCGCAGATCCGGCAGCAGGAAAAATCCCGACACCATAAGAAAGAACGGCACCGCTACCCGTGCAATGATACGGGTCAATATAAAATCCGGCAATTCGGCAAAGCTTAATAACGGGGAAGTATGAATCGTAATAACCAGTATTGCACTGATAATACGGAACCAATCCAACCCGCCATATTTCTGATTTCGGTTCATAGACACCCGCTCCTTTCTTTCCTGTCTGTTTTCCGACCTACAGAATATCCCGGTTCTTCTGTACGGCCAGTGCTTCTTCCACCAGCGTGTCAAGAAGCTGCTCAAATGATATGCCACTGGCCTTCATCATATTCGGATACCGGCTATGGGATGTAAAGCCCGGAATCGTATTTACCTCGTTAAATACGATCGTTCCTTCCGGTGTCAGGAACATATCGACTCTGGCCATTCCCTGACATTCCAGTGCCCGGTAAAGAATCCGGGCCGTCTCCTTGATTTCCTCCGCCTTCTTTCTGCTAACTCTCGCCGGAACATGAATCCGGGAAGTTTCCAATGTATATTTCTCATGGAAGTCAAATACATCCGAATGCAGCTCGATCTCATCCACTTCTCCGACTGTCAGCGTCTGATTGCCAAGAACCGCACAACCTACTTCAAATCCATCGATAGCTTCCTCGATCACAACCTTGGAATCATGCTCAAACGCCAGCACAATTGCCGCATCCAGCTGTTCAGCCGTGGATACCTTTGTAATTCCGTAAGAAGATCCTGCCCGTGCCGGCTTGACAAATACCGGATACTCCAGTCCCTCACAGGCCTTCGTCTTTTCATCCGGAGTCATATAGGACTGCAGGACACGATAACCCGGAACCGCTACTCCGGCCGCCTTTGCAGCCACATGTGCCAGATCCTTATCCATACAGAGAGCAGAACTTAAGGTACCGCATCCGACATATGGAATGCCTGCCAGTTCACACAGTCCCTGCACGGTTCCGTCTTCTCCATGCTTACCGTGAAGAACCGGAAATACGGCATCCACATATTCTGTAACTGCCGTTCCGTCCTCTTTGAGCCAGACCAGACCATGTACACTGCGATCCGGAGATAGGAATGCCGGTCGGCATTCCTGCTTCTGCCAATCGTTTTCGGCAATTGCCTGCCGTTCCCCATAATACCGGAACCACTTTCCGTCCTTGCTGATTCCTACCGGAATGATCTCATATTTCTCCGGATCCAATGCCTCCATCACTGCTATCGCAGACTGCAGGGAAACACTGTATTCGGATGATGCGCCGCCAAACAAAACCACTAATTTCATATTCATGTATCCTCCATCCTGTACCCGGCTCATATCCATTATATCGTTAAATCCATCCATAACAAAAAGACCGGGCTTCTTTTCAAAACCTGGTCTCATTATAAATGGAAGATGTGAAGGTATCGTTGATTTCTTCTGAATCTTCATTGAATATATTCTTACGTTTTTCCTACAATTTATTACTTATCCTGTAAGATTTTCCGGAATGCGTAGTTCTTCTCGGAGGACTGCCTCTCCAGATACCGTTCCCGCAGTTCCTCATCTGCCCGTTCCACCTCTTCCTTCAGTTCCCGGGCAGACAGTCTTCTGGCTCCAGCTCCCCATATGATCAGCTGCTCCAGTCCGTCTGAGGTAGCGACCGTAATATCATAATTCCTTCCCATATCATGCACCAGCTTTTCAATGTACTGGTCTGCTGTCTGAGCCTCCTTCGTATACACCACATGAATATTATGATATTCTATCATCTCGCCCGGATTGCCCGGCACCTTATAACCGTCAAATACCAGAATCAGTTTCATCTTCCGGTACCCCTGATAATTACAGAGAATATCCATCAGCTTTCCTCTCGCCGCTGCCAGATCGGTTTTTGACAGTTCATTTAACTCCTCCCAGGCAAAGATAATATTATATCCATCCACCAGAAGATACGACTCCCGCGGCTTCTTTCCGGCAGTATCGGCATATTTATTCCATGTCTCTTTTCCACCGGCATTCCCTGTCCCGGAATCTGCCGGATCCGCTGTATAATACCGGTCCTCATCCTGAGTCTCATACCGGTTCTCATAAGGCTTCCGGATACTGCCGCCATAAGTCCGCCGGAAGATAGCCTCCAGCTCATCTTCTTCTGCAATGACCTTTGAGACAGAAACCCGATCACCGCTTCGTGCCTTATCCAATGATCCATGCATCTCTGCCGGAGACTCTACCTGTGTCTCCACATGCATATAGGCCTCTACCTCATTCCACGGCACGATAAAGCCGGCCCCATGGGCACAGAATACCGATCCGGTCGGATTCTCCACATCTGCCTCCGCATCATAGCCAATCTTCTGAACGATTTCCTCCTGATTATGACAAGGATAATAGCCCTTTAAAGTACAGACAAACCTTCCGTATCCTTTCGTATATGCCCGTACTTCTGCCTGATATCCGGATACCTCCGCAACCGGAAGCATACCTGTCAGAAGCGTCTCCGCTTCTCCCTGCCCGGATACCTCAAAGGTGCCGGACATCCGCTGAATATCCGAGATTGCCCGTCCTGCATTCTCGGTAGGCACCGTCAGCTGATACTCATAATACGGCTCCAGCAGAACACTTTCTGCCTTCTTCAGTCCCTGCCGGATCGCACGATATGTGGCCTGACGGAAATCCCCGCCCTCTGTATGCTTGGTATGCGCCCGTCCTGCGATCAGTGTGATCTTCATATCCGTGATCTCGGAGCCGGTCAGTACTCCGGGATGCTTCCGCTCCTCAATGTGCGTCAGAACCAGCCGCTGCCAGTTCCTTGCAAGCACATCCTCACTGCAGTCTGCTTCCACCTGGATTCCGCTTCCCGGCTCTCCCGGTTCCATCAGAAGATGCACCTCGGCATAGTGACGTAATGGCTCAAAATGTCCCACACCTTCTACCTTGGTTGCGATTGTTTCCTTATAGACCAGACTGCCTTCCCCGAACGTCACATCATATCCGAACCGTTCTGCGATCAGACTTTTCAGCACCTCCAGCTCCACTTCACCCATCACCTGAATGTGAATCTCACCGGTCGCCTCATGCCAGGCCAGCTTTAACAGCGGATCTTCTTCCTCCAGTTGCTTTAACTGACTCCACGCCTCATGTACATTACAATCCTTTGGCAGAATCAGGCGGTAGCTTAATACCGGTTCCAGAATCGGCAGCTCCGAATCATGCTCTATCCCAAAGCCTTCTCCGCTGTAGCTCTCCTCCAGTCCGGTTACCGCACAGATCTCCCCGGTAGCGACCTCCGGCACCGTCTGATAACCTGCTCCGGAATAGATCCGGACCTGGTTCACCTTCTCCTCTTTCCCGGAGTGATGCTTTAAGACTGCCTTAACCTTCAGGCTTCCACCGGTTATCTTCAGGTGTGTCATACGATTGCCCTGTTCATCTCTGGATATCTTATATACCTTCGCTCCGAACTCCGCACCGTATACCGGGCATTCCATATACCGTGCCATACCCTCCATCAGCACCTCAATTCCGGTCAGTTTCAGCGCGGAGCCGAAATAACATGGGAATATGTATCGTTTCCGGATAGCCCTCCTCACCGCATCCTCAGGAATATCTCCTGTCTCCAGATAGGCCTCCATCATCTCTTCACTGCCCATGGCCAGACTCTCATCCGTCAGCCGGATGTCCGTAAAATCCATACATCCCTCATCCAGCTGTGTCTTCAGATTCTCCATCAGCCGCTCCTTATCCGCAGACGGCTGATCCATCTTGTTTACAAATAAAAATACCGGGATCCGATACTGTTTCAAAAGCCGCCAGAGTGTTCTGGTATGTGCCTGTACACCATCTGCACCATTGATCACCAGGATTGCATAGTCCAGAACCTGCAGAGTACGTTCCATCTCTGCCGAGAAATCCACATGCCCCGGCGTATCTAAAAGCGTCACACGGACATCCCCAAAGGTGAGTTCCGCCTGTTTGGAGAAAATCGTAATCCCCCGCTCACGCTCCATGGCAAAATTATCCAGAAACGCATCCTGATGATCTACCCGTCCAAAACGCCTGATTCCACCGGATGTGTAGAGCAATGCCTCTGATAAAGTTGTTTTTCCGGCATCTACATGTGCCAGAATCCCGATCACCTGCTTCTGTTTCATTTGTCTGTTCTCTTTCCCTTTCATCAGCTATGCAATATAAGAAACGCCGGTCCTGATCAGAATGACTGCCGGATATACGGAACAGCCAGATGGAGATAAGTTATATCTTCCTCTTCCTGATAGGTAAATGCAAGATTCAGATTGATCTTCCTGCCGTTTTGTTTTATGGAGTGTTCAAACCACTCCGTATATCCATAGACACAGTCATAGTTTTCATTATGAATCTCCTGCACGGTCTCTGCATGAAGCTGTTCAAATATACTATCTGTGATTTTCTGCCGTCCCCGCTCGGAAAGTGCTCCGGCAGTCTTCCCTTTTACATAGATGCCGACCTCCGGTGTCATCCCGACCGACCGGTAAATATCCTCCAGCATCTCTTTACACTGCATCATATAGTCCGGATTATCATAAATCGTAATATCACTTAAGATCATCTGCTGATATCCCGTGCTTCCACCGGCACCCTCCGACTCTCCGTTCTCGCCGGTCTTTAAACTCACGATCTGCAGCACTGTCTTACCATATTTACCATCCTTGGTCAGCGTAGATTCCTGAAAAGAATCTCCCTGCGTCGCAGTCACAGCATAACCGTCTGTGATCCCCAGCTGCCCGGCCAGATTCTTAAGCATGGCCCGTCTGGTTTCCTCCGTCAGCTCCATGTCGCCAAAATCTCCGTATGCACTTACACATGCTTCTACCGGGATCAGCTCTGTACTGCTGAAGGCTTCTACGACATTCCCTTCCGGTCCTATCCTCTGATTGATCAACAGCTGTAATACAAATGCAAGTGTTATCAATACCATTAACGCAATCTTTCCTATATGTTTCATATCATGGTCTCCCTTTCAAATTCTTGCCCGCTTTCGGGACTGCATTTGAAGTATGACCATTTTTATAAAATCTAATCCGTTTTCTGTTTATTTGGAAGCCGCCTCTGTCTGCTCTGCCGCCTCCAGAACCGAAGTACAATGCGGACATCTGGTTGCTTCGATCGCGATCTCACTCTTGCAATATGGACACTTCTTGGTTGTTGGCTTCTCTTCCTGCTTCTTCTTGAACTTATCACCGATTCCGTTGATGATCTTGATCATACAGAAAATTACAAATGCTGTGATCAGAAAATTGATCACTGCTGTCAGGAAGTTACCATAGGTAAGTACCGGTGCCAGATCACCGTTGCCCAGCTTCAATGTCAGGTTTGAGAAATCCACACCGCCGAAAATTGCCAGAACCGGAGTAATAATGTCTGCATTCAGTGAATTGACGATGGATGTGAATGCACCACCGATGATTACACCAACAGCCAGATCCAGTGCGTTTCCTTTCATGATAAACTTCTTAAATTCTTCTAAAAACTTTTTCATTTCCCTCGTCCTTTCGTATCCATCTTTCTTTTTCCAGAAATCCATCTGTCGATTTTCCCCGATTTCTGTACCTCTTAGATTACACAATCTTTTCACATTGTTCAAGTAAAATTAAGAAGCAAACACTTGAGTCACGGCTCGTACATGACGATATATGACATAAATGGAATAATATAGGAAGGATTCTTACTTTTTTACAAGATATTACAATATATAGCAGAATTTGACAATGTTTTTACAACAAAAAAGTATTATAATCTTGGCACAATGAGAGAGTATCAGAGGTGGTTTTATGCAGAAATACTATAAATATCAATATCGCTTTAATGCCACTCACAGCTTTGATTACCGAAAAGAACACGAGCATCAGCATACCTTTACGATCACAATTTATGTCAGCCGTGATGCACAGGCAGAGCAGATTATGTTCTATGATATAGACGGGGTTGTCCGGACGTATCTGGAGCCCTATGACCACTGCGTATTAAATGACTTGCCCGCATTTGAGCATCTGGTTCCCAATATTGAAAACATGGGCAATGTCTTTTATGAAGATCTGAAATCCTGTCTTGCTGAAATCGGAGTCCATTTATACCAGTTAGATATTTATGAGAACCCACTTAGTATTTATGAAGTATCCAGCCGGATTCATTTACCGGCCGCCTATTCCGTTCTTAAGCAGCAATAACTCAGGAAGGAGTGTTTACTATGAAACAGACGAATCATAAGAAATTATCTATTTTCACATACCTGCTCAGTTTTATTTTTGTAGTCAGCATGAGCCTTGGCACCCTTGCATATGGTGCAGATAATACCATTCAGACCGAAAAAGGTACTCTGACTGCCTCTGCAGATGATACATATCTGTATCTAACTTATGAGGGGCCATGGGACTATAATATTCAGGAACGTATCGGTATCTCCGTTAACGGAGCTGCTGTCGGCGGTCAGTACGGAGATATTATCTTAAACACAGGAAATACCGATGAGAGTCAGTCTCTGCAGGTACGTGATTCCTGGCGGAGTCCGATTCCCGGAGCTTCCGGTACCGTTCAGAACAGCGGTGCATCAAACGGCACCTATACAACAGCCTCCTGGAAGATTCAGGTTCCGCTCTCTACGTACGGAACTTCGATCGATACCCTTGGTATCACATGGCAGGGGCAGGCCTTAACGGTAACTCCTTCTTCCGACAGTTCCTCCGACACCACCGAAGCGACGACAACAGAAGCCACGACCGCTTCTACGGATTCCTCCACAGAGGCTTCCACAGATTCCTCCACAGAAGCTTCCACCAGTGATCCGACACAGATAGATTCCAGTCTTGTCATTGATGGCTATTACGATGATTGGAAGTCATATCCAATCACCGAGATTACGTATACTTCCAATAACACAAAAAGTATCCATGTCGGTCAGATCTATACCGACGGAGAAAAAGTATATGTACATTTCGCTATGAACGACCTGTATACCACACAGATGCAGATCCAGCAGATGACACTGACCATAAACGGACAGTCCTTTGCTCTCGGTGTTTATCCGGTAAAAGAAGATCATTCCGTTGACTGGGATTTCTACAATAACGAGATGCGTTCCCTGCCGAACGGAATCTATAAGAATCTGGGTGTTGTTATTAACTATACACAGTATTGCGACAGCGAAGCTGCCATGACCATTTATGATTCTACTCATCAGCCGGATACCAAGGGTGATGAACTGGAGTTTGCATTCAGCCTGAAAGACTTCCAGCGGATTACCGGTCTGAACACCGATCAGATCAGTTCCATTACGATTAAAAATCCGAATATCGGCAGTCAGGAGGTTTCCTGGGCAGGCACTTCCACCGCACCATGGATCGGTGTTGCGGCTGCGGTTGTTTTATGCATCGCCGGCTTCTATATCTACAAGCATAAAAAGGAAACACGCGTATGATTAACTGGATTGTTGTCCTGACCGCCATTGTATGGGTCTATGCGCTTTCGGTTCTAAAGCGGGCCAAGCTGGACTTCTGGTATTTTACCGTAGGGAGTGCAGGACTGTTCATCATTGCCATCATAACACTGCAGCCGGTTCTGCTTATGCCTATGCAGAATGCAATTGCTGCCGTGTCCGGTCTGCTCGGCGAGTTGACCGGGACGTATTCTTCTTATTTTGAAAAGGGACTGCTGTTTATTGCCCATGGTACAACCAGCATTTCCCTGTATATTGATTTTGAATGTTCCGGAATCATCGAAACCTTTGCATTTCTTTCTCTGCTCTGGTTTTTTCCTGCCTACCAGTTTTACGAAAAAATCGCGGTAAGCATTGTAGGTGTTTTTGGAATTTTTCTGGCAAATGTATTACGGATTTTTATTATCTGCCAGATGATTTACTGGGGTGGACAGGATATGTATTTCCTCGCCCACTCATTTGTTGGGAGATTAGTATTTTATGCCTGTACCATTGCCCTGTATTTCTATGTATTCACGCGGGCACAGGTAGTCAGACAGAAGGTAGGTGCTTTCCGATATGACGATCATCAATGATTTTCTGCATAGCTCCATCCTGTTTTGGATGGCTTGGGTCATTATCCCGATCATTATGGAGATCATACCCACAATTGTAGATTTCTTTATCCTGCTGAAACGCAGGATTTTTCATAAAAAAGAGTTGAAGCTGGAATATTGCCCGGAGATCACCCTGATCATTCCGGTTTATAATTCTGCCAAGACTCTTTATTCCTGTATTAAATCTGTCAATGATTCTACGTATGACAACAAGCTGATCTATATCATGCTGGTTAATAATCAGAGCACGGATAACAGCTTTGAGGTTTTCTGCCGGTGTCAGAAGGATTTTCCGGATCTGACTATCAACTGGCTGAACTCCCAACAGGGTAAATCAAAGGCTCTGAATCTGGCCTTATTTAACAGCTATGGAAAATACATTATCCATATTGACAGCGACGGCATGCTCCATCCGGATGCCCTTTACAACATGGTGCGCCAGTTTGAACAGGAGACCGATATCGACTGTCTGACCGGCACGATCATGACAAATCCTGAACTGATCGACCGGAGCAAGCCGTTTCCAAAGCGTTTACTCCGGAAGCTGGAATTTTTTGAGTACTGCCAGGCATTTCTGGCCGGCCGGAATTTCCAGTCAGAATTTAACAGCATTTTCACTCTGTCCGGTGCTTTCTCGGCCTTCCGGAAATCTGCGATTCTGAAAACACAGTTATATAATACCGATACGATCTGTGAAGATACGCATGTCACCTTCCAGATCCGGGATATGCTAAGGGAACGGGTCGCACTCTGCGATGATGCTTATTTCTTCGTTGATCCGATCGAGGATCTGAATCAGCTATATATCCAGCGCCAGCGCTGGCAGCGTGGTGAGATCGAGGTTATGCATATGTTCCGTCAGAACCGGCTGCGGTTCGGCAGAGGCTTTGTCTCAGACTTTGTAATACGGCTTCTGATGTATGATCATACCTTCGCCTTCCCACGGATGATCTGGTATTTCGCCTTAATCTGTCTGGCATTTATCAATTATCCGGTCAAGCTGATCATTGAATCCGTGATATTAATGTACATTCTATATGTATTTGCTACTTTTTTACTGTATATCTGTATCATTCTCTTTCTATCGAAGGAGAAAAAACTACGGCGCTATTATGCGCGGAAATGGTATCTGACAGTACTTCTGCCATTATATAACTTTATGGTATTCTGGTTCCGGTTCGCCGGTATCATCAATGCCATTAAGGGGACACAGAGCTGGCGGATGCGTAATTTTAAAGAAGAACGTCAGGCATGTGCTGCAATCATCCGGAGAGATTTTCAGAATGCAGCAGCCGTAATCCAAAAATGGAAAGCAGAGGTGAACTCCAATGAAGAAGAATAAGGCCGATTTAAAATGGTTCCGGCAGCCGGGAAAACGATTGACTGTTATCCTGATCCTGTGTGCTGTCTGCGTCAGCATCTTTTTCGGATTATATATCCTGATCATCAATAGTATTTCACGGGATTATATCACAACCGGCAGCAATACACAGCAGCAATACTCCAATCAGCTGGCAGATGCCTTAAACTCCATGTGCGAGCTGGGGGCATCGGAGAAAGACCTTCAGGACTACATGGCAGGCTCTGTACCCGCCTCCGGAAGCAGCTGGGCCTTCCTGATCAAGAATCATACCGTTATCTTCGCAAAGAACCCGTCTACGACTGAGACGCTGCAGGAGTTAAAGGAGCGGGATGCTTTTCTGAAACATCTGAAGGAACAGAATGCTATTGTCACTGTCGATAATTTCTATGTGGGGAATGATTCCTATACCGCAGGCATCATCACGGATGAAGCCCAGTATCTGGAGCAGATTCACACCCATGAAGTCTATCTGAGCATTCTATTTGCCACACTTACCTTAATCTTTATCGGTGCCATCACTGCTCTTACCGGTGCCTGGACCGGAAGTGACCGAAAACAGGCCACTATCCGTGCCGAGCTGCTAAAGCGCAATAAGGAGTTTGAAGCCCTGGAACATGCGTCATCCGCTGATTCTTCCGCAAACGGCTCCGGCAGTACACCGATTGTTATTCATCATCGCGGCAAGAGTAATCTATATAAACAGTATAAGTTCAAGTTCTATCTGAATGCACGTCATGCTATCTATATTGACGGTGTTCTGGGAGCCATGCATCCGCATACCTGGGAGATTACGCTGCATGTTATCAAGATGCAGCATGATTTTGTACAGTTCGGTGATCTGGAAAAGAAAATCGAAGCCTTTATGCAGCAATATCAGGATCAGGAATTAAACAGCATTCCACCGTTTGATGTCATAAATCCGACCCTAGAGAACTGCTGTGATTATTTCAAGGAACAGATCAGCCGGATCCTGGAAGAGGCTGGCTGGCTCTTCCTGATGATTGAAATGAGTGAGACACCGTCCCGCTCCTATGTAATCAGTATGATAGATGAGGAATAAGCATATGGAAACAAATCCGACTACCAATCAACCTGTGATTTCATCACAGATAAATCCATATATCGCAACCCGAAAGAGCAACCGGCTTTTTGTGCTTGGTATCCTTATTCTGCTTGCGTGTGCCGGTATCTTCACCGCATTTCTCTGGTGCAATCACTGGGAACCGTCCGGCAATGATGTCTGGAGCCACCTGTATAAGGCCAAGGTCCTGTATGAGAGTATTCAGGAGGGGAACTGGTATCCCCTGTACTCCGAGAAATGGTATAACGGCATCCAGCTCTACCGCTACTGGGCTCCTTCCGCCTACTACTGTATGAGTCTTCTGCAGTGGATTACCGGTGGTGATATCCTGCATGCCTATTATCTGTTTGCCGGTGTGATGATCTTCTTCGGCGGACTTCCGTTTCTGATGACCGGCCGGCTGACCAACCGTCCGATCCTGGCGGCCGCCTGCAGTATTCTGTGGTTCTTCCTTCCGGATAATATCCGTGTGTTCTTCTGTGAGGGAAATATGCCACGAATCATCACCTCTCTGGTCATTCCGTATGTCATCTTCTTTCTGTGGTCCTATGTCCGCCGGAAGAAACGCTTTGCCCTCATCGGGCTGATGCTTTCCATGGCCTTAATGACAGTTTCCCACCTGATGTTAACTGCTCTGGTCGGAATCGGAAGCTTCCTGTTTCTGTTATTCGACTACATCCATAACCGTGAATTCCGGCGGGATGCAGAGGCTTTGACCGCTATGGTGATCGGCATTCTGACCTCCGGTATCTGGTTTATTCCGGCAATCTCCGGCGGAATGATGTCTATGGGGGACTCCAGCTCCGGTGCCAGAGACCTGCTGACCTTTCCTCTCAGCACATCCTTAAATCCGATGAACCGTGTGACCGGTGTCGCTGATACGTACTACTATGGCATCTCTGTCATTCTGGTTGCCGTATTCGGCATCCTTCTGGCAGACAAGCGCAGGAAGGCAGGCTTTGTCCTTGCCATCGTTACCCTGCTCGGTACGACACCTGCTGCTACTACGATCACTTCACACCTTCCACTGGGTGATTTCCTATGGCTGGCACGTATCACCGCATTATCCTATGCATTCTTCTTCCTTTCCCTTCTGGAATGGAGAACCCTTAAGCGGAAATATGCACTCCTGCTTGTTGCTCTGCTGACTCTGGATAGCGGTATTACACTCACCTGTCTGCCACGATACTATACACCAACTTCCGCGGCGGCACGCTCCGACTCCCAGTTGCTCAAGGACTACACAATCCAGCGTGCGAACCTCATGGATCAGAGCAGCTATGGCTCTTATCCGTCCTGGGGACTGTCCACCGGCGATGATGCTATTGATTATACGTATGGCTGGGCCTGGCAGGGCGCGGCTACTGCCGATAATATCATGCTCATGAATGAAGCACAGGAGCATGAGCAGTACCTCTATGTATTTGACCGCAGTATCGAAATGGGAGATGACACCGTCCTGGTTAAAAAATCCTATGTCAAGGATGAGTCCGGTCTCCTGTCCGATGCGGAGCTCTGTGGTTATCAGCTGATCGATACTACCGATACGGCATATTTTTTCCGGAAGAATACCCCGGAACAGTTCGGGGTTCGCACCGATTATCTCGGTCTGACAATCGGAGCCTATGCCCAGACATTGTCTATCTATTATCCGGCATTTACGATTGGAGATTCCGCCTATATTGATGATTACACAACTGAAGAATTATGCAAATATCAGACTCTGTTCTTAAGTGGATTTGAATATCATAACCAGACAGCTGCAGAAAATCTCTTAAAAGAAGTAGCTGCTTCCGGTACCCGTGTCGTTATCGACAGTGCACATTTACCGGAAAACGGTGTCATGCAGAAAGAATTCCTCGGTAGGGCCCAGAGCCAGATCACCTTTCAGGGAAACCTGCCGAACTTAAACTATAATGATCAGACCGTCGTTACCGGCTCGATCCCGAATGGTGATACCAGCTGGCAGACCGGCTATGTAAGCGGCCTGGATCAGGTACTCGGCTATGTAAACAGTGCGGGACAGACGATTCCATTTCTCGGATATAATGATTCAGACCCAAATATCTATTATCTGGGTCTGAACCTTGCTTATTTCGCGATTAATGCCGACAACTCCGATCTGTGGCCGGTACTAAATGATGCATTTGGAATCAATTATAACCAGATCCCGAACCGGGAGCTGATACCGCTTACCTTAACCATTACTGATAATACCATCACCATCCATAGTGAGCAGGCGGATGTGAATACCACACTGGCTTATCAGGATAATTTCCTCACAGAGCAGACCATCTATGAAGAGAACAATCTGCTATATATCGGTGATGAGGATGTCACGATCCGGATCGTATATCCTTGCGCCAAAAAGGGCGGTCTCGTATCTCTGGTGGGTATCCTGCTCGGTATTGGTATGATCATCTATACCTCAGGCCAGCAGAAGTAACAGGGTTCCGGCTACGATAGCCCCCAGTCCAATGCCTGATTTCAGATTCAGCTTTTCGCGGAATACAAGATATGAGAATGCAATTGTAATCAATATACTCAGCTTATCAATCGGTACGACTACACTGGCAGGTCCTGTCTGCAATGCCCGATAATAGCACAGCCAGGAACCGCCGGTCGCCAGTCCGGACAACCCTAAGAATAACCAATTGGAACGATTTAACGTACTGATCGTTCCCTGTGTCTTCGTTACAAATACCACAATCCATGCCATGATCAGTACAACGATCGTACGAATCGCGGTTCCCAGTGTGGAGTCAATATTCTGAATACCTACCTTGCCGAGAATGGAGGTCAGACTGGCAAACACAGCCGAACCGCAGGCAAAGAATAACCAACTGCCGGCAAACGGTTTCCGACTGTCGGACAATAGCTCTGTCTTTTGAGGATTCTCATTTCTCTCTGATACTTCTTCCCCCTTTGGTGCCTCCTTCTTCTGAATCATCAGATAAGTTCCGACTCCAATCAGAATCATACATACCACCTTCAATACAGTCACCGATTCCTGCAGAAATATCATTGCCAGCAGCATGGTAAGCACCGTACTCGATTTATCGATCGGTGTGATCTTATTGACATCCCCAATCTGCAATGCATGGAAATAGCACAGCCAGGATGCCCCGGTCGCCAGTCCGGACAGAATCAGAAACAGCAACGTCTTCCCATCTATGGTACTCCATGTGACCGGAACTCCCTTTACAAAAACCAGGATCCACGAAAATATCAGTACAACGATTGTTCGCAATGCGGTTGCTACATTAGAATCTACGTCCTTCATTCCGCACTTCGCCAGTATGGACGTGATCCCGGCAAAGAGTGCAGAACCGAATGCATATAAAATCCACATACATCTCGTCTCCTTTGAGAATTAAAATGCAAAAAAATAAGACGCACCCTTAAGATACGTCCCTAACAGCAGATAACGGGAATCGAACCCGCCTCTCCAGCTTGGGAAGCTAGCGTTCTACCGATGAACTATATCTGCATTGCATATTTCATATGGTAGCACAGGTGTATCGAAAATACAATAGAAAAAGGTAAAAATTTATATATCAAAGATATGTACACTTATGGTATACTGTTTTTAATTAAGTAATCTGGGATTCTGAATAGAATCTTGCTTATACTGATCACACTATCCACAGATAAAGGAGCTTATTATGACTGATATTTTATTATGGGATCTGGATGGCACCCTTTTGAATTTCAAGGCCGCAGAACGGAGTTCTCTGCTTCACTGCTTTGCGCAGTTTCAGTTAGGAACCTGTACCGAGCAGATGATCCGGGACTATTCTGCCCTGAATGACAGCTACTGGAAGCGGCTGGAACGTGGCGAGATCACAAAGGAGCAGCTTGTGATCGATCGTTTTGTCGAGTTCTTCTCTTCCATCGGTGTCGATACCTCTATTGCTCCGGATTTCAACCGCCAATACCAGTACAGCCTGGGGGATACCGTATTTTATCAGGATCATTCCTATGAATTACTGGAGCAGCTGCATTCCCGATACCGCCAGTATATCGTTACGAACGGCCCGGCAGATACCCAGTACCATAAGCTTCAGACCGCCCGGTTTCTTCCGTTTCTGGATGGAGTTTTCATCTCCGGTGAGATTGGTGCGGAGAAACCGTCTCCACAGTTTTTTGATGCTGTTTTTGCCAGCCTCGGAACTGAAAATAAGAGCCACATGCTGATTATCGGGGATTCTCTTACCAGTGATATGGCCGGTGGCATCCGGGCCGGTATCCGTACCTGTTGGTACAATCCGGATCACCAGCCGCTCCCGGATACCATGCCCATTGATTATACGATTCAGGATCTGAACCAGATTACGACCTGCTTAGCTATTTAACACCGGCGATACTGTATTTCCGGGCTTTCATTCGCTTTACTCAACCTGCAATACTTCCATCGGATTGATCGGCTGATCATCCTTTGTCATCGCAAAGTATAAATGAGAACCTTCCATCTGATAGTAGGCTGTCGGCTCTGCTACGGTTCCCAGAATCGTGTCCTGAAAAACCTCATCTCCGACAGCAACCCGGACATCCTGCAACTGTCCGTATTCTGCAATATAGCCACTTCCAAGATTCACACTTACCACTGTTCCATATTCTCTGCTATCCTCAACCTTTACCACCTGTCCATGCCAGATAGATGCTACATCCGTGCCGACAGGTGCCTGAAGAAGCATCCCCGGATTGCATCGATATGTTCCAAGAGTCTTAAAATATACGGTTGTATCCATGCTGTATGGAAGAATCGTATTTCCGAGAACCGGCATGGTAACTGCTTCTATGCCGTGAAATTCCAGTCCGTCGATTGGCGCATATCCAACCGCTTGATTGGATATAACTGCTGCAGCTTCTGTATCCTCTGTGTTTGCCTCTTCCGCAGCAACGGATTTCTCAGGCTCCACAGCCTCCTCTGTTTTCCACATATCCATCGGTACATCCAGATCTCCGTCCTGAAGAGTCTCCTGTACCTGAATATCCTCTGACGTATCCTTTGCATCTGCAAAGTCCTGTTCCAACGGCTCATTTAAGTTTATTTCCTGATTCTGCTGTGATTTCCGACTGGTATTTACATTGTAAACCGCCAATGCAGCGACCAGTGCGATAACCCCGACACCAAAGGATAAATAAAAGCCGTTTTCCCTCAAAAATTTCACTACGGAATCTTTCATTTTCATCACCTCTGGTACTAGTGTTACCGGAGGCGGTCTTTTTATTCACCGTTTCCAAAAGAAATCACATAATTATAAAAGAATTCACTGCTTACATTACCATATCGGTCCCGTGCCGTATACAGAATGGTATATGTATCTGCGCCTGCCTCTTTTGTCCAAGATACCGAAACATCCTCCACGCCACTATATGCGTCTTCTACCCATACCGCTGCCAACAGCTGTTCCCGGATACTCTCCTCCGAACTGCCGGAAAACTCTTTCCGAGATGGTTCATGAATCACTGGTGGCTGACGATCCAAACGTACCGTTATCAGAACGGTTTCTGAACAGTTCCCTGCCTCATCCTCTGCCTGAACCGGGAGTTGGAACCATCCATAATCCTGTCCTTCCAGACTGCCCGCATCTATATTCAGATAATCTGCGGACAATTCTTCTACACCATCTGTCACCTTCACGGCTTCTCCGATCACTTTCTGTATATTTGCTACGGATGCCTGTGTACGATTCAATGTCACCTCATCCTGTAGCAGCTCGATCGTCGGTGCCATTGTATCTGCCACCTCGATCTCACTTTCAAGCGAAACCGTTTCACCCCCATAGCTTTCGATCAGATAAGTCACAGGATAAGTTCCTATGGTTTCCGGATCTACCTTTCCTATTACCTTCACTCTGTCAGAGATGTCATTTCCATTCCGGTCAACAGCCGTTACACCAGCAAGCGGATCAAAGGTACATCCCCGCTCGATTATACGTGATCCTGCTCCTAAAATACGCACCTCATCCTCCTGCCACGGATTCTCTTCATCCGGATCGGTCGGATCCCAACATGCCCGTTCATCATCCAGATCCAGATTCTCCGCCACCGGCTTTCCAAGCGGTCCCGCATATTCACTGTCATAGATCGTAACCAGCGTTCCTGCCGGGCAATTATCATAGATCCACTTGGCATCCTTGACTGCCAGCCGGACACACCCCAGCGAGGCTGCTTCGCCCAATTTATTATATTCTGCTGATTCCAGATCTCCTTTATTCATAGAATAGTATGGAACCGAATGAAACATAATATGTCCCGAAATACGATAGGCATACTGCCCATATACGTCCCCTACAAGAAACCGCCATTCATATTTATCCGATGTCCGATACGTCCCTGCCGGTGTTCCGTTATTCTTTCCCACAGAACAAACCATTGCCCGCACCGGCTTCGTATAATATCCATCCTCCAGTCCATAAATAGTTACAACATTTTTCAACCGATTCACCTTTATATAGTATGGACACCCATTGTCCGCCGGTGCATTGGAGTAATCCTCCAGATCTGCCAGAGCCTGATCTTCATACGGGATCAGCTCCGGTTCCGGTTCCGGCTCTTCTGTTTCCGTATCTGAGGTGACTTCTTCTTCGACCAGCTCTGTACTGCTCTCTGCCAAAGGCAGCTGGCTGTCTACCTGTATTCCGCCTTCCGCATCAGCAAACATGCTTTGTTTTAATAATATACAGACTCCGGCTCCCAGTCCGGTTGCCACTATTATACATATCAATACTATAACAATTATTTTCCGCAGTTTCATATTGTAACCCTTATTCCTCATTGATGGTATCTTGTAAAATAATACACCATTCCTCTGTAAGAAGTAAAGAGGTTGTCGTATATTGTCAGAGTTTCCGAGTATATTTTATATGCGTAGCCTATTTTATAAGCTGCACGCCCGGATAATAATAGAGCAATACTTCTTCATATCCTTTCCCTTCTTCGGTCATCTGCATTGCTCCGTAGATACTGAGCCCCATCCCATGTCCCTGCCCCAGGCACACGATCCGGTACCGATCTCCCATGTCCTCTATATAGAAATTCCGGGAAGGCAGCTGATACTCCTCCTGCATTTCCTCACCAGTCAGCTCCGTTCCGTCTTTCAATACCTTTTTTACATAACCATGTTCCGTACTCTCCAGGATTTTCAGTTCACCGGTCTGCTCCTTCGGCACATATTCCAGATACATATAATCCTTTGCTTCTACATCATGACTGCTGATCACGGATACCAGATACGGTATCGGCTCTCCGAATAATTCCTCCGCACTGACCGTTGCACCGGTACTGATTCTATGATACAGCGCATCTATACACTCCCCATCATAGGTCAGGATCTGTCCCTTCGTTTCCAGAACTGCCGCTTCTATCTTCTCACAATAGGACTTATAATGCTTCTCTCCCCAGCGGGACTGCAATTCCTCTGCCTGTATATAGCGCATGCCGAGATCCGCCTCATCAATATTGCCCTGTCCGTCCATCTTTTTATAGATGTTTGTCCGCTCAATGACTGCAAGTGCCTTCCACAGCTCAGGATCCTCCTCCCCATCCAGAACCGCCGGCAAGCATCCTGCCAGATATGTTTCCACATCCATTACTGTATATGTTCCATCCAGCTCCAGGGATACCGTCCTGCCGGTATCTACGTTGTTCAGAGTCTCCTGCTCTGTACCAATCGTACCGGTCAGAACCATTGTCCCGAAATACGGGATTGCAATTGCCAGTGCCAGCATGGCAAATATAATAATCAATTTCTCTTTCATATAGATTTATCCTCCATTATAAATCTATTCGAATTTTCTTTTTCTATTCATACAACCTGTAATACAAAAAGCTCTGACCATATCTATGATCAGAGCCTTCTGTTGCCGGACTGCATAAAGCAATCCTTTTATTCAATTATATCCTGATTACTTACCGGTCTTTGGTAGCTTAACCGTTACCTTTTTCAGCTTCCAGATATCATCTACATATTCCTGAATGGTTCTGTCAGATGAGAACTTTCCGGCACATGCAGTATTTAACATTGCTGATCTTGCCCATGCAGCTTCATCTCTGTATGCTGCATCAACTTTTCTATGTGCTTCTGCATATGAATCGAAATCCTTCAGAATGAAATAAACATCCTCTTTAGTCAGCGCATCATACAGCTCACGGAACCGTTCCGGATCATCCGGAGAATAGAATCCGTTGATCAGCTGGGTCAATACTGTACGAACTGCCTGGTTGTTGTTGTAGATATCCATTGGATTATATCCACCCTCACGCTCATACTTCATAACCTCTTCTGCTGACAGACCGAAAATAAATGCATTCTCAATGCCTACTTCTTCTACGATCTCAACGTTTGCACCATCCATGGTACCCAGTGTCAATGCACCATTTAACATGAACTTCATGTTACCGGTACCGGATGCCTCTCTGGATGCAGTTGAAATCTGCTCGCTGACATCAGCTGCGGCAAAGATGATCTCTGCATTTGATACACGATAATTCTCAATAAATACAACCTTGATCTTGCCATTAATAGATGCATCGTTGTTGATAACATCTGCTACGGAATTGATCAGCTTGATCGTCAGCTTTGCACGCTTATATCCGGCTGCTGCCTTTGCACCGAAAATAAAGGTTCTAGGTACGATATCCATACCCGGATTGGTCTTTAATTCATTGTACAGATACATAACATGTAAAATATTCAGTAACTGTCTCTTATACTCATGCAGACGCTTAACCTGTACATCAAAGATTGAACGTGGATCTACGTCGATACCATTGTGCTCCTTGATGTAGTTTGCCAGACGGATCTTGTTCTGATACTTGATGTTCATGAACTCCTGCTGGCACTTTGCATCATCTACATATACCTTCAACTTTGACATCTGGCTTAAGTCTGTGATCCACTCATCACCGATCTTGTCAGTAACCCAGTTAGAAAGCAATGGATTCGCATGCAACAGGAATCTTCTCTGGGTAATACCATTTGTCTTATTATTGAACTGCTCCGGACGCATCTCGTAGAAATCCTTCAACTCACGCTTCTCCAAAATCTCGGTATGCAGCTTTGCAACACCGTTTACAGAGAAGGAACCTGCGATTGCCAGATGTGCCATCTTAACCTGTCCATCGTACAGAATTGCCATATTCTTAACCTTTGACTGATCTCCCGGATACTTAGCCTCGATCTCAGCTACATAACGACGGTTAATCTCTTCAATAATCTGATATACTCTAGGAAGCAGTCTTGAGAACAGCTCGATTGGCCATTTCTCCAGTGCCTCTGCCATAATGGTATGGTTGGTGTATGCGCAGGTATGTGTTGTGATCTCCCATGCTTCATCCCATTCCATGCCTTCTTCATCCATCAGGATACGCATTAACTCTGCAACAGTTACTGTCGGATGTGTATCATTTAACTGGAATACCAGTTTCTTCGGAATATCATGAAGGTCACTGTTATTCTCCTTAAACTTCTTAATTGCTGTCTGAATAGAAGCAGAAATAAAGAAATACTGCTGCTTTAATCTTAATTCCTTACCGGCATAGTGGTTATCATTCGGATACAATACCTCAACAATAGTTCTTGCCAGATTCTGCTGCTCTACGGCCTTCTGATATTCACCCTTATCGAAGGAATCCAGATTAAAGTCCTGAATTGCCTCTGCATCCCAGATTCTTAAGGTGTTAACTACATTATTACCATAACCGATCACCGGCAGATCATACGGTACGGCACGAATTGTCTGATAACCATCCTGAATGAAATAATTCCGTCCGTTCCGGTTCTCCACACGTACATAGCCGCCGAACTTGACCTCGCATGCATACTCTGCACGACGAACCTCAAACGGGTTACCGTCCTTTAACCAGTCATCTGGCTTCTCTACCTGATAACCATCTACGATAGCCTGCTTAAACATACCATAACGATACCGGATACCACATCCGTATGCAGGATATCCCAAGGTTGCCAAAGAGTCCAGGAAACATGCTGCCAGACGACCCAGTCCACCGTTACCCAGTGCTGCATCCGGCTCCTGATCTTCAATTACGTTCAAGTCAAATCCAAGCTCGTCAAGAGCTTCCTTAATCTCATCATAGAAGGTAAGATTGATCAGGTTATTACCCAATGCACGTCCCATCAGGAATTCCATGGAAAGATAATAAACTGTCTTAACATTCTCCTTCTCATATTCTTTATGGGTTGCGATCCAGCGGTCAATAATATCATCTTTTACCGCATAGCATACTGCCTGAAATACCTGCTGCTGGGTTGCCTCATCAATTGTCTTACGGTACAACGTTTTTACGTTGTTGATCACTTCTTTTTTGAATCCTTCTTTGTCGAAATCGACGATCTTCTTCATGCCCCTATTGCCTCCTTAGCATTTTCTACTGTTACACTTCCAAAAATACAATCATATTTTATCAGAAATAACTGAATTTCACAATACCTAATCCAGACTCTTCTGTGTCACACCAAAGGTAACCTTTTCGCCATTGATGTTCCATTCCTTTGTGAAACCTGCCATCTTGCCAATCTCAATAATCTGCGCCAGGGTGTCATGCTTGATGGTATCTGCATTCCGAATAATAATATTCGCAATCTTTTCATTATTATCCACATATATTACAATCTGGTCGGTTACCCGGAAGTCTGCTTCCTTACGCATGGTCTGTACCTTTGATACGATTTCACGGACAAAGCCTTCCTCGATCAGTTCCGGAGTCAGCTTCGTATCCAGAACAACCGTTACATAATTATCCTGCTGGCTTACAAAGCCTTCTGTCTGTGCCATATCGATCAGCAGATCTTCTTCTGTCAAGGACACGGTAACTCCTGCAACGTCAAATGTAATACTTCCCTTTTCCTTCAGCTCAGCCATGGCAGCATTGCCATCTACCTGTGACAGATACTGCTTAATGCCACCGAGCTGCTTACCATACTTCGGTCCAACAGTACGGAGCTGTGGCTTGAAGCTATAAGATGTAAACTCTGATACATCCTCTCTGAATTCTGCCTTCTTTACATTCAGCTCATCCTCGATGATCTCTGCATAAAACTCAGATAATTCCTTTGCAGCCTTGATATACATGGTACCGATCGGCTGACGGTTCTTGATGTTTGCAAGGTTTCTTGCCGCACGGCCCAGGACTACAACATGAAGGACCTCATCCATATCTGCTTCCAGCTCTGTATCAATATATGCCTCATCCGCTGCCGGGAAGTCACACAGATGAATACTCTCCGGTGCCGTCTTATCCAGACCGCGAACCAGATTCTGATAAATATCCTCTGTCATAAACGGAATCATCGGTGCAGACAGCTTACAGATCGTTACCAGCGCGGTATAAAGTGTCATATACGCATTGATCTTATCCTGCTCCATTCCCTTTGCCCAGAAACGGTCACGGCAGCGTCTTACATACCAGTTACTCATATCATCCACAAACTCTGCCAGTGCACGGGTCGTTTCCGGAATCTTATATGCGCCAAGCGCTTCATCTACTTCCTTAATGACTGTATTTAACTTAGACAGCAGCCATTTATCCATAACGGCCAGCTTATCATATTCCAGACTGTATTTGGTCGGATCAAACTGATCGATCTCTGCATACAATACATAGAATGCATAGGTATTCCACAGAGTACCCATGAATTTTCTCTGACCTTCCACAACCGCATCCTCATGGAACCGGTTCGGCAGCCAAGGAGCGGAATTACTGTAGAAATACCAGCGGATCGCATCTGCACCGTATTTGTTCAGTGCTTCCATCGGATCAACTGCATTTCCCTTGGACTTACTCATCTTCTGTCCGTCTTTATCCTGTACGTGTCCAAGCACGATAACATTCTTATACGGTGCCTGATTAAACAGCAGCGTTGAAATCGCCATCAGAGAATAGAACCATCCACGGGTCTGGTCAACGGCCTCACTAATAAAGTCAGCCGGGAAATTCTCCTTAAAGATATCCTCATTCTCAAATGGATAATGCCACTGTGCAAACGGCATGGATCCGGAATCGAACCAGCAGTCGATTACCTCCGGTACACGATGCATCTCGCCGCCACATTTCTCACACTTGAAGGTTACCTCATCAATAAATGGACGGTGCAGTTCAATATCATCCGGACAATTGTCGGACAGCTGCTTTAACTCCTCAATAGAACCGATCGCATGACGGTGACCGCATTCACACTCCCAGATATTTAACGGAGTACCCCAGTAACGGTTACGGCTAACGCCCCAGTCCTGCACATTGGCAAGCCAGTCACCGAAACGGCCCTTACCAATACTCTCCGGAATCCAGTTTACGGTATTATTGTTCTTAATCAAATCCTCACGAACCTCTGTCATCTTAATGAACCAGGACTCTCTCGCATAATAGATCAATGGAGTATCACATCTCCAGCAGAACGGATAATCATGCTCGAACTTCGGTGCATCAAACAGCAGTCCCTGCTTATCCAGATCCTCCAATACCAACGGATCTGCTTTCTTAACAAAGATACCGCCATATGGTGTATTATCTGTCATATCACCTTTTCCGTCTACCAGCTGTACAAATGGAAGGTCATATTTCCGTCCTACCTTGGCATCGTCTTCACCAAATGCAGGCGCAATATGAACGATACCGGTACCATCACTCATCGTTACATAGGTATCGCAGGTCACATAATGACCTTTCTTTCCCTGCTTTGCAGCCAGGTCTGCTGCTACACGGAACAATGGCTCATATTCTTTATATTCCAGAGCAGTACCCTTGAAGGTATCCAGCACTTCATAGGCAGGTGCTTCCTCGGTTGCCAGCTTACCAAGCACGGTATCCAGCAGTGCCTCTGCCATATAATAGGTATAACCATCTGCAGCCTTTACCTTACAGTAATTCTCATCCGGGTTTACACAAAGTGCCACATTACTTGGCAGGGTCCATGGTGTTGTGGTCCATGCCAGGAAATAAGCATCCTCACCAACCACCTTGAACCGGACAACTGCGGACCGCTCCTTCACTGCCTTGTAGCCCTGTGCTACCTCATGAGAAGACAACGGAGTACCGCAACGTGGGCAGTAAGGTACAATCTTAAAGCCCTTATACAGCAATCCCTTTTCCCAGATCTTCTTCAATGCCCACCATTCGGACTCAATGAAATCATTATGATAGGTTACATATGGATCATCCATATCTGCCCAGAAACCAACCTTGCCGGAGAATTCCTCCCACATGCCCTTGTATTTCCAGACACTTTCCTTACACTTCTCAATAAATGGCTCCAGACCGTATTCCTCGATCTGCTCCTTGCCATCCAGTCCAAGCTGTTTCTCAACCTCCAGCTCTACCGGAAGACCATGGGTATCCCAGCCGGCCTTACGAATAATCTTATGTCCCTTCATAGTCTGATATCTCGGGATCATATCCTTAATAACACGCGTCAACACGTGACCGATGTGTGGCTTACCATTGGCTGTCGGAGGTCCGTCATAAAATGTATAGACCGGACATCCTTCTTTCTCTTCTACACTTTTTTCAAAAATCTTGTTGTCCTTCCAGAACTGTTCCACTTTCGCTTCCCGTTCTACGAAGTTTAAGTTCGTTGATACCTTTTCGTACATGCTCTTCTTCCTTTCTGTATCAAACTTGCAGGGTTTCTGTCTCCTGCTGAAATAAACCCGCGATACAACATGCTTTGCGGATTTATACTAAAAAAGGAACCATCATCCATTAGGACGAAGGTTCCATTATTCGCTATACCACCTAATTTCTTCCGGGCTCTGCTCCTATCTCTGCTCGCGCATTCACCCATCTTCCCGTTAACGCAGGAATCACGTCAGAGCCTACTTGTCTGATTCGGTCTGCAGCTCCGGAGTGATCTTCACAATCTCCATACTGACACCGGGCTTCCACCATCCCCGGCTCTCTATCGTGTTCTGAGAGTGCTACTGTCTCCATCTATGCCTTTCATGGTCTATATTCCTTTGAACACTAGCCAGTTACACCTTACAATATGGAAATTTATTTGTCAAGTACCGTTTCCTCTTTGATTGCAAGAATGTCTTCCTCAGAAAGTCCTGTACTTTCTATTACGTCAGTAATACTGATACCTTTTTGCAACAATTTTCTCGCAGTCTCCTTCAAAGTCTCTTTTGCATATTCCTCCGCATACTCTTTTGCATATTCCTCTGCATACTCTTTTGCATAATCTTCTACTAACGTACACATCTCGCCACGTCCCTTCTCTGTGTTCTTGAAATACTGAATTTTGTCACTTAATTTTGGAAAACGAATGTCGTCAAATGCCGCTTTCTCCAAAAACAATTGCAACAACTCACTCTTAACAGAGTCATCTTTAACTGCGGTATTCGCGTAACAGATACGTGCTCCATCATGAACAGGTACATACCCATCCTTTGTTTTCATACACATCTCTGATACTGTAAATACCTGACCATTTTCCAATGCATCATATTCCGTGATATAAATAACGGTCACATCCGGAACTTGTCTAAAGTCCGTACCTTTTGAAGTTTCATTAGCTGTAATCGTTGATAGATGGAATCGTGTCCTTCTGATATCATCGTTACCTTTTCCCTTTTGAACTTCAACATTAACATACTTCCCGGCAATCTTACACAAGACATCCAAAGTGACCTCCCGATGCAGGCTGGAAATATTAACCTGTGTCTCTGCTTGAAGAACAATCAAATCTTCATCATCAAGCAATACTCGTAGTATTTCCTGACATACTTCTTTATCACCGGCAATTAACCGGAACAAAGCATCATCGATTATCCTAAGGTTTTGGGCTGTCTCCTGTAACTTTTCTGTACACATTGATTTTTTCCTCCTTTGCTCTCGCTTATTTATATAAAGAGAGCAAAGGTCATTCCCTGCTCTCTAAATACCTTTATTTAGAAAGCAGTTCTTTTTGCCTTCTTATTCAATTATCCTACCTCTTCAAGTCACTTGTCCTTCTGAGGATTTAATTTAATACCTATATGCTATAATAGTAAAAATGTATGAATTAATATTTACATTTAGTATATATCATTTTGCAAAATGATGCAATACAATCAGAGAATAATTGTCAGCTAATTGTCTGTTCCCTTAAAATGCACCGTACATTTAAGGCTTTCTCCGCAATGATGGTTCTATTCCGGGACCGCTCCCGCTAATTTGCCCCTCGCAGCGGATACTAAATTCGTGCTCCGCACTCATTAAGTACCGGCGGGTGCAAACGTCCCTGCATAGAATCATCATTTGACTCCGAAAGCTATCTAAAATATGTGCTGCCTAATTAGTCAAGCTCATATTATATATTCATCAACAAGTCAAAATATGATAACAGCTCCCCTATCTTGCCACCTTACCAAAAGTTGTCCCTCTCGGATAATATACTAAATTCACCTGACAAAAATGATTATTTAGCGTATCAATCCTCGATGGTTGCTTGACCATTCATAAGCATTGGAAGAAGCCAATCCCGTAATGATATAAGCCTATTATTTTCAAGTTGATTATTTATTATCAAGATTCTGCTTCTTTTAGCCTTTTCTTCAAAATCATCTGTCTGTTGTTTTGAAGGAACTGTAATGGTGTAAAGAGATAGGTTTTCTCTAGTCAACTGTGGTTGAGCCGAACCAGAACATAAATAATTAGGACTTTTAGCAAGAAGATAATAATATAAATATTCCTTATATGGAAAATCCGAAGTAGGCTTTATTACCATAGCGTTTCCTGTAATCCATGAAAATGGTAAGGTCATTTGAATAGAACCACAACTGGCTCCTCTACACGCAACCGCAATTTCAGCATCAGGGTGATTGTATTGGTTATACTTTCCAATGATACCATTAGCACCATACACATAATATTTGCCATTTTCAACTAGCTCCTTACCGCTAATTGTCTTTGGCTGATACATTTCAGAGAGAATGGCTAATGATAATCTTTGCCAGTCACTCTGAACATTTTGCAGAAAGTTGAATCTAAATATAGTCATCATTTGCTGTTCTAAATAAGCGTTCTTTTCTATTTCCTTTTTATGGTAGTATTTCCCTTTAAGATAATTCTGTTGGCAGTAAATGCATATTCAAACCTGTTCGGCGTTTTTATTATATCACATATACCATCAAAAAAGGTTTCTCAACTACAAATTATTTAATTACCCTTTCATGAAATTGAACAAACATATAGTTTGGCTCAGCTATTTACCATTTGTAACCAAATTTGTGTTATGCAAAAAATAAAAGTCTGTATCTGATTACCAAATACGGACTTTATAAAAGAAAACAACCAATGTAAAACCAGTGATAGCGATGTCACTATACACCTGTCAGCATTCGTCCCCGGATACAGGAGCTTGTGCCAGGACCATGTAGGAACATCGGCATTTAGATGCCGTCCTTTGGCATCTTATGTGCCGCTATGTTCCGATTTGAGCGAGAGCGCGTCCGGCACTGCTCCTCGTAGCAGGGGACGCTAATTCCATGTCAGATGGGCACTAGGTTCCATAGCAGGGGGGACGCCATGCCACAGTATTACGCTTTCTCCCACAATAGGAGCAGGGGGAGCGATCCTGCTCGCTCCCTTACTGCTTCTTCAACTGATATCCATTCCTTTCTGCCGCACGTTCCAGTCCGTAAGTGACTAACTCGATAATTACCGTCAGCAGCCAGTAGATGATACCGGTTGCAACGAATGCTTCAAAGTATTTCCAGTTGCTGCTTGCCATGACCTTGGCCGTTCCGGTTACCTCCTGAAGGGATACGAAGTATGCCAGAGAGGATGCCTGCAGGACACTGATCAGGTTCGCCGAGAAGTTCGGAATACACAGTACAAACACCTGCGGAATAATGATTCTGCGTACCACCATTGCCGGTGTCATACCAATGGAATACGCCGCCTCGATTTCTCCCTTTCCGAGCGAGATCAGACCACCACGGATAATCTCAGACAGATATGCCGATACGTTTAATGCCAGTGCGATCAATACGAGTACCTTAATCTCAATCTGATTGGTCCGGAATGCAATATCCGTCTTCTCCAGAATCGCATCCAGCGCCATCGGGATCATATAGTATACAATGTACAGCTGCAGCATAACCGGAGTTCCCCGGATGAACGATACATAGAACTGAAATATCTTATTTAATACCGGGACTTCCTTATAACGAATCAGCGCGATCACGATTGCGATCACCATTCCGATCAGGAACGCCCAGAGCGTCAGATACAAGGTCAGAGGAATCGCCTGTACACATTTTTTCAGGACTTCAAGACAAAATTCAAAATTGAATACCATTTGCGTTCCTCCTCTAGTATTTCTCGAATGAGAACTTCTTCTCTAACACATTAAATCCCTTTTTCAGGAACAGATAGATTACATAATATATGATTGCCAGCGCAATATAGCTTTCCATCTTATGCTGCATGGCTCCGGAGAGCTGATTGGCTCTTGCCACGATTTCAACCACGCCGACCGAGAATGCAATGGACGTATTCTTCAATGTTGAAATGCACAGATTGGAAAAATTCGGAAGTGCCACCACCATTGCCTGCGGCAGAGTTACCCGGAAAAATGCCATCCGGTTCGTCATACCGATCGAATAAGCCGCTTCCGTCTGTCCCTTGCCGACACTGACGAATGCAGACCGGAACGTCTCCATCACCGTTGCACTCTGTCCCAATGCGTATGCCAGCACAACGAACACCAGCGGTGCCCAGTCGTTGACATCGATTCCGACCAATGACAGGAGCTTCGGCAGTCCGTAATAGAATACAAACAGCTGTGTCAGCGGTGGGAATCCACGGATGATCGACATGATCACCCGCACCAGTTGGGACAGGACCGGGATCTTCTTCTCCCGGATAACCATAAACCCTGCTCCCAATATCAATGCTCCCACGACTGACAGAATCCATATCAACAGTGTGATTGGAAGCATTGGTAACAGCTTCGGCAGAAATATAAAGATGTACTTCCATTCAAAAATCTTCATAACGTGTCCTTCTAAGTGTCTCTTTTACCTTTTATCTTTTATTTAAAGCTCTCTACGTAATCTCTGTTGATATCTTTGGCATAATCTTCACCATAGTATTCCTTAGAGATCTCTCCTAATGTACCGTCTGCATACAGCTCAGCCAGTGCGGTATCTACAGCATCACGCAGCTCGGTGTCTTCCGATGAGAACCACAGATATGCATTGTAATCTGCGACTACACTGCCTTCCTCTGCCAGGTTATCGATCGGCTCACCGACCGTCTTAAACTGTGCATCCTCGTAGCTGGAATTCAGACTCAGTACATATCTCTGCGGGTCAACGATCGCATCAATTCTGCCTGCTACCAGATCCGGTACCGGGTCAGAGGAGTAAACCAGCTCAATGTCTGCTCCTGACTTCTCAATATACTGCTCTAAAATACCTGCCTGTGTAGAGCCTTCGTTAATACCCAGCTTCTTACCGTTCAGGTCGTCAATTCCGTTAATATCTGAGTTACCGTCTAACACGATAATATAATATGGTGATGTGATATATGCTTCCTTGGAATGAATGTAATTAGCCTCTCTGTCTTCGGTTCTTCTTAAGTTAGAGCATGCAATCTGCACCTTGCCCGCATCTACGGCCGGCAGGATCGCTGCGAATTCCATCGTGCTGTATTCAAACTCATACTGCGGCAGCTTCTCATCGATTGCCTTGCAGACTGCGATCTCAGCGCCGTCCAGCTCACCGTCATCATTAATGAAGGACTGCAGTGCATATAATCCTGTAGTACCGACTACCACCTTCTTTACTCCATTTGCACTATCTGAACCGCCATTTGTATCTGCTTTTGCACCGCAGCCGGCCAGAACAGATACTCCTAAAATACCTGCTAATGATATTGCTCCTAATCTCTTAATAAATTTACCTGCTTCTCTTCTCATGTTTCTTTTCTCCTTTTCTCAATTAAAAAATTCAAATAATATATGAATATTCAGGAATTATCTTTTGTAAAAACTGACGTGTCCGATCTTCCTTTGCATTCCGGAAGATATCCTTTGCACTGCCCTGCTCTATGACTTTTCCTTCATCCATGACAACTACCTTCGTTGCGATATCCATTGCGAACTGTATTTCATGTGTAACGACCACCATAGTGATTCCTTCTTTGGCGATCGCTCGCATAACCGAAAGGACTTCTCCTACCAGCTCCGGGTCCAGTGCGGATGTCGGCTCATCAAATAAGATTACGTCCGGTCGTAATGCCAGTGCCCTGGCAATTCCGACTCTCTGCTGCTGTCCGCCGGAAAGATTCGCCGGATATGCATCACATTTCTTTGATAGACCTACCCGGTCCAGATATTCTTTTGCGATCTTCTCTGCCTCAGCCTTCGGTTTCTTCTGTACCTGAATCAGACCCTCCGTCACATTCTGCAGTGCCGTCTTGTTCTTAAACAGGTTATATTGCTGAAATACCATCGCTGTTTTTCGGCGAAGCTTTACGATGTCCTTCTTGTTTACGTTATGTGCATCCACGGTCAGGTCATCTATCGTGATCTTGCCGGAATTAGGTTTTTCCAGAAAGTTCAAACATCGCAGGAAGGTCGTTTTACCTGCTCCGCTCGGTCCCAGGATCACGACGACGTCGCCCTTGTCAACCTCCAGATTCACGCCCTTTAGAATATGGTTGCTGCCAAAAGACTTCTTAATATCTTCCGCCTTTAACATACATATCTTTTCTTCTGCCATCCTACTTCTCCTTTGCCTTCTTCACGATTTCCTTCAAGACCTGAACGACCTTCTGATTCTCCTCGTAGGTTCCCATGGAAATCCGGATCCACTCCCGATATCCATAGTCTAGACCGCTCCGGATCATAATCGCATGCTTCAGGAACTCCTGCTGCAGCCATGCGGCGTCTATCCCGGTATGCACGAATACGAAATTCGTACTGCTTTCCAGATAATCAAATCCCAGCTCCCGGAACGTCTCATAATATAGCTCCATACTCCGGCGGTTGTTCTCCAGTACCTGATTTAAGTACGTATCATCCTCTACTGCCGCAACGGCAGCCGCCTGTGCGACAGAGCTGACATTTAACGGAATCCTGACCTTAGACAGGGTATCTATCACTGCCGGAGTTGCGATTCCGTATCCGATTCGTAAGCCTGCCAGTCCGTAGCTCTTCGAAAAGGTCCGTAGTAAAATCAGGTTCTCCTTCTGCGTTGCAAGTGCTGCCGTATCCGGATAATCCCCTTCTGCGAAGTCCAGATATGCTTCATCTATGACAAATAAGATCCGCTCCGGAATTTCCCGGATCAGCCGTTCCAGATGCTCCTTCTTCATCAGCAGTCCGGTTGGATTGTTCGGATTACAGAGGAAGATCACCTTGGTCCGTTCCGTAATCGCATTCAGAATCTTATCCGGATGGATTGTAAAATCCTCTTCCACATTGACATATACCGGCTTTCCGCCATTGATCAGTGTCACATTGGTGTACCAGTTAAAGGACGGAACCGGAATGATCGCCTCCTCGCCTTCCTCGATATAACTGTCGCCAATGATCGACAACAGTTCAAAGGATCCGTTTCCAAAGATCAGGTTGTCCCCTGCGATCTTCAGCCGGTCTGCCAGCTTCTTTCTCAGCTGCGTCACATTCAGATCCGGATAGAACGAGAAGCTCTGTGCTTCCTTTGCAACCGCTTCTGCCACCTTCGGGGAACAGCCCATCCGGTTCTCATTTCCTTCCAGCTTAATGATTTCTTCCGGTGAATATCCGTACTGCTTCACTACCGATTCAATCGTTGCTGCTGCTTTATATAATGTGATTTCCTTTAATGCTTCTTTTTCTTTAACACTCATGCCTCACGCATCTCCTTTATCCGCCGGTCGGTCTCCTTCATGGCTGCGACCAGCTTTGCAGTCTCTTCGTCTGTTACCTGTTTCCCTTCAAACTCGGACTGCATTCGCTCTGCGATCGTAATCAGCTGTTCCTCTTCCGAAAGTCCCAGCTCTTCGAGTGTATAGGTATTATCGAATTTCCGGAGGATCCGGATCCGCTCTGCGATTTCTTCCCTTGAGCGTTCCTCGTAAATTCCCTGTACCACCAGTGCAAACGCTACGATTTCTCCATGCAGCCGGATATAGGTGGAATGGTATCTCCGGGAAGAATGATAAAACGGATGTGCCAGTCCGGAGAATGCTTCCTTTCCGACAAAGCTTCCGATATTTCCTGCCAGGTAGATGATGGCATCCACCGCTGCGATCGTGTCATCGTTTACGATACCGGCTTCTGCCTGCTCTACTACCTGTGGGCCTTTTGTCCTGAGAAAGTCAAAGGCAAGCTTTGCAGTATGAGTCGATATCTGCATGGTAAAGGATGGTGTCTCTCTGTAAACCGGCTCATACCATTTTGCAAATGTATCTACGATACCGGCTTTTAAGTACCGGACCGGAGCCTTTGCGATGATGTCGGTATCAGCTACAATGTATTTCGCTGACTTCGGATTAAACAGGAACTTATCAAAATCACCCTGATCGGTATAAATGATGGATACGGCTGCCCATGCAGCACAGGTGGCTGCGATCGTCGGCACTGTGATCACCGGAAGTCCGGAATAGGTACCGGCTGCCTTTGTCACATCCATCACTCGGCCGCCGCCGACACCCAGGATCACTTCGGCACCGGCTGCCTTCGCCTCTTCTGCGTAGCTGCGTGCCTTTGCGTTCGTTGGGAATCCTTCAAAAAGCTGTTCCTCATAAGCAATTCCCTTCTGTCCAAAGTCTTCATCCAGAGCTTCCTTTACAAGAGACCTCGGTGTCTTTGACCAGATGATGTAGGCTTTCTTTCTTCCTTCGCCAATTGCCAGTTCTGTATAATCTGCTACCTTATGAATCGCTCCCGGTTCGTTGATATATATTTCCGGTGTATTGATTGAAACCATTCTGTATTCCACCCTTCCTCTGATCCTGTACTTCCTGTACTCTTTCGTATATGTTTTCTTTCTGTTCTTTCCTGTCACTATCCGGCAGTATGTTATTTTCCGTTTGTGTTGTTTCATATTATTCATATTATTTTAATAGGAATTATATGTTTTATGTGCAGTATCATAATCCAACTTACCCGTTTTGTCAATTCCATAGGCTATACGTTTTAAGTGTTGCCGGGTATAGGCCCCGGCTATAGCCAATCTCATTCCGATTTTCAATTCCTCCCGGCTCCTCGGAAACACTACCTTCTCCCCGGAAACACTGTCTTCTCCCCGGAAGAACTATCGGCTTTCCGGGAACGGATCATCTGCCAGTCTGTGAATCCGATAATGCCCGGTCAGCAGAAGGTAAAGCTCTATCAGGCTGGTTGCGATTCCCGTACTGCCATCGTAAAAGCTGTATTTCACATCTACGGTCTGCGGATCGATCCGCGCGAATGCTGTCGGCCAGAACACTTCCTGCTCATCCTCTTCCTTCTCGCCGAGAATGATTTCACCACAGGTCTTAGCGAGTTCCAGATACTGCGCATCCTGCTCTGTTATATATAATGAGATAAAATAGTGCAGCAATCCCGCAGCACCGCAGCAGTAGGTTACATTATTCCACAGTGTCTTGCCCTGTACTGTCGGAGCTCCGGTCGCAAGTACACCCTTGCAAAGTTCGATTGAAAAGTCATGGTATACGGCCTCGCCGGTTGCCCGGTAGAGTGTATAGAAGAACCGTCCGGTGCCTGCCGGTCCGTGGCAGGCATTTACATAGAAGATAGTCTCCTCTTCACCGAGAATATACGGAATCAGCTTTCCGTCTCCGGTCTGAACCGCAAGATTCATCAGATATTCTGCCAGTTCTTTCGCCAGAACCAGATACTTCTCTTCTCCGCTGACCTCATACAGTCTGGTCAGTACAAACCCGGTTCCGGACGGGCCATAGACATAGTTTGGGCAATCACTGCCGTACAAAGGCTTCGTATCACATTTGATACCATATGGAGTCTCCTCCCGGTAGGTCTCAATATAATCACCGCCACGGAGTGCCAGCTCCTTTGCCTTCTTAAGCTGATATTTCTCTGCCGCCTCCAGCAGGAACAGGATCACGCCCGGATCGCCGATCAGGCCGGTCTGATGTCCCCAGTAGATTCCCTGCTCTGTCTCAACCTTCGTCTGATCCAGATACTCCACAATCTCTTCAATCGTCTTACGATACAACGGATCCCCGATCACATCATCTGCGATCATGATCACTGAACCCACACCACCGATCCCGAAATAGAATCCGTTCTTCGCATCCGGCACACTGATATGCTGGTAGGTAAAAATCGACCGAAAATCTCTACAGATCAGTGCCAGTGCCTCCTTGGCTGTCTTCAGCACTTCTTTATCTTCCGTCAACTGATATAAGTTCAGGAGATAATATACGATACCGGCATTCCCGCCGTACAAGCTCAGATCCAGTAGCTCTGCCGGCCGCTTTCCCGGCTCATACTTCGCCAGCTGCGGTCGTACATTTCTTAAATACTGATCCCCGATGCTCGCATCGAAATAAAGACCGTCCTCCAGCTCGAACTCTATATTCTTCAGGCTGTTATAGACCTTCTCTGCCACCCGGCGGTACTCTTCCGGTCCCTCCGGTGTCACCCGCGTATACTTTTTCCCGATTCTGAATAAATGCTCTGTGTATGTTTTTCGTTCCATGTGCTACCTGCTCCTCTCATTATCATTTGCCGTTTGACATTTCATATTCTGTTCTTATGACTTGTCTTGCAGTATAACACCGGTTGCCGTTTCAACGGTAATACATAAAAAAAATCGTGCGTAATAGTTTTTAGCTATTACGCACGTCCTGTTCTTCCATCGCTGCGAGCAATCGCTCATGCAATTCCGGATTTACCCGTTTCAGTGAAATTGGTCGTCCTTCCTTATCCGTGAAGCAGTGCTTACTTCTTCCGGTCGTCCGGAGCTCACCGGTCGCCTTATCTCTTACCTCATATGTTACATAGAACTTCACACCGGTATACCCTTCAAATCTGGTATACACTTCTACTACATCTTCAAAGCGCACCATAGACTTATATGTACAGGTTACTTCCATGACCGGACTAATGATCCCCATCTCCTCACATTTCCGATAGTCGATTCCGATCTCTTTCAGGAACTGAATCCTTGCGGACTCAAACCATCGAAGATAGTTGGAATGATGGATGATTCCCATCTGATCCGTCTCATAATATTGTGCCTCATGCTCATACACTGTCATCGTTTCGCCTCTTTCTCCGCCATCACTACCCTATACAATCAAGTGAAGCATCTTCACAACTGCATCCACTATACTTTGAACAAATGCCGAATTGGGATTTATATAAGTTCCATAGAAAATAATACAGCCCGGAATTCCGACAATAACGCTGATAATTCCTGTCACAATACCGACAATCGCACCTACCGGGCGTTTCCCGTTCGGCCGCACCGCCTTTATACCCAGTACCAGCGCTATGATACCCGGTATGATTCCAAGACCGATAAATGCCAATGGTGCTCCTGCGATTCCCAGAACGCATGCAACAAATGCTTTCTTTTCAACTTTTTTCAGTGCTTCCGCCTGACTGCTCTGCATCGGCTTGACCGCCACATTCATCCGTGCCGGTATCTTCTTCTTGCTCATTCGTACATCTCCTCATATGCTTTATTCATTCAAAATCTTTGCTGCGGCTTCCGGTAATTCCGTAAGGCTCCGGATCACCGGCACTTCCGCATTCACCTGTCCAAATCCATATCCGGCCAGAATAAACGGAATTCCTGCTTTACATGCCGAGTCATAATCTCCCTGAATATCTCCCAGATATACAGCCCGGTCCAGATGATTCCGGTCACAGACCAGCCGGATATTATCACCCTTCTGCAGCCCGGTTCTACCGAAATTCTCAGTATCGGAGAAATATCCTCCCAGCCGATGATATTCCAGAAATGCTTCTATATATCCCACCTGACAATTGCTGACAATCGCCAGAAAATAATCCTTTGACAGCTGTTTTAACACATCCTCCAGATGTGGAAAGAGCACACCGCCCTTTTGCCGCAGATACTCGTTCTCATATTCCTCACAGGCTTTCATGACTTCTCGAATCCGTTCCTCCGACAGTCCCTCATCCCGGAAACATCGTCTGCCGATCTCATCCATCGGAAGTCCCATAAATCCTTGTATGTCCTTCATTGTCACCCGCCGCCTCACATCCGGCTGCTGCTCCAGCACTACATTCCAGGACTCTACAACCTGTCTGCTGGAATCCCATAAGGTTCCATCCAGATCAAAAAGAATTCCCTGTCTCATATATTGTCACTCCTTTTGTTTTCTACATCTGATAATAAATCAGATTCTCTTTCAGCTCCGGCGTGATCTCACCACCGGCCTTCATATATTTATTATATAAAGCCCCAAACCGCTGCAATTTCTTCGCAGTCTCTGTTTCAAACCGGGTAATGGCTGCCTGATATAACGGGTTACTGCGCAGATCATTCCGGATTTCTTTTGCAAACGGACAATAACGCACCAGGATATCCCGCACAACCTTATTCAACCGGAAGCTTCCTTTGGATTCAAACTTCACCCAGTTTACATAATCTCTCACAAATACCTCCCGGTAACTATTTTTTGCCCGGGTCAATGCACTTTTCACTTTCTCCTTGGCATCCGCAGACAGATCATGATTCTTCCGGTAAAACTGCAGATAGGTACAATATTCTGCCGTCAAAGACTTCTCCCGGATGTCATTCCAATGCACGCCCTCTAACCGGCGGCACATCTCCCATCGATACTGTCCTACTGCCTCCAGCATCAGTTCATCCAGCTCTACTGCCGTGAATACCGGGAACATAAACCGCCCCGGTGTACTGCTCTTCCGTCCTGAGGTCTCCTGCCACATCATCACCCTGGTTCCGGCATTCGGCATCAGGATCATATCCGGAAGGATCTCTTTCATGATCCGCTCATTATTAATCCCTTTCTCCGGATCTGAGAACGATACCTCCTGATAAAATACAGAATAATCAATTTTCCGGATTTCATTCAATGCCCGCTCTAATTTCTCAGCTGTCACAAGCATCCGATCCAGTGAATTTAACAGATCATCCTTGCGCAGCAACGGGCAAAAGGTCGATATCTTACCATATGTCAGCTTATTGACAGAGGCAAACATATTCCGGATTTCAAACGCCACCCGTCTTTCCGGACTCTGATAATACTCTTTCACCTGTGCCTGTGTCAGCTTTCCGTTCTTGTTCTGCTCTACCAGATACGCTTCAAAATTCAGATCAAACTCATTCTTGGACGGTTCTTTTTCGCCCTTGTAAATGCATTTTAACCATTCATATATCGTATATATCCGTTTCGAACGGCAGATATCCAGATGTGCACAGAGATCATATAACTCCTTGGCATATTCCTCTCCGGTCAATCCGGTATCCACAAATCCGAAATTCAAAAACATCTTAAGCACCGGCGTTAACCGACTCTCATCTTCTACAACCCGTAGAAATACCCGCTCATACATATCATAGTAGACCGTTGTGATCTGCTTTCGCAATGCCCGCACTTCATTCTCCGTTGACTGCGGATCTGCCAGATCCCGATATGCATCTACCATCTTTGTAATCTGCTCTGCCGTCTCGTCATCATAACCGGCAAATTCCAGAATATGATTCAGACAGTCTTCACTGGTAATATCCTGCTCCTTCTGAGCCACCACGCTGCCGTCTGTAGTTTTTCCGGCATAATCATATTCCTGAAACTCCCGCAGCTTCCGGCTGATCATTCTTGGATTATAAATATTCAGCCGCTCAGCCAGCTTTGCGATCAGCTGTATTTTCTCTGAAATCGTGTCAATCTTGTACTTCTTCTCATACATTGCAATCGACAGATCAAAATAAAGCCGGAATAGATCCGCCTGTTCCTCTCCGATCAGGATTCCCTTATTGTAGCTTAAGTAGGACTCCATCTCCAGAATTCCCCGCATAAATCGCTGTATCTGGGCTGCTGCCTCTTTAATCGCACCAACTGTCAGATTCTCATCCTTTTCCATCAGGTGCAGATACTCTTCCATATATTTCATGACACTTGCAGAATTATTGACTTCCCATTCTTCTGCTTTGTGCTGCATGATCAAAGGATTAAAGTGCTCCATTTTCGGAAATAACTGCTCTTCAATCCTGTATTTTCCACATAAATTTTTATAATCATTATAAACCGTTTCCACAAACATATGAAACTGCCGGCTACGGTTATTTAAGTCCGAATATAAGGTCAGTAACGCATTCCGTTGCTCGATTGCCGCACGCAGGAAAATATTCCGGATCCGCTCCTGTCCGGTCAGAATCAGCTTTAATTCCTCTGTATTCTCGCACAGGAACTGCGCCAGCACGACATCTTCATCCGCCACATAATCACATAATGAAATATCACGTTCACCGATCCCGATAATAGAATTCTTCCGTAGCGGCACCTCCGAAAACTCAAACTTCTGAAGAACGATTCCCTCCTGCACCAGATACCAGTATTTCACTTTTTCATTTTTATGAGCAACCATCTGCCCCTTCTGAACTTTTATAATTTCCATATATGTCCCTCTATGTTTTGCTCTCTGTTCCTGTATATTCTGCCTGTCCGTATGTACTAAGAAAAGGAGTTGCACACTAATTGCTTAATGCGACAACTCCTTCCATGTAATCTTTATCTTCGATAAGTTAATTACTTAATGATCTTTAATCCGCCGATCAATGGTAATGGCTCATCATCTTCCTGAATTGCCTTAATCAGACCCCAGATAGCAAAGATGCTGGCTGCAATCTGTGTAATACCAATCGGAATAATTGCCAGGATATTGCAGATCAATGCCTGATTTAAATGCTGCTTTAATCCCTCATCGTTATCCTTATCACCAGAAACTAATGCAATGATCCAGCCAATCCATGTAATATAACTAAGAATTCTCGCTGTCTTTCCGTTCATTGTCTCTCCTCCTTTTCTTTCCCTTTTACTCCCTCTCGGGATGTTCATACAAGTTTAATATACAAATAATCCCCTGTATTGTCAATAGAATTTTCCCACTAATAACTTCTTTTCTGAAATTATTGTTTTTTTCTTTATTATTAGATATAATAAATAGGTTGTGACAATATTAAAGGAGGAGCATCCAATGACAAATATATCCGGTGCAGAAACGCCAATTGAAAAATATGCCGGTATTCTGGTGCATCCGACCTCATTTCCAAGTCCTTACGGCATTGGTGATCTGGGTGACGGTGCTTACCATTTTATTGACTTTCTTGAAAAATCAGGTTTAAATCTATGGCAGGTGCTTCCGCTTGGCCATACGGGCTTCGGTGACTCCCCGTATCAGCCGTTTTCATCTTTTGCGGGGCAGCCATTAATTATCAGTATTGACTTTTTAAAACGTGTTAAACTGTTGTATGACAGTGATTTCACAGACATGCCTGTCTGGAATCCGGTTCAGGTTGACTATGGTACTTTAATCTCATTTAAAACCGGCTTACTGCATCTGGCATATGAACGTTTTATAGACGATTCCGTTTCTGATGATTTCACGGGAGATCCGGAACTGATGAATGCCTATCAGGATTTCTGCGAAAAAACTTTCTGGCTGGAGGATTATGCCTTATTTATGGCAGGCAAGGACTACCACCAGGGTGCTCCATGGTATCTGTGGGAGGATTCTTTAAAGAAACCGACTGCCAGACAACGTGCTTCTTGGATTGAAAAGCTGGATAAGGAAATGGGCTATTATAAGTTCATCCAGTTCCTGTTCTACCATGACTGGTCCTTACTTAAAAACTATGCAAACGGGAAAGGCATCAAGATTGTTGGTGATATTCCGATCTTCGTTGCATGGGACAGTGTAGACGTATGGCGGAATCCGAGCCTCTTTAAGCTGGATTCCAAAGGATATCCGACAGTCGTTGCCGGCGTACCGCCTGACTATTTCAGTGCCACCGGACAGTTATGGGGCAATCCGCTGTATAATTGGAAAAATCATACAAAGACCGGTTACCAGTGGTGGATCGACCGCATTCGTTATCAGCTGACTCTGACCGATTTCCTGCGGATCGATCACTTCCGCGGTTTTGATAAATACTGGGCCGTTCCTTATGGAGATGAGACTGCTATCAACGGTAAATGGGAAGATGCTCCGGGCGTGAATTTCTTTACAACCCTGGAAGCAACCTTAGGTTATAATCTTCCGATCATTGCCGAGGATCTGGGTGAGATCGATCATTCCGTAGTGGAGCTTCGTGACAAGTTCAGCCTCCCGGGTATGAAAATCCTGCAGTTCGCTTTTGAAAATCCGGAAGAGAATGATTTTCTTCCTCACAACTTTACAAGAAACTGTGTCTGCTATACCGGTACGCATGACAATGATACAACACTCGGCTGGTATCAGAAGGCATTTGAAGCATCCCGCGATAAGCTCCGCCGCTATTTCAGCACAGATGCCAGCGACATCTGCTGGGTTATGATCCGTGCCTGCTTCTCATCCGTAGCTAACATGGCGATTGTTCCGATGCAGGATGTACTCTGTCTGGATTCCTGGGCCCGTCTGAACACTCCGGGCGTTGCCCAAGGCAACTGGAGCTGGCGTTTTACAGAGGAAGATATGAGCCGCCAATTAGAAGAACGTTTATATGAGACCGCTAAGCTATACGGTCGTTAGATTGATTTAGGAGGATTTCATGAAGACCAATTTCAGAACAATTATCTGCCTTATATTTGTTGCTCTGTTTTTGATTTTATCCATGCCGCTTCACCTTGTTCTCTGGCTGATCGGCAAGAAGAAGCCAATGGTCAAATACCGGGCATCCCATAAGATTATCCGCTGGGCCTTCCGCGTTATATTTGCGATCGGCGGCATTAAGCGCAATGTGGTCGGAGCAGAGCAGATTCCAACGGATACTCCGGTTGTATTTGTCAGCAATCATCGTAGTTATCTGGACATTCTTCTGCTGCAGTCCACCGCAAATGTTCCGGTTGGATTCGTAGCGAAAACAGAGCTTAAGAAGATTCCGCTTCTCGGCTTCTGGATGCAGGATATCGGCTGTGTATTCATCGACCGGGCCAGCATTAAATCAGCTGTAAAAAGTATCAGCGAGGGTGTCGAACATATTAAATCCGGTTGCTGCATGACGATCTGTCCGGAAGGAACCCGTGGTCACAGTGATGAGATGGCCGCATTCAAAGACGGCAGCCTAAAGCTTGCGAGCAAAGCCAAGGTACCGGTCATTCCGGTTGCGATCATCGGTACAGATGACTGTCTGGAAAACAATGCCGGTCTGAAGCTGACAAAAGGCTCCGTTACCATTGCCTATGGCGCTCCGATTGATATCGCAGTTCTGTCTGCCGAGGACAAGAAGCATCTGGGCGCTTATACCCAGAAATTTGTAAATGAACTATATACCCGGAACAAATAATAATGAATTTAGAAAAGGAGGAATCTTATGAATCCATGGATTATTGCTTTAATCGTATTAGTCGTACTGATTGCCGGTCTGGTTGCCCTGTATATCTTCGGTGATAAGATGCAGAAAAAGCAGATGGCTCAAAAGGAGCAGATGATGGCTGCCGCTCAACCGGTTTCCATGCTGATCATCGACAAAAAGTTTATGAAAATGAAAGATGCCAAGCTGCCAAAGGTAGTTATGGATCAGACCCCAAAGCGTTATCAGAATTCCAAGCTGCCGATCGTAAAAGCTAAAGTCGGCCCTCAGATCATGACTTTGATCGCAGATGATGCCATCTTTGATAATCTTCCAACCAAGGGTGAAGTAAAGGCTATGGTCAGCGGAATCTATATCGTTCAAGTTAAGAGTGTCCGCGGCAAGGCTGTGCCTGTAGAAGAAGGCAAGAAGAAGTCTTTCGGTGCAAAGCTCCGTAAGAAGCAGACCGAATATCAGAAGATCATGGCGGATGATGAGAAGGCAAGAAAGGCAGAAAAAGAAGCAAAGGCCCGTGAAAAGGCCCAGAAGGAAGCTGCCAAGAAGATTATGAAATAAATTCAGTCACCACCTAAGATACCGGGAGATAATTTCCCGGTATCTTTATATTATTTTCGTAGATAAGTATTGACACTTGAAATTTTCCATTTTTTTCTGTTATTTTTACTTCTCCATTGTAATAATCTATTGCCTGCTTAATAGCGGATAATCCCAGTCCATGATATACCTGTTCTTCTTTAGTTGTAATAAATTCCCCCCATCTATTTTTACGAGTTCTACCATTATAATTATTTATTATCAAGATATTAAGCATCTTTTTTTGATATAATATAATAAGTTTTATATATCGCTCTTCTTCCGGCAATTTCATACTTGCTTCGATTGCATTATCTATTATATTTCCTAAAATAACCATTAAATGTTTATCTTGAAATTTAAATTCATTCGGTATACATACCTGTATATCTGTTTTTATATGCATCTTTTTTGCTAATGTGTACTTGGCATTTACTAATGTATCAACAACCACATTTCCACTACATATTTTCTCTTCTACTATTTCTATATCATCCAACAATCCATCCAAATAATTCTCAGCTCTCTGAACATCGCCCTCTTTTATAAGCGACCTCAATCCAATTAAATGATTTTTCATGTCATGTCTAATTTTCCTGTATCGAAAATATTCCTGTTCTCTTTCTTTCGCTTCTTCGTTATACAACACTAATTGCTGTTCATATAAACGGGCTTGAGTCATAACCTCGGTTTCTCTTTCCAAAGAACCACACAACTCGTACATTATATAATTAATTCCAAGCAAAAATATCGCTGTTATAGCCGACATTATCACATATTGAGCATTATACAGACTTAATAAAAAAATCTGGTACATGATACAAACGCTGCCAATTGGCATAAACACCATTCCAAGCCAATATTGAATTTTCATTTTCCCATGATTCTTTTCTCTTTTAATATAGTCAAACGAATATACTACCCAAAGCATAATTATCTCTGAAATAAAGCTGCCTATTTTCTGCATAATTTCATTCTCTATTTCTAAGAAATTTATGATAATACCCACTATACCTTCAATAAGCAGCCAGCCAAAACATAATAAAATCGAAAATATTATATTCTTAAATATCTTCTTTCGGTTTGAAATCAACAAAATTAAAAGAATAAATACTATATTAC
>ERZ1026864.9-NODE-9-length-171494-cov-31.451630_pt1 | contig 171494 bp, 167 predicted proteins | sample MGYA00380162_ERZ1026864 | MGnify/ENA primary metagenome ERZ1026864 (study PRJEB33269, sample SAMEA4719798) | human gut metagenome | biome: human-associated habitat; feature: organic feature; material: feces | place: Cameroon | collected 2013-10 ... | reverse complement strand
AGCTCGGCATCGTGATGGACCCCATCGCAAACATCAACATCAAGAAAGATTCCAGTTTCGCTATGTTGCTGGAAGCACAGCGTCGTGGTTACGAACTTCACTATATGGAGATGGGCGATCTGTATCTGATCAATGGCGAAGCCCGCGCCCATACCCGCACGCTGAACGTGAAGCAGAACTACGAAGAGTGGTTTTCATTCGTCGGTGAACAGGATCTGCCGCTGGCCGATCTCGATGTGATCCTGATGCGTAAAGACCCGCCGTTTGATACCGAGTTTATCTACGCGACCTATATTCTGGAACGTGCCGAAGAGAAAGGGACGCTGATCGTTAACAAGCCGCAGAGCCTGCGCGACTGTAACGAGAAACTGTTTACCGCCTGGTTCTCTGACTTAACGCCAGAAACGCTGGTTACGCGCAATAAAGCGCAGCTAAAAGCGTTCTGGGAGAAACACAGCGACATCATTCTTAAGCCGCTGGACGGTATGGGCGGCGCGTCGATTTTCCGCGTGAAAGAAGGCGATCCAAACCTCGGCGTGATTGCCGAAACCCTGACTGAGCATGGCACTCGCTACTGCATGGCGCAAAATTACCTGCCAGCCATTAAAGATGGCGACAAACGCGTGCTGGTGGTGGATGGCGAGCCGGTACCGTACTGCCTGGCGCGTATTCCGCAGGGGGGCGAAACCCGTGGCAATCTGGCTGCCGGTGGTCGCGGTGAACCTCGTCCGCTGACGGAAAGTGACTGGAAAATCGCCCGTCAGATCGGGCCGACGCTGAAAGAAAAAGGGCTGATTTTTGTTGGTCTGGATATCATCGGCGACCGTCTGACTGAAATTAACGTCACCAGCCCAACCTGTATTCGTGAGATTGAAGCAGAGTTTCCGGTGTCGATCACCGGAATGTTAATGGATGCCATCGAAGCACGTTTACAGCAGCAGTAACCCACCTTAGCGAGAAGGATCTCGTTGAGACTCTGAGTGACAGCGCCCTTCTTTCCACGCATACTGGGCGCTGTTGCTTTTTTGAACCAGGAAACAGAACCTCTGACAATGAATTTACAGCATCACTTTCTTATTGCCATGCCTGCTCTCCAGGATCCGATTTTCCGTCGTTCCGTGGTCTACATTTGCGAACATAATACCAATGGTGCAATGGGGATCATCGTCAACAAGCCGCTGGAAAATCTCAAAATTGAAGGGATTCTGGAAAAGCTGAAGATCACGCCGGAGCCGCGTGATGAATCAATCCGTCTGGATAAACCGGTTATGCTCGGCGGTCCGCTGGCTGAAGATCGCGGGTTTATTTTGCATACTCCGCCCTCCAATTTTGCTTCCAGCATTCGCATTTCAGACAACACAGTGATGACCACTTCCCGCGATGTGCTGGAAACGCTCGGCACCGATAAACAACCGTCTGACGTATTGGTGGCTCTGGGTTATGCCTCCTGGGAAAAAGGTCAACTGGAACAAGAAATTCTCGATAACGCGTGGCTAACGGCCCCGGCGGATCTGAATATTCTGTTCAAAACGCCGATTGCCGACCGCTGGCGCGAGGCGGCAAAACTGATTGGTGTGGATATTCTCACCATGCCTGGTGTGGCAGGGCACGCCTGATGAGTGGAACCTTACTCGCCTTCGACTTCGGCACCAAAAGCATTGGCGTAGCGGTCGGCCAACGCATTACCGGCACTGCTCGCCCTTTGCCTGCAATTAAAGCACAGGACGGTACGCCGGACTGGAACCTCATCGAACGTTTACTGAAAGAGTGGCAGCCGGACGAAATCATCGTCGGTTTGCCGCTGAATATGGACGGCACCGAGCAACCATTGACTGCCAGAGCGCGTAAATTTGCCAACCGTATTCATGGTCGTTTCGGTGTTGAAGTAAAGCTCCATGACGAACGTCTTAGCACCGTGGAAGCCCGTTCCGGTCTGTTTGAACAGGGCGGCTATCGGGCGCTCAACAAAGGCAAAGTCGACTCTGCCTCTGCGGTTATTATTCTCGAAAGCTATTTCGAGCAGGGATATTAAGGCGATCTAAAAGCCTGGCGGATAGTCGTTACCGCCATCTTGCCGGATGCGGCGTGAACGCCTTATCCAGTACACATCTGGCAGCGGCTGTAGGTCTGATAAGACGCGTTAGCGTCGCATCAGACATTTATTGCCTTTATAGGCCCTATAAACTTGCGCATCGGGCATGGCAACGTCACAAACGCCCTTCCCCCACCCGCTGCTGATAACTCTGCTGAAACGTTAACATCCCCACCTGCTGCCCGGTTTGAATAACATGCGGTAACTGGTGGGTTTTCCCTTCGCGAATCAAATTCCCCACCGCGGGAGTGTTAATCAATAATTCAAACAGCGCCACGCGTCCTTCCTGTTTATCCACTTCCAGCTTTTGTGACAACACGGCCCGTAAACTACCTGCCAGTTGATTACGTACGGGATCTTTTTCCTGCGCCGGAAATGAATCCACCAGTCGCTCAACTGCCTGCGCGGCACCACGCGTATGTAATGTTGCCAGCACCAAATGCCCGGTTTCTGCCGCCGTCAGTGCCAGACGGATTGTCTCGCTGTCACGCAGCTCTCCGAGCAAAATCACATCAGGATCTTCCCGCAATGCGGCCCGCAATCCCGATGCGAACGTCATACAGTGCAAACCAATTTCCCGCTGCTGGATCAAACATCGCTGGCTGGCATAGAGATATTCCACAGGATCTTCCAGCGTCAGAATATGCGCATCGGCATGTTGATTAAGATAGCCAACCATCGCCGCCAGCGTGGTAGATTTGCCACTCCCCGTCGCCCCCGTCACCAGAATCAGGCCATTCTCGCTCTTGAGTAATTCCGGCAATACCGGTGGCGCACCAAGCTGTTCGAGCTGTGGACAGTGCGAAGGTAACAACCGTAATGCCAGAGAAATACCTTGCCGTTGCGCGAACGCACTGCCACGCAACCGCTGGTTTTCCGCCAGCGACACGGCAAAATCCAGCTGGCCATTTTCCAGCAATATTGCCCGCTGATCGTCATCCAGCCACTCCCGCAGTAGCTCTTCGACGTCCGGCGCATCAAACGGCGCAGCTTCCATTAGCCCGCGAATGCGCCATCGTGCGGGCCAGGCGCTGCACAGGTGTAGATCCGAGACATTATGCTTTACACTAAGGGCCACAATTTCTTCCATATTCATACTAAGATCCTCGGAAAATGAACGATATTGCGCATAACCTGGCACAGGTCCGGGACAAAATCTCAGCTGCTGCAACGCGTTGCGGCCGTTCTCCAGAAGAAATTACGCTGCTTGCAGTCAGTAAAACAAAACCTGCGAGCGCCATCGCAGAAGCCATTGATGCCGGGCAGCGTCAATTTGGTGAAAACTACGTTCAGGAAGGGGTAGATAAAATTCGCCACTTTCAGGAACTGGGCGTAACAGGATTAGAATGGCATTTTATTGGCCCGTTGCAGTCTAATAAAAGCCGCCTGGTGGCAGAGCATTTCGACTGGTGTCATACCATCGACCGTTTGCGCATTGCTACCCGCCTCAACGATCAGCGCCCGGCAGAACTTCCCCCTCTTAACGTACTGATTCAAATTAATATTAGTGATGAAAACAGTAAGTCCGGGATTCAACTGGCAGAACTGGACGAGCTGGCAGCGGCGGTCGCTGAACTACCGCGTTTACGTCTGCGCGGGCTGATGGCAATCCCTGCGCCTGAGTCAGAATATGTAAGGCAGTTTGAAGTTGCACGCCAAATGGCTGTAGCATTTGCCGGACTGAAAACGCGCTACCCGCATATCGACACGCTCTCTCTGGGAATGTCGGACGATATGGAAGCCGCCATTGCGGCAGGTAGCACGATGGTTCGTATCGGCACTGCAATTTTTGGTGCGCGTGATTACTCTAAAAAATAAGGAATTAAAGGAACGCCATGAATACGTTGACTTTCCTGCTTTCAACGGTCATTGAGCTGTATACCATGGTGCTGTTATTACGCATCTGGATGCAGTGGGCTCATTGTGATTTTTACAACCCCTTCTCACAGTTTGTAGTGAAGGTAACGCAGCCAATTATCGGGCCACTGCGCCGCGTTATTCCGGCAATGGGTCCCATTGATAGCGCCTCGCTGCTGGTTGCGTACATTCTCAGTTTTATCAAAGCCATCGTGCTGTTTAAAGTGGTGACCTTCCTGCCAATCATCTGGATTGCCGGTTTACTGATTCTGCTGAAAACCATCGGCCTGCTGATTTTCTGGGTCCTGCTGGTGATGGCGATTATGAGCTGGGTAAGCCAGGGTCGTAGTCCGATTGAATACGTGCTGATTCAGCTGGCCGATCCGCTGCTGCGCCCGATTCGCCGCCTGCTACCGGCAATGGGTGGGATTGATTTCTCGCCGATGATCCTCGTTCTGCTGCTGTATGTCATCAATATGGGTGTCGCAGAAGTATTACAGGCAACCGGAAACATGCTGCTGCCGGGGCTGTGGATGGCGTTATGAGTGCCGTAACAGTTAATGATGACGGTCTGGTTTTACGGCTTTATATTCAGCCGAAAGCCAGCCGTGATTCTATTGTCGGTTTACATGGCGACGAAGTTAAAGTCGCCATTACCGCGCCGCCGGTTGACGGTCAGGCCAACAGCCATCTGGTGAAGTTTCTCGGTAAGCAATTCCGGGTTGCCAAAAGCCAGGTGGTGATTGAAAAAGGCGAACTTGGCCGCCACAAACAAATTAAAATCATTAATCCGCAACAAATCCCGCCAGAAATCGCGGCGTTAATTAATTAGGTATCCTATGCAAAAAGTTGTCCTCGCAACCGGCAATGCCGGTAAAGTGCGTGAGCTGGCGTCGCTGCTTAGCGACTTCGGTCTTGATATCGTGGCCCAAACAGACCTCGGCGTAGATTCCGCTGAAGAAACCGGCCTGACCTTTATCGAAAACGCGATTCTGAAAGCGCGCCATGCGGCAAAAGTGACCGGTTTACCGGCAATTGCCGACGACTCTGGTCTGGCGGTAGATGTACTTGGCGGCGCGCCGGGCATTTACTCCGCGCGTTATTCCGGTGAAGACGCGACCGATCAAAAGAATCTGCAAAAACTGCTGGAAACACTAAAAGACGTACCGGACAACCAACGTCAGGCGCGTTTCCACTGCGTACTGGTATATCTGCGTCACGCGGAAGATCCCACTCCGCTGGTGTGCCACGGCAGCTGGCCGGGCATGATTACTCGTGAACCAGCGGGTACTGGCGGCTTTGGTTATGATCCAATCTTCTTCGTACCTTCCGAAGGGAAAACCGCTGCCGAACTGACCCGCGAAGAAAAGAGCGCCATTTCCCACCGTGGTCAGGCATTGAAACTGCTGCTGGACGCTTTACGTAATGGTTAAATTACCGCCGCTAAGTCTCTACATTCACATCCCGTGGTGCGTGCAGAAATGCCCGTACTGCGATTTCAACTCTCACGCGTTGAAAGGAGAAGTGCCGCACGACGATTATGTTCAGCATCTGCTTAACGACCTGGACAACGATGTGGCTTACGCTCAGGGCCGTGAAGTAAAGACAATCTTTATTGGCGGTGGTACGCCGAGCCTGCTTTCCGGCCCGGCGATGCAAACGCTGCTGGACGGCGTGCGTGCGCGTTTGCCGCTGGCAGCGGATGCAGAAATTACTATGGAAGCGAACCCAGGCACGGTAGAAGCGGATCGCTTTGTCGATTATCAGCGTGCTGGTGTGAACCGCATCTCTATTGGTGTGCAGAGTTTTAGCGAAGAAAAGCTGAAACGACTTGGGCGTATTCATGGCCCGCAAGAAGCGAAACGAGCGGCAAAGCTGGCGAGCGGTTTAGGGTTACGTAGCTTTAACCTTGATTTGATGCATGGACTACCGGATCAATCACTGGAAGAGGCGCTTGGCGATCTACGCCAGGCCATTGAACTGAATCCGCCGCATCTTTCCTGGTATCAACTGACCATCGAACCCAATACGCTGTTTGGTTCGCGACCACCGGTGCTGCCGGACGACGATGCGTTGTGGGATATTTTCGAACAGGGGCATCAGTTATTAACCGCAGCGGGTTATCAGCAATATGAAACTTCCGCTTACGCCAAACCCGGTTATCAGTGCCAGCACAATCTCAACTACTGGCGCTTTGGCGACTACATCGGTATTGGCTGCGGCGCGCACGGGAAAGTGACCTTCCCGGATGGGCGCATTCTGCGTACCACCAAAACGCGTCATCCGCGTGGTTTTATGCAAGGAAGGTATCTGGAAAGCCAGCGTGATGTCGAAGCCGCAGATAAGCCGTTTGAGTTCTTTATGAATCGCTTCCGTCTGCTGGAGGCCGCGCCGCGCGTGGAGTTTATTGCGTATACCGGGCTTTGCGAAGATGTGATTCGCCCACAGTTAGACGAGGCGATTGCCCAGGGTTATCTCACAGAATGTGCGGATTACTGGCAGATAACGGAACATGGGAAGCTGTTTTTAAATTCGCTGCTGGAGCTTTTTCTGGCTGAGTAAACTTGTATTGCCGGATGCGGCGTGAACGCCTTATCCAGCCGACATGTGGCAGCGGTTGTAGGTCTGATAAGACGCGCAAGCGTCGCATCAGACGTTGATTGCCGGATGCGGGGTCAACGCCGCATCCTGCTACAAATCGTGCACTATATCAAACTTACTTAATCACCCCATTGCGCCGCAGTTGTTCGGTATCTTTTTTCCAGCGTTCATTAGCTTGGTTGATATCGTCAATTTTCATCAAAATCGCGACTTTTTTACTGTTTATTTCTGAAACTTTCATCGTTAACGGATATTGCCCTTTTTCGAGCGTTACCCAGTCATCCTGCAATTTACGGCTGAGTTTTTGTGATTGCAGAAAAGTCTGTCGCCGTTGTTCGTTGATATCGAAATCTCGTTTCTGCTGAATCGGCACTTCATAACACTCTTCACTCTGTTTATGACATGCCGCAATCGCCGGTTGATAAACCTCTTTGTCATATTTAACCGCGAACGCCTCGCTATCGTTCTGTTTATTAAACTCATCACGCTGTTGGTGAATTTTTTTAAAGGCTTCTTCGCGGGTCATTTGCTTACCGTTTGCATCTTTTCCCCAATATGCATCCGCTGCTTTCTGCGCCGCCACCATTTGCTTATCAAGCGCTTTCACTTCCTTTTCCAGCGCAGGAATCGAGTTCTTCTGGGTATTCAACGCAGATTCAAGCTGACTAAAGCGATAATTGAAATCTTCGCTATTCACGATCAGATATTTATTATTCGTTTTGATATCGTCGACCACCCGCCCACGATCGCTGGCTGCCGCCTGAAAAGAGTAAAAGTTCACCGACCAGCCAGACGCGGGCGTTCCTTTACTGGTTAACATCGCCGAGAATTTTACCGGTTTATCTTTCGTCCAGGTCTGTTCGAGCAGTTCGTAATCTGCCAACTGACCGACCCAGGTATAGAGATCGTCACTGGAAGAGACATCGCCTTCCGCTGACCAGGTGGCCTGATTACCCTTAGCATCAAGATTTTTTAAGGTGATAGCATCAAGCTTGAGAATGCCGTGATACTGCTTTTTGAATTGATCTTTTAAGATATTTTCAGTTGGCGGTTCGCCATCTGCCCAGGCATTACCAGTCATCAACATAAGCAGTGCCGTGCCAACAATCCATTGCTTTTTCACCCGAAAAACCTCACGCGGAATAATTTATTCCGGTGATTATCATTAGGGTAATGAAAATTGGCAATGGACGTAAGTCTGAAGTGAAAAAGCCCCGGCACGATACCGGGGCGAGGTGATTAGTACTGATTGAAGATCTGCTGGATCTGCTGCGGATCTTTGGTTTGCGTCAGAGCCAGCTGCAGCAGGACGCGCGCTTTTTGCGGGTTCAGCGTGCCAGAGGCGACGAAGCCGTATTTCGCATCATCCACTTCAGCATCCTGAGTGGTAGCACCCGTCGGTACGCGGGAAGAACGCACGACTGCAGTACCGTTTTTCGCGGCGGTCGCCAGCGTGTCGAACACAGATTTATACAGGTTGCCGTTACCCACACCAGCGCTAACGATGCCATCATAGCCCGCATCTACCAGTGCTTTAGCCGGAAGATCGGATGCGTTAGCGTAGTTATAAACAATGCCGACTTTCGGCAGTTCATTCAGCTTAGAGACATCGAATGGCGTGTCGCTGGTGTGCTTACGTGCCGGGGTACGTTGGTAGTCAATCTTACCGTTGTGAATGTATCCCAGAGGACCGTAGTTAACAGACTTGAAGGTCGCTACGTCGGTGGTGTTGGTTTTGGTGACATCGCGACCGTCCAGTACGGTGTCGTTCATCACCACCAGCACGCCACGATTAGCGGAGGCTTTATCAGCTGCGGTCACTACCGCGTTATACAGGTTGAATGGACCGTCTGCGCTCATGGACGTGGACGGGCGCATTGCGCCGACCATCACCACCGGTTTGTCGCATTTCACCGTCAGGTCGAGGAAGTAAGCGGTTTCTTCCATCGTGTCGGTACCGTGGGTAATGACGAAGCCGTCGGTTTTATCGCAGTCGGTGTTAATTTTTTTCGCCAGTGTCAGCCAGACATTATCGTTCATGTCCTGGGAGCCGATATTCACTACCTGCTCGCCTTTAACGTTCGCAATGTCTTTTAGTTGCGGCACCGCATTAACCAGATTTTCTACGCCAACTTTACCCGCTGTGTAGTTAGATTTGGTTGCGGAGTCACCACCACCGGCAATGGTCCCGCCGGTTGCTAAAATGGTGATATTGGGTAATGCCAATGCTGCACCACTAAAACCCATAACCAGTGCGGCAAGTGCCGTCTTTTTGAAAAACTCCATTTCATTCCTCCAGTTACGTGAACGCTACGCATTATCCCTTAGCTCTGTATGGGAAATTTGACGTTAAACAATTTACAACGTGAATATATTTTGGAGATCTACAAAGTTAGAGGCAGGTAACAAAACGAAGAATTAAACGGCATAAAAAAGTATTATGCCGTCTTAAAATAGAGGATTATTTTAAATTCCCGACCAGGGCTTTGCGGCTATCTTCCAGAGTCACAACGCGGCTACAAACATCTTTGCCAAACTGCTGGAAATCTTTTTCCTGCTTTTTCCACTCGGTTTGGATTGAGGATTGCAGCCCCCCCAGGCTTCCCAGCACATTCTGTAATGGGTTACCGCCGCTTTTCAGCACCGCTTTCGCGCCCATTTCATTAATGCTGTCCTGTAAAATTCCACCCATTGCCTGATTCACTAATTGCTGGCCTTCGGCGCGAACCTGATCAATGGCTTTATAGTGAAACGTCAGGCCATCGCTGCGCGTTTCGATAATGCGGTTCATCTGCTCTTTCAGCTGCGCATCAAGTTTGGTCAGACGGCTGCGCATTTTGCTGCTTTCGCCCATCTCCTGAACGATAATTTTATCCAGCGCAATACGGGCTTTTTCGACGCGGCTTTTCGCGCCTTCATCAATCCACGGCAGCGTGCTGCGTAGTTCAGCCTGATAATCCTTCGCCTGCTCGCGCTGGGCGGCATTCAGGGAATATTGCTTACCGTTATACATCACGTTGCCGTCTGGCGTGATCACCAGATTGCCGTTTTCGCCCTTCACCTGCACGGTTTGCGGGCTGACAATCACATCGTCACGCGGCGTGACGCTGCACTGGTAGTCGGCGTGAGCGGTCATTGCCGTCACTGAAAGTGCTGCCGCCAGCAGCATTTTGCGCATCATAGTCTTCCCTCAAGAAAAAATCAGGCCAGCATTTGCTGGCCCCAGATTGATAACAAAGTACGCGTTTTCCATGCCGGATGCGGCGTAAACACCTTATCCCGCCTACTCGATCGTGCATCTTTCCAGGCCTGATAAGCGTAGCGCATCAGGCAGTTTTGCATTTGTCATCGCCCGTATGCTTTCTTAGTCCCACCAAACGTCGAAAAGTTCGCTGGTGCGTACCTCATCCAGTTTGCGCTCTTCCAGCCACTTACGCACAATCGCCTGATGTTCTTCGGTGCATTTGCCGATTTCCTGCATGCAGATCAGACCTTCCCAGGCCAGATAACCGCTGCCGTCAAAGGCCAGTTTGTTCGGTTCGATAACCTCGTTAATAAAATCATCAACGGTTTTATCAATCTGTTCTTCCGATGTACCTTCCGGGAATCGCCATGCCACCGAAAATCCTAATTCCTGGAATTCGTCGATGTGCATTTTTTTACGCAGACGACGGCTACGGTTCTTTGCCATTATTTCACCCTCTCGAACATTAAGTCCCATACTCCGTGACCAAGACGATGACCACGTTGTTCAAATTTCGTCACCGGACGTGATGCCGGACGCGGTACGTAATCATTGCTCTCTGACAGGTTTTTATAACCGTCAATAGAAGACATCACTTCAAGCATATGTTCCGCATAAGGTTCCCAGTCGGTCGCCATATGGAATACGCCCCCCAGCTGCAGTTTGCTTTTTACCAGTTCGGCAAACGGCACCTGAACGATACGGCGTTTATTATGGCGCGCTTTGTGCCACGGGTCAGGGAAAAAGAGCTGCACCATGCGCAATGAATTGTCAGGAATCATTTTATGCAGCACTTCAACCGCATCGTGACACATCACGCGCAGGTTGCTTAAGCCCTCTTCATGCGCAGAAGCCAGGCACGCACCAACGCCCGGTGAATGCACTTCAATGCCGAGGAAGTCCTGCTCGGGGCGATCTTTAGCCATTGCCACCAGCGACGCCCCCATGCCAAAACCAATCTCAAGCGTCACCGGCGCTTCACGGCCAAAAAGCGCGGGGAAATCCAGCATATCGTCGCTGAACTCAACGCCCATCACCGGCCAGTAGTTTTCCAGCGCATGTTCCTGGCCTTTGGTCAGTCGCCCCTGGCGGCGCACAAAACTACGGATACGGCGCAGTGGGCGGCCGTTTTCATCAAATTCCGGTGAAATGACGTCGTTTTTCATAAAGATTTAGTCGCTTGTGAAAGTGTTCTGAAAACGGGCATTATCCAAAGTTAGTTGCCGGATGCAAGCATGATAAGGCCGTGGCTGCGGAAAGTTCCGGTTTACACCCTGCCGTCGCTGTGCTGCAATCTTGCCCCCAACAACAGTGAATTCGGTGACCATGCAAGCGTCGCAATTTTCAGCCCAGGTTCTGGACTGGTACGATAAATACGGGCGAAAAACTCTGCCCTGGCAAATTGACAAGACGCCCTACAAAGTATGGCTCTCAGAAGTGATGTTGCAACAAACTCAGGTTGCGACCGTTATCCCCTATTTTGAACGCTTTATGGCGCGCTTCCCGACGGTGACCGATCTCGCCAATGCGCCGCTCGACGAAGTTCTCCACTTGTGGACCGGGCTTGGCTATTACGCCCGCGCGCGCAATCTGCATAAAGCGGCACAACAAGTGGCGACCTTACACGGCGGTAAATTCCCGGAAACCTTTGAGGAAGTTGCAGCACTGCCGGGCGTCGGGCGTTCCACCGCAGGCGCGATTCTCTCGCTTTCTCTGGGTAAGCACTTTCCGATTCTCGACGGTAACGTCAAACGGGTGCTGGCGCGCTGCTATGCTGTAAGCGGCTGGCCTGGGAAAAAAGAGGTCGAGAATAAACTATGGAGTTTGAGCGAGCAGGTGACGCCCGCGGTTGGCGTGGAGCGGTTTAATCAGGCGATGATGGATTTGGGCGCGATGATTTGTACGCGCTCGAAACCGAAATGTTCGCTCTGTCCGCTACAAAACGGATGTATTGCCGCCGCCAACAATAGCTGGTCGCTTTATCCGGGCAAAAAACCGAAACAGACGCTGCCGGAGCGCACCGGCTACTTTTTGCTGTTACAGCACGAAGATGAAGTATTGCTGGCGCAGCGTCCGCCGAGCGGATTGTGGGGCGGTTTATACTGTTTCCCGCAGTTTGCCGACGAAGAAAGTTTGCGGCAGTGGCTGGCGCAACGGCAGATTGCTGCCGATAACCTGACGCAGCTGACCGCGTTTCGGCATACCTTCAGCCATTTCCACTTAGATATTGTGCCTATGTGGCTTCCCGTGTCGTCATTCACCGGCTGCATGGATGAAGGCAATGCGCTCTGGTATAACTTAGCGCAACCGCCGTCAGTTGGCCTGGCGGCTCCCGTGGAGCGTTTGTTACAGCAGTTACGCACTGGCGCGCCGGTTTAGCGCGTGAGTCGATAAAGAGGATGATTTATGAGCAGAACGATTTTTTGTACTTTCCTGCAACGTGAAGCAGAAGGTCAGGATTTTCAGCTGTACCCCGGCGAACTGGGAAAACGCATCTATAACGAGATCTCCAAAGAAGCCTGGGCGCAGTGGCAGCACAAACAAACCATGCTGATTAATGAAAAGAAACTCAACATGATGAATGCCGAGCACCGCAAGCTGCTGGAGCAGGAGATGGTCAACTTCCTGTTCGAGGGTAAAGAGGTGCATATCGAGGGCTATACGCCGGAAGATAAAAAATAAAAACAGTGCCGGAGCACGCCTCCGGCAACTTGCATAAAAACAAACACAACACGCACCCGGAATGATGAAAAAATATCTCGCGCTGGCTTTGATTGCGCCGTTGCTCATCTCCTGTTCGACGACCAAAAAAGGCGATACCTATAACGAAGCCTGGGTCAAAGATACCAACGGTTTTGATATTCTGATGGGGCAATTTGCCCACAATATTGAGAACATCTGGGGATTCAAAGAGGTGGTGATCGCCGGTCCTAAGGACTACGTGAAATACACCGATCAATATCAGACCCGCAGCCACATCAACTTCGATGACGGTACGATTACTATCGAAACTATCGCCGGGACAGAACCTGCCGCGCATTTGCGCCGGGCAATTATCAAAACGTTGCTGATGGGTGACGATCCGAGTTCGGTCGATCTCTATTCCGACGTTGATGATATTACGATTTCGAAAGAACCTTTCCTTTACGGTCAGGTGGTGGACAACACCGGGCAGCCGATTCGCTGGGAAGGTCGCGCAAGCAACTTCGCGGATTATCTGCTGAAAAACCGTCTGAAGAGCCGCAGCAACGGGCTGCGTATCATCTACAGCGTCACCATTAACATGGTGCCGAACCACCTTGATAAACGTGCGCACAAATATCTCGGCATGGTCCGCCAGGCGTCACGGAAATATGGCGTTGATGAGTCGCTGATTCTGGCAATTATGCAGACTGAATCTTCCTTTAACCCGTATGCGGTCAGCCGTTCCGATGCGCTGGGATTAATGCAGGTGGTACAACATACTGCCGGGAAAGATGTGTTCCGCTCGCAGGGGAAATCCGGCACGCCGAGCCGCAATTTCTTGTTTGATCCTGCCAGCAATATTGATACCGGCACCGCGTATCTGGCGATGCTGAACAATGTTTATCTCGGCGGAATTGATAACCCAACATCGCGGCGTTATGCCGTCATCACCGCCTATAACGGCGGCGCAGGCAGCGTGCTGCGAGTCTTTTCGAATGACAAGATTCAGGCTGCCAATATTATTAACACCATGACGCCGGGCGATGTTTATCAGACGCTGACGACCCGCCATCCCTCTGCGGAATCTCGCCGTTATCTTTATAAAGTGAATACCGCGCAAAAATCCTACCGCCGCCGATAATTCCACTAACCGCCCCTGACGATGCTCAGGGGCAAAAATGTTATCCACATCACAATTTCGTTTTGCAAATTGGGAATGTTTGCAATTATTTGCCACAGGTAACAAAAAACCAGTCCGCGAAGTTGATAGAATCCCATCATCTCGCACGGTCAAATGTGCTTTTTCAAACACTCATCCGCATCACGATGTGAGGAAATTAACATGAATCTTAAGCTGCAGCTGAAAATCCTCTCTTTTCTGCAGTTCTGTCTGTGGGGAAGTTGGCTGACGACCCTCGGTTCCTATATGTTTGTTACCCTGAAGTTTGACGGTGCTTCTATTGGCGCAGTTTATAGCTCACTGGGTATCGCCGCGGTCTTTATGCCTGCGCTGCTGGGGATTGTGGCCGACAAATGGTTAAGTGCGAAATGGGTATATGCCATTTGCCACACCATTGGCGCTATCACGCTGTTCATGGCAGCACAGGTCACGACGCCGGAGGCGATGTTCCTTGTGATATTGATTAACTCGTTTGCTTATATGCCAACGCTTGGGTTAATCAACACCATCTCTTACTATCGCCTGCAAAATGCCGGGATGGATATCGTTACTGACTTCCCACCAATCCGTATCTGGGGCACCATCGGCTTTATCATGGCAATGTGGGTGGTGAGCCTGTCTGGCTTCGAATTAAGCCACATGCAGCTGTATATTGGCGCAGCTCTTTCCGCCATTCTGGTTCTGTTTACCCTGACTCTGCCGCATATTCCGGTTGCTAAACAGCAAGCGAATCAGAGCTGGACAACCCTGCTGGGCCTCGATGCATTCGCGCTGTTTAAAAACAAGCGTATGGCAATCTTCTTCATCTTCTCAATGCTGCTGGGCGCGGAACTGCAGATTACCAACATGTTCGGTAATACCTTCCTGCACAGCTTCGACAAAGATCCGATGTTTGCCAGCAGCTTTATTGTGCAGCATGCGTCAATCATCATGTCGATTTCGCAGATCTCTGAAACCCTGTTCATTCTGACCATCCCGTTCTTCTTAAGCCGCTACGGCATTAAGAACGTAATGATGATCAGTATCGTGGCGTGGATCCTGCGTTTTGCGCTGTTTGCTTACGGCGACCCGACTCCGTTCGGCACCGTACTGCTGGTTCTGTCGATGATTGTTTACGGCTGTGCGTTCGACTTCTTCAACATCTCTGGTTCGGTGTTTGTCGAAAAAGAAGTTAGCCCGGCGATTCGCGCCAGTGCGCAAGGGATGTTCCTGATGATGACCAACGGCTTCGGCTGTATCCTCGGTGGCATCGTGAGCGGTAAAGTGGTTGAGATGTACACCCAAAACGGCATTACCGACTGGCAGACCGTATGGTTGATTTTCGCTGGTTACTCCGTGGTTCTGGCCTTCGCGTTCATGGCGATGTTCAAATATAAACACGTTCGTGTCCCGACAGGTACACAGACGGTTAGCCACTAATTACGCAAAGAAAAACGGGTCGCCAGAAGGTGACCCGTTTTTTTTATTCTTACTTCAACACATAACCGTACAACCGTTTCATGCCATCCGCATCGGTTTCGCTATAAACACCTTGCAGCTCCGGCGAAAATCCCGGCAACAAATTCACCCCTTCTTCCAGTGCAAGGAAATAACGTTGAACCGCCCCACCCCAGACTTCCCCGGGTACCACGCAAAGCACGCCAGGTGGATAAGGCAACGCCCCTTCTGCCGCAATTCGCCCTTCGGCATCACGAATCCGCACCAACTCCACGTCACCGCGAATATAAGCGCTATGCGCATCCTGGGGGTTCATCACCACTGACGGGAAACTCTGCTGGCGGAACATCGCTTTTTGTAGGTCTTTGACGTCGAAACTGACATACAGATCGTGCATCTCCTGACACAACTGGCGCAGGGTGTAGTCGCGATAGCGCACCGGATATTTGTTATAAACGCTCGGCAACACCTCAGCCAGCGGCGAGTCATCCTCAATATGCTGTTCAAATTGCGCCAGCATCGCCACCAGTTGTGCCAGCTTCTCGTGGCTTTCCGCCGGAGTTAATAAGAACAGAATGGAGTTGAGATCGCACTTCTCCGGCACAATGCCGTTCTCACGCAGATAGTGCGCCAGAATCGTCGCCGGAACGCCAAAGTCGCTATATTCGCCGGTTTCGGCATCGATACCTGGTGTAGTGAGTAACAGCTTGCACGGATCAACAAAATACTGATCCGCGGCATATCCTTCAAAGCCGTGCCACTTCGCCCCCGGCTCAAAACTGAAAAAACGGCGGTCGCTGGCTAACACTGATGTCGGATAATCCTGCCACAATTTGCCATCAACAACGGGGGGGATAAACGGGCGGAACAGCTTACAGCGCGCAAGAATAGCCTTGCGCGACTCAATACCCAACTCAACGCACTCAGCCCACAGCCGACGCCCACTCTCCCCTTCATGAATTTTGGCGTTAACGTCCAGCGCGGCAAACAGCGGGTAGAACGGGCTGGTAGAAGCATGGAGCATAAAGGCGTTATTCAACCGCTTATGCGGGCAAAAACGCGCCTGTCCGCGGATATGGTTATCTTTTTTATGGATCTGCGACGTCTGTGAGAATCCAGCCTGCTGTTTGTGCACCGACTGGGTCACAAAAATCCCCGGATCGTTTTCGTTAAGTTCTAACAGCAGCGGCGAGCTATCCGCCATCATCGGGATAAATTGTTCATAACCGACCCACGCGGAATCAAACAGAATGTAATCACACAGATGCCCAACGGTATCGATCACCTGACGGGCGTTATAGACAGTGCCGTCATAGGTTCCCAGCTGAATAATCGCCAGGCGAAACGGGCGCGGCAGGTCGGCTTTTTCTGGCGCAACGTCGCGAATTTGCTGGCGCAGATACTCTTCATTAAAACAGTGCGCATCAATACCGCCAATGAAACCAAACGGGTTGCGTGAAGCTTCCAGATAGACCGGCGTCGCCCCCGCCTGAATCAGCGCGCCGTGATGATTCGACTTATGGTTGTTACGGTCGAAGAGCACCAGATCGCCACGCGTTAACAGCGCATTCGTCACCACTTTATTCGCTGCCGATGTGCCGTTCAGCACAAAATAGGTTTTATCGGCATGAAAGACTTTGGCTGCGAATTTCTGCGCATCTTTCGCCGATCCTTCATGAATAAGCAGATCGCCCAATTTTACGTCAGCGTTACACATATCGGCGCGAAAGACGTTCTCACCAAAGAAATCGTAAAAATGGCGTCCGGCAGGATGCTTTTTAAAAAACGCACCATGTTGATGTCCAGGGCAAGCAAAGGTGCTGTTGCCCATCTCAACGTACTGCGTCAGCGTGTCATAAAACGGTGGCAGCAAATTCTCTTCATACTGACAGGCTGCGGATTCCAGCTCCAGCCACTGCTGCTCGTTGCCGTTGATTACCGCCGTAACGCCCGCAGGTAATTCAACAGCATGTTCGGAATACAAAAACACCGGTAGATGAAAACCGGTGCGCTTAAGCAACGCAAGAATGCCACTGCGACTATCCGCAGCGGTAATGACGACTGCCGCGACGTCCGTAAAATCAGTATCTCCCAACGCCACCACGCGACGATGAGAAGAAAGTCGGGATACCAGATCACTACTGGCGGCAATATTCATTGATTTCATAAGCGCAAACCCGTTTCGGGGAAGTAAGAATACCGGACAAGGTGGAAAACCCTGCCCCATGAGATATGGGTCAAACTGGTCACCAGCTCCGACCGCCAGACATCAGTAAAAGCAGAAACGCTCTGATTTTACTGTTGTCCTGCAGTGAGCGTGCGTTAACTTCACCGCATGAGCAGTAACATAGAAAGGGAAACGTTTCGCGCGAAACGGCGATAAGCGAGAGAATGTAAGGAGATGGCGTGCATCGGGCAAACTCCGTACAGAGAGGAGAAAATTCGCGCAATCATGGCACCTTTCGCTAAAGCGTGCAAGCCAGGACTTTGCGACCAGACAAGCCATCAACAAGGCAAAAAGTTCATAATAAGAAAATCAAACAATACAGCTAACAGGAACTCTTGTGGTCATCGGCCCTTTTATCAACGCTAGTGCAGTCTTACTGGGTGGCGTTCTCGGCGCACTGCTCAGCCAACGCTTACCGGAACGTATCCGCGTCTCCATGACATCTATTTTTGGTCTGGCATCGCTGGGGATTGGTATTTTACTGGTTGTGAAATGCGCCAACCTTCCAGCGATGGTTTTAGCTACGCTACTTGGCGCTCTAATTGGCGAAATTTGTTTGCTGGAGAAAGGTGTCAATACAGCAGTCGCCAAAGCACAAAATCTGTTTCGTCACTCACGTAAGAAGCCAGCGCATGAATCTTTTATTCAGAATTATGTCGCGATTATTGTCCTGTTTTGCGCCAGCGGCACCGGGATCTTCGGGGCGATGAACGAAGGGATGACCGGCGATCCGAGTATTTTAATCGCCAAGTCATTTCTTGATTTCTTTACGGCGATGATCTTCGCCTGCTCGCTGGGTATTGCGGTGTCGGTAATTAGTATCCCATTACTGATCATCCAGTTAACGCTGGCGTGGGCTGCCGCGCTGATATTACCGCTGACCACACCGTCGATGATGGCAGACTTCAGCGCCGTAGGCGGTTTATTGCTGCTGGCAACCGGATTACGCATCTGTGGCATTAAAATGTTCCCGGTGGTCAACATGCTTCCAGCACTCCTTCTGGCAATGCCGCTTTCCGCCGCCTGGACCGCCTGGTTTGCCTGACAATGCGTGCAATAGCGGCAAAGTGATGATAGATTGTGCAGTCTGCAGTAAATTGAAGAAATTTGATTGACGAGACGAGGCGAATCAGGTTTAATGCGCCCCGTTGCCCGGATAGCTCAGTCGGTAGAGCAGGGGATTGAAAATCCCCGTGTCCTTGGTTCGATTCCGAGTCCGGGCACCAAATTCATATCAACGGACCTCCACGGAGGTCCGTTTTTCGTTTCAGAACGCCACAATTTAAGCGTTCTGCCTCCAAATCAATTCTACCGAACTCAACCAGATTCCCCCCACATCAACCTCATTGTGTGGGTATAATTGCGGGTATACCCCAGTTCGACAGAATTTGTACCCTCTTTAACGCATTCAGAAGGCTGAACTATGGCACTGACTGACGCAAAAATCCGGGCTGCAAAGCCCACTGACAAGGCTTATAAACTCACTGACGGGGCTGGCATGTTCCTGCTGGTACATCCCAATGGTTCCCGTTACTGGCGTCTCCGTTATCGTATTCTGGGTAAGGAGAAGACTCTGGCACTTGGTGTGTATCCGGAAGTATCTCTCTCCGAAGCTCGTACAAAACGGGATGAAGCCCGAAAACTGATTTCGGAGGGGATTGACCCTTGCGAACAGAAAAGAGCTAAAAAAGTAGTCCCTGATTTACAACTCTCTTTTGAACATATTGCACGACGCTGGCATGTCAGTAATAAACAATGGGCACAATCACACAGCGATAAAGTACTCAAAAGCCTCGAGACACACGTTTTCCCCTTTATCGGCAACCGGGATATCACAACACTCAGTACCCCGGACCTGCTTATCCCTGTTCGTGCTGCAGAAGCTAAACAAATTTATGAAATCGCCAGTCGTCTGCAGCAAAGAATATCTGCTGTAATGCGTTATGCCGTACAGTCTGGCATCATCAGATATAACCCGGCTCTGGATATGGCTGGTGCATTGACCACGGTAAAACGCCAGCACCGCCCTGCTCTGGATCTTTCACGCCTGCCTGAACTTCTGTCACGTATTGACGGTTATAAAGGCCAGCCTGTCACCCAACTGGCAGTTATGCTGAATTTACTGGTTTTTATTCGTTCCAGTGAACTCAGATACGCCCGCTGGTCGGAAATTGATATTGACAATACCATGTGGACTATTCCAGCTGAGCGCGAGCCTCTGCCAGGCGTAAAATTCTCACACCGGGGATCCAAGATGCGAACACCACATCTTGTGCCACTCAGCAAACAGGCTGTAGCCATACTGGCAGAACTTCAGACATGGGCTGGTGAAAATGGTCTGATCTTTACGGGAGCACATGACCCACGTAAACCAATCAGTGAAAACACCGTAAATAAAGCCCTGAGGGTTATGGGGTATGACACAACCCGGGATGTCTGTGGTCATGGGTTCCGGGCGATGGCATGTAGTGCGTTAATAGAATCAGGTTTGTGGTCCCGCGATGCTGTTGAACGTCAGATGAGCCATCAGGAACGTAACGGTGTACGTGCTGCTTACATTCATAAAGCAGAACATCTGGAAGAACGCCGCTTGATGCTACAATGGTGGGCCGATTTTCTGGATGCAAACAGAGAAAGATTTATCAGTCCATTTGAATATGCAAAGATTAATAATCCATTAAAACAGTAATCATCCCGGGCAAATGCCCGGGAACTTACTCCATGAATATTTTCTTTGTTAAAAAGACAAAATGGTATTAACTGATGTATTTACTGTTTACCTGATTGTTCCCTGGAGGAAGATTATCAGAATCTGCGGTTATTCATTATTTATATTCAATGAAAAAGTAACCTCATAAAAAAACTCACTCACAAAGTGATGCGGGATAACTGACGTAATGAATACTGCCGGGATTTGGTGGTCCCTTGTGCTGATATGAATATGGATTCTGTTTTATACAGAATACTTTTCAGTACAAGCAACTGTATTACAGTTTGCCATATATGATTACCTGTGGTCCGGAAGAATAAGCGGCTGCGGTTTCAGACTGTCTTCCTGTACATACCTCTCTCCGTTAAAAACCATAATGCGTTCATTATCTTCGTCTGTCAGTGGATTGAATGGCGGTATATTTTCGGTACGAATACCGGTCAGCCACTGAAAAATACCTGTGAAATGACGGGCACTGATTTTTCTGCTGAGGGACTGATGAGAGGTTATATCACTGGCGGTAATAATCAGGGGCACGCTGTAGCCTCCCTGCACATGACCATCATGATGAACAGGATTAGCACTGTCGCTGACCGACAGCCCATGGTCAGAAAAGTAAAGCATGGCGAAATGACGTGAGTGTCGGCGAAGGATACCATCAAGCTGACCAAGAAAGTTATCCAGTTTACTGATGCTGGCAAGATAACAGGCAATTTTTCGGGAATACTGCTCCAGGTAATTATTCTGCCAGGAGTGAAGCCGATCACACGGGTTCGGATGAGACCCCATCATGTGCAGGAAAATCACCTTCGGAGTGGATGTATCTGTCAGCGCACGTTCTGTTTCCTGTAACAACAACATGTCATCCGTTTTACGGGAAGCAAAGCTGCCTTTCTTGAGGAAAACAGTATGGTCCGCATCAGAAGCAATAACAGAGATACGTGTGTCATGCTCTCCCAGTTTTCCCTGATTGGATATCCACCATGTGCTGTATCCTGCTTTTGCTGCCAGCGCCACCACGTTGTTGCCTGAATCAGGGTTCTGCTCATAGTCATAAATCAGTGTCCGGCTCAGGGAAGGCACGGTGCTGGCTGCTGCCGATGTATAACCGTCAATAAATAAACCGGGAGCAGTATTCAGCCATGGTGTGGTTGGCTCGGGATAACCATATACCGACATATAATCCCTGCGGACACTCTCACCAGTAACAATAACAATCGTGTCATATAATGGTGCTCCCGGCAGGATTTTCCAGCTGTCAGCACCGTGCCGACTCAGTTGTTCATAACGCTGCATTTCACGCAATGTGTCAGTTGTCCCCACAACTGTTCCTTTAACCATCCGTAACGGCCAGCTGTTTACAGAGCATAATACGAATAACAACAGAGCCATCGCGTTACGTTGACCACGGTGGTGTGTCCGCCAGAAAATAACCATGAACACCAGAATCGCGGCACTGACCAGAAAATGATAAACAGGAATCATCCCGGTAAACTCCGCAGCCTCATCCGCCGTGGTCTGCAACAACGCGACAATAAAACTGTTGTTGATTTTTCCGTACGTCATACCAACAGGTGCATACAGTGCACAACAGAACAGAAATAACAGAGCTGTAATGGATGTAAGGGTATTTCTGTGTGCAAGAATCAGAAGGAGAAACAGCAGCAACACATTCCCGGTGGCATTCTTCTCAGTGTATCCGCATGCGGCAGTGGTTATTACACACATGCCCGGGAAGAATAAAAACAATAAAATCCGGGATATATTATCCGTATAAAACAGCTTTCTGATATTCATCGGAGTATATCGACAACATTATTGTGAAGAGAATAAAAATCAGAAGTCTCCTGTGAAACAGATAACAAACAACCCTGCAGTATAATTACTGCAGGGAGTCTTCGTTTAATTACAGAAGATGGGTAATTATTATCTTTCAGGAGCAGTTTTGTCAGAAGTTATAAGTCACACCAAGCATGATGTCATGACTTTTAACATCAACTTCTGATTTATATTTATCGCCCCACTCGTCCTTGTAACTCACACTGCTGTCACCTGCATCAAGATAGCGATAGCTGAGGTCCAGAGCGATATCCGGGGTTACGTCATAGCGGACACCCGCGCCAAGGCTCCATGCGAAGTTGTCAGCAGAGCCTGAACGTGACAACGATTCGCGACCACTGCTTCCGTACCCATAATCCCAGGTACTGATACCGGTTGTTTTCTGGTGAATTCTGGCGTAGCCAATCCCTGCAGATACCCATGGTGTGAATGCACTGTCATTCCGGAAGTCATAGTACGCATTCAGCATCAGTGTGTTGACTGACACCTCATTCTTCAGGTCATCACGCCAGTAACCGCCTGACCAGCTGTCTTTATCTACGTTATACTTCGAATCAGCTTTTCCACGAGCGTAAAACTCCAGTTCCGTACGAACCGGAATACTGAACTGCGGGTAAAAATCATAACCGGCCGCGATACCGCCACTGAATACCGTATCATGGCCATCACCGCCTTTATATTTTGATGTTTCCTCTCCATCACCCGACAGGAAACGCTGGTCTGCAAGTGACATAACAGAAGCACCTGCTTTACCGGTCACATAAAAGCCAGTTTTGTTCTCATCAGCCAGAGCCTGGGTCGAAAACATGCCTGCCATGGCAAGCGCTGAAACCGCAATAACCTTATTCATTTCAATCATCTCCGCTATCACTTTCCCCGAACGATAAATGGGGTTGCTCATTCTAAAACCATGCAAAAGACAGGGTAAAAGGAATGTTTTCGATCGAATCGATCGATAAAATCGATCGTGCCCGATAAAGTTTTCTTATCGTACCCATAAAAATGGTAAGGGCTGGTTTAAGAGGTAATCGCAGCGGCATGGAAGTATTAAGACCAAAACAGCACGAGATAAAGCGGCTGAACGTCAGATGAGCCACATGGAACGTAATTCATTAAGGGCGGCTTATATCCATAAAACAGAACACCTGGAATAGCGTCGGTTGATGCTACAGTGGTGGGGGGATTTTCTGGATACAAACTCGAAAGAAAATACCAGCCCCTTTGAGTATGCGAAGATTAACAATCCATTAAAATATTAAGCACTCCGGGCAATCTGCCCGGAGTGCTTTAGCTGGCATAACGGGCTACTGATCTCCTCTGGTTACAGATAACGACTTCAGCCCTCTGAAAGAGAAAAGCGGAAGCTCAGGAAGGTTGTGATTTGCTTTTAACCTTTTTAATTTAGAAGTATTATTTTGAGATTAATCCACTTCCCATCGTCATCCTTTTTGGTGTGTGTGAAAAGCTATTTTTAAGGTTACTGCCTCATGGAGTTATGGATATTTATAGTAGCTATTTATTTGATTTATATTCTTTTTTTCAAAAAGAAGAAAACTAAGTCCGCGGGCTCTTATACTTCCGCTCCTGTGAAAGCACCACCTAAAGAATGGCTTGCTAACAACAAAAAAAATCAGTCTGTAATGCAAAACGAGGACAGCGAAGATGACAATCTGGCTACGTTTACACTAAGTGGCGGGCGGAATGTCGAATACAGCATAACAGCCACTCAACGCCAGAATTTCTCAAAAACTACCGGTGCTTTGGCTCGTTGGATTTTTCCGGGAGAGATGATCACAGTCAGTGGGATAGAGGTTACCGGCGGTCACTTCTATCTTGGGCAGCGTATGAAACCTGCCGGGCATAACTCAGGCGGTTATTATGATGGCAATAACGAGGCATCGCTAGTTGACGACACGCTTAAAATATACCCCACACCTTACATTTACGAAGATAGTTCATTAGGGTATTGGCCCAGTTTTTCCTCACTTTCACCTGAAGCTCGTGGTGCGTACCTGAGTTGGCTTGCCAGCGACAGATGCGACACTTCCTGCCCAATTGGTTACGTTTTCATTTATCTGTATGGTCTGGAAAGAAGGGCGCTTGTTGACAGCAGGGACAACAATATATCCAACGATGAGTTCTATTCTCTTTTCAAAGAGATCTGCCGTCTTAGATCGGTTTTCAATGAAAACCGATCTTTCCGGAATTACTCATCCCAGTTACTTGAAGCGATGTCCATTCTTCGTCCGAACGAAAATCTTGCAGCAGCTCTCAACGATGATTCGGAGTTCAGCAATAGCATGCAGTTCAGGTTAATCCTGGCAAAGACTGTTGATACAGGAGCCCCGGTTCCAGCGGATCTGGCTCTGACGTGGGTGACAAACCATGCTGAATACTCATTACGAACCCCCGCCCGCCGCTGTGCGAAAGAATTTGCTGCACTATTTAAACGGCGTTACACCCTTAAATACGGTGAAGGGATGGTAGTGAAGCCGAATAAAGCGCGTCTGCGTTTAGATTACACGCCTGCAAGTCCCAGTTTGCGAGGTATTCGGCTTCCTGTTCCCGACTTGCCTGATCCAGGTGCATTGAAAGGCCCTGTTCAGAAGCTTATGGCCATTGCCGATATATGCACAGGTGAACTGGATGCTTACAGTCGTTACCTTGGTAGAAAAGGTACTTCAGCAAATGATACCGCTGCAATTTTGTTGCTGCCTTCAGAAATCGTTAACGAAAGCGCAGAAAAAATATTAAGTACATTCAAACACTGGGCTGATGACGCAATCCGCAGTAAGGGTGGGATAGTTTCAGTTGCTGACTACTGGTCACATATGAATGCCACCTGTCCGGCGAAGATCAATAAAAAAGAGGCCGACTTAATGCAAGCCTTTGCACAGAAAATGGGATACTGTCTGGCTCCTGACCCTTATCACCACCACGTAAAGGCAGATGTCGATGGTGTACTTGTTTTATTCCCTGCTGGTGAAAGAGGACGTTTCTCACCTTCTCCTGAATTTATCACAGCTGTATTGACGCTCCGATTAGGTTCGGTAGTCGCCTTGATTGACAATTCTCTCGATCAAGCCGAACAGAAAGTGCTTGAGAATGCCATCAACAACAATGCCAGCTTCAGCGATGATGAAAAGCGCTCTCTGCACGCATATTTAACGTGGCAGCTTCATACTCCGGCGAATATGACGGGAATGAAAAGCCGGATTGAATTACTCGGTGCAGCGGAAAAATCAGCTGTGGGTAAGGTTATCGTTAGTGTCGCTTGCTCTGACGGCAGAATTACGCCTGCCGAAATCAAACAGCTTGAGAAGATTTATACAAGCCTGGGACTGGATCCCTCATCCGTATCAAGCAATATCCATCAGCATTCCGCAACTGAAACTGCTCTCGTTTCATCTGTACCAGCTAATCAGTCGACGGCAGGGTTTACGCTGGATGCCAACGTACTTGCCCGCCACGAATCTGCCACTGATGATGTTCGTAAATTACTGAACTCAATTTTCACTGAAGAAGAACCAGAACAACCAGAAAGCGCTCCAGCCTCATTAACCGGGGAAGGGGGACTTGACTCCGCTCATAGCCAACTTTATCGCAGGTTGCTGGAGAAAGAACAATGGTCCAGAAAAGAGGCGACAGAGTTGTGTAGTAACTGGAACCTGATGCTCGGCGGTGCGCTTGAGGTGATTAACGATTGGTCCTATGCGGTGGTTGATGCACCAGTGCTGGAAGATGCTGATGATCACATTTGGATTGACCTGGAAATAGCCAAAGAATTAGAGGGTTAGTGAATGTCTGTAACACGTATAAGAGTGAAAGAGCGCGACGCTATCATTCAGTCACTTAAGTCGGGAGTAACGCCAAGAATAGGTATTCAGCATATCCAGGTTGGCCGCGTGAATGAGATAACCGCCCTCCATCAGGATATTGAACGGATTGCTGATGGCGGGGCAAGCTTCAGACTTATCATTGGTGAGTACGGTTCCGGGAAAACATTCTTTTTAAGTGTTGTACGGTCTATTGCGTTAGAGAAGAAGCTGGTCACGGTCAGTGCAGACCTTTCTCCCGACAGACGTATCCACTCATCGGGAGGTCAGGCTCGTAATCTCTACTCAGAGCTTATGAAAAATATGTCCACCAGAAACAAACCAGATGGCAATGCATTACTTAGCGTTGTGGAAAGGTTTGTTACTGAGGCAAGGAAGGAAGCTGATGCGAACGGCTCCCTGGTCTCATCCGTTATTCATAAACGCCTTGCTGCTTTGTCAGATATGGTGGGAGGATATGACTTTGCGAAGGTCATTGACGCATTCTGGCGCGGGCATGAGCAGGATAACGAAACCTTAAAATCCAATGCTATTCGCTGGTTGCGGGGCGAGTACACCACAAAAACTGATGCCCGTAATGATCTTGACGTCCGAACGATTATCTCAGACGCCTCGTTCTATGATTCTTTGAAGTTGATGAGCCTTTTTGTCCGTCAGGCAGGCTATGCCGGACTTTTAGTTAGCCTCGACGAGATGGTGAACCTCTTCAAGTTGAATAATACGCAAGCGAGAACGGCCAACTACGAACAAATTTTGCGGATCCTGAATGACTGCCTGCAAGGCTCCGCCGAAAATATTGGTTTTATCCTCGGGGGGACGCCAGAATTTCTTTTCGATCCACGTAAGGGGCTCTACAGCTATGAAGCGCTCCAGTCGCGTCTGGCAGAAAACCGATTCGCACAGAAAGCTGGCGTGATTGACTACTCGTCCCCCACGCTGCATCTTGCCAGCCTCACTCCTGAGGAACTGTATATTTTACTGAAAAACCTTCGTCATGTTTATGCTGGTGGAGATCCCGCAAATTATCTGGTGCCAGATGATGCTCTGACCGGGTTTCTGCATCACTGCAGCAAAACCATCGGAGATGCTTACTTTCGAACTCCCCGCAATACCATAAAAGGTTTTCTGGATATGCTGGCTGTGCTGGAACAAAACAGAACGATGAACTGGCAAACCCTCATTGAGGGGGTGGCGATTGAAGAAGACAAGCTCAGCGATATGGATGATGCCATTGTGGAGGAAAGTGATGACGATGATGGCCTGGCGAATTTCAGATTATGAGTAGTGCCTACAATAGTCTTGATCCCCGTGTCCGTAAGTGGGTTTATAAGCAGGGCTGGTCATCCTTAAGGCCCTTGCAGGAAAGCTCTATTCCGGCAATTTTAGCCCGTGATCGTGATGTACTAATTAGTGCAGGTACAGCTGCGGGTAAAACAGAGGCTTTCTTTCTTCCTGCCTGTTCAGCGATTGCAGATCTCACTGGTGGATTTGGCATTATCTATATCAGTCCATTGAAGGCATTAATTAACGATCAACACCGTCGTCTTGAGAGTCTTGGTGAAGCCCTGGAAATGCAAGTGACGCCCTGGCACGGGGATGTACCACAAAGCAAAAAGAAGAAAGCACGGACAACCCCTTCTGGCATCTTACTTATCACACCTGAATCACTTGAGTCTTTGCTCATAAACTCATTGGGTTGGCTCAAACAGGCGTTTTCTTCTGTGGCATACATTGTTATTGATGAGTTCCATGCTTTTATTGGCTCAGAGCGTGGTATACAGCTGCTTTCTCTGCTTAACAGAATTGACCATGTGCTGGGACGCCAGTTGAATCCAGTTCCCCGTGTCGCGTTGAGTGCCACGCTGGGAGAGCTGGAAAAAGTACCAGAACTATTGCGCCCGGATAAGAGATTACCTTGTGAAACGGTAACAGACAGTAATAGCAAAGCCACAATACAGGTTCAGGTTAAAGGTTATCTTGAGCGGGTGCCCGAAAAAGGAAAAGAGCTCCAGAGCTCTGCTGAACAGCTCGTCTGCGCGGATATTTTCAGGCTCTGCCGTGGCGATTCCCACCTGGTCTTTGCTAACAGTCGAAAGCGTACTGAAAGCATAGCGGCAACACTGAGCGACATGTGTGAAGCAAATGTCGTTCCTAATGAATTCTTTCCTCATCATGGTTCCCTTGCAAGGGAGTTGCGTGAGGCGCTTGAAGCCCGACTGCAGAAAGGGAATTTGCCCACAACCGCTGTTTGTACAATGACTCTGGAGCTGGGTATTGATATTGGTAAGGTGCAGTCTGTCATACAAGTGACACCTCCGCATTCTGTTTCCAGTCTGCGTCAACGCATGGGACGTTCAGGGCGGCGCGATTCCCCATCGGTGCTGAGAATGTTAATTACTGAACCTGAACTTACCGCAACCAGCAGCATTGTGGATCATTTACGGCTGCAGTTGGTTCAGGCGATGGCAATGATCAGGTTGATGATCTCTAAGCGCTGGTTCGAGCCTGCAGATATCCGGCAGAAACATTACTCCACACTACTACACCAGATCTTGGCTATTACTGCGCAATGGGGAGGTGTTCGTGCCGATCAGCTCTGGTCACAACTTTGCCAGACAGGTCCGTTCCGGAATGTGGATATAAATGACTTCAAAAGTCTGCTTAAACATATGGGGACATGTGGCCTGCTCACTCAACTAACCAGCGGTGAAATAGTTGTCGGGGCTGAGGGGGAGAAACTGACTAATCACTACACGTTTTATACCGTATTCAATACACCTGAGGAGTTTCGCATTGTAACGGGAAACCGAACTCTTGGCACAGTGCCTGTAGACTCCCCACTTTTGCCGGAGCAGCACATCATCTTCGGCGGACGGCGCTGGAAAGTGACAGAGATCGAGGTTGAAAAAAAGGTTATCTATGTTGAGACGACTAAAGGCGGTCAGCCGCCACTATTCAGTGGTAGCGGGATGTCTGTTCATGATGTTGTTCGCCAGGAAATGCTCACTATCTACAGGGAAAATGATTACCGTATCGCGGTAGGCAACAAGAGAGTCGATTATGCTGATGCCGCAGCCAGAAGCCTCTTCGCGGAAGGAAGTGACAACTTCCAACGCTACAATCTACAAAATGACTGTTTTATTGCCAGTGGTCAGAACTGCTACGTGATCCCGTGGATGGGGGATAAAATTGTCAATACAATTACGTCCCTGCTTATACGTTGTGGCTTTAAAGCCAGTTCATTTGCAGGTGTGATAGAGGTAGAGGACTCAGGCGTTGCCTCTGTCCAGCGTGCACTTAAGAAAATGCTATTGTCGGGGCTACCTTCAGAGTTTGAGCTTGCTGCAGTTGTTCCCGACAAGTATCTGGATAAATATGACGAGTATTTACCAGAGACTTTGCTTGCTAAAGGGTATGGGGCACAGGCGTATGATATAGAAGGAACGTGCATCTGGCTGCAGAAACACCTTCAGTAGACTGGATATGTAGTCAGGGTATAAATAAGTATTTATACCCTTATTTTTTACTTACCTGTGGACTTACTTGGCTTTAATCCCGGAGTATTGCCAGGAGTATCTTTATTATCGCGTCGGCGTTGATCCGGTTTTCCTGTTGACTTAGCAATTGGTTTTGGACCTGGTTTTAGACCCATGATAGTTATCCTTCGAGATGTAAGAGGAATGCCCTCAACATTGGTATATTCTATACTGAGAAATTTTTCAATGGGAATGTTTAACGGCCGAATGATTAACTCGATATTGTGAGCAATGTCTTTTTTTGGCACAGAGCGAACTGTTAGATTGCGCGTATTTTTATGGAAGGAGATCATCCAATAACGGTTACTCACCGATCTCCTTTATGGTAATACGCACCTGTTTTTTAATATATAGAAAAATTACTCCGACATGTTTTATCTTTTTGAAATCAGGACATTTACCAACTCACTTAAAACTCTCTTTTGTTCTTCATCCTGAAGATATTGAATCCGGAATTTAATCTCTTCTGCAACCCGCCTTGTATCGGACTCATTAAGCATTTTTGTTATTCGTTGTCTCTCATGTTCAGGCTGGTCTTCCATATTTCGTAAAACCAGATGAAATAATATATCATAAAGTGCGCAATGCCATGAACAACCATCATTGGTTAGAATAAGCTCCCAAACCCGCTCCTGTTCGGCAATAAGCTGCAGAACAAAGGACTCAACCTGTTCTGATTGTCCGGGGGCAACACGGTATAACGGGGCAATCACAGCAAAAAACAGCTCATTTAACCAAGATTCCGCCTCCTTCTCGCTCCTGAAAGATGAAAAGTTATGTATTCTTCGTACGTATTCATGGGTAACCTGCTCCAGAATATTCTCCGGCAGTGTCAGCCACTTATTCCTGAGCAATATACTGGTTGATGGATGGCAGCAGGCTATTTCAGCAATAATTTCACGTAATGCCTCCGGGCTGAACTTCTTCAGCAGATTTTAGTGCTCCCGGGTAAAACCATGATCATCGCACAAAAGTTGCCATGTCACTGACACACTGTCCGCCATATCTTTCTTCATCATTAATACCTGTTACCTGAATATCAACAGACCGGTGTACCTTTTCTGAATATCTCCCCGGACGGGCTGGCAATCCCCATTCGCCTCAGCGTGGCATCTGCAGCTTTCGCCACTTCGCTGATATCCAGCTTTTCAGGTAGCGGCGGGGACGATATCTGCGCCAGACAATAATTCCGGCGCAACAACAACCACTCCCGTTGTGCTTCTGTACATTCAACATTTCCCATAACAAAAGCCAGCGGGCAGAAGCTCTGCGCCAGCAACCAGCAGCCTCCAGTTTCTGTGCAACCGTGTCTTCCACAACTTCCGGGGTACTCTTTTTCCTGCTCAAAACATTAACTCACTGAAAAAATATACATATCTGACGGTCTCAGCGAACCGTCCATGCCGGGCTGAAATCCTCTTCCTGAAACAATTCCGTCAGTCCGCTAATCTGTTTCAGCCTGAGAACTTCATCCTGGTCCATACCCAGCTCCGTACCAATCCGTTCATCTGGCCAGCCCAGGCGTGAAAGGTCCCTGACAATATCAGACATTGAGGTTATCTGATGTTTGCCCCTGGCCCGGTTATGTCGAATGGTCGCCGCAATACGTGAGGCCTGTCCCCTTCTTTCCGGATTAATACAGGTCACTGGCAACCAGCCCTTCAGACGTTCTCCCATACCTGCTTCCCTGCCCAGTAACTGACGATGAAAACCATCCACGACCAGATAATGCTCCTTCTCTTCCGAGACAACCACAGGCTGCGTGAACCCATCCTGCTCCAGTGAATGTTTCAGCAGTTTCTTCTCACCCGACGCCATGACATTGGGGTTATAATCGTTGGCCACCACCTCATCTGCTTTCACCCACAGCACACAGTCCACAGGCTCCTGTGCAAAAGGACTGACCTCATGAAGCACCCTGCGCAGATGATTCAGGGCCTGTATGGTCTCTTCTTCAGTTCGTACCTGACTGAAATACTGACGAATCATGTTGCCAAGTATCTCCGGTGTCACAGAATCCCCCATTCCTTCCTCCTTTCCTTCATACGCTGCAGGTAACGTTCATAGTGCCGGGGTTTGTTCGGACTGAAGGAGAGCGTCCGGCACCAGAAATCATTCTTTATGAGAGTCTTACAGATACGTCGCCAGGACGGAATATCCCGGCTCCCCAGGTCATTCTCCTGTTCATCCGGGATGTCATCCGGGAAGCCCCGCGTCTGATACCAGCGCAGGTAGACAGCAATTTTATTACGGTAATGTTCTGCCGTTCTTTCCGGCATCACATCCAGCAGGAACATCGCATAGCTGCGCCAGGTGCGTATTACCGTGAAGGAGATCGGTGAGTAACCCCCTGTGTCAGCATAGTTGTCGCCTAGATTTTTACACAGGAGAGAGACTATGCCCGCACATGCAGTACCAATTGATATAAAAGAACAAGGTGTTACTTGGTTATTACCACCTTATAGTTGGTCCATACGGCATATTGCTCGTAAACTGGACCTGAGCCCTTCAGTAATAGCAAGATGGAGACTTGAACTGGTGCAACAAGGCCTGTTACCTGAAAATGAAAAAATATCTTCTGTCGATGGAAATGAATGGACACCGGAGCGACGATTTTCTGTTGTAATTGAAACTGCAACATTATCTGAAATGGAACTGGCTGATTATTGTCGGAGAATGGGGTTATTTGTTGAGCAAGTTAAAGAATGGAGAGCTATATCCATTCAGGCTCATGAAATGAAAATGGCAGAAAGTCGCCGTGCTGATAAAGAATTACGCGAAGCAAAGACCCGGTTACGGGAACTGGAAAAAGAACTTCTCCGTAAAGATAAAGCTCTGGCGGAAGCAGCTGCTCTTTTGATGTTAAGGGAAAAGTTCAATGCCCTCTGGGACAACAGCGAGGAAGGCTGACTCCTCTTCCAGAGCGGCAGAAGATTATTAATCTGGTCAGCGAGGCTGTCAGTTCAGGAGCGAGAAAAACACAAGCCTGCCAGTGTATTGGTATTTCAGTCAGAACACTTCAACGTTGGATGCAGGGTGGTGTGGTTCATGCAGATCAGAGACCAGGTGCATCAAGACGTACCCCGGGGAATAAACTGTCAGAAACAGAAAGATTAAGAATACTTGATGTATGCAATTCTCCGGAGTTTGCATCATTGTCTCCGAATATTATTGTTCCGACTCTTGCCGACAGAGGGGTTTATATCGCGTCAGAATCAACTTTTTATCGCGTATTAAAATCAGCTAACCAACTGACAAGGAGAACCCGTGAACACCAATATAAGCGGCCTGAAGTACTCAAAGCAGTAGCCCCCAACCAAGTGTGGAGCTGGGATATTAGTTATATCCCATCGTGGGTTAAGGGGCAGCATTTTTATCTCTATATGATCGTCGATATTTATAGCCGAAAAATTATAGCTGCCGAAGTATTTACGAAAGAATCTGGGCAGTATGCGGCAGAACTGCTTCAACGTGCTGTATGGAATGAAAAATGTTCATCCCGCAATCTCGTGCTTCATTCTGATAACGGAGGACCAATGCGCAGTTGTACGTTACTGGCAAAAATGTACGCGCTTGGCGTATTAAGTTCTTATTCCCGTCCCCGGGTCAGCAATGATAACCCTTATTCCGAATCGCTCTTCCGGACGATTAAGTATTGTCCATGGTGGCCAGAGAATGGTTTTCGAACCATAGATGAAGCCAGAAGTTGGTTAAGCAGGTTCACGCGATGGTACAACCTGGAACACAAGCACAGCGGTATTAAGTATGTTACTCCGGATGAACGTCATCGCGGAATTGACGCACAAATACTGGAAGCCAGAAAAAAAGTTTATCGCGAAGCTCGTAAACGTCATCCTGAGCGCTGGAGCAAACAGTTGCGTGACTGGGAACTCATTCAGGCAGTTTATCTGAATCCAGAAAAAGAAGCGGCATAACTGTAATTTTATTACATCAGGCGACAACTACCTTGAAAAACGCCGGATTCGGCTGTTTGTTTTCGTCTGTATTGTCGCCATTCAGCACATGCCCCGGTCCCCAAGTACCATCGCGACTCTGATCTCGTTCAGCATATTATTTTCAACAACCCCCCAGTCAAAAAGCTGAGATTGTTATCGACTTATTTATCATCTTATTTTCTTTCTTGTAGTTTTGCTTTTATCCAGAGACCTAAACCAAGGATTGTCCCACCAACTCCACCCACTCTGAAGGCATCAGGAAGAGCCTCACTCCAATTGAAATCAAATGTGTTTATTTTAAAATAAATAATTACTGACGCTAATAAATAGGCCATTACTACAGTAGCGAACATCAAGCCTATGCATAAAAAAATAAGCTTAACCAAATCTTTTATGTTAATTGCTCCCATTTTTATTCCCTACCTTGTCCAGTTTATCTTTTACTTGGTTGCCAGTAACTTCTCCTGAGACAGCCCCCGTAACTGCCCCAATTACCTCAGCACTACCTTCTTTAATAACCGGTTTCAGTTGTTCTGTAGCAATTTTTCCAATACCACCGCCGAAGATCGAGCCAGCTCCAGCACCAATAACTGAGTTAGTTGGATCTTCTCCCTTGATACTACTACTGATTGCAGCACCGCCCATATTGATGGGAGTTGAGACGATGATGCCTTTACCGGTTGTAGCTGCAGCTGTCACTCCAGCCATTATCGCATCCACATAACTGAATGGATCTTTTCCAGCAAGCTGAGCAACTGAGTTTACGCTGATACCAATTGCTGCATTAGTCGCCATACCTTTCACTGTTAACCCCAGCACACTTCCCCCAAACAACAAAGGAGCATCACCAATACTTGCATTAGATTTATGATACCCCCAAGTATTCATAATGCTTTGAGCCTTTGCCATTGCTTCAGTATCAGGGTTACGTTTTATATAGTCCTGTCCTGACAGTAACCCAGTAACAAGCTCCTGTGCCACCGCTGTACCGTACTCCTTTTCCATTTCTGAAGCATATACACGCAAGTAAGCTGCCAGTTCAGCACGTTCTGCGCTGTTTAATTGTGAAGGATCTTTATTAAATTTGGATACCAGAGCATCACTACGTTTATCTGCATTTTCCAGCTTAATCAGCTCATTAGCAGTGGCTAATGTCTTATCGCCGTTCCTGATTTTCTCAATGGCTTTATCCAGTTTGTCAGAAGATGTCGCTCCCAGAAAGTTATTCTCAACAGTCGTCTTACCTGACTGTGCGCCGGCTACCGCTGAAGCACCTGAGTCTCCCACCAGACCACCGGCCAGGCCGGCAGCAACCGTTGCCAGTGTCGAGACCGTCTGCTTCTCTGTCTCACTCAGTTCACTCACCGGCTTACCGTACATCTGTGTGGCTATTATCCCAACCACTTCACCGGTGGCTGCACCTGCGGCACCGGCAAGGGCGTTATTACCCTGTGCCACCGCCAGTGCAGCATTCACCACAGCATGAGCAGCCACATTTGCAGCCTTATTCACCTCACCCGTAACCGGGTCTGTGGTCATGGTTTTCACCACTTCAGCCAGATACGGTGCTGCACCACCTGCCAGGGCTGCACTCAGATTACCGCCGGCCAGTCCCTGTACCGCTGCGGTCGCGGCCTGTATCGCCTGCTGGTATTTGCCTCCCGTTCCAAAACCTGAGGCCGCCATACCGTTATTGTAGGCCCGCTGCGCCACATCCTGTTCCGTGTACGGTTTTCCTGCTGCCTCAAGCTCTGCGCGGGCCTGATTCAGTGCTGCCGGGTCCCGCTTCGCTTTCTCACCGGCTATCTGTCCTTCCGTTCTGGCAATATCTGCCACCTGGTTACCAATCTCACCGATGAGTTGCGCCTGCTGCAGTCGCTGCTGCTCTTTTTCCCTGTCAAAGATGGGGGACAACGTCTGGTTTGCATGTGCTGCGTCACGCTTCAGGTCTGCCACATCCTGTTTCTGGCTCTGCGTATCCCGGATGGTGATATTCCCTGCAGACACTGCCGACTGCGTGGTACTGTCCGCATGGCCTTCATGATTTGCACCGACCAGCAGATTGTTTGCCATGTTCCCCAGGAAATTTCCGGCAACACTGCCACCGGTACTGAGCCCTGCACTCTGATGTTCCGTTTTAAAGTCGGCCCGGTTTTCAATGTCACTGAAGCCCAGTGTGCCGGTATCCAGCCTGTTTTTATCTGCCGTTGCCGTGGACGCAATCACCGCACCGTTCAGTTGCGTATGCTGTCCGGTGGTGACATCAAACCCGCCCCTGCCGGCAAAAATCCCCGTCTGCTCCTGTACACTGTCGTAGTTACTGTGCATTTTATCCCGGCTGAGGTTCACACTCGCCGAACCGCTCATGGACCCGAAAGTGAAGCTGCCTCCGGCGCTGGCATTCTGCTGCTTACTGTCATAACGGTCACTGTCCTGCTCACTGGTCAGTGTCAGATGACGACCGGCATCCACTTTCACCGTTTCACCGCCAGCCTGCGCGCCGGTAAGCGTGGTGTCCCGCCCGCTGATAATGGTCAGCCGGTTTCCCGCATCCACCGTGGTTTCTGTATGGGTGGTACCGTTGCCTTTTTCACTGCCCTTACCCTGGTTTGCGCTGGCTGAAACACTGATACCCCAGCCTCCGGAGCCCACACCAACACCGACACCCACGCTGCCACCACTGGATGTGTTCTTTCCTTCCAGCTTTGACGTGTTTTCTGCTGATACCAGATTCACGTCACGGTTTGCCTGCAGCAGAACGTTGTTCCCGGCCTTTATCTGACTGCCCTGTATCGTCAGGTCACCATCCACGCCCTTCACGCCGGAGCCGGTGGCCTGAATACTGAGGTTATTACCTGCGGTCAGTGTACTGCCCTTCGCCACCGTCTGCTCTGACTGCTGTTCTGATTTCGAAGACTGGCTGCCGTAAGAGAGGCTGATGCCCACGGCATTGTTATTCTCTTTCTGGTTGCCCTGTGCTTCTGCCAGTCGTCCGGCCTGCACGGCCTGAGCCCCCGAGAGCGCGGCCTTCACCCCCTGCAGGGCTTCAAGCCGGCTGTTTCCGGCAGATTTCGCCGCCTGTACGGTCTCCACCGTCGTATTCAGGGCGCTGCCCGCTGTGCCGGACAGGGCAAGCGTCAGACCGGAGGTTTTCTGCTCCACCGTATGCGTCTGTACATGCTGGTCTGTGGCGGCGGTAATGCTGGCCTCCTTACCACTGAGTGCCATGTCCCTGCCGGCAATCAGGTCAGAGCCGTTGACGGTCAACCGGTTACCTGCCTGAAGGGAAACATCACCGTGAACACTCCCCACCGTGCTGCCTTTCTGCGTGGTGTCTGTTGCGGTGTCCGTGACTTTCAGACTCTGGCTGCCCACGCTGAATCCCACACCTCCGGAGCTCATCAGCCCGGATTTTTTCTCCTGTTTCAGATGTGTTTCACGGTTGCTTTCTGTCAGCGTTCCGATACTCAGGTTATTTCCGGCAGCCAGGGAGACACGGTTATCCCCGGCCACACTGCTGCCCGTGACGTTCAGATTATGTCCGGCGCCGATACTGACCGTATCCCCGTTCAGTTCACTGCCCGTCATGGTCCGGCGGTCAGTGACATCATGCGTGGTAGTGGTGGTTTTCGATAACATCCCGCTGCTGCCGGTCACTTTATGGTATTCGTCCAGCGAACTGGTATTCTGTGCACCAGTCAGCGTCACGTCATGACCCGCCATCAGAGCCAGGCCTTTCTGAGCTGACAGCGATGCCGCCTGTGACGTCATATCCCGTCCGGCGGTCAGCGTGACATCACCGTTACCGGCAAGCGTGCTGCCCGTACTCTGTGTGACGCCCTGTGACAGACGATTATTTTTATCCCAGGTAATATTGTCCTGCGCGGATGTGGTCACTGTGGAAAGCGTCATATCCCTGCCCGCACTGAGTTGCGTCAGGCTGTCCTTACCCTGATTCACCACCGTTGCAGCCGTCAGATTCATATCCCGTCCGGCCTGCAGCACCAGTCTTCCCTGGTCGTTCTGCACATACACGCCGGCCACACTGTCGATACTGGTACGTTCAAAATGGTTCTGTCCGGCGTCACTTTGTGCCGTGCGGGTGGTGGTGGTCAGGTTAATATCCCGCCCGGCCATCGCCAGCAGGCTGTCCGTGGCCTGCAGCAGCCCGCCGGTACTGCTAATATCCGTCCGGGCCGTCAGGCTGACATTTGCTCCCTGAATGGTGCCGGCCTGGTTGTGAATGTTTTCTGCACTGAGCTGCACGGTCTGCTTCCCGGCCAGTTTACCGCTGTTAAACAGGTCACCATCCAGCTTCATCACCATGTCTCTGCCGGCAATCAGCGCACCGGCGCTGTTCACATCACCGGGTTTTACACGGGCATACACCTGAGGTACCTGAACCGTCTGCGTGCTGCCGTCCGGCAGTGTCACCGTGGTGTTAACCAGCCAGACAATATCACCGGTCAGTAACGCCATCTGCTCAGCAGTCAGCGCCACACCTGGTGTCAGGTTGTATTGCTTACCAAATGCAATACCCGCATCCATTAACGCCTTAAACTGCTCTTCATCATTACTGTATCCGTCCAGGTACCGTTGCCCGGTCAGAGCGACAACCTGCTCACGAATCAGACGCTGTTCGTAAAAACCATCCCCCAGGCGTTTGAGCATGTTATCCCCGTTCTGAGAAAACGCCTTCTGCATGTAATCACTGCCCAGCCACGTCTTCTGGTTCGTAAAACGCGGGTCCGTTTCAACCAGATATGGCACATTCACTGCCGGATTTGTTTTAAACAGGCTGCTGCCCGGCAGACGGGTATCCGGCCCGGCAACATGGATACTGCCCTGAGGTGTGCTGACTTCAAACTGCTGCCCCGGCAACAGAATGACCGGTTCACCGGCAGACACCACCGGGCGAAGCGGTATCCGGTCAGTACCGGCTACTGTCGCATCCACATTTCCGGTCAGTCCTGTCTGTACATCCGTTCCCTGTGGCTTCAGGGGAGAAAGCGTGACCTGGCTGCCCTGAACCTGTCCGTGGCTGGTGAGCTCTCCCGGCTTCAGCGTGATGGTCTGAATTACAGTGGGCGGTGTGTACTGAGAGGTTTTCTCCCCCTGCTTATCCTTTCCTTTTTTCCTGATACGGTAATAATACGTGGATGTCCCTGAGTCCGTAACATGGCGCTCTCCGCTGACACTGACGTTTTCCACATCACCGGCCTGCATATCCAGCAGGCCACCTGCCACAACCTGACTCTTATCATTAAACAGTTTGTCTGCCACAATCGTCATGCCAGCACCGGACAGAATTTTTCCCGGGTCGGATTCTTTTACCCGGGTTTCTTCCACGGTACGGGTGTAATCGTACTGCGTGAATTTATCTCTGGCGCCTTCCGGTGTATGCAGTTTTTTCAGTGAGTTACTGGAATCGTTATCCACATAAACGCCCGGTTCACCGGCGCTCCAGCGTTTATCTGAGCCGCTGAGCTGATACTCAGTCACCTTTTCCGTGGAAACCACCACGCGCTCCGTGGTGAAATGGTCATTGACGTTATTGATTTGTCCGGCACTCAGTGCCAGATATCCGACGGCTTCAATAGTGGCACTGTGATTATTCAGTACACCGGCTTTACCTGTAGCGGTGCCATTCGCATCCAGCGTGCCACCGATATGCATATCACCTGCACTGTAAATCAGGCTGTGCGTCCGGTTATTCAGGGTCTGTACCCCTAAGTCCACACGCTCACGCCCGGCCAGCGTCGCCGCCACGCCATTTTCTTCCAGATTATTAAATGTGGCAGCACTGACACCAACAGCATCGCCGTAGATTCGCCCTGTACCGGAATTCGTCAGGGTGTTCGCCTGAAGACGCGTATATTTCCCGTCAATCAGCCCACGGTTCAGCAGTGTGTCCGTCACGTTAAGCCAGGTCTGCCCGGCACTGATTTCACCTTTCTCTGAGTTTTCAAGGCGGATGCTGTTCAGGTCAAGCCGGCTGCCTGCCAGCAGGCTGCCGGTATTAGAGACATCGCCATTAACGGAAAGCGTAAGGTTTCCGTTCGCAATAGTCTGACCACTGTTGCTGAACGTTGTGTTACTTTTCAGCGTCATATCGCCCAGCGAAAGCAGTTTCCCGTCACCACCGAGCTGACCGGCATCCACAGATACTGACTGCCCGGCCTTAACCACGCCGTCACGGTTCGAAAACGTCAGCTGACGGCCACTGACAGACAATGTCGCGCCGGAAGAGAGCACGCCATCATTATTACTGAGCGTCCTGTCTGCCATAACCGTAAGCGCCCTGTCTGCCAGAATACTGCCCTCCTGGTTATCAAGGTCCTGCGTCGTGATGTGTATTGTCTGCGCTTCCAGCCCCTGGCCGGTATTCTGCGTGTGGCGATTGATAAACTGCAGGGCGTTCAGCGTAATGGCAGAACCACTGCGAATCAGACCAGAGACGTTGTCCACAACGCCCCGTACACTGTCGAACAGAATGTCGCCCACAGACTGTATCTGTCCGTGGCTGTTCTGCAGGCCTCCCGTATGCAGACGGAGTTCACCTTCACTGACCAGCCGGCCACCCTCACGGTTATCCAGCGAGGTGGTGCTCAGGTCAGCTGTCGTTTTCGCCCCCACGGTCCCGCCCCGGTTATCCATTGCTCCGGTACTGACAGTCAGTTCCTGCAGGCTGTTCAGCGTACCGCCTCTGTTATCCAGCGTCTGGCCTGCGGTATTAATGCTGATGCCTTTCCCCTGAATAAGACCTGACTGATTGTTCAGCGCCTGGCTGTTCCAGCCGAGCAGGCCGTTTGCCACCACCTGACCGGATGTATTGTTAACCACGCCTGCAGTCAGGGACAGAGCATCTCCCGACAAAAGCACACCGGCAGTGCTGTCCAGTGTGCCGGCATTCAGCGTCATCGGCCCCTGACTGATAACCCCGCCCCGGTCACCACTGTTACGGTTACTCAGTGTGTCAGCACGGAGATTCAGCGATGCACCGCTCTGTATCAGGCCGCTGGCATCGTTGATGATATCCGTCGAGGAAAGGGTCAGTGACTGCTGTGCCACCAGTCTGCCGCCCTGATTATCAAACCGTGTGACATCCAGCCTGCTGTTACCGTTGCTGACCACCGTCCCCTGCTGATTTTCCAGCACATTCAGGTGCGCATTCAGGTCTCTGCCGGCGGCAAGCGTCCCTTCCTGATTACTGACATCACCACCACTCAGCAACATATCCGTCCCGGCCTTCAGTGCGCCTTTCTGGTTCATCAGCGTACCTGACGATATCTGCAATGACGCCTGACTCCCCAGCACGCCCTGACGGTTATCGAGCGTTCCGGTGTTCAGGGTCATATCCTTCTGACCCGCCATAAATCCCTGCTGATTATTCAGCATACCGGCCCGCACTGTCAGGGTACCGGCGCTGCTGATACCACCCCGTGTTTTCGTGTTACGGTTACTGAGTATCCCGTCCTGTACATCCAGCGTCATGTCACTGACGGACTGAATCAGACCATCATCAGAGACCAGTTCGCTGCCTGACACAGACAGCGTTTTCTGTGAAAGCAGTCTGCCGGACGTATTATCCAGCGCACCATCCAGCGTCACAGACAGCCCGTCAGCCACCACCGTACCCTGGTGGTTATTCAGATTCCCTGCCGAAATATCCAGCCAGCCAGCAGACTCCATTCGTCCCTCAGTATTGCTGACAGCCTGCTGTGTTTTTATCCTGCCCGTTCCGGCAGCAGCTGAAATCAGTCCGTTGTCGTTATTCAGCGCCTGTGTATTAATCAGGATGTCACGGCTGGCAATCAGACTTCCCTGCTGGTTATCCACGGCGCCGGTTGTCCTCACCTGCAGACTACCTGACTGCGCCGCCTGCACTTTCCCCCTGCGATTATCAAGGCTCAGAGCATCCAGGCGCACCGCGCCATTTGCCGCAAGCAGCCCTTCCCGGTTATCCACACCTCCCGGCAGGTTCAGTGAAAAATCCCCTGTTCCCGTCTGAATCAGTTTACCCCTGTGGTTTGACAGGCTCTGTGCTGATATCTGCAGTGTGTCGGCATTTATCGTGCCGTCATTATTGCTGAACTGCCCGGCAGTCCGGGCGGAAAGCGTACCGGCACTCAGTTGCGCATTTTGCGTGAACAGATTTCCACTGGTTGCATTCAGCTCAGTATGTTGTCCCTGTATCCGGCTGTTGCTTAAATCCAGCCCCTGCCCCTTCAGTTGCATGTCCCCACCGGACAGAACCTGTCCGTGTGCCGCCAGTTCGCCGGTGGTACTGACAGTCAGGTTGCCCGCTGCCGCCAGACGTCCGTCATCTTTCACCCCGGCGGCCAGCAGACTCCGCTCACCGCCGATCAGACGCGCTGTCTGAATCCGGGTGTTGCGACGTGATGCCACAGAGCCTGTATGGGTGAATACACCATCACTCTGTATCTGCGTATCCTGCCCCGCATAAACAGAACCACTGTTATGCAGCTCCCGGGTTGTCGCCAGATGCACATCCGTTTTCGCACTGATACTGCCACTGTTTTCAATACGTCCGTCAGCCGTCAGGGTAACCGCCCCTGCCTGTGCACCAATATGACCGGCGTTACGAACACCCACCCCCGTTTCCGTACCGACAAGGCGAATTTTTCCGGCATACATTCCGCCAAGACTGGCCACATCCAGTGCCATCTGAGGCTGTGAAGAGACATCTCCGGTCTTTTTCTCAATCTGCCCGTGCGCGATATCCACATTGTTACGTCCTGTGGTCACTTTCAGGTCCTGCGCCCAGATACCCGCATTAATCTTCACAGACCGGGCAATGATATCGGTATAATCCGTGCGCGAGGCATCCATCCCTTTGCCCGTAATCTGAATCTCACCACGTTCAACACTGAATCCGGTCAGACTGCCGTTTTTCATCTGAGGCTGCCCCGTGGCCAGCGTGGCCCGGTTCGCATTAATAAAACCGCACCCGTCGCAACTGATGCCGGCCGGGTTCGCAATCACCACCTGTGCCTTTTTCCCGGCAACCTCAACAAAACCGTTCAACTGGCTGGGATTGCGACTGTTCACTTCATTAAGAATGATTCTGGCCTCTCCCTTGGCCAGCCACGGGTTCCCGGCCACCATGCCACCCAGTTGAGTCTGCACATTGTTATGGGCATTATTCAGAATGACGCCCTGGTTACCGACGTCGAACTGGCTGTATGTATTATGTGAAACCCCGCCGGCAGAAGGCGTCTGAATATTCACCTGCGGAATGCCGCTGGCCGTCTGCGTAATCGTGGGCTGCTGATGCCCCGGTGCGCCATGGTCTGCGACAATGCCTGCAGCACTGACAGAATGCACCATCCCCGACGCCAGCCACAAAGAGAATGCAAGCGGCGTGACACGGCAGATACGTTGCCTGTGTGGATATCCTGTGCGGGAGGACAGTGATGTACCGGCGCGACCGGAACGGGCAATATCTGCCACCACCATCAGCATTCCCCGGGCTTTGTTAAAAATAATGCGGTAACAATTTCTGTTCATTCTGATAAACCTGACTTATCTCTCCGGCACATCCACAGCAAGCGGGTGCTGCACACGCCACTGGCGCGCCTCTTCACGACTGACCTGTGCACCCCGGAAATTCATCACCCGTAACCCGGTCTGCTGCCCACGGTGGTACAGCGAACGCCAGCACAGACGGGGAAAAATATCCTGCCGGACAAGACGACTCATATCCGGAGTGTGTCCAAAAGGGGCAACCCAGTCACAGACCCACATCCGGTCACCGCTGTTCCAGTCCGACTGAGGCATGAGAATTGCCGGCTGCGTAAGATAACGCGCCTCTGCCTCCGGGCTGAGCCAGGCCTGGCTCATGAAGAAAACCGGTCGCCCCTGCTCTGTTGCCACCACATACTGTCGGTGCTTAATCACCGGCAGCAGCAGGTCCGGCAGGGTATGCAGTGGTGCATCACGATGCAGGGGGGAGTGCATCCACAACCAGACGGCCGCCCCCAGGACTTCCGCCTCATTGACCGGCTCACCGGAATACAGGGGACTCAGAACGTCATATTTCCCGTTACGCATGAAACTTTCTCAGAAATCCCGGAACAGATTAAAACCGGCTGTCACATCACTCGTCATAAAACCCGCCGGTTTTGAAAACGGACGACCGATGAAAAGGTCATAATCCGTACTGAACAGTTGCCCCCTCAGCCCCACAACACCACCGGCCAGATGACGTCCCACCAGATATTCACTGCCGGCTCCCCCCACCTCGCCGTAATCCATTCCCAGATATAACTCCTGCTCCGGCAGTGGCGTACGCCAGGCCAGGTCGTTGCGGATATACCAGCCGTTACTGGCATTCAGCGTTCGCTCCCCGTCAAAACCACGAACCGTCCAGCGGTTACCGATGGCAAACTGTTCCTGTGGGGTCAGCGGGGTATTGCTCAGCTGGCGCTGATACCGGAAGGAATAACTGAAGGGCTGCTCTGCCAGTGTAAAGGGCAGATTAAAGGACGCATTCATCTGCAGGATCTTACTGAGCGCCGTTGCCTCACCGAAGATTTCCTCCGGTGCCGGCTGTGCACCAAACCAGCGGGTTCCCCGTTGCCAGCTGACACCAGCATCCAGTGTGGCCTGAGAAATATAATGACGGTGCTGCAGCCCAAGTCGCCAGGCCGCCGTCTGCCGGCGCTGTACCTGGATTTCCGTATCATTAATGTAGTTACGCGACCTGCGGGCCTGAACATCGTAAGTCAGCACCGTTTTCTGCGTCCCGTTACGGTGCAGTACCCGGCTCAGCTGCATGCCCAGATTCTGACTCTCGCCACTGTACTGGTAATCCTCAACCGCACCAGCTACCGTCTGATGGTAATCGTAATCACTGGCGGTGACGGAAAACTGCCAGTAACCGAAAGGCACAGAGTAATGGGCCGTGTAGTTTTTACTGCCCTTACCCCCATAATGTGGAAAATTATGAGTGGCAGAAACATACAGCAGGTCACTCAGGGAAAAAGGATTATCCAGAGAAAATGTTATACCACCGAGATAACGCCCTGTGCTGCGGGTACCTGAATCATCAAGCGAAAACCCCAGTCGCCAGTATTTATCCTGTTTACGGGTAATAAGAATATCACTTTCCCCTGGCTGCTCACCGGGCACAATTTCCATATCAGCCTGTACACCCGGCAGTCGTTGCATATTCTCCAGCCCCTGTTCAATGTCCCGTAAATCCAGCAGAGAGCCTTCGTGTGCCGGAAATGAGGAATACAACTGAATATAGTCATCACTGCCCGGTGTCAGACGCACATGTCGTACAACACCGGGAATAATAACCAGCCGGAGGATACCGCTTTTTAAATCCTGCGAAGGTGCCAGAACCCGGGTGGTGACATAACCATGATCAACCAGACGGTTCTGCAATGTACTCATCAGCAGATTAATTCCTTTCGCCCCCAGGCAATGCCCGACCGCCCCGTTGGCGATTTTTTGTAAAGGCAGCCAGTGTGGTAACGCATCAGCCCCCTTCAGTTCCGTCTGTTTAATCTGAAAACAGGGCGTTTCAACAGGAAAATTAATCTTATGGGCAAAAGAGCCAGGTGCAGAAAGACGAACATCAGGGGCTGAAGGCGTCAGTTGTTGCTCAAGGGCTTCCTGACGCTGCTGCTGAATGATAAATGTATCCTCTCCACTACGCCGGATATCCGCGGCCTGAAGAGATAAAGGCGATAATAAAACAGACATCAGTGTCAGTGACAGCAAGGACGGACAGCGCCGGAATAAGCTTTGTTCCTCAGCCCTCTCGTTCCTGCAACATAATTTTCCAGTCAAACGAAAAACCTTTTATTCATGTTATACCAACAATCACCAGCCTCCTGACGATACCTCCCACCATGTTTTGCGATGGCACGCTACCGCCCTTCCGGTATTTACCCGCATCAACCGGTACCAGAATGCTGAATAATAAATCTGCCAATTTTTAGCTGACTTAATTTTGATCATTATAGAATAATGATCTGAACTACAGCAATATGGCAGATTTATCGATCGATATAACACAAATGAACAGTTCTTTATTCTGCTATATATCGCAAAAACAGCACATTGCAAAATTTATAACCATAATTAATGGAAAAGCGCAGAAAATTATTCCACTGAATGCTTTTAATACAGTTGGTTAGCTTAAAAAATAGCAACTTTTGATTTCAATCATTGAAAATTGCAATGCGTGACGATTCAACAGCATTTAAGTGAGTTTCAGGATATGGGAAGGACATGAAAGGAGGAGCGCAATAAAATATACAGGAAGAAGGGGAAAATGTTTCGTAAAAACAGAAAATTAACAGCGCACATCAGGAAACTCAGTCTCCTGATTCAGTGCTACCACATGAAAATTTAGTTAACTGTTACCGTACTAAAATTTATGTCAGAAGATGTTCCATTACCGAAAGTCAATCAGCGATACAAAGACGATCATGGTGCGCTTGTCACCGTGACCAGTGTTGAGGAAACCCGGGTGGTGTTTATGCGGGACGGCTATCCGCATCCCTGCATGCGACCGATGTACAACTTTCTGGGAAAATTCAAACCCGAACCCCGGGAAGAAACAGAATAAAACGAAATCCCTGCCGGCAATCACACTGCCTGATGGCAGCATAATCCACTTATTAATTCTCATCCCCGGAGACAAGCCCAGAAAACCACTCCGGGTGTTCACTGTATGCCGTGTTCAGCGCATCCCAGGAAACGTTTATATAAAAGCTGTCCTGCAATTTCCGGGTAACCACCTCTGCCAGGCGGTTCCGGTTATCCGCCAGTCCGGCATAACCTCTCTCTGTCAGCCACTCATTCAGTTCATGTTTCAGAGACAGATTAATAATCTCATAATCGGACCTTGCCATTCCCGTTTCCTTAGCACATATTTTCAGGCACGGGGATAAAGTATAAAGAATGTCGTACTGCTGCTGCCAGAGCAATATTCCCCCTGATGGTTGTATCAGAGATGGTATGCCGGTACTTTGCGGGTTGTTCCTGTCAGGTTATCGTGCACCTCCACGGTCGTGGTCACCACCGGCATTCCGGCCTTTCTCAGCCTCAGAACATCAGCCGCAATACGCTGACTGCCAAACCAGAACAGGCCGTCCAGTGCAGTCACCAGTAAACCCGCCTCCAGTGCATACTTCAGCCGTTCACGGGGCGCTTTCACTTCCCGGGCAACCTGCTGATATGGCAATGATGTGTTTTCATTCCCAACCACGCGACGAATACGGTGAGACAGATGATACCGGAATGTATCCGGCACACCGGAAAGACTGGCCTTCAGGCTGTACACACAGCCAAACCGTTTATCGTTGAACACCACATTTTTCTGGCTGATGTCCCATTCTTCACGCAGCGCGGCAATCAGTTGCGGTGTCCGGGTAAGCAGCAAGCGAAAAGGCAGTTCAAAACTGGTGACGTAATCCACATTCAGCAATGCAATACGCAACCGTTCTTCTGGCCCGGCCTCTGCCTGCCGACACTCCTCCAGAACATCCTGCCACTGCCGGCGAAGACGGGGGGATTCATTCAGCTCTGTAAAACTGTATTTATCCGCCAGATAATCAATTCGTGTACGCATACTGAAAAGAATTCCGTATAAAAAATCAGCTGGCGAAACTTTATCAATCGCTGATGAACAGGGAAAGCATAAATCGCCTGTTCAGATACTCCTGTCTGCTTCTGCACTGCCATATATCTTCGTTAATTGCTCACTGTTGCCACCTTGTTTCCGGCATATTTCATGCAGCCATGTGTTCCCGTCACCGTACCGCATGCGTGAACGAAACAGCATTTGTTGTTTCGGTGGACGTCGTACAACGGTGTTATTCCATGTGGGTACTTGAATCACCACTTATTAATTATAGCGATAACAAAAATCTGTTTTTTCCGTTGTTACTGTTAACGCTTCAGCGTTAGCGTAAAAAAAGAAGCATTATTTTCTCAATATATCCTTCACTGACAGGTAATGGAGTATGTGATGGCGGTTAAAATCACGCCTGAAGAGTTCAGTCTGTTAATCCAGAGACTGAACGCGAGATGGCGCGTCCTGGCACCTTCTGCCGAGTTTCGCGGCGGGCGTTTTGCTGATACGGACAACATTATTTATCAGCAAATCCGGGGATGGGATGACCTGGTCTGGCAGGAGAAATCCCACATGTCACCCGGTACGGTTATTTCACCGATAACAGAAACGCTCTTTTATTTTAATAAAGACACTATCCAGATTGCGGAGACGGATACCACGCCGGTGCTGATATTTGCCCGTGCCTGTGACATCAATGCCATGTCGCGGCTGGATTATATGTATTTGTCAAACGGGAATAATTCTGATTACAGTTATCAGCGACTGCGCGACCATATTCGTTTTGTTCTGATTGAGTGCCCGCAAAGTTTTGAAAACTGTTTCTGTGTCTCCATGGGGAGCAATAAAACCGATAATTACAGTGCAGCAATGCGATTCAGTGATGACGGCGCCAGTGTTTTTATCAGGGATGCTTTTTTTGAAGAAGCCTTACAGGGAATGGGACAAAGCACAGAATATGAGCCTGTCTTCGTCACCGAAAACCCGGAACAGATTACCCTCCCTGACAGTCTCGGTTATTCTCCTCAAACAGTCCGCGATATCCTTATTAATCATCCGCTCTGGGATGAGTACAACAGCCGCTGTATTGGATGCGGACGCTGCACAACCGGGTGTCCGACCTGTACCTGCTACAGCGTTTTTGATGTGGCTTATGACGAAAATCCTCAGCGCGGTGAACGCCGTCGCCAGTGGGCCAGCTGTATGGTACCGGGTTTCAGCGATATGGCCGGCGGACACCGTTTTCGCCAGTCTGCGGGAGAACGTTTACGTTACCGTGCACTTCATAAAGTCAATGATTACAAAGCCCGCAATGGTACTGAGCATATGTGCGTGGGCTGCGGACGCTGCGATGACCGTTGCCCGCAGTACATTAAATTCTCACGTATTATCAATAAAATGACTGCCGCAGTCCGGCAGGCACTCTCCGGGGAGGCATAATCTGTGTCAACGTGTTCCTGTCACGATAAAGAAAAGCACAGCCTTTTGCCTGCTGCATACCGCATTATATCCATCACCCGTCATACACCACAGGAGTGGAATTTCCGTGTGGAAGTCGATTTTCCGGCCCGCTGGGGACAGTTTGTCGAAGTCTCCCTGCCATGCGTCGGGGAGGCGCCCATTTCTGTTTCTGACTGCGGAGAGGGCTGGATAGACCTGCTTATCCGCAATGTCGGCAAAGTGACCGGCGCGCTTTTTACCCTCCGTGAAGGCGACAGGGTATGGCTTCGTGGCTGTTATGGTAACGGCTATCCTGTCGATGCCTTCCGCCACAAATCTCTGGTGGTCATTGCCGGCGGCACCGGCGTTGCACCGGTCAAGGGGTTAATGCGCTATTTCGTCGAAAACCCACAGGAAATCAGCCGGCTTGACATGATTTTCGGTTACAGAAACCGGGACTGTGTGCTGTACAGGCAGGAGATGGCGAACTGGCACCGGCACCACAATCTCATTCTGACCCTGGATGAAGGCGAAGCGGATGAACGTTACCGCACCGGGCGGGTCACTGAGCATCTGGCAGCACTGACATTTGAAGATGTCAGCACCATGCAGGCGATTGTTGTTGGTCCTCCCGTGATGATTAAATTCACCGTACAGATGTTGCTGGAAAAAGGGCTGCAGCCGGAACAAATCTGGGTGGATTATGAACGCCGGATGGCCTGTGCGGTCGGGAAATGCGGTCACTGCCGCATGGGGGATGTCTATGTCTGCGTCGATGGTCCGGTTTTCAACTATGCCGTAGCCCGTCAGTTTGCAGACTGAGGAAAAAATGATGAGTGTGGATATTGATATCATTAAGGCTCGGGCAAACAACGAATATCGCCTGTCCAAAGTCCGCGGCGAAGCCATGATAAGCGTACGTATACCCGGCGGCATTCTGCCCGCTCACCTGCTGACCGTGGCGCGCGAGATTGCGGAAACCTGGGGTAACGGTCAGATCCATCTGACCACCCGCCAGAAACTGGCCATGCCGGGGATCCGTTATGAAGATATCGACAAAGTGAATGCCGCACTGGAGCCTTTCATTCGCGAAATTGAAATGGAACTGTGTGATGTTCAGGTTGATGATCCGAAAGCCGGATATCTGGCGATTGGCGGACGTAACATTGTCGCCTGCCAGGGTAACCGGATTTGCCAGAAAGCCAATACCGACACCACAGGTTTATCCCGGCGGCTGGAAAAGCTGATTTATCCCAGCGCCTATCACCTGAAAACCGTCATTGCCGGGTGTCCGAATGACTGTGCCAAAGCCTCCATGTCAGACTTTGGCATTATTGGTGTGGCCAGAATGCGTTTTACGGCAGAACGTTGCATCGGATGTGGCGCCTGTGTGAAAGCCTGTGCGCACCACGCCGTGGGGTGCCTGTCATTAAAGAACGGCAAAGCCACAAAGGAAGAGTCGCTCTGTATCGGATGCGGAGAATGTGTTCTGGCGTGTCCCACCCTCGCCTGGCAGCGTCAGCCACAGGAGTTCTGGCAGGTTCGCCTGGGAGGAAGAACCGGTAAAAAAACGCCACGGGCAGGGAAAATTTTCCTGAACCAGGTTACTGAGGATGTCATCAGACAGGTCATCACCAATCTGTTTGAATTTGAAAAAGAAATGCTGGATGGCAAACCGGTTTACCTCCATATGGGACATCTCATTGATAAGGGGGGGTATCTGCGCTTCAAAGAGCGTGTACTACGCGACGTACAGCTAAACCCTGAAGCCATGGTTGCTGAACGGATTTACTGGGCAGAAGATGAATCTGTCGCCCGTCTCCATCTAAAATCAGTCAGATGACATGAAATCATTATCAATTACTGGCGCGCAGTCAGGAGTGAAACCGGATATTCCACGCAGGCAGCGTTGCCAGCCCTGACCATACTGCCCTGTCAGGAGGGGCGCTGTTCTGCCCCTCCTTCTCCCTGCAGCATCAGCGATGGCTGTTATCAGAAGTCATACCGGATACCCAGTATTCCTTCCGCATCTGTCTTAAAGTAACCATCAAAACTGCTGTTTGGTAGTATCGTTCCGGCGAACTCATATTGACGCATTTTTCAGGCGAGCCACTGGCAGCGCATACGATTGATCACCGTCTGACGATGGTTGATTTATTTTGTTGCACAGGGACGATCGCCGGGCAGGTACCGGCGGCGGGCTCTGAAGTACTGAGTCGGGTAAATGCGTCAGGTCGTGAAGTACTGACACGGGTATTGGTGGCAGGTAAACGAAGTCCTTCCCCGGGAATGGCTCCAGGCTGATTCAGGTTCTGACTCACTGTCAGCCCGCGTGGTCGCTGCTCTGGCTCATTTCCTGTCGTCAGGCGTTCAACTCCCGACTGCGGGTTATGGCCCGCTGCACGAACACCTGATGGCAGGTATCACTCACCCGGAGAAGGTAAATCCCTCAAGGGGCAGCAACTCTGCCAGTCGGTCTTCCGGCCACTCCGGTAGACGCGTCAGAACGTCTGTCAGCCAGGCATGCGGCTCCAGACCATTACGTTTTGCCGTTTCCAGAAGGCTCATTATCTGTGCCGCGCGGTTCCCGGCCATCAGTGAACCGGCGAATAACCATGCTTTCCGCCCCATGACCACCGGGCGGATGGCACGCTCGCAGATATTGTTGTCCAGGGGCACAGCTCCGTCCCCCAGGAAGCAACTCAGTTCATCGCGCCGGTTCAGAATATAGTTAATCGCCTTATTTAATGGGCCCTCAGTCGGACAACACGGCTCCTGCTCTTCAAGCCAGGCAAACAGGTCGTTCACTATCGGCCGGGAATACCGTTGTCGCCACTGCCGTATTTTTTCCACAGGACGATCGCGGATGAGCTTCTCAATACGGTAAAGACCGGCGATTTTTCTCAGCGCCATGGCTGCACGGGGCTCCCTGCTGGCCTTGTACAGATTTGCGAAGCCGCGCCTTGCGTGGCTCCAGCAACAGGCAGATGTGATACCTGGGTGATTATCCGCCAGAGATTTGTACACGTTGTACCCGTCACTCACCAGCGTACCGCCATGCCAGCCCTGCAACCAGGCCTCAGGATATCTGAGGGCCCGCCCGGTCTGCGAGTCAAAACAGACGACCGGCGGACCGCTTCTTTCACCGCTGACGTAAGCCCACAGCCAGCCGGAGCAGGATTTACCACCTTTCCGGGTATCAAGGAGCCTCAGGGACGTTTCATCAGCATGAATAACATCCCGTGTCAGAAGCTCATGGCGTAACAGTTTTGCCAGCGGTGCCAGTGCAGCTCCGGCGACACCAACCATATCCGCCATTGTACTGACGGGAACCGCCACCCCCATTCGGGAGAAGATATGCTGCTGACGATACAGGGGAAGATGGTCGGTATATTTGCTGATGACAACCTGTGCGACAACCGATGGCTCAACAGCACTTTTCGGAAGGATATGTGCCGGCATTTTTCCGCTGAACACTTTCTCACAGCAGGGACAGCTGTACTGCGGACGGATATAGCGATTGACCACAACCTGTGCGGGGATATATTCCATTTTCTCGCTGACTTCATTGCGAATAAAGCGCAGGAATTCATTACATTCCGGGCAACGTTCTTCATCTGCCGGGATAACCTTTTCAACCCGGGGAAGATGTGAGGGTAAAGCTTTACGAACAGGACGTGTTGTTGTTTTTTCTTCGTCCCCGGTCTGAGGAAGCAGTCTGTCCAGATGCGCCGAGATTTCTGCGATATCCGCGTCAACATCCTCTTCGAACAGGGAACGCTGCATCCCGGCCAGCGATTCGCATTTTTTACCGAAACGCTGCTGGCGTGCGAGCTTCATCTGCTCTATATGAACGCATCCCGTTTGCAAGGCTTTCGTAGTTTTGACATTGACGGTAGGTTGCAGCTCTATATCCGGCCTTGTTGCAGCCATGAAGCTGCGGGCCCCTATGTAATACGCTGACTCGCGCCTTATTCTCCCAGCGAGCTTTAATCTCCAGAGCAGATTCAGGTTTAGCGAGTCCCGGTCTTACCTGTCGTTGTCATCACTACGGCTGCCCACGCAACCTTTCAGCATTCACCCTTTTGTAAAGAGTTTATGTTTATCGGTATCAGCGATTAATAAGGCCTGATACTGACATGATTTTTGTCGTATTTACGTCCGTGAGCGGCTATTGCCCACACCGTTCGCGCCAGCTTGTTTGCCATTGCGACGATTGCCACGCTGGCCGGACGACGTTTTTTCAGTTCGGTTATCCACGGCCCAGGTTCTTTGGTCAGTAATGCTGCCGCCCTTGCACCATGAATAAACAGGGTTCGCAGATATTTATCACCACGTTTGCTTATTCCCAGCAGGCGGATTTTTCCTCCTGAGCCTGTCTGTCTGGGCACCAGACCAACATAAGCCGCGAACTCTCGCCCTGATTTAAACACTGATGCTTTCCCCATGATGGCCAACGCTGCCGTTGCAATAAGTGGACCAACGCCAGGAATATCCAGCAACCGTCTACAGGTTTCATTCTGTCTCGCCACACTGGTAAGCTGTTTTTCTATATCATCTATCAGTGAGTCCAGTTCATTCAGCCTGTTGTACTGATTTTCCAGCACTGTAATGAGATACAGTGGCAGTCTCTCTTTCATCCGCTCCAGTGCTTCAGGGAACTCCCGTTCCATCGCTGCCCGACCTTTGTGGATGGTTTCACCAAACTCCAGTAACGTCCCGTGCAGGGCATTAATTTGCGCGGTCCGGAACTTCACCAGTTGTCTGCGGGAACGGTGCAGAACCAGTATTGACTGTTGTTCTTCTGTTTTGACGGCGATTTCTTTACCTGGCTGCTGTACCGCCATCCAGATAGCTCGCGCATCCATCACGTCATTCTTATTGCCCATGACGAATGCTTTAACGAAGCGAGCCTGCAACAACCGGACTTTGTGTCCCTGCTTTGTTAATTCACGCGCCCAGTGCTGGGAGCCTCCACAAGCTTCCATGCCAATCAGGCAGGGTTCGCGGTTACTGAAATACGCCAGAAAATCCTGACGACGAACCTGCTTATCCACCACTTCCCCTGTGTGCTCATTGATGAAGTGAACCTGAATGACATGTTTTGCGATATCAACGCCAACCGGTGTATATTTCATTTGTGGAGTCTCCAGTCTGAGGGAGCTTTATGCATCCCGTATTGGGCACTATGATGCCGGAAATCTGCGAGGCTCCACACTTTTCCTGCCAACCCCGGCTTCATACTCAAATAGTTGGGATGCGTTCATTACATTCTCCAATGACTAGTCTAAAAACTAGTATTAAGACTATCACTTATTTAAGTGATATTGGTTGTCTGGAGATTCAGGGGGCCAGTCTAGATACCTGCCTTCAGCGTCATATTTCCGGAGACTTTTTCTGCCTCAACCCCGGCTTTCAGCCACAGGGCATCGCCATCATGAAGCTCCACGCTCCGCTCCCGGCCCTGCAGACGATTTCCGTCCACCCGGGCACCGTTCAGTGAAACAGTCGGTGTTATCGACATATCAAGGGGGGCTGCATGCATCTTCCACCCACCACGGATACCCACTGTCAGGATATGGCTTTTTGCCCTGCCGGACAGGTCACTCAGCTCTCCCTGAATAGTGTAATCTTCAGACAGCTCCCGGTATCCGGTCATACCATCCACAAACAGACCACCGGCAAAGGATTTGCCCGCCAGAACATGTACACCCCACAGGCTGAAATCATCCCGGTAGTCATCTGTGCTGCTGTGCCCCCGGTAAAACTCTGCCCCCATCCCCCACCAGGCATTACCGGCAGCAGACTGGCGGAATCCCACATTCAGTCCGCTCTGATTGAGGCTGAAGTCGTCATATCCACCATGACTGTACCCTTTCATGGCCCATGCACCGCCGTCTGCATCACTGTTATCCACCACCTGTGTCCAGCGGTCAGCACTGTCGCTGAGAATGAACTCACGGGCGGCAAACATGGCACGCGCTTTCTTCAGAAGAGATGTGTTATCCGCGCCCTTAAACAGTGAGCTACCTTTTACGGTAACCTCAGGGCTCTGTCCGGAAACAGCGGAGCCAGATTCATCCGCGCGATGGTTACCATTGTCACCATCCTCAGCAATTTTCCGGATTTCATTTTCCGATACCGGTTGTGCCTGTGAGTCTGCCAGACCGGCGTTATTTTTCAGTTGCCAGTAAACCCTGTTGTTTTTCTCCTGCACCTGCGTATCAGGGGTGTAAACAGTAAAGCCCCGGTTCAGGCTGGCAAAAGAGAAATATCCGTGAGAGGTTCCGCCAGGCGCAGAAACCAGAGTCAGGTCATTTTTCAGTGTGACAGTCTGGTCAAACAGGGAAGACAGGTCCAGTGTGTTATGTCCACCCGTTGCCTTATTCAGGATATCAATCCGGTCACCCGTGTTGTCGGCAGTGCTGACCCCCATGGCGATATTCATACTGCTGGCATGCAGTGTGTTTACCGTCAGCGTTTTCGGCGACCAGTTGTCTGTCACAAAGGAGAGCGTCCCGCCTTTGCTTCTGAACGAATCCAGCGTGGAGCTTTTCGTCATATTCCAGTGACTCCGGCGCGACAACTCCACATGCGAGCCGACATGACCGCTGATATCACCATTAAAGGTTGCGTTCATGATATCCAGTGTCGTCTTCCCGTTCAGGACAGCACTGCCATTAAACACGCTACGGTCTGCATCCTTCACCGCTTCTGATGTGCCTTCTTCCAGCGCAAAGGCTGTGCCGTTACCGTCATTTTTGTCAATAAAAACCCGCCTGTCGCCCAGTGTAACCGTCGAATCTGTTGCCTCAAGCATGGTGTTCAGCGTGGCATTACGACCAAGGCCAAAATCGGTGTTCTTCAGTGACAGCCTGTCAAAGGTAAAGCTCCGGTTCTCCCAGTCCTCCTGACTGAATGACGTGGGCTGAGTCAGAACCGAATGGTCTCCACTGGCAGCCAGTTTGTCAGCCACAGACTGAGTATTGTATGCATGGATAACCGGATGCCCCTGCAGTGTCAGACGCCCATTTTCCTGGGTGAATGTACCGGAGATATCCGCAGAGCCGTCCATCACCAGAGCACCGGTAACGCCTTCCGGCAGGCGATTATCCACATTCAGATTGTCTTTCAGCTGTCCGTGGAACAGATACCCTGCAGCATTGAAACGGTCAGCTACCAGTTTCTGTGCATCCCCCTGACTGTGCCCCACAAACTCCCAAGTGGCGTTGCTGCTCTGGTCCGTGGGGAAATAACCATAGGTGCTCTGCTTCAGGATGAAGTAATCCGTCGTATTTGTGTACGGGTTATTGTATTTATATAAATTTCCGGCAGTTCCTTTACGTGATTCCGACCAGCCATTCAGTGCTACTTTGTCTGCACGCAGGGCATAATCCAGCGTGATGGTGGCCCGTTTATCAGCGTTATTCGCCAGCACGGCGCCATAATCTGCCGCCTTCAACTGATGAAACGTCAGACTGTTACCATTAACATCCTGAGGTAGCCTGAGTTTAACGGACACTCCTTCCTGAAATAGAATGGCATCAGAAGGAGCTAATAATGAGCAGAAAAACCCAACGTTACTCTAAAGAGTTCAAAGCCGAAGCTGTCAGAACGGTTCTTGAAAATCAACTTTCGATCAGTGAAGGCGCTTCCCGATTATCTCTTCCTGAAGGCACTTTAGGACAATGGGTTACCGCCGCCAGAAAAGGGCTCGGTACTCCTGGTTCCCGCACGGTGGCTGAACTGGAATCTGAAATTCTGCAACTGCGTAAGGCGTTAAATGAAGCTCGCCTTGAGCGAGATATATTAAAAAAAGCAACTGTAGATTCAATTGGTCAACGCAACAGTCATGTGAAAACATGTAGTTGCGGAGGATTGTTGAATGAGACGAACATTTACAGCAAAGGAAAAAACATCTGTTTTTGAACTGTGGAAGAACGGAAAAGGCTTCAGTGAGATAGCTAATATCCTGGGTTCGAAACCAGGGACCATCTTCACGATGTTAAGAGATACTGGCGGCATAAAACCCAATGAGCGCAAGCGAGCTGTTGCTCACCTGACGCTGTCTGAGCGCGAGGAAATACGAGCCGGTCTGTCAGCTAAAATGAGCATTCGAGCCATCGCTACAATGCTGAATCGTAGCCCTTCAACAATCTCACGTGAAGTTCAGCGTAATCGTGGTAGGCGCTATTACAAAGCCGTTGATGCGAATAACCGGGCCAACAGGATGGCTAAAAGACCAAAACCGTGCTTACTGGATCAGAATATGCCGTTGCGAGAGCTTGTTCTGGAAAAGCTTGAGATGAAGTGGTCCCCAGAGCAAATATCAGGATGGTTAAGGCGAACGAAGCCGCGTCAAAAAACACTACGAATATCACCTGAGACAATTTATAAGACGCTTTACTTTCGTAGTCGTGAAGCGCTACACCACCTGAACGTACAGCACCTGCGCCGATCGCACAGCCTCCGTCATGGCAGGCGCCATACTCGCAAAGGTGAAAGAGGCACTATCAACATAGTGAACGGAACGCCAATCCACGAACGTTCCCGGCATATCGATAACAGACGCTCTCTGGGACACTGGGAAGGCGATTTAGTCTCGGGTACAAAAAACTCCCATATAGCCACACTTGTAGACCGAAAATCACGTTATACGATCATCCTGAGACTCAGGGGCAAAGACGCTTTATCAGTGAATCAGGCTCTTACAGATAAATTCCTGAGCTTACCACCTGAACTCCGGCGATCACTGACATGGGACAGAGGAATGGAGCTGGCCAGACATCTGGAATTTACTGGCAGCACAGGAGTTAAAGTTTACTTCTGCGATCCTCAGAGCTCCTGGCAGCGGGGAACAAACGAAAACACTAATGGGCTAATCCGACAGTACTTTCCCAAAAAGACATGCCTTGCCCAATATACTCAATATGAGCTGGATCAGGTTGCAGCTCAGCTAAACAACAGACCGAGAAAGACACTGAAGTTCAAAACACCTAAAGAGATAATTGAAAGGGGTGTTGCGTTGACAGATTGAATCTACAACAGCGTATTTTGCACAGGAGTCGCTGAAAAATACGCGTTAATCGAACAATGGCGACAACAATTTCCCATTGAAGCGATGTGTCAGGTATTTGGTGTATCCAGGAGCGGTTATTACAACTGGGTACAGCATGAACCCTCAGACAGAAAACAAAGTGATGAGCGGCTAAAACTGGAGATTAAGGTGGCACATATCCGCACTCGCGAAACATATGGAACCCGGCGGCTCCAGACGGAGCTGGCAGAGAATGGCATCATCGTTGGTCGTGACCGACTGGCACGTCTTCGTAAGGAGCTAAGGCTACGCTGTAAGCAGAAACGCAAGTTCAGAGCGACTACGAACTCGAACCACAATCTGCCAGTTGCGCCAAATCTGCTGAACCAGACGTTCGCTCCTACAGCACCAAATCAGGTCTGGGTGGCGGACCTGACGTATGTTGCCACACAGGAGGGATGGTTGTACCTCGCTGGCATCAAAGATGTTTATACGTGCGAAATTGTCGGCTACGCCATGGGAGAGCGCATGACAAAAGAGCTGACAGGTAAAGCCCTGTTTATGGCGCTCAGGAGCCAGCGCCCACCTGCCGGGCTAATCCACCACTCTGATCGAGGTTCACAGTACTGCGCATACGATTACCGGGTCATACAGGAGCAGTTTGGTCTGAAAACATCAATGTCGCGTGAAGGTAACTGTTACGACAACGCTCCGATGGAAAGCTTCTGGGGAACGCTGAAAAATGAGAGCCTGAGCCACTATCGTTTTAATAACCGGGATGAAGCCATCTCAGTAATACGGGAATACATTGAGATTTTCTACAATCGTCAGCGTCGTCACTCTCGTCTGGGGAATATCTCCCCGGCAGCCTTCAGGGAAAAATATCATCAGATGGCTGCTTAAAAAAAGAACAAATGGTAGTGTCCGCTATTGCCAGTACACCTCAGGTTAATAACGTAATCAATAACCAGAAACATTGTAAAGAACATGTTATGTTGTTGATTTTTTTATGTGTTTTATAAGAATCAAAAGTGGGCGTGGAGGAGGGAATCAGAGGCCGGTTATGATAAAGTGAATATTACAGATAAGGATGTAAACAGAAATGAAGAAAACGCAGATACTGTCTTTTATTCAGGAGATAAACACGCCATGCAGAACGACTGATATTTCTTCACATTTTGACATGAGCACTTATCAGGCCCGCCATTACCTTATGTGTCTTGAAAAAGAGGGAAAAATAAGACGTACACCTCTTCGTCGTGGTGCCAGTACTTTATGGGAGGTGGTCAGAGAAACAGAAAAGCATTAAAAGAAATATGCATTTTTTCAGCATAAACCTCACTCACTCCTCTACTGAAATATAACCATGATTTAACAATCAAGAACTTATATTGTTACTTTACGGCGTTAACTGAAATGTTGCCTAATCAAGAGTCTTTTTATACCACTCTCAGATACAGATTACTGATGCAGTATCCCATGATAACGCCGCATTTTTTCTGACTGCTGACCTCTTCGGCCTCATTAGCTGTGATGTCTTGATAAACAACCACTGGAAAAAAGATAGTCAATTCGTGTAATCGTACTGAAGAGAATCCCGTATAAATATTCAGCTGACAAAACGCCATCAGTCCATAAAAATCAACAGAAGCACAGATGATTCATCCAGTCATCGACGAAAAATTGTTGCCATAACCAGTGGCTATGGTTATTCTGCGCAACTTCGTTAAATACCCAAAACATTTGTCCGCAGGTGATGAAGTTCGTCAATGTCTCTCTTGTCTGAGTGGTGCGTAAAACAGATCGCCAGCAGATGCAGCCAGTGATCCACCGTTTGCGGAACAAAACGCCGGACCGTAAGGCTCCGGCATAAGCGTTCCTGTCATGATAAAGTCATTATGTTGCGTCCTCCTCACTCCAGGTCCCGGAGCAAATCTAGCTGGTACCTGTAAACAGACTTTGTACATACCGCTCTGCAATAAATCCCCGTACCACAGGCCTCACAGAACTTCTTCCCATGAAAAAGCCTCTCGCACATCACACAATGCCACTCCAGCACGGTCGGTAATGGCGATAAAAACATCGCCATATCCTCAATGTAAGGGTGGGACTTTTCATCCGTCGTTGACAGTTGCGCAGTCAGGGCATGTAAATCGTGCTCAAACCACGCCCCCTGAGCATCTGTCTGCAAAATCAACCGACCACGACAGGAAAGGCAGAAACAATGCCTGATATTTCTGCTGAGCGCAGAATCAGCACTGATAATGTGCTCACCCGGCGTGATCCCCAGCCCCGTTTTTAGACCGTTCATCCTGCCACTGCCTCCTCACTGAAACGCCCTGTATGACAGTGTGTGCAGTACTGCTCCCCATAATAATCGTGGTGACATTGTCTGCAGTGCCAGCTGGCTTTACGCACCACGGGTAAGGCATCCGGTACGAATTGCTGCAGGCGTTTAATCAAGCGTATTTCTCTGCGTTCCGCTCTGACATAAGGGCACTCATGACCGTGCTCAGTCAGCCCGTCGTCAGTGTGTTCAAACCAGGGACGTTCAGTGTCGTATTGCGGGTGGTATCTGAGTGCACTGCCGCAAAGGTGACAGGTGTAGCGATCGTAAGGCGCTGTCTGTGCGGTACGGGCACCGGTCAGACGTCCGTTGCCATCAAATGCAATAAAGGATTTTGCGTACATAATCATACTCCTCAACCGCCAGACGACACGCAGGCGTCAGCCGTCCCGGTACGGGCTGCGTGGTCAGAGTGTGAATGGCGGTTCAGTTAAAATCTGGATCCGGGGTTAGGTAAAGCAGGCTGATTGCTGTTACAGCACTGTGGGTGTCACACGATGGCGCTCTGGCGTAAAAAACAGTCAGTGGGCGAGTGGATACATCGTTGCCGCCAGACAACAACCCATTCTTTTGGTTTTACTGAATACTGGCGCGTCAGTCGTGCTCAACTCCGGCTACAGCCAAAATTGCGCTCACCGGTACCGTTGACTTTGGTGTACTCTTTCGCGAGATAAGCAGCACGATCCAGCGCATCCTGGAGACTGGCATTATCGCCACGCTCCAGCCACACCACCGGCCAGGCCGGAAAATTCGCCAGCGTGGCATAGCATCCGGCATCCACCCCCAGGGCACTGCACCACGCCTGTTTAATCATCCCGGCCAGTGACCCCGAATCACGGTAATCGCCGACACGACACCAGGTATCCCGGTTAACCAGCAGCAGCAGGTGATAGTGTTTTTTACCCCTGAGCACACCGAATTCCCGGGCCCAGGCGTAATGCAGGGTCGTGGGATGTACGCGTTTACCTTCACGGCGCTTACGCTTCTGGTAAGCATCGATTCGGGCTTTCAGGGCATTGATGAAGCGGGATATCACTGCTGCGTCAGTTGCTGCCGGTACATCCGGGAGACGCAGATCAACCCGCAATGCCGTCAGACGGGGATGAACATCCAGTGCGCGCAGTACCGTCTCACGAATACGTTGTTGCCAGAAGGGGTTGTACTCGTATGTCATGGTTAAATCTCCGTATGGTTTCGTTCATACGGAATAACCACGCCGTAAAAAATGCGCAGAGTCCCTGAAGTGACCTCCAACCGGGCAATGTCTGATAACCCGACTGTCGTCTCCGGACTGACAGCTGAATTTTCAGTGTTGTTTTTTTAATGCAAAAAGCCGGTTACGGATAAGACTGTGAGGAGCGCGGGTGATAAGCAAAACGGTGTGCAGGGATTGTGGTAAGGCAATTACTCATAATACGGATGTTGCCCATTACCGCCTACACCTCCGTACACCATTCCCTTTTGATTTCGAATTCTTTGTTGTCGCTATACCGCTTAACGTTCGCGGTATTATCCTGGTTACCAACAACAGCTTTGCAACAAACCTGAGAAAACCCAAAAAGAATCACACAGAGCAGATAACACCTGGCGCAATACCGCTGTAATTACCAAACGTTCAGGTGACATATTTCCAGACGGAAGCCGGCACGCGATCATAAAGTTTGTTCATCGTCAGTTCTGCCAGACGGTGATCGACCGCAGAGTTGAAGGCTTCCAGCTCCGCAGGGGTAAGTTTATAACGTGTGTGGGAAATCACTTTTTCCAGCGTCTCCCGGGATGAACAACGACGGAGCTGATACAGCCAGTCTTCTTTGGTTTTAACTTCCATTAGCCTCTCATTACTTTATGCTGCAATTAACGTGATACTGTCAGCATACCGCACCAGACCGGCATTCTGGTACCCTCCCCAAACTTATTACTCCCGTGCCACCACTTAACCGGTATCTCAGACTGACACTCACCAGGTCGGATACGCTTACCGCTCAAATGCACTCTGTTCACGTGTGTTGCAGGTACGTTTTATATACGCAGGTTATACGCCAGCTATCAGAGATAGCCCTGTGGGTACAACGCAATCTGTTGCAACTGCGTTCTCATGCCCACTGATCACACTCACAGTGTTTATTTCACATATATGAACTCATGTATTTGATCTCATGTGTTTGCTCTCTCTTATATATTTAATACCAATCAGACAGTCTTATCCCATCGGTGATACCTGTCGCCTGCCCGCCGGACACGGGCTGCCCCACCGTAACCGCCCCGTAAATAACTCTGCAATTATCAGAACGACGGCTCTTCCCCTCATCCTCCCGAAAATCATCCCTTCTCTGTCGTGCGTACGCGCGCGAAGCATCATTTCGCGGTAGCCACCGGGTATCTCAGCATCATGCTCCCTGTTTATCTCCCGGCAGGAACATTCCCCTACTCATTTTTTACGTTTCTCCCCGGTTGTTATGCCGGTGAAGGTGGTGCGTCGTTTTCATCACCAACGCCGGGTGAGATTAACAACATCCGGAGGAACATTTTCATGAATACCCCAGTTTCGCTGATGGATGACCAGATGGTCGACATGGCGTTTATCACTCAACTGACCGGCTTAACCGATAAGTGGTTTTACAAGCTCATCAAGGATGGTGCCTTTCCGGCCCCCATCAAACTCGGCCGCAGCTCCCGATGGCTGAAAAGTGAAGTGGAAGCCTGGTTGCAGGCGCGTATTGCACAATCCCGTCCGTAATTCCTGACCGTTATCCGTTCAACCGCAGCGAATACACTATCCGGCCTCCGGAGGCATTCTGCTGCGTGCTAAAGGAGAAAATATTATGCAAAAACTTGAAAACCGGTGTGATCTGCTGCTCATCCAGCATCAGAAATGGATGGCAAGTGTAACCCGGTTTATTGTCGCTCATGGAATGGGCTCTCCGCATCTTCATGGTTATCACCGCCTGACCCTAGCCCACTTTTTTCTGCCGGAAAAAGGCACCATTATCTCGGTGGCACCACAGGGACTCTATCAGGTCGTCAACCCGGGAACGCCACCGTTCCTTCCTGCCATTCAGGAAGGGTTAATGACCAGCATTCAGACGCATGAAATCATGCTGCTTACACATTTTAACCTAGGTGGTGTTTTACTCAGTGAACTACATCGTCTGGGCGAAAGCCGGCTGGCAAACAGGCTGAACAGTCTGCTCCGGCGTTTTGACGATCGCGATCTCTACCACACCCTGATATGGCTGTGCTGGTATGATCTGATGTGCGCCCGCTCCATGCAGCCCTGGACTGAAGAGTTAAAGCATAAATCACACGCAGAACTTGAACGCTGGGCTGTGGCACGCAAACGGGAAAAGCGCGAGCTTGAACTGATGATTGACGAGTATCTGCTATACGCCTGTTGATTCATAACACTCCCGGGCCTGCGTGCATTCACTTTTCTTCCGTCACCATCATACAAAAGCTGGTGGTGACGAACATACGGCAATACAGTCTGAATAATCAGTCTCAGTGAAGCATTATGACCGAAAGAATTGCTCTTTCCATTCTCTCAGTTTCTGGCTGTGATAGCCCTGCTCGTAACACGCCTTCAACTCAGAGAACGTGATATTGTTTACTCTGGAAAGCAGGACATAGGTTGTTTTACCTTCTCTCTCAAAGGAAAGCTTTAACTGAGACGCAAGAATGTTCAACAGTGCGTTCAGTTTTTTTCTGTTTCTGAAACGCCCCGGGCCACACTGGAGAATATAATTTTTCCTGACACGGGGCGGGCATTCTCCGCGGCACTCCTCAATGAGCCAGTCGAGCAGCTCCTGTGCGTCCTGCAGCTGCAGTTCAGATTCATCAGGTAACGCAAATAATTTTTTATATTCATCTGTGTACCACGAACTTATTACGACAGCAGACGTCATGATATCGGCAGTAATTTTCCCTTCCCCCTGACTGAAATACTGCAATAATGCAGCAATTCTCGCAATGTTTTCTGTTTTTTTTGAAACATGTCCCCGAAACGCACTTAACGGACCGGAGGGAGATAAATCCTGCTCAAGAACATTATAGTGCTCAATAAATATTTTTTGCGCTTCAGGCGAAAAATGCAGACAATACCGTTCATCCTCACTGGATTTTTCAATACTGGCTCTGGCCAGTTCCATTAATCGTTCATGAAATGCCGTTAATGATCCTCCCGGGGTCACAGCTCCGTTAATAAAGCGTTTCCCCTGCGTGCTTGCAGGTTTACTGATAAGGCAACGGGCAAGAAAACCACTGTCTCTGGCAACAGCACCTTTTCGCTCCATATATCGGTCAAAAAGACCGGGTTGCACCATGAGGGATAACGTCATTCTGGCATTTTCAATCATCTGTTCGGGTTCATTCTTTCTGTCCACAGACAACACTGAGCCATCCCACATTTTGTTAATAAAAGGCAACTCAGAAAGGGTATATCCATCAAATATAATACCAGCTTCATCTGACATAATACCAACTGAACGCCATTTACCACAAAGCTGATTCTTAATTGCCGCAGTCGTGGCATCATTAACAATGAATTTATACCTCACAGGTTCTTCCGCACTGTTTTTCTGAAGTACTTCCAGTTGTCTGAGGGTTTCTGACTCATCCGCGCCTTTGCGGAGTTCTTTATTCAGTTTTGACAACAATGCTTTTTTCTGAGCCTTTAAAAGCTCTTCCTTGTTTTTCCAGACAGCCAGTTCACTTTTGTATCTGGAATATAACTGCATCTCCTGCTGGTACAGGGGCTTCATTAATAATTTGTCCACTGCGGTTTTTCGTTCTCCGGACTCGGCAAGCGTCAGAAAAAAAAGAGAAACCGGCCCCCGCAGTGTATTCAGTCTGCAGACATCAATCAGATTCTGGCAGACAAGTGAAACAGCGCCCAGTGCAGATGCTGCCACAAGCCCAAGGGGAGCCTGCGTAATTTGCTGAGCTTCAATAACGGCATCACGAATGAGTGGAGGCAGCGAACTCAGGGGGAACTCATCACAAGGCTGACCGAATGACATAGTAACCTCACTACATACAGATATAAAAGCACTGCAATTCTGGCTATTAATAGCAAAAATAGCAGTCAAATCAATATGAGGTAAAAATTTTTGTTGATTTAATGGTTAAATAATAACCACAGTGTATTTTGCTGCTGAAGAAAGACAAAATGAATCTGTGTGTCCCCTCCTTCCCTTCGGAGCACATCCACTGTTCAAATTTTACACAATCACGTACAAACAAAAAGCATCATCCCGGGTATTGCAGATACCGGTTTCCTGCCGGGAAGAACCATAAACAGAAAACCCGGAATAACACCTTCAGGAAGCGACTTCCCTCCTGAAGAATAATAAAGAAGACGATAATTCCTGTCCTGAATACGATATTTCATGGATATGACGCCATTTTTATAAATGACAAAAAAGCATTTAATGCTGACACATCAGGAAAAACAAAATAATACCCCCTTGCCGATACAGATAAAACACACCAATTTTCTTTGAATGCTCCCGCATAATTGTCAGACAGTGATAAAAATGGGTTATGACAACCTTTCTTCAACAAAAACCTGTCTTCTGTTTTTTTACATCAGCATCCTGCTTAAATTAAACGTAAACGAGCACAGCATTTCTGTACCAGAACTAAAAATCAGCTATTATTCAGCACCCTCAATCAATAAAATCTCAACAATATTATCCGGAACAGCATGGTACCTCTATCAAAGGTTTTTAACAGGACAATTAACATTACTGAACAGCCTTCCTGCAGAACCACTGCAAATATAAAACCAGGGCGCAAGATAAATAATCACACCCTGAAAAATGCTGTCACACAAAAAATTAATCACTGCACATAATCCGGAAGAGAAATACCAAACAACCCGGTATCAACAGGTATCATTGCGTGCGCCACTCTTATAAAAAACACACAGCAGAAGTAAGATAATTATAAACGTAATTTTAATATCTCTCTGGCAGCCTCCCACAAAAAAAACACTGAAAAAAAATACTCACATCAGTAAACATGAGCACACCTGATAATCAGGCTGTCAGAGGAATGATATTTCCCTTTTACGGGATAGTCAGCCCGCCATTGAACAATGTTCAAATCGATTCAAAATAATTTCAGACAGATATTATCGTTGTGAATCCCCCGCCTCCTTTCCGGTACGCGGGATTTTGTCTTTTTTCACCGGGAATACATGTATGAATCCGTCTGATGCCATTGAGGCAATTGAAAAACCACTGGCCTCCCTGCCTTATTCGCTTTCCCGCCACATCCTGGAACATCTGCGCAAACTCACCAGCCACGAACCCGTGATTGGCATTATGGGGAAAAGCGGGGCCGGTAAATCCTCACTCTGTAATGCACTGTTTCAGGGGGAGGTCACCCCGGTCAGTGATGTTCACGCCGGCACCCGGGAAGTGCAGCGCTTCCGTCTGAGTGGCCATGGTCACAGCATGGTTATCACTGACCTGCCCGGGGTGGGCGAGAGCCGGGACAGGGATGCAGAGTATGAAGCCCTGTACCGTGACATTCTGCCTGAACTTGACCTGGTACTGTGGCTGATTAAAGCCGATGACCGTGCCCTGTCTGTGGATGAGTATTTCTGGCGACACATACTGCACCGGGGACATCAGCGGGTACTGTTTGTGGTGACGCAGGCCGACAAAACGGAGCCCTGCCATGAATGGGATATGGCCGGCATTCAGCCTTCTCCCGCACAGGCACAGAATATTCGCGAAAAAACGGAGGCGGTATTCCGTCTGTTCCGGCCCGTACATCCGGTTGTTGCCGTATCGGCCCGCACCGGCTGGGAACTGGATACGCTGGTCAGTGCGCTCATGACAGCGCTTCCCGACCATGCCGCCAGTCCCCTGATGACCCGCCTGCAGGACGAGCTGCGCACGGAATCTGTCCGGGGTCAGGCCCGTGAACAGTTTACCGGTGCGGTGGACCGGATATTTGACACGGCGGAGAGCGTCTGTATTGCCTCTGTTGCACGCACGGTTCTGCGTGCCGTCCGTGACACGGTGGTCTCTGTTGCCCGCGCTGTATGGAACTGGATTTTCTTCTGAACACTCTGCCAGGGGAAATGCCTGATTACATTGCGTTAACCAACTGAAAATATGACACAAACACCTCATGCCCCTCCTGTTTCTCTTGCGTGACTGCTCTGCTGTCAATAGAATAAAACGATCGATAAAACAGGTATTGATCGTTACTATCGATCATTTATAGTGGTTAATGGTCTGCGAAAAGGCAGCTGAATCTCTTCATCATGCAGAACGGAATTGCACACAACGGACTGAAACTTCTCTGCCTGATGAAGGGTGAGAGCGTTTACGCCCGGGGCGTATCGCTGTGCCTGATAACTCTGTTTTGTACCTGCCGGTATCCACTTTTGTGGGTACCGGCTTTTTTATTCACCCTCTGTAAGGAAAAGCTGATGAAACGACATCTGAACACCAGCTACAGGCTGGTATGGAATCACATTACGGGCACCCTGGTGGTGGCTTCCGAACTGGCCCGCTCACGGGGAAAATGCGCCGGTGTGGCGGTTGCTCTGTCTCTTGCTGCTGTCACGTCAGTCCCGGCACTAGCTGCTGACACGGTTGTACAGGCGGGAGAAACCATGAGCGGCGGGACACTGGTAAATCATGACAACCAGATTGTCTTCGGTACGACCAACGGAATGACCATCAGTACCGGGCTGGAGTATGGACCGGATAACGAGGCCAATACCGGCGGGCAATGGGTACAGGATGGCGGCACAGCCAGTAATACCGCCATCAGCAGCGGCGGTCTCCAGTTTGTAGGTGCCGGGGGAAAGGCTACAGACACAATAATCAATGAAGGAGGCGGACAAAGTCTGAAGGGACTGGCACTGAACACCACGCTGAATGGTGGCGAGCAGTGGATGCATGAGGGTGCGATAGCCACAGGAACCGTCATTAATGATAAGGGCTGGCAGGTCGTCAAACCCGGCGCAGTGGCAACAGACACCGTTGTGAATACCGGCGCGGAAGGGGGACCGGATGCAGAAAATGGTGATACCGGGCAGTTTGTTCGCGGAAATGCCGTACGTACCACCATCAATAAAAATGGTCGTCAGATTGTGGCTGCTGAAGGAACAGCAAATACCACTGTGGTTTATGCCGGCGGAGACCAGACTGTACATGGCTACGCGCTGGATACCACACTGAACGGCGGTAACCAGTATGTGCACAACGGCGGTACAGCGTCTGACACTGTTGTGAACAGTGACGGCTGGCAGATTGTCAAAAACGGGGGCGTGGCCGGGAATACCATTATTAACCAGAAAGGCAAACTGCAGGTTGATGCCGGTGGGGTTGCTGTTGATGTTACCCAGCATCAGGGAGGGGCACTGGTTACCAGTACTGCAGCAACGGTTCTTGGCAGCAACCGTCAGGGCAATTTCGCGGTGGAAAACGGTAAGGCTGAAGGTGTTGTTCTGGAGTCCGGTGGTCGTCTGGATGTACTGGAGAACCATTCAGCACAGAATACCCTGGTGGATGACGGCGGTACCCTGGCAGTGTCTGCCGGTGGTAAGGCGACAGGTGTCACCATGACATCCGGTGGTGCCCTGATTGCAGACAGTGGTGCCACTGTTGAGGGGACCAATGCCAGCGGTAAGTTCAGTATTGATGGCATATCCGGTCAGGCCAGCGGACTGCTGCTGGAAAATGGCGGCAGCTTTACGGTTAATGCCGGAGGACTGGCCAGCAACACCACTGTCGGACATCGTGGAACACTGACGCTGGCTGCCGGGGGAAGTCTGAGTGGCAGAACACAGCTCAGTAAAGGTGCCAGCATGGTACTGAATGGCGATGTGGTCAGTACCGGCGATATTGTTAACGCAGGGGAGATTTACTTTGACAATCAGACAACACCGGATGCCGTACTGAGCCGTGCTGTTGCAAAAGGCAACGCCCCGGTAACGTTCCATAAACTGACAACCAGTAACCTCACCGGTCAGGGTGGCACCATCAATATGCGTGTTCGCCTTGATGGCAGCAATGCCTCTGACCAGCTGGTGATTAATGGTGGCCAGGCAACCGGCAAAACCTGGCTTGCGTTCACAAATGTCGGAAACAGTAACCTCGGGGTGGCAACCACCGGACAGGGTATCCGGGTTGTGGATGCACAGAATGGTGCCACCACAGAAGAAGGTGCGTTTGCCCTGAGCCGCCCGCTTCAGGCCGGCGCCTTTAACTACACCCTGAACCGTGACAGCGATGAAGACTGGTACCTGCGCAGTGAAAATGCTTATCGTGCAGAAGTCCCCCTGTATGCCTCCATGCTGACACAGGCAATGGACTATGACCGGATTCTGGCAGGCTCCCGCAGCCATCAGACCGGTGTAAATGGTGAAAACAACAGCGTCCGTCTCAGCATTCAGGGCGGTCATCTCGGGCACGATAACAACGGTGGTATTGCCCGTGGGGCCACGCCGGAAAGCAGCGGCAGCTATGGCTTCGTCCGTCTGGAGGGTGACCTGCTCAGAACAGAGGTTGCCGGTATGTCTCTGACGACAGGGGTGTATGGTGCTGCAGGCCATTCTTCCGTTGAAGTTAAGGATGATGACGGTTCCCGCGCCGGCACGGTCCGGGATGATGCCGGCAGTCTGGGCGGATACCTGAATCTGGTACACACGTCCTCCGGCCTGTGGGCTGACATTGTGGCACAGGGAACCCGCCACAGCATGAAAGCGTCATCGGACAATAACGACTTCCGCGCCCGGGGCTGGGGCTGGCTGGGCTCACTGGAAACCGGTCTGCCCTTCAGTATCACTGACAACCTGATGCTGGAGCCACAACTGCAGTACACCTGGCAGGGACTTTCCCTGGATGACGGCCAGGATAACGCCGGTTATGTGAAGTTCGGGCATGGCAGTGCACAACATGTGCGTGCCGGCTTCCGTCTGGGCAGCCACAACGATATGACCTTTGGTGAAGGCACCTCATCCCGTGACACCCTGCGCGACAGTGCAAAACACAGTGTGCGTGAACTGCCGGTGAACTGGTGGGTACAGCCTTCTGTTATCCGCACCTTCAGTTCCCGGGGTGACATGAGCATGGGGACAGCCGCTGCCGGCAGTAACATGACGTTATCACCGTCACAGAATGGCACGTCACTGGACCTGCAGGCCGGACTGGAAGCCCGTGTCCGGGAAAATATCACCCTAGGGGTACAGGCCGGTTATGCCCACAGCGTCAGCGGCAGCAGTGCTGAAGGTTATAACGGTCAGGCCACGCTGAATGTGACTTTCTGATAATCAGGTCACTCCCCTTCAGGCCCCGGCCATCATGACCGGGGCTTTTTACTTTCAGGGAGCAACAGATATGCCTGGTTGTACATCACGTTTATTGCCCGAAGGCCCTTTTGCTGCCAAATGGCATCTGAATCGATCACAGTTTGACCGGTTATTACCCGATCCCGATGGGGTTATTGGGTGATCTCCTTCCATAAAAATACGCAGCTCGCCAGTGAAGGGCTTCTCAGACAATAAACGTCATTCATTTCATCGGTCAGGCCGCGTCTTCTCCGGGAGACGCGGCTTTTTCATTTATACCGCTAACTCATTCATAAGGAGCAAATCATGCGATTAGCAAGTCGTTTTGGTCATGTAAACCAGATACGCCGTGACCGTCCGCTGACACATGAAGAACTGATGCACTATGTACCCAGTATTTTTGGGGAAGATCGGCATACCTCCCGCAGTGAACGCTATGCGTACATTCCCACCATCACCGTACTGGAAAGCCTGCAGCGGGAAGGTTTTCAGCCATTCTTCGCCTGCCAGACCCGCGTGCGCGACCCGGGCCGCCGGGGATACACCAGACACATGCTGCGTCTGCGGCGGGCCGGGGAGATAACCGGACAACATGTCCCTGAAATTATTCTGCTCAACTCCCATGACGGTACCTCCAGCTACCAGATGCTGCCGGGTTACTTCAGATTCGTCTGCCAGAACGGCTGCGTCTGCGGTCAGTCTCTGGGGGAAGTCCGTGTGCCCCACCGGGGAAATGTGGTGGACAGAGTCATTGAAGGGGCTTACGAGGTAGTGGGCGTTTTTGACCAGATTGAGGAAAAGCGTGATGCCATGCAGTCTCTGGTCCTGCCGCCACCGGCACGTCAGGCGCTGGCACAGGCGGCACTGACTTACCGTTATGGTGACGAACATCAGCCGGTCACCACCGCCGACATTCTGGCGCCACGACGCAGGGAGGATTACGGTAAGGACCTGTGGAGTGCATATCAGACCATCCAGGAGAATATGCTGAAAGGCGGGATTTCCGGTCGCAGCGCTAAAGGAAAACGTATCCACACCCGTGCCATTCACAGCATCGACACGGACATTAGGCTCAACCGCGCATTGTGGGTGATGGCAGAAACGCTGCTGGAGAGCCTGCGCTGATGCTGTTTCCCTGAAAGTGCAGCCCTGACTCACGTCTGTACCAGTCCCCAGGCATTCTTCCATTCATTTGCTTTTTATAAGGAATAATCTCATGACAACCTCTTCGCATAATTCCACCACACCTTCTGTTTCCGTAACCGCTGCATCAGGGAATAACCAGTCTCAACTGGTTGCCACTCCCGTCCCTGATGAACAGCGCATCAGTTTCTGGCCGCAGCACTTTGGCCTCATTCCACAGTGGGTGACCCTGGAGCCCCGTATCTTCGGCTGGATGGACCGTCTGTGTGAAGACTACTGCGGTGGTATCTGGAATCTGTATACCCTGAACAACGGCGGGGCATTTATGGCACCCGAACCGGATGACGATGATGACGAAACATGGGTACTGTTCAATGCCATGAACGGTAACCGCGCTGAAATGAGCCCGGAAGCCGCCGGTATTGCCGCCTGTCTGATGACGTACAGCCATCATGCCTGTCGTACGGAGTGTTATGCCATGACGGTCCATTATTACCGGCTGCGGGATTACGCCCTGCAGCATCCTGAATGCAGCGCCATTATGCGCATCATCGACTGAGCCGGAGAAGCACAATGCAACAACTTTCCTTTCTGCCCGGAGAGATGACAACCAGAGAGCGCAGTCTCATTCTGCGGGCCCTGAAAACCCTGGACCGCCATCTTTATGAACCCGGTGTGGCCTTCACCTCCACCCGTGCGGCACGGGAATGGCTGATTCTGAACATGGCAGGACTGGAGCGTGAAGAATTCCGGGTGCTGTACCTGAACAACCAGAATCAGTTGATTGCCGGTGAAACCCTCTTCACCGGCACTATCAACCGCACGGAAGTCCATCCCCGGGAAGTGATTAAACGCGCCCTGTACCACAATGCCGCTGCCGTGGTGCTGGCACACAATCACCCGTCCGGTGAAGTCACACCCAGTAAGGCTGACCGGCTTATCACTGAACGTCTTGTACAGGCGCTGGCCCTGGTTGACATCCGGGTGCCGGACCATCTGATAGTCGGTGGCAGCCAGGTTTTCTCCTTTGCGGAACACGGTCTGCTTTAACCCGTCACCGTCACAACCACATCACACCTGTTTTCACTTTTATCTTCTGTCTTCAGAGGTATCACACTATGAAAATCATCACCCGTGGTGAAGCCATGCGTATTCACCGTCAGCATCCGGCATCCCGTCTTTTTCCGTTCTGTACCGGCAAATACCGCTGGCACGGCAGTGCTGAGGCGTATACCGGTCGTGAAGTGCAGGATATTCCCGGTGTGCTGGCCGTGTTTGCTGAACGCCGTAAGGACAGCTTTGGCCCGTATGTCCGGCTGATGAGCGTCACCCTGAACTGATGTTCCGTCACCCGGAAAACGAGTACGACCAGATGGACTCAGACGCCGCTGTGGATGAGGCCATTCTCGTCAATGCATACATCTTCACCGAAACCGGTCAGCGCGCCGGCTGACCTGTCATCGTTAAACCATTCTTAACCACTTTTCAGAGAGGATTTTATCGTGTCAGACAAACTCTCCGGGATAACGCATCCCGACGACAATCACGACCGCCCCTGGTGGGGGCTTCCCTGCACAGTGAGGCCCTGTTTTGGTGCCCGTCTGGTGCAGGAGGGTAACCGCCTGCATTACCTTGCCGACCGCGCCGGTATCAGAGGCCGCTTCAGCGACGCAGATGCATACCATCTGGACCAGGCCTTTCCGCTGCTGATGAAACAACTGGAACTCATGCTCACCAGCGGTGAACTGAATCCCCGACATCAGCATACCGTCACGCTGTATGCCAGAGGGCTGACCTGCGAAGCAGACACCCTCGGCAGTTGTGGTTACGTTTATCTGGCTGTTTATCCAACATCCGAAACGAAAAAGTAACCCTCCAGAATAACCTTCTGTTCCGGCCTGGTGTTTTCACCACACCACTTTCCCATTTCTCATCTCTGCATATCAGGAAAACCTTCAGTATGAAAACATTACCCGATACACACGTACGGGAGGCATCGCGCTGCCCGTCTCCCGTCACCATCTGGCAGACACTGCTCACCCGACTGCTGGACCAGCATTACGGCCTCATGCTGAATGACACACCATTCGCCAATGAACGTGTGATTGAGCAGCATATTGAGGCCGGTATTTCACTGTGTGATGCGGTGAACTTTCTCGTTGAAAAATACGCGCTGGTGCGTACCGACCAGCCGGGATTCAGCGTCTGTACCCACTCTCAGTTAATAAACAGCATCGATATTCTACGGGCCCGCCGGGCAACCGGCCTGATGACCCGCAGCAACTACAGAATGGTGAACGACATCACCCGGGGTAAACATTCGGAGGCGAAACGATGAAACTTTCCCTGATGCTGGAAGCCGACAGCATTAACGTGCGGGCGCTGAACATGGGGCGAATTGTCGTTGACGTCGATGGTGTTAATCTCACTAAACTGATTAACAAGGTCGCTGAAAACGGTTATTCACTCCGCGTGGTGGAGGAATCCGACCAACAGTCAACCTGCACACTACCACCGTTTGCAACCCTTGCCGGCATACGATGCAGTACCGCACATATCACGGAAAAGGACAACGCCTGGTTGTACTCGCTGTCACACCAGACCAATGATTTCGGTGAATCAGAATGGATTCATTTTACAGGTACCGGTTATCTGTTACGTACTGATGCGTGGTCGTACCCGGTTCTGCGGCTTAAACGTCTGGGCATGTCAAAAATGTTCCGTCGTCTGGTTGTCACACTCATCCGGCGTTATGGCGTCAGTCTCATTCATCTGGATGCCAGCGCTGAATGTCTGCCGGACCTGCCCACTTTCGACTGGTAACCAGGAACAACATGAAATCATTAACCACGGAAACCGCACTGGATATTCTGATTGCGTGGCTACAGGACAATATCGACTGCGAATCGGGAATTATCTTTGACAATGATGAGGATAGAACGGATTCGGCAGCACTGTTGCCCTGTATCGAACAGGCCAGAGAGGATGTCCGTACCCTGCGTCATCTGCAGCTTCTGCACCAGAACCGGTGAATATCACTCACCACGCTTCATTATCCTGACGCCAGCCTGAATACGGCTGGCGTTTTCCTTTATAAACAGAAAGGAAAACCGATTATGTCAGATATAACGCTTACCTGTCCGGAAGTGGTCACCGGGCATACAGACATTATCTGCGCCATCAGTATCAGATAAATGGTGCTTGTGAGTAACACCGCACAGTTGCAAACTGATACAATTATCCGGCAACCGCCTGAAATCTCAGCACAGACGGAAAGCATTGTGGACAAAAGTGCCCGTGAATGGGGAATGAAACAGGGACGCAGCTATGACAGTTGGCTGGCAGAGGCACCGGATAAAGCCAGCGCGGCCATTACCTGCTGTATCATTCGGAGTATCTGGCGCGATCTGATGAAGCGCTCTAAGATGTTATCACTAATAAATACAAAGAATTACTATAAATGAAACAGCTATCTGGAGAACAATGACGTTCTTAAAATCACAGTGTTTTATATCCCCCCGCAATCATCGACACTAAAAAAGCAAACGTTAATCTCAGTATCTTTAACATTTGTATAAGAACACCTGGAGATATAGAAAGCAAATAAATACCGAAACACGCATAATGTTTTCATAGAAACATTATCAGCAAAGATAACTTTTATCATTCATGCAACACTCGATTTATTTACCCAAAAAAACTTACTCCCAAGAAGAATTCAACACAACATCAAAAAACATTGAAGAATCTTTATTTATTGAATATACAATAAGTTTCTTACACATACTTAAAACAAAACAGAACAAAAATAAAACGAAGCCCACAGAGATCTGCCAAAAACAAATCAACAACAAACACGCTTTATTCAAAAAACACAAAAAAACAAAATCAATAAACCCCATTAACACACAAAACAACAATCAACAAAAAACTAACACCACAAGCAATTAATAGCGCACTTATTAAATGCATTAAGAATGAATAGAAATTCATTATATGATATACATAATGCAAACAAATATCATATACACGCATACATCCCTGGATTTGCCCCTATATTTCCAGACATCTGTTATCACTTAACCCATTACAAGCCCGCTGCCGCAGATATTCCCGTGGCGAGCGATAACCCAGCGCACTATGCGGATGCCATTCGTTATAATGCTCGAACGCCTCTGCAAGGTTCTTTGCTGCCGTTAACCCGTCTGGTTTGGGCATGATACTGATGTAGTCACGCTTTATCGTTTTCACGAAGCTCTCTGCTATTCCGTTACTCTCCGGACTCCGCACCGCCGTGTTCTTCGGTTCAAGTCCCAACATCCGGGCGAACTGGCGTGTTTCATTAGCCCGGTAGCATGAACCATTATCCGTCAGCCACTCCACTGGAGACGACGGAAGATCGTTGCCGAAGCGGCGTTCCACCGCTCCCAGCATGACGTCCTGTACTGTTTCACTGTTGAAGCCGCCGGTAGTGACCGCCCAGTGCAGTGCCTCACGATCACAGCAGTCCAGCGCGAACGTGACACGCAGTCTCTCTCCGTTATCACAGCAGAACTCGAACCCGTCAGAGCACCATCGCTGATTGCTTTCTTTCACGGCCACTCTGCCTGTATGTGCCCGTTTCGATGGCGGTACAGCAGGTTTTCGCTCAAGCAACAGCGCATTCTGGCGCATGATCCGGTAAACACGTTTGGCATTGATCGCAGGCATACCATCAAGTTCTGCCTGTCTGCGAAGCAGCGCCCATACCCGACGATAACCATACGTGGGCAGCTCTCCGATAACATGGTGTATACGGAGAAGCACATCCGTATCATCAGTGTGACGACTGCGGCGGCCATCCATCCAGTCATCGGTTCGTCTGAGAATGACGTGCAACTGCGCACGCGACACCCGGAGACAACGGCTGACTAAGCTTACTCCCCATCCCCGGGCAATAAGGGCGCGTGCGCTATCCACTTTTTTGCCCGTCCATATTCAACGGCTTCTTTGAGGAGTTCATTTTCCATCGTTTTCTTGCCGAGCAGGCGCTGGAGTTCTTTAATCTGCTTCATGGCGGCAGCAAGTTCAGAGGCAGGAACAACCTGTTCTCCGGCGGCGACAGCAGTAAGACTTCCTTCCTGGTATTGCTTACGCCAGAGAAATAACTGGCTGGCTGCTACACCATGTTGCCGGGCAACGAGGGAGACCGTCATCCCCGGTTCAAAGCTCTGCTGAACAATTGCGATCTTTTCCTGTGTGGTACGCCGTCTGCGTTTCTCCGGCCCTAAGACATCAATCATCTGTTCTCCAATGACTAGTCTAAAAACTAGTATTAAGACTATCACTTATTTAAGTGATACTGGTTGTCTGGAGATTCAGGGGGCCAGTCTATCTTTATTGTTAGCGCTCCTGCCTTTTCGCATGGTCATCATTCACACGGCAAACCCTTAACAGAGGTCGAACAAAAAGCTGCTAATGGTGTTTTTGATGATGCCAATGTACAAAACCGAACGCTCAGTGACTGGGATGGAGTCTGGCAATCCGTTTATCCTTTACTGCAAAGTGGCAAACTTGACCCCGTCTTTCAGAAGAAAGCGGATGCAGATAAAACTAAAACATTTGCTGAAATTAAAGATTATTATCACAAAGGTTATGCAACAGATATCGAGATGATTGGCATTGAGGACGGCATTGTTGAATTCCATAGAAATAATGAAACAACATCCTGTAAATATGATTACGATGGATACAAAATACTCACCTATAAATCAGGCAAGAAAGGCGTTCGTTACTTATTCGAATGTAAAGATCCTGAAAGCAAAGCCCCTAAATATATACAATTTAGCGATCATATAATTGCACCACGAAAATCATCTCATTTTCACATTTTTATGGGTAATGATTCACAGCAATCTTTATTAAATGAAATGGAAAACTGGCCAACGTATTATCCATATCAGTTGAGTAGCGAAGAAGTGGTCGAGGAAATGATGTCTCATTGAGTATTCTCATGATAACGCCTCGATGCCGCTTTAGTAAGTCATCATAACTGCCACTGGTCCATCCACAAACGCCACTGAACGCAAGCTAGCTACAGACACGCTCATCACTATGACGTGTCTGTATATTAATAAGCTAACCCGCATTGAGTTAACCATTAACGGATTCCATACACAATACGGCCAACAGAGAAAGATACCTGTGCTCACGCCATTGCTTATATTGGCTGGTTACAATGTGCACTATCAATTTTTTAAATAACAAATTCTTAAAACCACATCTGTATAAGGAATTTTTAAGGTTCGTGGGATAGCTTGACTGTGAAAATTACAGGAGCTACAAAAATGAACCGATTCTCAAAAACTCAAATTTATTTACATTGGATAACGCTGCTTTTCGTTGCAATAACCTATGCCGCGATGGAACTCCGTGGCTGGTTTCCTAAAGGTAGTAGTACTTATCTGCTGATGCGAGAAACACATTACAATGCGGGTATATTCGTTTGGGTGTTAATGTTTTCACGCCTGATTATAAAACACCGTTATAGTGATCCTTCTATTGTGCCACCGCCACCTGCCTGGCAAATGAAAGCGGCTTCGCTAATGCACATCATGCTTTATATAACCTTCCTTGCACTTCCTCTGCTGGGGATTGCTTTGATGGCTTACAGTGGAAAATCGTGGAGTTTCCTTGGTTTCAATGTGTCTCCCTTTGTTACCCCAAACAGCGAAATTAAAGCACTGATAAAAAATATTCACGAAACCTGGGCAAATATAGGTTACTTTTTAATCGCAGCTCACGCTGGCGCAGCACTCTTTCATCACTACATTCAGAAAGATAATACTCTGTTACGAATGATGCCTCGCCGTAAATAAGTCGATCCCCTGACAAGGAAATGTGAACCATGGACATCAACGCGTCATAAATGTTTACGCAAGTGCACAATGCACTCTTTCCACTATCAACAAGGAGGAGCAGAAACTGTGTAAATCGTACAATGGTAAGACTTATCAAAAATACAGGTTAATTTTGGTATTTAAACCTTTTTTACTTGTTAGTATGATACAAAGGCTTTCAAAAAAGCTGGGAAATTCAACAACTCTTGGAAATTATGGACTTTGTCCCGCGGCTTTAATCTGACGGCCGCGTTCCTTTTTTGACTCAATTATTGACCCCTTCTCTACGCAACTTCAGTTCCCACCACCAACTTTGCGGCAGTTTCATAGGATGAATGTCTAAAAGAATAATGGTGAGCGATAAGAAAACGACTGAATAACTGCACATTTTCGCTCGAAAGCTTCCTGTCAGATCCATAGCGAATCAAGTGCTGAATGTCACAGTATCGAACAGAAAACAGTGACGATCTAACCCTTCAAGAATATTCTACGATTGTTCTGTTTAGGAAAAGCAAGGCGGGAAGTCGGGAGATAAGTCATTGATAAAGTGGCGGAGAGAGGGGGATTTGAACCCCCGGTAGAGTTGCCCCTACTCCGGTTTTCGAGACCGGTCCGTTCAGCCGCTCCGGCATCTCTCCGTTCAGATGGTTGCCATGATGCCAGGAAATTTGGCATTTTAACAGTCCCTGTCCGTGCAATTTTGTTCAAGTGACGAGTTTGCGAGCAAAACGATGATTAAGTGGCCCTGGAAAGTACAAGAATCAGCACATCAAACTGCCCTTCCCTGGCAGGAAGCACTATCGATCCCCCTTTTAACGGGTCTGACGGAACAGGAACAAAGCAAATTAGTCACTCTTGCCGAACGTTTTTTACAGCAAAAGCGGCTTGTTCCTTTACAGGGCTTTGAACTGGATTCATTAAGAAGCTGCCGGATAGCACTTCTATTTTGCCTACCCGTTCTGGAGTTAGGACTGGAATGGCTGGATGGTTTTCATGAAGTCTTAATTTATCCTGCGCCATTTGTGGTCGATGATGAATGGGAAGACGATATCGGTCTGGTGCATAACCAACGTATTGTTCAGTCAGGTCAGAGCTGGCAGCAAGGGCCTATCGTTTTGAACTGGTTGGATATACAAGATTCTTTTGATGCATCTGGTTTTAACCTGATTATTCATGAAGTCGCTCATAAGCTGGACACCCGTAACGGCGATCGCGCCAGCGGAGTTCCCTTTATTCCGTTGCGTGAGGTTGCTGGCTGGGAACACGATCTTCATGCTGCAATGAACAACATTCAGGAAGAAATCGAATTGGTTGGCGAGAATGCGGCGAGCATTGATGCTTATGCTGCCAGTGATCCTGCTGAATGTTTTGCCGTACTTTCTGAATATTTCTTTAGCGCCCCAGAACTTTTTGCTCCTCGTTTCCCTTCATTGTGGCAACGTTTCTGCCAATTTTATCAACAAGATCCTTTGCAGAGACTGCATCGCGCTAATGATACAGATTCGTTTTCGGCGACGAATGTTCATTAATTAACAACTTTGCAGATTAATTAACCAATTGAAATGACTTATGAAATTTAGTGTTGACAGACAAGGTACCGCTAAGTAATATGCGCCCCGTTCACACGATTCCTCTGTAGTTCAGTCGGTAGAACGGCGGACTGTTAATCCGTATGTCACTGGTTCGAGTCCAGTCAGAGGAGCCAGATTTTAGTTTTGAGACATCTCTATGAGTCTCAAGATAGTTAAAAAACAAGAGCTTATCTTTACCCGGTTGTCTCGCAAGAGGATGCCGGGCTTCTTGACATCCATAGTTTTTGGGGGGCTTAATCGGGGGCCTCACGGTTCGGTGAGCAAATGGAGCCCCCCGCTATGGCATTAACTGATACCACGATTCGCAAGATCAAACCCTCCGACAAATCTTTCAAAATGACAGACAGTTCCGGACTGTACCTGTTGATCAAACCCAACGGCTCAAAACTCTGGTATATGAAGTACCGTATCGACGGGAAAGAGAAAAAGCTGGCCTTTGGCCCCTACCCGGAGATCTCGCTGTTGCAGGCCCACCGCCTGCGCGAAGCTGCACGCAATAACATTCATGCAGGTGTCGATCCGGCAGCAGTAAAGCAGACGGAGAAACAGAAACGGAAAAATGGGCAGACGTTCAGCCAAATCGCGACGAACTGGCATGGCGAGCATAAACGCTGGTCTGAGCATTATGCGAAAACCATTATGCGTCGGCTGGAAATGTATGTTTTCCCGGATATCGGGGATCGCCTTATCGAAGAGATCGAAACGGAGGATTTGCTGGTCACGCTGCGTAAGGTGGAGAGCAAAGGCTTTCTGGAGATCACTGCCCGGCTGAAAAACTATGTCACCGATATTATGCACTACGCGATGAAAAAGCAGTTGCTCAAAGCGAACCCGGCGCTGTATCTGGATGGTGAGTTTGCCGCGCCAGAAACCAGTCACTACCCGGCCCTGTCGCTGGACAAACTGCCTGAGCTTTTATCCCGGACGGAGAATTACTGCGGCAGGCTGCTGACGAAATATGCGCTCAAACTGTCGCTAATGTTTTTTGTGCGCTCCAGCGAACTACGTTTTGCCCGCTGGAGTGAAATCGACTGGCAACAAAAGCTGTGGGTGATCCCGGAAGAACGCGAACAGATCGAAAACGTGCGCTTCTCTTATCGCGGTTCGAAAATGAAAATTCAGCATATTGTACCGCTGTCGGATCAGGCAATTGCGATCCTCAAACAGATCGAAGCCCTCTCCGGGCATCTGGCCTTTATCTTTCCCGGTGAGTACGACCAGGATAAGTGCATGAGCGGCAACACCGTGAATAAAGCGCTGCGGGTGATGGGCTATGACACAAAAAAGGATGTCTGCGGGCATGGCTTTCGGGCGATGGCGTGTAGTGCGCTGAGTGAGTCGGGGCTATGGAGCAAAGAAGCCATTGAAAAGCAAATGAGTCATCAGGAGAGAAGCAGCGTCCGCGCGGCCTATATTCACAAGGCTGAATATCTGGAAGAGCGGATCGAGATGATGCAGTGGTGGTCTGATTATCTTGATGCAAACAGTGACGGGTATGTTTCGGCTTATCAGTATGCCCGCCGACTGAAACAGGCGTCGTAACAAAACAACGTATTTATTAAAGGGGAAACGGGTGTTTCCCCTTTGGTGCGTTTCAATCTGAGAATTATTTCAGCAGATCAATCAACCGCAGCAGAGCCAGCAAAAGCTCCAGTACGGCAATGAGCACGATCAGCTTTCGCGTCAGCATGTCCATCCGCTCTCCTTATGAAAGGAGCGCAACGCCTGCACCTTACCCTTACATTGCCTGTCGGCGCGGGTGTACAATTGCTAAGTTGTATTGTCGCGCCCCAGACCGGGGCACTACCTGCGGCACCACCCGTCCGGCAGCCAGGGCTTGAAATCGGTGTGGTCCAGGACGAGACAAACCTAGCGTCTGCTATTATAAGACCGCGCTGTTCATTTGCAACGGGCGAAAAAGCGAGTTACACTTATAACGCTAAGTTGTATTGTCGCGCAACGTTGCTCAGGTCGCAATCAGCAGTCTGAGGACGAAAAATAAAGAACCCTGCCTCACCAGCGGGGTTTTTTATTTTCCACGAGCTACCGGGCTTTGTTTACAGTAGATCCCTTTGCCCACTGAGTATGCAGATCCAGCACCGCCTGCGCAAAATCATCATCAACAGTATAGAAATAGCATTCTGGTACGTTAAGTACTTTAGCGAATGCACACATCATTTCGAATGTCGGGCGGTGTATTCCACTTTCATACTGAGAAATACGGGAACGGGCCGTCGCTTCTTCAATACCTGCCAGTACACCTAACTTTTCCTGAGTGAGATTAGCACTTAAACGAGCGGTTTTAAGACGAACAGGCAACATAGCTATACCACCAATAAGGATATTGACAGCATGTTTAGCATTGCTTTACAGGAGAGTTGCTTAGACTTTCTGAACAAAGGGTTAATAACGTCTTTTTATTTTTTTGAATAATTATAGTGGGTTAAATAAAGCGCCAGAATCACTTCAGCAAAATCATCATTAACCGTATAAAAATAACACTCCGGTACGTCCAATACCTTTGCGAACGCACACATCATTTCAAATGTTGGCCGGTGTATCCCGCCCTCATACTGAGACACGCGGGAGCGCGCCGTTTCCTCTTCAATACCCGCAAGCACTCCTAATTTCTCCTGAGTCAGAGCGGCTCGTAACCGGGCAGTTTTAAGTCGGTAAGGAAGCATCTGTTACGCCATCAATGATCATACATTGACTTACTGTTTAGCATTACTTAACATTGCAGTTGTTTAGATATACTGAACAAATGATATTTATCTGAAACAACAAAATAAGGGTGATGAAGATGGTTGATCATAACTGGCATCCGGCAGATATCATTGCCGGATTAAGAAAGAAAGGGACCTCACTGGCTGAGGTATCGCGTAAAGCAGGGTTGAGCTCTTCGACACTGGCAAATGCACTTTCCCGTCCGTGGCCGCGCGGAGAAAAACTTATTGCTGATGCGCTGGAGATAGCTCCAGAGATCATCTGGCCTTCCAGATACTTCGATAACAAAGGTAATCGCCTGGAAAGGTTCATGCGAAAGCGATGATCCTGATACAGCAAAATCGGCTCTCCCGGTGTGTGGTCAGCCTGTGGCTGATCGCACACCGGGAGACGACAAGCGAAGCGCGGCAGTGTTCCATTCACAAACTTTCTGTAAATTCAAGGGGAAACTCAATTTCCAAAAAAATGAGTTTCCCCTTTCTGCGCCAGAAATTACGGTGTAATCTCTCTCCTGCAATAAGCTGTCGGTTGACAGCCCCTTTGGCTCCATGGTCTGCAAGAAGCCCCTGATTTATCAGGACGACCAGCCCCCTGCTACCGGTACGACCTCCGCAATACCGGAACGCGAAAGCGTTTGAGGCTAAGAATGCATACACCTGGACGGCTTCATTGTCATCGCTTAACGGCAACAGTCTTCACCGGCTGAACGGTTTCTCTTTGCCGGAATTTTCCCGGTCCACTTATACCCTGCTGATAACCAGCGCTCTTTACATGACGGGCTGCGGCCTGCATTGCCGAAGGCTTTGCTGCCGCGTGACCGTCATCCTGCACCAGACTGCTAATTTTCAGCGCCTGCGCCAGAGCAGGGCGTCAGTCGCTCACGCGCAGTGAGAGACTGACGCCCGCAGAAATTTTCACCTGCACCAGTCATATCAACTGTTCCAGCCACAGGCGAGCTTCTGACGTCGCTTTTCAGCATTTATTTCAACCATTCATTCACAAAAGGAGAACATGAGCCAGTACCGAAGGGGGACCACCAGGACGGTCCGGGGGATGACCAGCTCGCGCTAGCGGCTGCTCTGAGAGCACAACCGATACCCCGCAAAACCTCAACAGCCGTCGCCCCGGCGCTCAGGTACTGCTCGCAGCCCCGACAAAAATCAGGGGCTATCGGCCTACGCGCCGGGGAAAGCTGTATCCGTTGTCTGTTGTGGTTTTGTGAAAATCAGGAGTGAGAGAAGAGGAAAACGTAAAATGGGTATGCTGGAAAGAGAGATGAAAAACCTGGCGCGGCAGGCTGGCGGGTCGCACAAGACTGTCCACGACCGTATCGCCACAGCAGGACGTTTCTGCGAACGCCTGATGGAGCTGAACATTCAGATACGCTATGTCCACCACTTAAAGGCGAAGCATATTGAGGCGTATATTCAGATGCGGCTGGCGCAGGGTATTCAGAAACAGACGCTGCATAACGAAACGGCGGCTATCCGTAAAATCCTGACGCAGGCCGGGGCGAAAAACTGGCGCAGAGTGAGCGGATATCCAATAAATCGCTGGGGCTGGCTGGCGTATCCCGCAATGGAACGCGGAAAGCCATCACGCCGGAATATTATCAACAGATGGCAGAGACTGCCCGGCTGAAAGACGCGGGACTGGCGGCAGCGCTGGAGCTGGCACGGCTGATGGGGTTGCGCTCTCAGGAGGCGGTTCGCTGTTCACGTTCATTGCTGACGTGGCGGCAGTCGCTTGAACGTGGAGCCACCCGGCTAACCATCGTGTTTGGCACCAAAGGCGGACGGCCCCGCGACACCCTTATTCAGAATGCTGGCGCAGGGGTTCAGTGAAAAAGAGGCGCTGGCAATGGTGGCGATGGACCTGGGGCATGGCGACGGGCGCGGTCGCTGGGTAAAACAGATATACGGACGAGGGTGGAAAGAGAAATGATGAATTCTTCTGTTTAATTCAGTTTACTGATGGCGCGTTGCGGGGAAATTAATAAGGAAGTGTTTCCTCTCATAGAATACATGTTAATTTCTGGAAGAAGATAATTACATCGATACAAACAAAATTAAAAAATTTAGCGTACAAAAAAACGCAAACCGTACATCATAAATAACATCATTAAATTATTTAAAAAATCAGAGACTGGATTTATCCAGCCTCTGATAGTTTTAATTCATATCTTTATTAATTTCTGAAATGCTCTCAGAAATAACGGTCGGTTTGGATTTTTTTTCAATGATATTTTTTACATACTTCACATTATCTATTGAGGAATCTAAAAAACGCTCAAATGCTTTAGAATTTAACATTTCCATCCAAGGTGTAGAATGATCTTCACCTTGAACAAATCGCAGTGGTGGTTCTTCCAGTCTAGTTAAAGCAGAATCAAATAAACGAGTTATAAAATCCTCATCATCCAACTTAGATGCTTCATTTCTATAGCCTTCATACGCCTTCGCCACAGAAGCTTTATAAGCATAATCCTCTGCCAACCTGAATCTCTGATTAATTTGTTTAGTTGATAACCAAGCAAACCATAATGGCGCCCCAATACTAAATACAGATAGAATTAGTTGAGTTCCAATAACAATAGCGTTCGGATTGGGTTGTGAAAGCACAGCGGATAACGCCTTGAGTCGTTCATATCCAACGAATCCACCTGCACTAAGCGCCATTGCTAAGCCGCCGACCCATAAACGAATACTCCAATTTAATTTTTCAGCTTTAATTTCAAAGGCGCCAGCTAATCCTTTCGAAGTTGAAGCCCTGATAGCCTCCTCACACATAGCCAGGTATTCCTGAGCCTTTAAGCTATTTTTTTTCAGATCACTTATTATTTTTTCACTATCATCTAGTGCTATTTTCATTAACACCAAAGAATGATCAGTATTTTCTTTACACGTTGTAATATCATCCTTGCCTTTAAGAATATCATCACGATATTTTTTCAGCTCATCCAGAAGTAAAGGTAAATTATCAGCAGTGGTGTAAGCTTCAAGGATAGTTTTTACTTTTTGCTCTAAATCATCAATTTCAGGGGATACTTGTTTTATCCGCGCATCCATAACCTTTATTTTTCGCGATAACTTTTGAGGAAGTAAGTTCGCATCTTGCAATCGATTGAAACTGAAGATCGTATCAAAAAAGAATGATATATAGCAAAGAGAACTTACAAATGATGGAATGGCCGATTGTCCATTTCCATTTAAAAGATGAGGCACTAAAATCTCTTTTATTTTTTTCACTTTTGTGATAATAAATCCTATCTCCTGAATGTTATCATCACTTAACACGTCAAGATCGATGCTATCAATTCTTTCGACAAGATAATTGACAAAATCAACTAAATCGCCGGGGTATAATGCTGGATAGCCTATCCCATTTTTTTCTAAGAATAACGTTTTTTCACCATCAGGAATGGCGGCATTGACTGCATTAGATAGTGCATCTAACTCATCCCTTAGTTTTTTTAAAGAGCTGTGCATAATATACCTTATAATGATCTCTGAAAAATTATTAATGATTGTATAATATCAAGACTAATCTTTTCAGGATACATCTAAGCAACCCGTATCGCATCAATTACTACATCTGAATGGTAGCAAATTCTATTTATAGTATTAAGCAGGCTAAATGTGAAGTTGAAAGGGTTAAAACAAGAAGACAATCTGACACAAAAAACTAGATCACTAAGCCCAAGTCAGAATTTTATCCTAAAATCTTTAGAGCCTTTCGTCATAATCGAAGAGAGCTGACTTCGTTATGATTGCAAAACGACTAAATGATATCCGAAACATGATTTAAATCATATTTCATAACAACAATATTACAGAGGGCTTTTCTAAGGGCTTTATTTTGCATTTATCTTTAAAAACACTTTGAATTCAGTGCAATATGATAAAAAGCGCATCCAGTCAGAGGAGCCAAATTCTAAAAATTCGCTTCTTAGTGCAATGTCACTAACCTTAGTTGAACATTGTTTTTTAACGGATAGCGGGTTTTTAACATCTTAAGCGCCCTCGACCTTTATGGTTGAGGGCGTTTTGCTATGGCGCCATCACCATTTTCCCCTCGATTATAAAACTTGAGTAATTCAGTAGTCTCCCCTCTTGCAACTCACACCTAAAACTGCCTAACGAAAAGTTATTAATTTTCAATCATATTGCTATCAGGATTTACATTTTTTCGCTGTGCTAAAAAGGGCGCATTTATGTTAGCTCGTTCAGGGAAGGTAAGCATGGCTACGAAGAAGAGAAGTGGAGAAGAAATAAATGACCGACAAATCTTATGCGGGATGGGAATTCAACTACGCCGCTTAACTGCGGGTATCTGCCTGATAACTCAACTTGCGTTCCATATGGCTGCGGCAGCACAAGGTGTGGTAAACGCCGCAACCCAACAACCAGTTCCTGCGCAAATTGCCATTGCAAATGCCAATACGGTACCCTATACCCTTGGAGCGCTGGAATCGGCCCAAAGCGTTGCCGAACGCTTCGGTATTTCGGTGGCTGAGTTACGCAAACTCAACCAGTTTCGTACGTTTGCTCGAGGTTTTGATAATGTCCGCCAGGGTGATGAACTGGATGTCCCGGCACAAGTTAGTGAAAATAATTTAACCCCGCCACCGGGTAATAGCAGTGACAACCTCGAGCAACAGATAGCCAGTACTTCACAGCAAATCGGGTCTCTGCTCGCCGAAGATATGAACAGCGAGCAAGCAGCAAATATGGCGCGTGGATGGGCCTCTTCTCAGGCTTCAGGCGCAATGACAGACTGGTTAAGCCGCTTCGGTACCGCAAGAATCACGCTGGGCGTGGATGAAGATTTTAGCCTGAAGAACTCCCAGTTCGATTTTCTCCATCCGTGGTATGAAACGCCTGATAATCTCTTTTTCAGTCAGCATACTCTCCATCGTACTAACGAGCGTACGCAGATTAACAACGGCTTGGGTTGGCGTCATTTCACTCCCACATGGATGTCGGGCATCAACTTCTTTTTCGACCACGATCTTAGTCGTTACCACTCCCGCGCCGGCATTGGTGCGGAGTACTGGCGCGACTATCTAAAATTAAGCAGTAACGGCTATTTGCGACTGACCAACTGGCGCAGCGCACCTGAACTGGACAACGATTATGAAGCACGCCCGGCCAATGGCTGGGATGTACGCGCAGAAGGCTGGCTACCCGCCTGGCCGCACCTTGGCGGTAAACTGGTCTATGAACAGTATTATGGCGATGAAGTGGCCCTGTTCGATAAAGACGATCGGCAAAGTAATCCTCATGCCATAACCGCTGGACTTAACTATACCCCCTTCCGGCTGATGACCTTCAGCGCGGAGCAACGCCAGGGTAAACAGGGCGAAAATGACACCCGTTTTGCCGTCGATTTTACCTGGCAACCTGGCAGCGCAATGCAGAAACAGCTTGACCCGAATGAAGTCGCTGCACGGCGTAGCCTTGCAGGCAGCCGTTATGATCTGGTGGATCGCAACAACAATATCGTTCTGGAATATCGCAAAAAAGAACTGGTTCGCCTGACCCTGACAGACCCCGTGACAGGGAAGTCAGGAGAAGTGAAATCACTGGTTTCGTCGCTACAAACCAAATATGCCCTGAAAGGCTATAACGTCGAAGCCACCGCACTGGAAGCTGCCGGTGGCAAAGTGGTCACAACGGGTAAAGATATTCTGGTTACCCTGCCGGCTTACCGGTTCACCAGTACGCCAGAAACCGATAACACCTGGCCGATTGAAGTCACCGCTGAAGATGTCAAAGGCAATTTTTCGAATCGTGAACAGAGCATGGTAGTCGTTCAGGCACCTACGCTAAGCCAGAAAGATTCCTCGGTATCGTTAAGTACCCAGACGTTGAGCGCGGATTCCCATTCAACCGCCACACTGACTTTTATTGCTCATGATGCAGCAGGTAATCCTGTTCTCGGGCTGGTGCTCTCGACGCGTCACGAAGGTGTTCAGGACATCACCCTTTCTGACTGGAAAGATAATGGTGACGGAAGCTATACCCAAGTCCTGACCACAGGAGCGATGTCTGGCACGCTGACGCTGATGCCACAGCTGAATGGTGTGGATGCGGCTAAAGCCCCCGCCGTGGTTAATATCATTTCTGTTTCGTCATCCCGAACTCACTCGTCAATTAAGATTGATAAGGACAGTTATCTCTCCGGCAATCCTATCGAGGTGACGGTAGAACTGAGAGATGAAAATGACAAACCTGTTAAGGAGCAAAAACAGCAACTGAATACCGCAGTCAGCATCGACAACGTGAAACCAGGAGTCACTACAGACTGGAAAGAAACCGCAGATGGCGTCTATAAGGCGACCTATACCGCCTATACCAGAGGCAGTGGGCTTACTGCGAAGCTATTAATGCAAAACTGGAATGAAGATTTACATACCGCTGGATTTATCATCGACGCCAACCCGCAGTCAGCGAAAATTGCGACATTATCTGCCAGCAATAATGGTGTGCTCGCCAATGAGAATGCAGCAAACACCGTCTCGGTCAATGTCGCTGATGAAGGAAGCAACCCAATCAATGATCATACCGTCACGTTTGCGGTATTAAGCGGATCGGCAACTTCCTTCAACAATCAAAACACCGCAAAAACGGATGTTAATGGTCTGGCGACTTTTGATCTGAAAAGTAGTAAGCAGGAAGACAACACGGTTGAAGTCACCCTTGAAAATGGCGTGAAACAAACGTTAATCGTCAGTTTTGTCGGCGACTCGAGTACCGCGCAGGTTGATCTGCAGAAGTCGAAAAATGAAGTGGTCGCTGACGGCAATGATAGCGCCACAATGACCGCGACAGTCCGGGATGCAAAAGGCAACCTGCTCAATGACGTCAAGGTCACTTTCAATGTTAATTCAGCAGCAGCGAAACTGAGCCAAACCGAAGTGAATAGCCACGACGGGATCGCCACAGCTACGCTGACCAGTTTGAAAAATGGTGATTATACGGTTACGGCCTCTGTGAGCTCTGGTTCTCAGGCTAATCAACAGGTGATTTTTATCGGTGATCAAAGTACTGCTGCCCTGACCCTCAGTGTGCCTTCAGGTGATATCACCGTCACCAACACAGCTCCGCTACATATGACTGCAACCTTGCAGGATAAAAATGGCAACCCATTAAAAGATAAAGAAATCACCTTCTCTGTGCCAAACGACGTCGCAAGTCGGTTCTCGATTAGCAACAGCGGAAAAGGCATGACGGATAGCAACGGGACTGCAATCGCCTCCCTGACCGGCACGTTAGCGGGCACGCATATGATCACGGCTCGTCTGGCTAACAGCAATGTCAGCGATACACAGCCAATGACGTTTGTGGCGGATAAAGACAGAGCGGTTGTCGTTCTGCAAACATCGAAAGCGGAAATCATTGGGAATGGCGTGGATGAGACAACTCTGACAGCAACAGTGAAAGATCCTTTTGATAACGTGGTTAAAAATCTGTCAGTAGTCTTCCGCACCTCCCCCGCAGACACGCAACTGAGTCTGAAGGCGCTTAATACTAATGAGAACGGTATTGCTGAAGTTACCCTTAAGGGCACGGTTTTGGGTGTTCATACAGCCGAAGCCATACTGCTTAACGGTAAAAGCGATACGAAAATCGTCAATATTGTGCCCGATACCAGCAACGCGCAGGTCACCCTGAACATCCCGGCTCAACAGGTGGTGACGAATAACAGCGACAGCGTGCAGCTGACGGCGACGGTGAAAGATCCGTCGAATCATCCGGTGGCGGGAATAACGGTGAACTTCACCATGCCTCAGGACGTGGCGGCAAACTTTACCCTTGAAAATAACGGTATTGCCATCACTCAGGCCAATGGCGAAGCGCATGTCACCCTCAAAGGTAAAAAAGCGGGCACGCATACGGTTACCGCAACGCTGGGTAACAATAATGCCAGCGATGCGCAACCGGTCACCTTCGTGGCAGATAAGGACAGCGCAGTTGTCGTTCTGCAAACATCGAAAGCGGAAATCATTGGGAATGGCGTGGATGAGACGACTCTGACGGCAACAGTGAAAGATCCTTTTGATAACGCAGTAAAAGACCTACCGGTCACCTTCAGTACCAACCCGGCAGATACTCAACTTAGTCAGAGCACGAGCAATACTAACGACAGTGGTGTTGCTGAAGTTACCCTTAAGGGCACGGTTTTGGGTGTTCATACAGTCGAAGCCACACTGCTTAACGGCAATGGCTATACGACGACAGTCAATATTGCGCCCGATGCCAGCAACGCGCAGGTCACCCTGAACATCCCTGCTCAACAGGTGGTGACGAATAACAGCGACAGCGTGCAGCTGACGGCGACGGTGAAAGATCCGTCGAATCATCCGGTGGCGGGGATAACGGTCAACTTCACCATGCCACAGGACGTTGCGGCAAACTTTACCCTCGAAAATAACGGCATTGCCATCACCCAAGCCAATGGGGAAGCGCATGTCACGCTGAAAGGTAAAAAAGCGGGTACGCATACGGTTACCGCAACGCTGGGTAATAACAATACCAGTGATTCGCAGCCGGTAACGTTTGTGGCGGACAAAACCTCGGCTCAGGTTGTCCTGCAGATGTCAAAAGATGAGATCACAGGTAATGGCGTCGATAACGCAACGCTAACTGCAACGGTTAAAGATCAGTTCGACAATGAGGTGAATAATCTTCCGGTAACATTCAGCTCAGCCTCTTCAGGACTCACCCTGACCCCGGGAGTAAGTAATACCAATGAGTCTGGCATCGCGCAGGCCACTCTCGCAGGCGTTGCCTTTGGTGAGCAGACGGTCACTGCATCACTGGCTAATAATGGTGCCAGCGACAACAAAACTGTGCATTTTATTGGCGACACAGCAGCGGCAAAAATTATCGAGTTGACGCCTGTCCCAGACAGCATAATCGCCGGTACCCCGCAGAACAGCTCCGGCAGCGTCATCACCGCCACAGTCGTTGATAATAATGGCTTTCCGGTGAAAGGTGTGACTGTGAACTTCACCAGCAGAACAAACTCTGCCGAAATGACGAATGGCGGCCAAGCCGTAACGAACGAACAGGGTAAGGCTACCGTCACTTATACCAATACCCGCTCCTCGATAGAATCAGGAGCGAGACCGGATACCGTTGAGGCCAGTCTGGAAAATGGTAGCTCCACGCTTAGCACATCAATTAATGTCAACGCTGATGCGTCTACGGCACATCTCACCTTGCTACAGGCACTTTTTGATACAGTCTCCGCAGGCGACACTACCAATCTGTATATTGAGGTGAAGGATAATTACGGCAACGGTGTACCCCAGCAGGAGGTAACCCTCAGAGTATCACCAAGTGAAGGCGTGCCCCCCAGTAATAACGCTATATATACTACCAACCACGACGGCAATTTTTACGCAAGCTTTACCGCTACAAAAGCCGGGGTTTATCAAGTGACGGCAACCCTCGAAAATGGCGATTCGATGCAACAAACAGTGACCTATGTGCCGAACGTCGCGAATGCCGAAATTACGCTGGCAGCCTCGAAGGATCCGGTGATTGCCGACAATAACGATCTCACGACACTAACAGCAACAGTCGCTGATACAGAGGGCAATGCGATAGCCAACACTGAAGTAACATTTACTCTGCCGGAAGATGTGAAGGCGAACTTCACGCTGAGCGATGGCGGTAAAGCGATTACTGATGCTGAAGGCAAAGCGAAAGTCACGCTGAAAGGTACAAAAGCAGGCGCTCATACTGTTACAGCATCGATGACTGGCGGTAAGAGTGAGCAGTTGGTGGTGAACTTTATTGCGGATACGCTCAGTGCGCAGGTTAATCTTAACGTTACCGAGGACAACTTTATCGCCAATAACGTTGGGATGACCACACTTCAGGCAACAGTGACTGATGGAAACGGCAACCCGTTAGCCAATGAGGCGGTGACATTCACGCTACCGGCAGACGTGAGCGCAAGCTTCACTCTCGGACAAGGCGGTTCCGCCATTACTGATATCAACGGCAAGGCTGAAGTTACACTGAGCGGTACAAAATCCGGTACCTACCCCGTGACAGTTAGCGTGAACAATTATGGTGTCAGTGATACGAAACAGGTGACTTTGATTGCCGATGCTGGTACCGCAACACTAGCCTCCTTAACCTCTGTATACTCATTCGTCGTCAGCACGACCGAGGGCGCGACCATGACTGCAAGCGTCACTGACGCTAACGGCAACCCGGTAGAAGGCATAAAAGTTAATTTCCGCGGAACCTCCGTCACGCTAAGCAGCACCAGCGTTGAAACGGATGATCAGGGTTTCGCTGAAATTCTTGTGACAAGCACCGAAGTCGGACTGAAAACAGTTTCAGCCTCTCTGGCAGATAAACCTACTGAAGTCATATCGCGATTACTGAATGCAAAAGCAGATATTAATTCTGCAACGATTACCAGTCTGGAGATACCTGAAGGTCAGCTAATGGTCGCACAAGACGTAGCAGTTAAAGCTCACGTCAACGACCAGTTTGGCAACCCGATTCTTAATGAATCTGTAACATTCAGTGCAGAGCCACCAGAGCACATGACCATCAGCCAAAATATTGTCTCTACTGATACGCATGGTATAGCCGAGGTCTCCATGACGCCCGAAAGAAACGGTTCGTATATGGTGAAAGCATCCCTGGCGAATGGAGCCTCACTTGAGAAACAACTGGAGGCTATTGATGAAAAACTGACACTCACGGCGTCCAGTCCGCTTATCGGTGTCTATGCCCCTACAGGCACTACTCTGACGGCAACGCTAACCTCTGCAAATGGCACTCCAGTGGAGGGTCAGGTCATCAACTTTAGCGTAACGCCAGAAGGGGCGACGTTAAGTGGCGGAAAAGTGAGAACTAACTCTTCAGGTCAGGCTCCGGTCGTTCTGACCAGCAATAAAGTCGGTACATATACGGTGACTGCATCGTTCCATAACGGCGTAACAATACAGACACAGACAACCGTGAAAGTCACTGGCAACTCAAGCACCGCACATGTTGCTAGCTTTATCGCTGATCCATCGACTATCGCCGCCACCAACAGTGATTTAAGTACCTTAAAGGCAACGGTTGAGGATGGCAGTGGTAACCTGATCGAAGGTCTCACTGTGTACTTCGCCTTAAAAAGCGGCTCTGCCACATTAACGTCATTAACAGCGGTGACCGATCAAAACGGAATCGCGACAACAAGCGTGAAAGGAGCGATGACAGGTAGCGTCACGGTAAGCGCAGTCACGACCGCTGGTGGAATGCAAACAGTAGATATAACGCTGGTGGCAGGCCCGGCAGACGCCTCGCAGTCCGTCCTTAAGAACAATCGGTCCTCACTGAAAGGGGACTTTACCGATAGTGCTGAGCTACATCTTGTTTTGCACGATATATCAGGCAATCCGATCAAAGTTTCTGAAGGGATGGAATTTGTGCAATCAGGTACTAACGTGCCCTATATGAAAATTAGCGCAATTGATTACAGTCAAAATATCAACGGTGATTACAAAGCCACCATTACAGGCGGCGGAGAGGGTATCGCAACGCTGATCCCTGTATTGAATGGTGTTCATCAAGCTGGTCTGAGTACCACAATACAATTCACTCGCGCAGAAGACAAAATAATGAGCGGTACAGTATCAGTCAATGGTACTGACCTACCGACAACTACATTCCCTTCGCAGGGGTTCACCGGGGCGTATTATCAGTTGAATAATGACAACTTTGCCCCAGGAAAAACGGCGGCTGATTATGAGTTTTCAAGCTCTGCCTCCTGGGTCGATGTTGATGCTACCGGTAAAGTGACATTTAAAAATGTCGGCAGCAATTGGGAAAGGATTACGGCGACGCCAAAATCAGGAGGCCCTAGCTATGTATACGAAATCCGTGTGAAGAGTTGGTGGGTGAACTCCGGCGATGCTTTCATGATATACAGCCTTGCTGAAAATTTTTGCAGTAGCAATGGCTACACACTTCCCCGTGCAGACCATTTAAACCATAGTCGTTCCCGAGGCATCGGGTCACTGTACAGTGAATGGGGAGATATGGGGCATTACACGACTGAAGCTGGTTTTCAATCAAATATGTATTGGTCATCTAGTCCCGCAAACTCAAGCGAACAATACGTAGTTTCCCTGGCAACAGGTGATCAAAGCGTATTTGAAAAGCTTGGGTTTGCTTATGCGACATGTTATAAAAACCTGTGATTTTCCGTTATAATTTCTTAAAGAGTGCTCCATTCGGAGCACTCTTTTTTACATTCCCTCTATAGAGCTTGCCCTTCTCTCACAGAAAATGAATAAATAAAACTGCTGCACCGCAAGAATCGCGTTCGATGTGACTATGATCGTATCCGGTGAGTACAGCTTTGATCCAAAGGCTGGTTTTCTGTGATGATTGACCAGCCTCAGAGTATTGATGACACCGCCGTTCATAACAGATCGGCATTACTATGCATAAGTACTGTCTCATATTCTCGCCAAAACACTTTTTAATGCCTTTGCGAATTCATCCAGACTTATATTGTCAATTTTTTGCCCAACGACGACTGACTCCGAAACATCGGCCATTGCGGGCCATCGCGTTTTGTAATCAGCATAAATTGCAACAACGGGAGTATTATAGGCACTTGCCATATGTAATATTGAGGTGTCAGGAGTTATTGCGATATAAGCATCTTTTATGATTGCTGCTGAACGTTTAATCGAGGGTGGTAAGGATAAACGGTAGACATTATTATAACAATCCACTAATGCCCTGGCTTTATCTTCACCTTTGGGTCCATGAACGATCACTATTGGCATATCTGTTTCACTTTGAATTTTTGCTATTAGATTTTCTGCAATCGATAATGAAAATGTACGTTCCTGCGAGCTACCTTCTAAATTGAACGCAATGTAAGATCCTAACGTTCGCATTTCCTCGCGCACCTCATCGAGTACATCCTCACTTAGTGGCAATTCATATATTGGCCTGACTGCTGGAAAACCCGCCTCACGCATCATAAATGCCCATGTCATAGGTACGGGAGCCCGGAGTTTCTGATCCATACGGGACGCGTTCTTGCACAAAGGGGAGTAGCACTTCATGGTTAAACCAACAACCTGAAAATTCGTTTTTGCTTTCAACTGACTGATAAATATCATCGTTTTCAGGTTCTTTTTACGCATCGCCTCTATACAAAGATCCGGCGTACCGTATTGCTGTGTTATGTTCTTTGCTAAATCTTTTATTTCTTTTAATGTTGCGTGATCCTGCATAGTCATTGTGACTAATGTTAATTTAGTCTTTTCAAGTTTAAGCGCATTAAAGACTTCTAAATTAATTGTCGACGTTACAATTAAAAGATGCTTAATTTTATGCAATTCAAGCGCCCGAATAACAGGAAAGATGGCCATAGCATCGCCAATCTGATCGGGAATATGGATGACAACAAAGTCTGTTTTTTCAATATTGAAATTATAAGCTTTATAATCGTAGTAACTAAATGCAATACGTCTCAACAATGATGCTAAAAACATACCTAACCTCGCCTCCCTACTGGTTATAATGCAATGCAGTCTATCAGACTCATCAAGGTGCCATTTTGTGCATATGCGGACTTTTATGTTTCATATCTCGAACCTGTGGGTCCTCTGCTTAATCCTTAAACAACACCAGCAACTCCTGCGCTTTCATCTTCCATCGAATTTTTCATGTTGCCGCTAATCAGCCATAAAATCATTTGCAGATGCGCTCTGTAGAGGTAGTCTCATAAGGTTCGTTTATAGATCGACGGCAATGTGAGTTACCTTTTCCATACTAATTATAAAAAGACAGTACAAACAGGATCATTATGGACTCTACGCTCATCTCCACTCGTCCCGATGAAGGGACGCTTTCGTTAAGTCGCGCCCGACGAGCTGCGTTAGGCAGCTTCGCTGGTGCCGTCGTCGACTGGTATGATTTTTTACTCTATGGCATCACCGCCGCACTGGTGTTTAATCGCGAGTTTTTCCCGCAAGTAAGCCCGGCGATGGGAACGCTCGCCGCATTTGCTACCTTTGGCGTCGGATTCCTTTTCCGTCCGCTCGGCGGTGTCATTTTCGGTCACTTTGGCGACCGACTGGGACGTAAGCGCATGTTAATGCTGACCGTCTGGATGATGGGCATCGCGACAGCCTTGATTGGTATTCTTCCTTCATTCTCGACCATTGGGTGGTGGGCACCTATTTTACTGGTGACGCTGCGTGCCATTCAGGGATTTGCCGTCGGCGGCGAATGGGGAGGCGCGGCGTTGCTTTCCGTTGAAAGTGCACCAAAAAATAAAAAAGCCTTTTACAGTAGCGGTGTACAAGTTGGCTACGGTGTAGGTTTACTGCTTTCAACTGGACTGGTTTCATTGATCAGTATGATGACGACTGACGAACAGTTTTTAAGCTGGGGCTGGCGCATTCCTTTCCTGTTTAGCATCGTACTGGTACTGGGAGCATTGTGGGTGCGTAATGGCATGGAGGAGTCCGCGGAATTTGAACAACAGCAACATAATCAAGCGGCCGCGAAAAAACGCATTCCGGTTATCGAAGCACTATTACGGCATCCTGGTGCTTTCCTGAAGATTATTGCGCTACGACTGTGCGAGTTGCTGACGATGTACATCGTTACCGCCTTCGCACTTAATTATTCAACCCAGAATATGGGGTTACCGCGCGAACTTTTCCTCAATATTGGTTTGCTGGTAGGTGGATTAAGCTGCCTGACAATTCCCTGTTTTGCCTGGCTTGCCGATCGTTTTGGTCGCCGCAGGGTTTATATCACAGGCGCGTTAATCGGAACGTTGAGCGCATTTCCTTTCTTTATGGCGCTTGAAGCACAATCCATTTTCTGGATAGTTTTCTTCTCCATAATGCTGGCAAACATTGCGCATGACATGGTGGTGTGTGTGCAACAACCGATGTTTACCGAAATGTTTGGTGCCAGTTATCGCTATAGTGGCGCTGGAGTCGGTTATCAGGTTGCCAGTGTGGTTGGCGGTGGATTTACACCTTTTATTGCCGCTGCACTCATCACTTACTTTGCCGGGAACTGGCATAGCGTCGCCATTTATTTGCTGGCTGGATGCCTGATTTCCGCAATGACCGCTTTGTTGATGAAAGACAGTCAACGCGCTTGATAGCCTGGCGAAGATCATCCGATCTTCGCCTTACACTTTTGTTTCACATTTCTGTGACATACTATCGGATGTGCGGTAATTGTATGGAACAGGAGACACACATGAATAATAAGGGCTCCGGTCTGACCCCAGCTCAGGCACTGGATAAACTCGACGCGCTGTATGAGCAATCTGTAGTCGCATTACGCAACGCCATTGGCAACTATATTACAAGTGGCGAATTACCTGATGAAAACGCCCGCAAACAAGGTCTTTTTGTCTATCCATCACTGACCGTAACCTGGGACGGTAGCACAACCAATCCCCCCAAAACGCGCGCATTTGGTCGCTTTACTCACGCAGGCAGCTACACCACCACGATTACTCGCCCTACTCTCTTTCGTTCGTATCTCAATGAACAACTTACGTTGCTGTATCAGGATTATGGTGCGCATATCTCGGTGCAACCCTCGCAGCATGAAATCCCCTATCCTTATGTCATCGATGGCTCTGAATTGACACTTGATCGCTCAATGAGCGCTGGGTTAACTCGCTACTTCCCGACAACAGAACTGGCGCAAATTGGCGATGAAACTGCAGACGGCATTTATCATCCAACTGAATTCTCCCCGCTATCGCATTTTGATGCGCGCCGCGTCGATTTTTCCCTCGCGCGGTTGCGCCATTATACCGGTACGCCAGTTGAACATTTTCAGCCGTTCGTCTTGTTTACCAACTACACACGTTATGTGGATGAATTCGTTCGTTGGGGATGCAGCCAGATCCTCGATCCTGATAGTCCCTACATTGCCCTTTCTTGTGCTGGCGGGAACTGGATCACCGCCGAAACCGAAGCGCCAGAAGAAGCCATTTCCGACCTTGCATGGAAAAAACATCAGATGCCAGCATGGCATTTAATTACCGCCGATGGTCAGGGTATTACTCTGGTGAATATTGGCGTGGGACCGTCAAATGCTAAAACCATCTGCGATCATCTGGCAGTGCTACGCCCGGATGTCTGGTTGATGATTGGTCACTGTGGCGGATTACGTGAAAGTCAGGCCATTGGCGATTATGTACTTGCACACGCTTATTTACGCGATGACCACGTTCTTGATGCGGTTCTGCCGCCCGATATTCCTATTCCGAGCATTGCTGAAGTGCAACGTGCGCTTTATGACGCCACCAAGCTGGTGAGCGGCAGGCCCGGTGAGGAAGTCAAACAGCGGCTACGTACTGGTACTGTGGTAACCACAGATGACAGGAACTGGGAATTACGTTACTCAGCTTCTGCACTTCGTTTTAACTTAAGCCGGGCCGTAGCAATTGATATGGAAAGTGCAACCATTGCCGCGCAAGGATATCGTTTCCGCGTGCCATACGGGACACTACTGTGTGTTTCAGATAAACCGTTGCATGGCGAGATTAAACTTCCCGGCCAGGCTAACCGTTTTTATGAAGGCGCTATTTCCGAACATCTGCAAATTGGCATTCGGGCGATCGATTTGCTGCGCGCAGAAGGCGACCGACTGCATTCGCGTAAATTACGAACCTTTAATGAGCCGCCGTTCCGATAATAAGTTCTGAACCTTCTTATCAGAAATAGATGTGAAGGAGTAAGTAAGACACCTGGCAAATAGCCTGCAATAATCGTGGGCTGTTTGCTTCCTTGGGCGGATACGTGTTTTATTATCGTCTTAATGATTTCCACATATTAAAAGCAAGTATGCTTTCAAAACACAATTATAAAAAATCCCGCCAACAATATAAGTTTTTATAAAATTAAATATAAGATTATGGCTTTAGAATATTTTTATTTCTAATAGACGAGATTTTTCCTGTTATGATATAATATGCCGAATTAACACATGTTAACGATTTACCAGTAATGTAAATAAATTTTCGAGGAGATCATTCCAGTGGGACGTAAATGGGCCAATATTGTTGCTAAAAAAACGGCTAAAGACGGTGCAACGTCTAAAATTTATGCAAAATTCGGTGTAGAAATCTATGCTGCTGCTAAACAAGGTGAACCCGATCCAGAATTAAACACATCTTTAAAATTCGTTATTGAACGTGCAAAGCAGGCACAAGTTCCAAAGCACGTTATTGATAAAGCAATTGATAAAGCCAAAGGCGGCGGAGATGAAACGTTCGTGCAGGGACGTTATGAAGGCTTTGGTCCTAATGGCTCAATGATTATCGCCGAGACATTGACTTCAAATGTTAACCGTACGATTGCTAACGTTCGCACAATTTTCAATAAAAAAGGCGGCAATATCGGAGCGGCAGGTTCTGTCAGCTATATGTTTGACAATACGGGTGTGATTGTATTTAAAGGATCAGACCCTGACCATATTTTTGAAATTTTACTTGAAGCTGAAGTTGATGTTCGTGATGTGACTGAAGAAGAAGGTAACATTGTTATTTATACCGAACCTACTGACCTTCATAAAGGAATCGCGGCTCTAAAAGCAGCTGGAATCACTGAGTTCTCAACAACAGAATTAGAAATGATTGCGCAATCTGAAGTTGAGCTTTCCCCAGAAGATTTAGAAATCTTTGAAGGGCTTGTTGATGCCCTTGAAGATGACGACGATGTACAAAAAGTTTATCATAACGTCGCAAATCTCTAATTATATTTTAAAGAAATCTGTCTTTACGGCAGATTTCTTTAATCTCATATAATTCTTATAAAAAATATAATATTCAACTCGTCATATTGATTATACCCCCCTCGTTCCCAGAGAAATAATATTTATTAAAATTCCAGTTCTTCTTTTTCTGATTACAGAAGGCAAAGTGGCAATTACGCATAGTTTCCCGATAAAGACGCGATAGCGACATCCCGCATAAGGCATTTTTCTCTTTATCTTTGTACGGTACTTCATGGAACAGAGTTTTTGACCTTGCGAATCGTGATGTCTGTTGGGGAGGGGCAATTTGCTCACTGAAGCGTGAGACTCGATTAAGCGCACGAAACACAGAAATCAAAAAACCCGGTCACTTTTTTACAAGGTAACCGGGTAAAAATAATTTTTATTTTTTAACTGTTTTGAGACTCATAGAGATGTCTCAAAACCAAAATTTGGCTCCTCTGACTGGACTCGAACCAGTGACATACGGATTAACAGTCCGCCGTTCTACCGACTGAACTACAGAGGAATCGTGAGAACGAGGCGAATATTAGCGATGCCCACCCATAATGTCAAAGCCTGTTTTTTAAATTTGAAATCGTTTGCTGAAATAATCTGCATTTTGTCGTTTATTCCGACACAGCTGGCTTTTTTTCACACTTTTGCGGTTCGGATCGAGGGTATTTCCACAGCCAACGTCCAGTAACCATTCGCCAGTAAAACAGCACGGCCCGCACAGCCCAGTCGGCAAACATTCCCATCCAGACACCAACCACACCCCAGCCAAGCATGATGCCCAGCACATAACCGACGACAACCCGGCAACCCCACATGCTCAACATAGAAACCCACATGGCGTAACGGGCATCGCGAGCACCTTTAAATCCAGCGGGTAGCACCCATGAGGCGGACCAAATAGGCATAAATAAAGCATTTAGCCAAATCAGAATCACAACGACATGTTTAACCTGTGGATCCTGGGTGTAAAACGATGCCATAACCCCGGCAAAGGGAGCCGTTAGCCAGGCGATGGCCGTTAATCCAAGAGTGGAAAGCCAGAACACATGCCGCAACTGAATCTCTGCTTGCGCTATCTGCCCTACCCCCAACCTTCGGCCTGTAATGATCGTAGAAGCAGAGCCGAGCGCACTTCCGGGTAAGTTGATAAGAGCCGCAATTGAAAACGCGATAAAATTTCCGGCAATAACACTGGTCCCCATCCCGGCAACGAACATTTGGGTTAATAACCGACCACTGGTAAATAACACTGATTCGACACTCGCTGGAATACCAATCCCCATGACTTCCCAGATAATGCTAAAATTCAGCGGTTTAAAATAGCTCTTTAACGAAATCCTTAGCGCAGGATTAAAACCAATCGCCAGCACCCACAAAATTGCAACTGCGCCAATATAACGAGAAATGGTTAAACCCAACCCAGCCCCGACAAATCCCAGTCCCGGCCAGGAGAAAAGGCCGTAAATCAATATGCCGCTAATAATAATATTAAGAATATTCAGGCTACCGTTAATCAGTAGCGGTATTTTCGTATTCCCTGCACCACGAAGTGCCCCGCTACCAATCAAAGTGATGGCAGCTGCTGGATAACTGAGTACCGTCAGCTCCAGATAAGTCAACGCCAGTGCTTTAACTTCTGTCGTGGCATCACCCGCGACGAAATCAATAATTTGTTCGCCAAAATGATGAATAAGCGTTGCCAACAGTACGGCAAACAACGTCATGATCACCAATGACTGCCGCGTCGCCACCCTCGCTCGTCGTCGATCCCGCTTACCGAGACTAAATGCCACAACGACAGTAGTACCAAGATCGATAGCTGCAAAAAAAGCCATAATGACCATATTGAAGCTGTCCGCCAATCCCACGCCGGCCATCGCATCTTTTCCCAGCCAGCTGACCAGAAAAGTGCTCAGGACACCCATCAACAGGACACAGGCATTCTCCATGAAGATAGGAACAGCAAGCGGGGTTATCTCGCGCCAGAACAACACTTTGTAGCTCTTGCGTTTAGCGTGCCAGCGAGTGCCGTGAACAACCTGGCGTAAAGCAGAGGAGATATTCAAAGCCGACCTTAATTGCAGAAAGTGAAACCACATTTCAAATAATGAGGGAGAATCAGCAAAGCTGCAAAGATTTTCGCCAACAAATTGTCTGCAAATGCAACAAACTGTTGATAGAAACGGCAAACAGTTGGGGAATTTAAAAATCGGGTTTGACAAAAGATTTTTCGCCGTTAAGATGTGCCTCAACAGCGATTCCTCTGTAGTTCAGTCGGTAGAACGGCGGACTGTTAATCCGTATGTCACTGGTTCGAGTCCAGTCAGAGGAGCCAAATTTCTGAAAAGCCCGCTTTTATAGCGGGCTTTTTGCTATATCTGATAATCAATTTCCTCTTCACTGTTTTCCATCACCTGCCGCTTGATATCCTCAACTGACAGTCCTGCATTACAAAGTTCCAGAAAGCGCCAGACATAGTTACGCTGAAGTTGTCCTCGCTTCAGTCCCAACCAGACAGTATTAGCATCGAAAAGATGCCGCGTATCCAGACGGATTAAATTCTCTTCCTCTTGTTCGCCGCTGGATTGTTCGGCAACTAATCCGATCCCAAGCCCAAGAGCAACATAGGTTTTAATGACATCAGAATCCTGCGCACTTAATACAATATCTGCCAGCAAACCTTTGCGGGCAAATGCGTCATCAATACGTGAGCGCCCCGTAATCCCCCGTCGGTAAGTGATTAACGGCCACTTCGCTATTGATTCCAGCGTCAATGGTGTAATTTGCGTTAAGGGATGATCGAGTGGAACAAGCAAACTATGGTGCCAACGAAACCACGGGAAGGCGACGAGCTGCGGGTCATTACTCAAACGCTCGCTGGCGATACCAATATCAGCTTCGCCATTTTGCAACAACGTCGCAATTTCCTGTGGCGTCCCCTGGATTAGCTCGAGCCGAACCTCCGGGAAAAGTTCGCGAAAAGCTTTAATGACCTCTGGCAAGCTATAACGTGCCTGAGTATGCGTCGTTGCAATAGTGAGAACGCCAGACGTATCGTTGGTAAACAGGTCTGCAAGCCGACGAACATTACTGGCTTCATTCAGAATACGTTCTGCAATGACCAGTAATGCTTTGCCCGGTTCAGTCATGCCCAGCAGTCGCTTACCTCGTCGAACAAATATTTCGATGCCAAGTTCATCCTCCAGTTCCCGAATATGACGGCTGACGCCTGACTGTGAGGTAAAAAGCATATTCGCAACCTCTGTCAGGTTGTAATCCTGACGTGCAGCCTCGCGGATTATCTTTAGTTGTTGGAAATTCACGGTAAACTCCGGGCAGTTCAGATTTCCCGTTATTGTTAAAGTCTAATGCCCGGCATAACAAATAATAAAAACCCGCATCTTATTCCATTCCGATATAACACTTAGCTCACCAATTGCCACTGCCTTTTTTCCATCACTGGAGAACTAATCACTGACATTAACAACTCTTTCACTGCCTGTGCCTGTGGCGATAAGTTCGCTCTGGCGGGTAAATTTAATGACAAAGAGAGACTCATGGAAGGAGTGGTAATGCGTGACATCCACCCATTTACTGCGCCACATAACGAACGCGCGGCCGATTCGGGTAATACTGCAACGCCCATGCCGCTGGCAATCGCTGCGGTAAGCGTGGCAATAGACTCAATTTCACCAATAACTTTTGCCGTGAGTCGCCGTAGGGAAAAAGCCTCATCAACACGAAGTCTAATAGCACTGTAATCACTGGGGAGAAAGAGGTTCATTTGCGCAATAGCATTCACATCAACGCTTTGCCCCGGACAATCTTGAGTTCCTACCAGGAAAAGATCTTCTTTCAGCAAAGCCTGACTGGATACCCCAGCCACAGGGGAATGCTCATAAATCACCGCCATATCGAGTTGGTGATTTATCAGTTTTTCGTTAAGCACTGCACCGCTATTTTCATGAAGATAGATAACGATCTCCGGGAATTCAGCGCGAACCGCCTGTAATAAGGGCATGGTGATGGATGACGCAGCGGTTCCTGGCGCAAAGCCAATCGAGACTTGCCCCGATAATGCCTGACCAACGTTATGCACCGCCAGTTGGGCCTGCTCACACTGACGTAAAATGGCCCGCGCATGGGTATAGAGAATTTTTCCGGCGTCTGTTGGCGTAACGCCCCGTTTTGTGCGAATCAAAAGTTGTTGATTTAACTCACCTTCCAGTGTGGCAACCTGCTGGCTGAGCGCTGGTTGTGCAATATGCAATACTTCAGCAGCCTGGGTCAGGCTACCAATATCTACAATTTTTACGAAGTATTTCAGGCGTCTGAAGTTCATGTTGCCTCCGGTTTTTAAGAATCGGCCCAAGTGCCGCCATTACTTACAACCAGACTGCAAGATGCTTGCCAGTTTTATTTTGGCGTTGATGTACAAGCTAACCAACTGTCAAATAAGAGATTATGATAGATTCGTCATTTGCTCCTTTAATCAGCTGTCGCGTTCCCCTGCCCTATAAAAGGAGGGTATGCACCACGATGATTCATTACCCAATAAGATTGAAAGCTCACCACTTTGTTGAAATTGACAGCAAACAAACAAAAAAATGCATTTCACCCTTTGACATCACCATGCACTGCCATTAATATGCGCCCCGTTCACACGATTCCTCTGTAGTTCAGTCGGTAGAACGGCGGACTGTTAATCCGTATGTCACTGGTTCGAGTCCAGTCAGAGGAGCCAAATTCAAAAAAGCCTGCTTTCTAGCAGGCTTTTTGCTTTCTAATTACCAACGCTCTTAAAACATCTGTCTTGAACCAGAACTAATTTGCACAGGCATTCCCGATCGACGTTGCAACGCAGCATTTGCGCGATTTACATCAACTTCTTGCCCGCTGATAAACGCCCGCAAAGATGGGGTTACCGGCAATGGCACTTTTCGGTCAGACTCATATTCTGCACGATTGCGCGACAACGGCTCATGAACTTCCAGCCAGTTCGAGCCATCTGGTTCAGTGGTGTATTTTACTGGCTGGTCGATAATTTGCACACGCGTCCCAACAGGAACATTATCAAACAGATATTTGATATCGTCATTGCGCAGACGAATACAGCCCTGACTTACCCGGAGCCCAATACCAAAATTGGCATTGGTACCATGGATGGCATACAACCTGCCAATATAAATCGCGTACAGCCCCATGGGATTATCGGGGCCCGCAGGAACAAATGCGGGCAAACTCTCCCCTCGTTTCGCATATTCGCGCCGAGTGTTCGGCGTTGGCGTCCAGGTTGGAGCTTCTTGTTTACGTTCAACGGTAGTCACCCAGTTACGCGGGGTTTCTCGCCCAGCCTGGCCGATACCAATAGGAAAGACTTCCACAGTATTACTGTCTGGTGGGTAGTAATAAAGACGCATCTCAGCGACGTTAACCACAATCCCTTTACGAACAGTGGCGGGCAAAATCAGTTGCTGCGGAATGGTGAGTTGCGAGCCAGACTTCGGCAAAAAAACATCAGCGCCCGGGTTCGCTTCCAGCATGTTACTTAACCCTTGCCCGTATTGTGCGGCAAAAGTCTCCAGCGGCTGGGTATTGTGATCAGGAACAGTTACAGTAAACGACTGCCCCACTAAACGGCTACCCTCTGGAGGTAATGGATAAGTTACCGCCAGGCTATTATGGCTGGCAAAAAGCAGAGCAAATGAGCAAAAAATATTTACACGACGCATCATGTCCCTTTCCTAAGTCGCGAAAGCTATCAGTTAAGTATAGCTTTTATCAGACTTTTCGTTTTTAACTGTTCAAATCAGAAGTCGTATTCCCCGGTAGAACAATATTACTGGCAGCAAGTTCGCCCATGTTGTTATATATCGCACAGGCAGCTTCGATGATGGGCATCGCCAGAGCTGCGCCACTCCCCTCACCTAAACGCATCTCCATATTGAGATAAGGCTCCAGCCCCAAATGCGACAGCGCAATACGCGCCCCTTTTTCTGCCGACAGGTGAGAAGGAATGAGATACGGTTTGATTGCAGGAGACATCTGGCAGGCTGCGAGCGCGGCAGCATAAGAAAGAAATCCATCCAGCAACACGGGTAAACCGCAGGAAGCAGCGCCTAACATCACGCCAGCCATTCCGACCAAATCAAATCCACCCACTTTTGCCAGGACATCAACGCCATCCTGCGGATTTGGTTGATTCAACGTAATCGCCCGGCGCACAACATCAATTTTATTAGCCAGTTTATCTGTCGGCAGGTTTGCGCCAATCCCAACCACTTCTTCAGGAGCCCGGCCAGTGATTGTGCTGACTATTGCCGCTGCCGGTGTCGTGTTTGCCATCCCCAGTTCACCTACACCAAACAGCGTAACACCGTTTTTTGCCAGCTCCCGCGTATAACATATGACGTCCAAAAGCAACTTTACAGCCTGACGGCGACTCATTGCCGGAGCTGAAGCTATATTGCCGCTACCTCGTGCGACACGCATGTTGATAAGCCCGGGGATAGGCTCAGCAGTATCAATACCAACATCAATTACGTGGACGTTAGCGCCCGCTTGTGCTGCCAGCACACACACGCCGGTTGTTCCACGGGTCATATTTTCAGCCTGAATGGCTGTCACTTCTTTTGGGGAAATAGCGACCCCTTCCTCCCAGACGCCGTGATCGGCACACATAACCAGTACCGCTTTTTTGCCCACATGCGGTATGCCATTCAACCCCGGCATTCCTGCCAGTTGTATGGCAAGCGCCTCCAGCCTTCCCAGGCTACCAACAGGTTTGAGTAACCCGTCAATATGCCGTTGTGCACGCGACATAGCGGCAGGATCGATGGCAGGGATCGTATTCAGTAAATCGGCAAGTGTTTGCATGTCACGTCTCTTTATAGCAGTGCCAGCAGGAAGACCAGTTCACCAAGCTCTATAGCAGCTCCCAGCGTATCGCCGGTTTGCCCGCCCAGCGTACGTTTGAGAAGCTGACCGAGGATGAAAATCGCCACCATCGTCACCACCATAGCAGCCACACCATGCATACCCGGCAATAATACGGCAGCAAAAATAGCGGCTAAGCCGAGTGTGACGCAGGTTTGTCGCCCATCAATTTTGCCAATGAACACATTGCCAAGCCCTTCTTCCCGGGCATAACGATGACGATACATCAATAATGCGGCAGTCCCGCGGCTGACCGCACATGCTGCCGCCAGCGATGCAAGGATCGGTTCGCCACGCAGAGCCAACTCGCTTAACACCAGAATCTTTGCCAGTACAACAAAAATCAATGCCAGACCGCCGTGGGTGCCTAAACGGCTATCACGCATGATTTCCAACATGCGATCGCGGCTACGTGCAGAAAATACGCCATCACAGGTATCGGCGAGGCCGTCCAGGTGGAATCCCCCGGTCATCAGCGCCAGCACAAGTACGCTAAACAGTGCCGCCAGTGGTACGCCACACCATGCCTGCAGCACCATGAAGACCAGCCCGCTAATCGCGCCAAGCAATAATCCAATTAAAGGAAAAGTAATAATACCGCGAGAATAATGCTCGAAATCCAGTCCCTGGGACCAGCGACGCGGTACAGGCAGACGCGTAATAAAAGAGAGCATCGCCCAAAATAATTTACTCATTTGATTTTTACTCCAATACCCGAAACCACCAACCATACTTCATTTGCCGCAGCGGCCAGCTGCTGATTTACCCGCCCGGCAATATCACGAAAATGTCGTGCCAGACGACTCTCCGGCACAATCCCCATTCCCACTTCGTTAGTCACTAATACAACCTTTGCGGGACAACGTTGGCAGGCAGCAATCAACGACTGAATCTCAGCATTAATCGCCTGTTCCATCGCCTGATAATCCCATTCATCAGGATCTTTATCGCCGCCATAATCAAACAACAGATTAGTCACCATGGTGGTAACGCATTCCAGCAATACAGCCTCATGCGGGTTAATGTCTGCATGAATTAATTCATCAAGATGTTGCCAACGCTCCACCGTGCGCCAGTGCGCCGGGCGGCCTTGCCGATGATGTTCTATCCGTGCAGCCATCTCATCATCAAGGATTTGTGAGGTGGCGATATACAGAACCTGTGAAGAGTCCCCAATAAGCGCCTCTGCATGGCGACTCTTCCCGCTCCGTGCGCCCCCCGTCACCAAAATCATCATACCGACTCCTGATTCAATTGTATGATGGTATTCATTGAACAGAACAATGGATCCCCCACCGTTGCTGACCGCAAAACATTTACGCGATTAATACTGCGCGTAATATAATTAAAAATCCAGCATTCTCAATCCATTACGAAAGAAGATGGCTATGCGGAATAGCCAGACTTCCTCGTGTTAACGTCTGACAAAATGCGTCATTGACAGCGGTTTCTCTGGAATGACAGATTTCATTCAGATAATGGATTAATGCTACAGCCCCACCAGCCGGACCAGTCAGCAAACGGGCATTGTGTTCTGCAATCAAAATTACCGTCGTTCCCTCAGAATGAGCGAGCCATTCTGGTACGGATATCTCGCTTTCAGCTGCTATCAATAGCAGCACTGAATAATCGCTATACGCATCTGATAACGATTGCACAGGCCCACCATCAAGAGGCTGGAAATCTTGCTGCCACTCCTCACCGATAAAACCGCAGCCTCTACAGTGCATTGTTGGTCAGTGCCTGCGAAGCAGACATTATCGCGCTGGTGCTTAATGCGGACGCACCGTGGTCACCTTTTTCGCCAGGCTTTACCTCGTCAATGAATCGCCCGGTCATTGGAGTAGTAACCAAAGCAGATTTAGCCAACATGGAACAAATATCTTTGGTGAAATGTTGGTTACGGGAAGCTGGAGCGCACAACGTGTTAGTAACCAGTGCGGTTAATAACAATAGAGTTGCAGAACTTTTTGCCTTGCTGCATATAGAAGAAGTCTGTCGCTAATTTCGACAGGTTATCAGATGGGAATGATGACTTTGATACACAGAAAAGAATCAATGAGCAATGAGGGTTGCCGGGCAACCCTCATTGAATAAAACAGGAATTACTTCGCTTCGCCGTTTTTCATTTCGCCCATAGCTTTCAGCTTTTTGGAGATATCACGGCGTTCTTTGGAGAGCTCGGCATTTTTGATGATGTAATCGTCAACACGATCTTCATAGTCACCTTTCATGCTGGCGATGATGCCCTGGATTGCTTCAACGCTCATCCCCGGCTTGATGTAATCGCTCAGGTTGTCCAGCAGCAGGACGCGCTTCTGGTTGTCACGGATCTTTTTCTCAACGTCCTGAATTTCACGTTGCAGTTTGTTCTTACGACGGAACAGACGAACAAATTCCAGTACGTCCTGGAATGAAGGCTTGGTAGTTTCCATTTTTATACCCCTGATAATGTGAGAGTCGGATTCGTTTAAGCAACCGCTATTCGTTAGGGCCAACATTACTCATAGCTGCCGCAGATGACAATGCTTTTATCCCTTTTCACTATCATACCCTTTATCCTTGCTGAATCGAAGCAGCAGCAAGATGATTCTGAAGTTCAGGAATTATTTGCGCAAGGCCCGGCAAATCAGATTCGATAGCAACTCAAGCTGATGTGCCGTCTCCATGTTCAGCCACACATAACCATAGATTGGTGTTTCCACAACCTTCAGGTCATGGTGGTTATTGAGCAACTGACGCAGCTCTTCCACAGCATCGTTCAATTTTTCCGTATTGGCAAAAACCGGCTGCGGATTACCTTCGTACAGCGCATGAACAAGGCTCAGCAGTATTTGCTGCATCATGTGCTGGGTGTCACGAAGTTTTTGCGCGTTCAATAACACGAAATGGCTGGGGCGCGTGGCCCAGTACGCATTGATTTGCAACTCCAGCATACAAACCAGATTGCGATTAATGGTCTGGATACCTTCATATATCGATTTTGGAATACGAGTTTCTTTGCTGGCGGGCGCAATCAGCCCACGCATTTTCACGGCATCGGTCAAGAGTTTTTGTAGATGGCTTTCCAGACGTGGGCGTTCGAGTAAGTTCGGTGAGAATGCAGATTGATAAACCCGATTATACTCGGTCAGACTTTTCGCCAGTTGAATGCGCCAGTGGATGAACGCCCGTTGTGGCCAGATACCGGTAAACAACATTGCGAGTAAAGAGCCGAGGATCACATCGCCGCTTCGCCATAACGCCGTATCAATTTCACCTGTCGGGGAACCCACAACAATTGCCAGCGTCACCCCAATCAATAATCCTTGATACGGTTTCTTGCCCAGTGCCAGCCAACCGCAAAGAAACATAGCCGCCGCGCACCAGACTAACATCAGCGGTAACGAAATTAACTCCAGTTGCAGAGCGATAAGACCTAATATCGAACCCAACACCGTACCGCCAATACGTTCGAAGGCGCGAGGGACAACGTTACCCCAGAACGAGATTGGCCCCATAATCACCACCATGGTGACCAGCGGCCAGGTGCTTTCCGGGATAGTAAACAGGCGGATAATGAGAAAAGTGAGCAGGAATGCCAGCGCGACCCGAGTACCATGCACAATGCGGTAATGGCGGTATACCCGGATTTCAAACGGGCTTAATGACTTATCGGCACGCACGCAGAAACTCCGTAATGAAGATTAAAAGCGCTCATAACTCATCTGTCGGCCAGAAGGCGCACCTCTGAGTTATCCGACGGACATACCGGGAACAGTGTAATTTCCCGGCAGGAGCGAAAAATTTGAAAGGCGCATCTTACTCTTTTCGCTTTCAAAAAAAGAGTGGTCTTCGCGTCAACACACCGCCCTGAGATGAATTAGTGATGTTTTGGCTGCACCGCAACATACATTTCGATATCCCAGTACCCATCTTCCGCGCCATTGTTCAAGTAAACCTCGAAGCAGGGCTTGGGTAACATTTCATAAGCACTGTCCTGCAAGAGGCTATTAAAGAACTGATACCAGGGTTTAGCAAAATCATCACCGACTACACGAGCCACCGCAACCGCATACTGACCACCTGTAATTTCTGTCAGAATAACGCCCTCACTGTTTTCGGGGAGCGTAAAGTTATTCGGTACCGTCACAACGGTGTCGCAGCGTAATTTTTCGGCGGGTGTTTCATCTGGATTGTCGTAATAGACAGCAACCCACTCCTTCGGCACAATATTTTTGTTATCTACCCACATCATCAACTGCTCAAAGCCTTTCTTTACCGTCTGTTCCCACGGGCCAACGAGATGGAAACCTGCAACGGTACGTTTCTCTTCCTGCTTAATCTCGTAGTTCATGACGCCTCCATTAACACTGTTTTTATATACAGTATAGTTGCAATATTAAAACCACAAGGAATGAGTGTTGATTATGCGAGCAGACTCGCACTCCTGCCAGTCTGCTGCAAAAGAAAGGTCAGGCCTTATGGTGGAAATAATCACTCAGGCGGGAAAACATGCCGCCTTCCCCGACAGATTCCAGGGTAACCAGCGGCCAGTGCGCCACCTGTTTATCACGGTCGTAAAGTTCAATTTCCCCTACCCGCTGATGGGCGCTAATTGGCGCGGTGAGCTCTTTACCATCAAGGGTATATTTGGCTTTGATATGTGGAATTTCGGCTTTCGGTAGCACCATCCAGAACTCTTGTTCCGTTCCCAGGTCGATATTTTCTTTATCGCCATACCAGATGCGTTCCGTTCCGACCTTTTTCCCACGGAGCAAAATTTGCACCGTAGTAAAGTTTTGTTGCCCCCAACGCAGTAATTTTCTTGCCTCTTCCTCACGACCTTTTGCACTGTCAGCCCCCATTACCACTGCAATGAGACGACGCTGCCCATCTACAGCCGAAGCAATGAGATTAAACCCGGCACCAGAAGTATGACCCGTTTTCAGGCCGTCAACATTCATGGTTTTATCCCACAACAACCCGTTACGGTTTTGCTGGGTGATACCGTTCCAGGTGAGACTTTTCTCACTGTACATATGATAAAACTCGGGCTCGCCGTGGATGATAGCGCGAGAAAGCACAGCTAAATCATAAGCCGAGCTATGCTGGCCAGGTGCATCCAGACCATGCACTGTTTCAAAATGCGTATCCTTGAGATGCAGCTTCTCGGCATAGTTGTTCATCATTTCAACAAACTGCCGTTGCCCACCGGCAATATAGTCAGCCAGAGCAACACAAGCGTCATTTCCGGAATCCACAATTAAACCACGGCTTAAATCACGTACCGATACGCGATCGCCCTCTTTCAAAAACATCAGTGAAGAACCGACAAACACCGGATTATCTTTCGCCCACGCATCGCGCCCCACGGTGACAATATCATCTGGCGTAATGCGATGGCTATCGATAGCGCGATCCACGACATAACCCGTCATCAGCTTTGTCAGGCTGGCGGGATTGCGCTGTTGATGCTCATTACCCGCGGTGAGGATCTGACCGGTGGTGTAATCCATCAGTACCCAGGACCCGGCATGAATCTGTGGAGGCTGAGGTGAAAAAGGAATGTTTTCCGCCGCAAAACCAGACGATAAGTTAAAAACGAACAAAGAAGCAGCAATAATAAGACGGCGTTTCAACAGCAAACCCTCAGGAGTTTCAAATAGCTGTTCTTTTTACGGAAATACTTATGAACTGGCTGGAATAAAGTGCAAGAAAATGTGACTACTCTCTCATTTTTATCTGACATGATCTGTTGCCACTCGCTGTCAAATTGTTGCGCTAAAGCTGATTAGCACGGTGATATTTGATACTCTGGCAGACAGCAGAAATAACGGATTTAACCTAATGATGAATGACGGTAAGCAACAATCTACCTTTTTGTTTCACGATTACGCGAAACACCCCTGAGAACCGCCATGAACAAGGGTTTCATGATTTGTGATTTTAGTTTGGTACGCAATTTGGTACACAACACAATTTTCACTTCAGCGGGTAGTCATCAAACTCACCATAACGAGCATCGTTAATGATGTATGTGATCACCACAAACATCACATCTGGACTAGTTCCGTTTTCATGCGCAGGTATTTGTTCACGCCTCCCTTTCTGCAAATCCTAAAGATGAGATTTAAAGGTGAGGAACTGGCGCAATATAATTTGTGGCTGGATTATCTGGACGCACTGGAACTGGTCGATACCTCCAGTGCTCCAGATATTGAATGACCTACGCCTCCGGCAGTTCAGGCCAGATGACATCCGGCGCTGTGCTGGTATCTGTTGCCGTCACCGCGTCAATATAATCCAGCACAGCGTTAAGCCGGGTTGTTTCTGCCTGCGTCAACTTCCGTCCGGCCTGTAATTTCAGTTGAATCAGACTAATGGAAGCCATTGCTGCATCAATCAGTGACTGGCGCTGTGCTTCTGCCGCGTCTACTGCGGCACTATGCTGTGCCTCAGTATCCGTCACCCATTTCTCACCATCCCATTTATCATATGGCGTTAACGGGGCGATAGTGGTTGTATTTTCAGGGTAATCACCCGGAACTGCGATTTCTTTGGTATCTCCCGTTTCGGTACTATAGACAACTTCACCGCGATGGTCTGGCACATATTCCCATGAATTTAAATCTACAGAGCGACAGATTGCATAACCAGCTTTATGTATACCTGGTGCATCCAAACAGGAACATGCCGGGATACCGACGCCGACAGCGAGATATTCAGTTGATGTAGAAATATATTCCCGCGTTTCACCATCATAATTATAAATGATAATGTCTCCCGCTTTTATGGCAATGAGTTCGCTATTCAATACAGCTTTATTCATCATGCGGCCCTCACAATATAATTAAAGGCGATGTTACGTGGACGATTTTCATTTGCTGTTGGAACAACTTTGGAAGCGTCAAAAGTGGCGTAAGCATTCGCCCCAGTTCCTGCTACTGGGTTTTGTTTATTCGATGACGATGGCCCAAGAGAAAAAACTCCCGAAGCGTAAGTCAGGAGGCCATCGGAATAAACGCCAACATTACCAGTAATGTTTCGAATAGCATCTCCTTGCGATGAAAGCAGAGTTCGCCTACTATCCACACCACGTTCATCATCCCAGCCACGAATAAACTCACCGCGTAAATCAGGCAATTTATTTGTCGGGTAAACTTTTGCCAGTTCCGGGTATTCTTCAGCAGAAAAAGCTGCACCATTGCATTTCAACCAGCCTGTCGGTGGTGTAGCTGAAGGCCACGGAACAGGCACACCAACCGGTAATGCTGAACCTTCTCCCAAACCAAGGTTTTCGAGAGCCGTTTTCACCGTGCCATCCGATTTGATATCACCAAACGGATTCTTGCGGCTTAACAGCAGAGCACGAAGCGCAGTAAGCAACTGGTCGTTTCGCCCCTTCTCCAGGCTGGCACCGGATGCCTCCACCACGCTGCAGAGTTCTTCCTGCAACATATCAAAGTAGTCATCATCCAGATCGGTGGCAGGTGTGCCAGTCTGGGGGTTACCACGGGTAAAACCGTTCTTACCCGCGCCGAACTTATCCTTCTGCGCGGTTTTCGTGTCTATACGATGCATGGATTACTCCGGATATTTAAAAATTACGTAGGTATGCGACGGGCAGAGTTTGTTAAGCACACATTCGACAACGGTGTCGCCCCAGATACGCAGCGCGGAATCACAGGGATCGCCACATGTCATCCAGGTGGTGTTTGTGGCGGCTGGCATGTTGACCTGCCAGTAATACCGCCATTCCGGCGCATTCACCGCGTCAGTACAGGCCGATGAGCAGGTGAACGTGCTTTTGTCGTATCGCGTGATGGTGGCGTCTGGTCTGCCCAGGGCAGCAAGCTGTGCAAGATAAAAATTCTCGTTGATGCCGCCCGCCAGGTTAACCTTCGCATCCAGCCGTTGCTGACGCTGGCGAAGGGTCTGTGTCCCTGCGGGAATACATTCATCCGGCAGGCCGCACAGACGCTCCCAGCGGTTTATCAGTTCGGTGGTGGTGCGCGGATCCAGCTCCCGCATCAGGGCATCCGCACGCTGATGAACACGGGTTAATGACGGTGCCGCACCGGCAATCGCCGGATCGCTGGCTGACCACGCCGGACCGGGGGGCAACAGTGCCGACAACAGACGGATGTAATCATCGTTTGTCACGTCCATGAAATCGTCCCCAGAACCGCCAGTTCATTTTTTGCAATGGAGATATTGTCTGCCGGTGCAAGCAACTGATGGCTGTATTCCCCGTTCGCACCGGAAATCGCCTCACTGATACGCGATACCTTCAGTTCTCCCTGCGGATAACCATCACGCAGCAGGAACGAACGCAACTCCGCGGTGATGGCAGCCCGTATTTCCGGTGTGTCCGGCGTCACGCGGATATGAAAATCCACCGTATGTGCCACCGGCCTGAACACATACAAATCAGAGCCTGCCACCGGGGCCAGTGGCCCGATATGTTGTCTTGCCGCCGTTTCCGTTGATTCTTCCGGAATGGGATTAATCAGGTCACTGCTGGCAATCATCACACCGACAGTTCCCGTTCCCATCCAGTGACGGTATGTCCATGCGCGGGTAATGCCGGGCACTTCTTTAGCCCAGACGACATAGTCCCCGTCAGCCCCGCCCTGAGGCGTCCAGTAATACCGCTCAATGACGCGGGCGCGCCACGTTTCCAGCTCTTCAGTATCAAATCCACCTGTCAGAGTGTCTGCCACGCCGGAAGACGGCAGACCATTCACCGGCGTGACCAGGATTAATGACGTACCGTCGTCAGCGTTACCGACCGCTCCTGCACTTGAGCAGGCGATCGGCACGCGCAGGACACCACCGGAGCTGGTTGCATCGGCAGTTGCCGTGTACTGCACCAGGTCATCGCGCTGAATAACACTCCCGGCGGTCACCTTCAGGCCATCGCTGACACCTTCCCAGCGCATATACCCGCTGGCAGCCGTGGCCCCCTTGCGCGGACACCGTTTCATCGCAGCATGTCGCACCAGCCAGGACTCATCGCACAGGTCAGGCAGCATGTTCATTGCCAGATAATCGATGTAACCGTAAACCGTATGCAGCGCCGCCGCATACACCTTTGCCCGCACGTCTTCATCCATGCGCCGGAGCGTGTCGCTGACGTCCAGCCTGGCGAATAAATCGTTACGGAGCATACTGATATTTTCTGCCAGCGTCGGGCGCTGAAATTCACTGTCCGCCATGCGTTATCGCACTCCACAGATCATCAAAAGAAATCATTACCGGTCCGTCACGACGCCAGAGAGTGATACTGTTACCCAGTTCATTAATCCCGGTGCGGCGGATATCCAGATCAATACGGGACACCACGCCGTCATCAATCATCCATTGCAGGCATTCGCGGATATACCCCCTTACCGTCTGCACCTGCTGATTGGTCAGTTTGCTGCGCTGAAGCAGCCACAGTCGGGAGCCGTAACGGTCATTCTGTACCGCAGGCCAGGTATCCCCCCACCATCCCATCGGGACATCGGCGTTGTCATCAGGCTCCGCCCGCCGCCAGGTAAACAGGGAAATCACCACGGCGCGGGTCAGCGGATCCAGCTGTGCGCTGGTGCAGGTGCGTTTACCGTTCACCGTCAGCCACAGTTCCATCATGCCTCCATCGCTTTATCAGGTTTGTCGGTGTTACTGCCCTGACCGTTCTCTCTGTGACGATGCCCGTTATAGGCAAGCCGCATCGCTGACATGGTGGTACCGCCGGAGTCGCACAGGTCTTTCACCTGTCCGGTCACTTCCAGGTCCATTTCAAAACGTGCTTCAGGTGCATTGCGAAACGTGATCGTTTTACCTGCACCGTCCACCACGATCCCCTCCCGGGTCAGCATCACGGACTGCCCCTGATCGTCATAGACAGCCACCTCACCCGTCTGCAGCCCTTTCAGGCGGTAGCGCCGGTCCGACACCGTAACAACTACCGCATGAGAACGGTCGCCATCCGGAAACAACACCACCGCTTCTGCACCGCTGTTTGCCCTTGCGGTAAAACCGTAGGGTTCAAGATGCTCAACCCCGGCTTTGGGTTCACCGGCAATCAGGGACACATCCACGGTCTGACATTTCGTGGCGGCACTGATGCTTTTCACCACGGCCCGCCCAATCAGGCCGAGGAGTTGTCGCTGCATGGCTTCAATCGTCCTCATCAGAACGGGTCCTCCTGTACTCTGGCTTTTTTCTTTTTCCGCGCGCCGGGGGCTTCGGGTTCAGGCAGATAAGCATCAGGCGGGCCGACACGGATTTCCGTCAGGGTGCCGTTCTGGTCCTGAGTAAACGTGACTTCCGAAACAAGCAGTTCGGTATTATCGAAACCACAGACCGGATCGAAGACAATCACCCGCTGGTTGGGCTGCCACAGCGTACCGTTACCTTGTCGCCAGCCCTGCACCACATAGGTGGTTTCATCCGTCCGTGCCGCCCGTTGTCGGGCTTCAAAGTCAGCACGGGCAATACAGCCTGCCCCCGTAGCCTGCCCTGTCTGCCTGATATACATCGGACGGTAACGGGCAATAAATGCGTCCTCTGTGCGGGCCCGCAGCGCGGTGGTGGTAGCCTCACCGAAATCATCGTCGTTTCCGGCACGCTGCCCCGCCACCTGGTAAACTGAAAACCGCTCCCGGATACTCTTCTCCGTATCGCAGGAAAGGATGTTTTCCCCGAGTACCAGCGCGGTATGTGCCCGCGTTGAGCCAATACCGCCAATCACCAGCCTGCCGTGCGGGTCGTCGTAAGCCAGTGCCTGCTGCTGACCGAGTATTTTGTTGATCACCTCAATCACCGTTTCGCCGTGATCAGGCTGGACATCAGGAATAACACCCGACGGCGCGCCGCTGTTCACCACCTCAATGCCGAAAGGCGCTGCAAGCGCCTGCGCAATCTGTACCAGCGATCGTCCGTTAAACTGTGTCGGTTCGGCTGCACAGTCAATCAGGTCAGCGGTCAGACTACGCCCGGCAATACCGGTGCTGACCGAACGGGCATCGTAACGAACGGGCGTCGCCTCCACCCAGCCGGTGATCACCAGCTCATCACCAATCAGTACTTCCACTTTTGAACCGTTTTTAATACGCGGCTGAAGCGTGGTGATACCCTCATCTCCCGGCCACTGGCGGGTGATCTCCACGCTGAAATCCCGCGCCAGCCGTTCAATACCGGCACCGATGCGCGCCGATGTCCAGCCATTCCACTCCCGGCCATTTACCCGTAGCGTGACGTTATCGTTCATTGCACTGGCACCTTCAGAGGGATCACCGGCACAAAGCCGGGATGCGTAATGGCATTACGCCGGATAATGTCCGCGTCACGCGCCGCGTTATCAAACCAGGTCGCCGCCAGCACCAGCGCGGGTAAAACCTCATCCGGCGTGCGCTGAATGATCCGCGCAGACTGTTCAAGGCGCGTGTTGATATCCGCATTCAGATCTGCTTTCACCCGGCGCAGCGCCAGAAACAGCGCATCGCTGGTTGTACGGGACAACTCCTTATCAATTGCCGTATTCAGTGTGTCGCGAATGTCAGTCAGTTCTTCCCACGTCGGCAGGTCAACCGTGTTTTTCACCGCCGGTGCATTGTTCAGTGCCGGATGCGTGACGGAAGGCCAGCCAGTGCTCTGCGCGGGTGTTGTTGCCTGCCCCACTGCGGAATTCTGCATCACCGCGGAAGTTGTTGGCGCAGGCAATCGGGTGACGGCATACGCCGCTTCGCTGATTGCGGTCGTACGAAGGGTGCTGGCAACCACGTTACGCTGCTGCGTCGCCGTGGCGGTGGTTTTACTGTCCGTTTTCCAGACGCCGCGCGGTTGCAGATCGCTGCCGAGGCTGACACCGGAAAGCGTTTTGATCATGGTGACCAGGTCGCTGGCGTTACCATAAAGGCGTTTCCCGGTACGCCACATTTTCTGCACCTGCTCAACGAAATTTTTGCCTGACGATGGCGGCGGCAGAAGTACCGAGATATCCCCCTGCAACAGCCTGGCGGCATCCGATACGGCAGAATCCACCACTTTCATCGCATCAGAAACATACCCCAGCATTATGCTGGCATTACCGATAACGTCGTTCTGCACGAAATCCGCCACACCATCGATACTGAAACCGCTGAAGCTGTCACTGATGCAGTCATCCAGTGCAGAACAGGATGACATCAGCGTCTGCGCCGTCGCCGCACCTGATGTGGGGTAAGAGAGTTCTCCTGCTTCGACAAACTTCAGGTCAAAGCGGACAATACGCCCTTCACTTTTCGATGTGCTGACCCGAACTTCCCCGTCAACACAGACTTTCAGCTCACCATATGTCGGGTGGACAAGCGTGCCGGGACCGGGTTTATTCAGCGCTTCAATCAGGCGATCGCGCTGGTCAAAGCAGTCATCTCCCACCACATAAGCTGTGATGGACGGGCGGAAAGTGACTTTTCCCAGATCTTCGGTATAGGGCTTGTCGCGGTTCGGGTATTCATGTGTTTCCACACGGCGACCGGTTCCCGCACTTTCTTCTTCAACCTTAAACGGCACACCTCGAAATGATGCTTCAAGTAGCTTTTCACGCCAGCCACTTCGAGAATCAGAGGATAGGTACGAAGAAATATGAGAAAAATCCATGGCGTCACCTCAAATAAAAACCGCGTGTAAACGCGGTTTTTTATTAGGTAATAAAATTAACGATCATAATCAACATTATGAGTATCTATTCTACATGATGAATAAGTAATTCCGCTTTCACCACTAATATTTACGCCAGCCTTTACCTTCCCTGTTTTCGTAACATCAACAAAGAATTGCCCTCTTGGCATTTTAAATGCAAAAGAGAAACCAATAATTTCCGAGTCAAAGTTATTTTCATCCTCACTAATTGGTACAATAAAAGTCAATGGTGCAGATTGTGAGTTATTTTCAAAATCAAAAGCACCAATGCTTTTATTAAACTCGTAGGATGCTTTTTTTATTAAAAGAGTTCCACTTGCCGACTTTGCTGGGCATATTACAGACAGTCTATTTATTCCCTCTACATCTAGATCTATATTCTTATCCGCTGAAGTTTTAACGTTATCTATAAAGTATGTAGCAAGCTGCTTTTCTGTTACTGGCTTCGCAAAGGAGTTTAATGGCAGTCCTACAGCCAACAACAATATAAACATTTTCTTCATATTCTCTCCTACATTCAGCACAAACTTTACCACTCAATAACCCTACTTGATTAAAGTAGTTATATTATCGTCTGAATGGAGAATACCCCACATCGTGCGTGATTTTCATCAGGGGATCGGCTTTGCCTGGTACATCAATTATCTTCATACCTGGCGGAGCATTCTCGAACGTGACTTTCAGCTCGCTGTGCTGTGTCATGGAAGAAGATGGATTCAACAGCGGAACATTGGGTTTGTACTGACTCAGGCTGGCCTGATACTGCTCGTACTCTTTACGATCAAAAAAAGGCGTCCAGTCTGAAGCCAGAAACAGCCCTTTATTATCCAGCCAGTTAACCGTATCTTCAGGAACAACACTTTCCAGAGTATCTTTAACCGGCTCATACATCAGGGTTCCCAAAAAACCATATACCCCGGCCTTCCCAATAAAGCCGCGGCCTTTCCCCATCAATCCCGTTTCTGCCGATACCTTCCCCAGCGTACGCATCTCTCTGGTCACTGCGGTAATGGATTTGGTAACGTCAGCAACCCATTTGGTTGCCATAAACAGGGCAATCGCTTTCAGAACAGTTTCCCATCCCCCCATCACCTGCGCCGTTTCATCCACCACGTGCCAGACTTTTTTTATGACAGGGCCTACGGTTTCCCAATTATCAATAATGAGGTAAGCGCCACCAACCAGAAGAGCAATCAGCCCCTTAGCAGGCGTCATATTCATCACACCGCCGAGAACTTTCATGATTCTGGACAAAGAGCCTGCAGCGGCCCCCACTGTCAGTAAAGCCAGACCGATTTTAGCAATGGTCTTAACGAGCTCCGGGTTTTCACGGACAAATGTTCTCACTTCCTCAAGGAGCGGTTTTACCGCTTCAAGACCATCATTAATCTCAGGAAGAAACGTTTCCCCCAGCGTGGAAGAAATGGCATCAAGTTGATTTTGCAGAAGTAAAAGCTGGTTTTCCGTCGTCGCTGCCCTCGAAGCATATTCCTTCTGCATCGAACTGCCATACTGCTGGGAATCCGCAACCCGCCTGAAGTTGGTACGCAACAAATCAAGGTTAGTCAGCAGAGGTGCTATCGCGCCCAGAGACTCTTTCCCGAACAGGGCATTCAGCACAGCTGCCTGTTTTTCTTTAGGCACTTTAGCCATCGCATCCAGTACAGACAGCATGGTGCCCCGGGCATCTTTCTGCATATCAGCAGCTAATTTCTTCGGATTGATCCGCAGAAAACGCAATGCCTGTTTCTGCGATTTTGTCGCAGAATTTCCCGCGGTCAGGGAAAGCATGAAGTTCTTGATCCCTGTGGCGGCAATTTCTGACTCCACGCCCATCCCGGCAATGGTTGCCCCCATTGCCGCGATTTCGCCGGAAGCCACACCTGCAACACCACCTAAAGGACCAATACGCGTAACAATATCGGAGATTTTCTTCGCGTTCGCCGGGCCGGTATTACCAAGGTAGTTGATTTTGTCAGCCAGCCCGGCCACTTCATCCTGCGTCATATTAAACGCAGTACGCCACTGGGCCATCATCTGCCCGGACTCTTCAGCCGTGGTATCAAAGGCCACGCCCATCTTCACCGCATCAGTGGCAAACTGCATCAGTTCATCACGTGCAATCCCGGCCTGACCGCCAGCCGCCACAATTTCCGCGATCCCGTCTGCAGACATGGGAAGCTCAGTAGACAAAGCGCGTACCTGCTCCGTCATGGCCTTAAACGCATCCGGCGTATCCAGACCGTCCACCACTTTGCGGACATCAGCCATCTTCGATTCAAGGGTGATGGCTGATTTTACAGGGAGTGCCAGTGCCCCCATTATTGCAGTACCCGCCCCGGCAGCGCCCAGAGCAAGGCTGGAGACTTCTTTCTGAAATCCCTTAAGCTGACGCTGCATACCTTTAAGCGGGCCGGACAGCCTGTCAACAGCGGTGATGATGGCTTTCAGCTGAAAATTATCAGCCATGCTTCATCTCCTCATTTATACGGACAGCCTCTGCCTCCAGATCAGCAAAGTGGGAAATAGCCGTCCGGCGAAGTTCAAGGGGGTTTAATTTCCAGAACCACGCGACATTGTAGAATCGCTTCCGGAGCTCTCTTCCGTCTCCAAGCCGGTAAAAAAACGCATTACAATCATGCCTGCCTTGAAAATATCCAGCTTCGTCATCTGCGCTGCAGACGAGCGCGGGATCCCGGCCAGAAGCGGGATATATTTCAGCGCCACCTGACTGTCCATTTTCATACCACCATCAGGCGAAACAGAGAAAGGGAACCCCAGCGCCTCAATCTCGTCATACGTAGGCTCACGTATTTCCAGCACATGCAGTGTTTCTTTGTGGGCGATGATCGGTTTTTTAAGTACAAGCTCAATCACTGGTAATCCCCTTCTTCACCGTGGAACTCAAGATCAACCGTGCCTTCTTCGGCATTATGGTTCGCTTCGCCGTGCAGCCAGGCTGACGACAATACATAGACCTGACCGTTCGCCAGCTCGGCAGTGATGGTCATCTCATCAGACGAGGTGATTTTGCTCACCGGAAAATTCTTCGGCACCTTGAAGGTCCCTTTGACATAAGGCGCACGGTGAGTTTCCTTGCGGTCCACTGAACCGTCCAGGCCGATGATGTCATCATTGACCGTCCTGTTCATGGGCACCTCAATGCCGCCGGTCAGCGATAGCTGCTGACCGTCAATTTTGAAATAACAGGTTCCCCCGATACGGGCCATTATGCAGACTCCTCTGAATACTGAAGACGGAACTGGTTAACCACGGCAAAAACACGCAACTGGTTAACATAGTCAGGCGGGAACAGCGTGTTCAGGCGGTTCGGATCGCTGGCATCACGCTCCACAACCAGGTACTGCTTAAACAGTTCGTAGTTTTCCACGATCCCCGCACGCTCAAGCTGACGGTAGGTTGCCAGCAGTTCCCCTTTGATTACCGCCGGGGTGACAATCGCCTGACCTGGACCAAAGCGGGTACCGTCACTGGCAAGCTTGTGACGCCCGTACTTACTGGTAATGACGGATTTCAGTTTGCGCAGTACATACGCACTGGTATGCAGCGTCTCGCTATCGAGGTAGCTGTTATCCGCAACCCCGTAAGCATTTTTCCTGTACGTGGTGACATCACGCTGAATGCGCATCACCCCGCTTTCGACATACGCCGTTGCCACGCCATGAGACAGCAGGGTCTGTTGCTCGGTCATCGTGAACCGTTTCCCCTTCGGCGCAGGCAGCATACCCACCAGCTCACCGGTCTGCGTGGGACGTGCCGGATCGTTGCGAATAAACACAGCTGCGCGGGCGGTACGGCTTGCCGCCAGCTCGTCGGCTGGCGTCTGAGTGTCTTTTTCGTATCCCGCCAGGGTAATGTGCTGCTGGTTAAACTGGTCACCTGCGGTCACCAGTTCTGACAGCGTGCCGATCTTTGCCGTATACACATGACCATACAGCTGACGCGCATAGCTCCAGCGACCGCTGGTATCGTTCATCTCGGTCACCAGCGTGTTAACGGAGGCCGTGTCGTTGAACGGCAGGCCAATATAATCAAACGGCTCATCCGCCATTGCAGCCACCGCACCGGTGAGAACCGGAGCGCCCGTTCCGGCGCTCCCCGTCGCCACGGCAATCTGTACGCCCGCTGGCAGCACTTCGCCCCCACCAAAGCCGTAGTAATTGAGGCTGACAGGAATTTCATTCCCGCAAAGCCCCTTATGACGCGCGGTCAGCGTGACCACGCCTGCCGAAGATGAGGCCGTAAACGGCAGGGCAGGAACGGCATTAATGGCATCTTTGATACTGCTGGCAATCGTCGCGACGTTATCGCCGTTGGTCACCGGTGCCTGCACGCGGGTACGTCCCACATAAACATTCACCGTGCCGGTTTCGGTTGCCGCCCCGGTCACCGTCAGCGTAACCGTTGCCGCCGCGCCTGTGGCTTCCGGAACGGCAATCACATACAGCTCGCCAAACGGGTCGGTCTGGCGATAAGCCTCGACCATACGCGCCAGCTGACTTCCCGCACCACAAATCTGGCGTGCATAGTCTGCCGACGGCATCAGTACCAGACTGTTGGCAACAATCTCTGCACCGTTATTGGCATGACCAATCAGCAGCGATGCTCCGCTGTCCTGTGCAGTATTCGCCGCCTGGTTATCCATTTCCGCATAAAACAACGGAACCAGCGTATTCGACGGAATGGTGTTAAAGCTTATCGTCATCGGTATTCACCTTTTTATTCACGCGCCGGATATCACCCGCTGATTCACGGCGCAGCCAGTAGTTGTTCTCGTCAACATTTCGCCCTTCGGCGGGCAAAAGGTCGCCACGGGCAGGGTCAGGAACTGACCGCCCTTTAACAGGTTTCACAAACATGAAGATTCTCAGGTAGGAAGGGTTATTTCGGTGTGATGTTCGATATCGCCGTCAGGCCCGTTACCGGGATCGAGATAATCAACATCAATCGCCAGCGTTCGCAGTTCATCCAGACTGTTCAGGTCATCCTGCTGGCGGGTATCGTCTTCGGTCAGCTCGCTGATGACCGAAAAATCGAACTGATAAATCAGCTCATGACGATTCAGATCCAGCAGCGTGCCGCCGTCATAGGTAATTGGGTTACCGCACGCTTCCGGGTTCCAGCCCAGCAGGGCCTTAAAGAGCATCTGCCTGACATCGTCCACCACATCATACGAGGCAAACTGACCGCGCTCATCACGCCCGTTACTCAGTATGACAACCACGGAGAAGCCCTCTTTCAGCTCCTGCCAGTAGTCGGTCTGGCTTTTGTTTTCTCCCGAAGAGTCATCACCCGGTACCACATACGCCGCCGGGAGTCTCAGCTTTCCGACCTCCGGCAGATTTTTGAACTGTGCCGCGCCTGCCACCCGGTTTTCAAAATACGGGCAGCGGGCACGCAGCGCAGCAATAACAGGCGTCAGTTTCATCTGTGTCGTCGCTCCGGCTTCAGTGATTTACGCAATTCCCGCGCCAGAAAATAGCGTGTCCAGCTGCGGTTCTTTTCAAGAGTTTCCACCATGAAGTTATTACGTGGAGCCAGTCGCCAGCCGCTGCCACCGGATGCACCACGATGATGACTACGACGACGTTTTGCTCCTCCCCGGACACCAAAAAACAGAAACGCCGGATAGAAGTCACCAGAGATCATCCGGTTCCCCTTCCCGTTGCGCTGGTTAGGGGCAATGCGTGTCATAAAACCGGCTCGCTTTTTACTGGCTCTCGGCACCATATAACCAATCGAACGAGCCAGGCGTCCGGTCTGATAACCGGGGTTTTCACCCGGTGCAGACCGCGCACGGCGCATCACCAGCCGACGGGCATCACGCATATGACGCTGCCCAATCGTGACAAACGCCCGCCGGACACGGGCGCGGTTAAAGCGCATCTCCGCGGGCTGCTGAACATCAACGTGAAAAAAGGGAGTCGCCATTGCTGCCTCCGTGACTCTGCGTAAATTCGCCCAGTTCCGTACACTCCAGCAGCAGAAAGCGCCGCGCCCCGTTCAGATCGCGCTGACGTTTCACCCGGTACACCCTGTCATCACAGACCACCTCATAATCAGCGGTGATCCCCCGGCGGTAACGAATGGTGATGTAATGGGTGATGGCGTCCCCGGTCTGCGCGGTTTCCTGCCAGGTGGTGGCACTGGTCTGGATAACCTTCGCCCATGTCCGGAACGTAACCGGGTATTGAGGCTCCACGCCAAAGTTATCCGCGGGCATATCCACCCGCTGGCGGATCAGGACGCGTTTATTCAGTTCACCGGGGTCCGGCAGAATGTAGGTTGCGCTGGTCTGCGCCTGACGAATTTTCATTGCGGAAAGTACCTGTACGGGCCGGCAAGCCAGCCAAAACTCTGCGGCATGTCGAGTTTCTCCACTTCCGTAACCGACGAGCGGTTTTCGTAAAAATGGCTGATAAGCATCAGCATCCCCAGACGAATATCATCCGGCAGGTGCAGCCCGTCCGGATCGCTGTCCGGAATGGTTTCATCCGGTGCATAGAGCTTCCGGTTCAGATACGTTTCCGTCCGCTTTTGTGCCGCACAGGCCAGCAGTTGCAGATGGCGGTCATCAGCATCGAAATCCTCATCCAGCCGGAGTTGGGCTTTAATCTCTTCCATTGTCAGAAGCATACTCAGCCCTCTTTACTGGTCGTGGCTTTTTTCTCTTTTGTCGCTTTACTGCTTTTTGCACTGGTTCCGCGCTCTGCTAACCCGGCCTGAAGTGCAATCTCCTGCACCCGGGCAGGAAGCGCCCCGTCGTCATACTCACCGGCCCGAATGACCTCAACACGCATACCGTCCGGTGACCATTTCAGATCTTGTTTCAGGATCATGATTCTTCACCCGTCAGAACAGGGGCGCGGTTCCGCGCCCCTGAGTGATTACGCCACTGCAATCTTCAGCAGTTTGATGGCCTGCGAATCGACCAGCATGCCGCCGGTGCGTTTGGTGGTATAAAAACCGACAAACGGTTTATTGGTGTACGGGTCGCGCAGAATGCGGGTGCCGATACGGTCAACGATGGTGTAACCCCGTTTGAAGTTACCAAATGCAATGGCTTTCGCATCAGCGGCGATATCCGGCATCTGTTCGTTTTCAGCGATACCGTAACCCGCCAGAGAGGACGGCTGCCCCAGCTCCAGCCCCGGACGCCACAGATAGTTACCCTCGCTGTCTTTCAGCAGACGGATGGCAAACAGGCTGTTGTTGTTCATCATGAACTTCGCGCCTGTGCGGTGTGCCTTACGCAGCGTGTAAATCAGTTTGATAATGGCGTCTGCGGTCACCGCCGTCGCGTCGCCGGATACAATATGCTGAAGTTTGCCGAACGCCCGGACCTTATCGGTTTCATCCGTGGATTCATACGCCAGGAACCCTTTCGGCTTCTTGGTACCATCGCCGGTGGTAAAGGCAATTTCTTCCTGTTCGGCAAATTCGGTTGCCAGCTCGCTGTTGATCCATGCTTCCACGTTGAAAAAGGCATCATCCAGCATTTTCTGGGTGGCCTGCGGGTTACCGTAGATTTCCCCCATGAAAGGTTCAATCAGGCCCAGTTTTGAGGTGGCAGTCTGGGAGCGCGCGTCAGTCTCGCCAACCCATCCGGAAGCCGTGCCGCCCAGATTCACCAGTTTTTTGTAGTCGGAACCACCAACGGTGATCACCGTGGCTTCCTGGCGCATCACCACTTCATCTTTCAGCAGGGTGAGAATGTTGCGATCCAGTGCTTCCGGCACGGCATAGCCGCCGTCTTCATCGGTGCCCACCTGTAATGCCTTGCGCTCCAGATCGCGCAGACCATCTTCACGGCCTTTACGCAGGAAGCCCACAAACGCTTCTTTATGCTCGGTGGCCAGTTTATTTTGCGCACCACCTGCCGGACGTTTCAGCTCAAGCAGCTCTTTTTCAAGATCGCTTTTGAGGTTTTCCAGCTCGCTGAGTTTCCCGTTCAGGGTTTCCACCTGCCCGGCAAGCTTGCCTTTTTCCTGCTCAATCGCATCCACGCGCTTGTCGTTCTTTGCTTTGAAGTCGTCAAACTTCTGCTGCAGCTCCTGCGCGACCTGTTCGACATCTTTAATATCAACCGCCATCGTATTTCTCCTGATTAGAAGTTCAGATTTTTCAGTGCATTCAGTGCAGAGCCCACATCCTCAGCGTCGCGCAGGGACAGTGCGCCATAGCCCCCAGCCATGAATGCTTTGGCCTGGGTACGGGAGAGTCCGACATCACGCAGGACTCTTTCGATTTTTTTCTGTTCGGGGATTTCCCCGCGGGCCAGTGCGTTCTTGACGTCGCTGATCCGCGCCTCGTCGTTAGACGGGAACGTCACCAGGCTGACTTCCCAGAGGTCGATTTCTTTCAGCAGAAAGGCTTCTTTGCTCCGGTCGTATTCCCAGTCTTTCAGGACGTACCCAATAGAAAGGCCGGTTAACGAACCGGCCTTCATGTGTGCATGTGCGCGTTTTGCGAGGGGATCATCATCAATAAGCAACCGTCCCCTGACGTAAAGCCCGACATCGTCTTCCTTCATTTCAGTGTAAACACCGATGGGTTCATCCATGCGGTGCTGCCAGAGCAGCGCAGGTAACGCTTTTCTGTCACTCCACGCCCGCAGGGAAGCAGCAAATGCCCCGGACATCACCACATCATCGTGGCTGTCCTTTACACCAAAGACGGAGCCATACCCTTCAAACTCACCGGAGTCACTGACAGATTTCAGACTCAGCGGTACATCAAGACGTTGTTTCGTCTGCATTGGCGTTATCCTTCTGCTTACCGGCTTTACTGCCATCGGAGGGTTTCGTGGTCATGTTCATCGGTGTGAGATAGACATCACCACCGGGTCGTGGATTCATATCTTCCAGGTCGCGGCAGTCATTGGGAGAGTAAATTCCCCAGTTGATCCCGGTGGCGTAGGCTTCAAAACGGGACTTCATATCCCCGCGCAGTAACGCCCCGGCGTTAAATTTGGCGTAATAAACGCCCTGCTTACTTTTTCGTACCAGTCCGGTGTTGATCCGCTGTTCGATGCGGGTCAGATACGGCACCAGTGAATAGTTGATAAATCCCAGCCCCAGCTCTTCGATATTGTTGAAGGTGGCGCGATCGGTGTTCTGCACCATGTGCAACGGCACCCGGAACAGACGACAGATTTCTTCAAGCTGAAACTTGCGGGTTTCCAGGAACTGGCTGTCCTCGGCGTTCAGCGCCATCGACTTCCAGTCCAGCCCCATCTCAAGGATCATCGGGCGGTGAGCATTGCCAAGCCCGGTGTGACGCTCCTCAAAATCTTTCTTCAGGCGCTCATAAGCCTGATCTGACAGCGTCTGCTCTGTACGCAACACACCCGACGTCACCGCGCCATTGCTGAACAGTCTGGCCCCGTGCTCTTCGGTCGCTGCCGCCAGCGATATTGCCTCGCGGGCATAGGCGATGGGATTCAGCCCCACCAGTCCGTCCAGCGTCAGCGTGCGCACATGCCAGATATCCTCCTGGCTCAGTACATCCGTGGAGCCATCCGGGAATGTGACCTGATAGACCGGCTCCCAGCTACTGTTAAGCTTCGGTACCACACAGCCGGGATCGACGGGCAGCAGTTCAGCCACTTCGCCAAATGCTTTCACTTTGTAGGCGTAAAAGTTTCCCCGCAGGCACAGACAGGTGACCACCAGCTCCCAGAACTCCTGCGGCGTCATATAGCCATTGGGATGCGTGGAGATCAGCTTATGCAGACGTTCGCCAGCGGCTCTCTGCTTCAGACTGCCGTTCAGGTGATACAGGTTGCAGGGCAACATCCCGACCGACTCCGCCAGCACCCTGACACAGGAAAAAACCGCCGTCAGTCGCATGGCCCGCTGGCTGCTGATCTGCTTTCCGGTATAGGTGTCGTAGGACAACCCGATAGCATCCGCCAGCTCTGCTGGCGTGGTCACCGGTGCGTTACTTTTTCGTTGAAATAATCCCGAAAAGAACACTATTTACCTCCGCCGACAGACGACTGTGTACGGTCGAGATATCGCGCCACCAGCCACGACCAGAACAGACACAACGCCCCGGCAACAACAAACCCCGCCGGGGGATAAATCAGCCAGGCACCATACGCCAGCAAAAGCGCCCCCAGCACGCCCACCAGAGGCGCGAGAATCAGCATGATCATAATTACCTCAGTTAAAGCGAGCGGATCCCATAGGACTCAATGTGGTCAGACAACGTGTCTTCTTTCTCGTACAGCATGGCTCTGCCAACCGCCATAATCAGCGCAACTGCACCATCGATTTTGTTTTCCGCCTGCTCTTTGACGGGCTTCACCACATCATCGTTACCCGGAATGGTTTTGCCGACCACGTTGCCGATACACCAGGTCATGATGGGATTGCCGTCATGATGAAAGCGCCCCGATTCAATCGCCGCTTCCAGTTCTTTCATCGGATCGGACATGTTGGTGTAGTTCTGAATGATGGTGATGGGGTTCAGGTCTTCATCAGCAAGGTCATGCGACAGCCCGGTCGCCCCGAAGGGGTCGATGGGTGACTCACTGACCGGGCTGATTTTGTTCGCCGCTTTGGCCTCCTCGAGGATGTAGCGATAATCCACCTCCGCACCATCGGTAACGGTCAGAACGCCCATTTCCACCCATTTCTGAAAGCGTTCGGCTGTCCGTCGATCTTCATTTTTCTCGACGCTGTACACCGTGTCATACGGTACCCAGAAGCGCGGAGCCACACTGTAGTAATGCGTTTTACCGTCAATCTCGCGGGTATAAAGTCGCGCCATGCTGTTCATATCCAGCTTACGCGCCAGGTCAAAGGCCAGAATGCACGGCTGCCCCTCGAACTGCTCAAGGGTCAGTGATTTATCCTCGCAGCTCTGCCAGCTCACCAGGTTGAAATACGCCGAACGCGCCGACACCCAGATATTGAGGTGTTTTGTTTTAAAGACGTTTGCCAGACGGGCGTTATTTTTCGCACGCTGCTGCTGACTTAACAAAAATTCGCGATAAACCGACACGCCAATATTTGGATTGGCTTTTTCCAGCACCTGCGGGTCGGTCCAGTCGTCACCTTCATCAACGGTATAGATGATCCCGAACAGTTCATCGTTGGGTACCGACCCATTGAGCATCTCGATAACTTCCCGCCGCTTGTCGTAGCACGGCCCCTCAATGTTGTACCCGGCAGTAGTAATGGCCCACATCAGTGGCTGACGTCGCGCCCCCATCCCGGTAAGCATCGTGGTGTAAAGCGCATCGGTGGCGTGCTCGTGATATTCATCCACCACCGCACAGTGGGGTGATGATCCATCACCGGGGTTACCGATCAGCGGTTCAAACCGCGCGCCATCCTCCGGACGGTTCATGTTTGAGGCGTTAACCTCAATCCCGAACGCTTCCGTCAGCATGGGTGTGCGTTTACACATCAGTCGCGCCGGGCGAAAGACTTCCCATGCCTGTTTCTCCGTCGTGGCACCGGAATACACTTCCGCGCCGAACTCGTTATCACAGGCAAAACAATACAGGGCGACACCGGCAGAAATTGCCGATTTGCCGTTCTTACGGGGGATTTCGGTATACACCTCCCGGAAGCGGCGCAGCCGGGTACCTTTATTGACCCAGCCAAACGCACAGCAGATCACAAAGAGCTGCCACGGCTCCAGCGTGATGGGCATCCGTTTGAATGCCCACTCCCCCTTGGTGTGTGGCAACAGCTGAATAAATTTGGCGGCCCGTTCAGCCAGGTCCTTGTCGAAGCGGTAACGAAACGACTTACTTTTTTCCGCCATCAGGTCATCAAGATGGCGCTGGCAGGCCTGAATCACAAACTGGCAGGCCACAATCTTTCCGCGCACGACATCACGGGCATACTGATTGGCTGCATTTACGTTGGGGTAAGATTTCCGGCTCATGATTCGATGATTTTCAGATTGTCAGAAACGGGTTAGTGGCTTTCTTCTTCCCCGCCAAGCCAATCAGACGCTGGCGGCTGCTGGGGTCGAGTCCGAGCATTGCCCCCGTGCTGCTCATCTCGGACTCCTGTTCTTTTTTGGCGGTCAGCTCCGGATTTTTGACCATGCCGCCCATTGCACCGGTGATGGTGTTGCCCTGTCTGGCAATATTTTTCACGGCACGTCGCCAGAATTCATAGGCCACACACCACCGCTCAAGTACCGCCAGGTCAGTCACGCACAGCAGGCCCTGACCGCAGAGTTCTTTGGTTGTCAGTTGCCACATGATCGTGGCGAGAGGGAGATCTTCTTCAGCGAACCACTCCGGTGGCTCAACACCTTTGATGGGCGTAAAAACAGGTTCATCTTTATTCAGGGCTCGCTTGCCGGGGTTTCCGGCCAGCGCCTTGCGCGCCGTTGGCTTGGGGCGACGCCCGGAACGCCCCGCCGTTCCAGCCATATGCGGCACTCCTGGTTAAATTTCATTTTTCGCGGGTATAAAAAAACGATGGGGCGGGCAGTCCGGAAGACGTCAGGCCGCAGGGATTTGACCCGCCCCTCCCCTCAGGCAGTTGAGAATTATTATCACTTCAACCGTTCACGGGCCGTCTTCGCCTTATGACACGGCCAGCACAGACTCTGCAGATTACAGTCGGCATCAGTGCCGCCATGCGCTTTAGGGATGATGTGGTCAACGGTTTTCGCCTCGCGCACCACACCAGCACGCAGGCACAACTGGCACAGGCCTTTGTCACGCTTGAGCACACGTTCACGGATAACATCCCATTTCGAACCATAACCGCGCTGGTGTCGGGACTGGCCTGGCTTGTATTGCTTCCAGCCTTCGCTTTTGTGGCTTTCACAATAGCCTGACGAATCTGTGGTGGTATGGCGGCAACCGCGAAAACGGCAGGCTTTTGGGGTTCGTGGGGGCATGAACAATTCCCCTTAAGTGATTACGATGGAGCACCACCATAGAGGTGGCAATAAAAAACCGCCCGTAGGCGGTTAGTTATCGTATGTAATGTCAAACATGCTGATGCTGGTGTTTAAGATCAGCATACACACTACCAACTTCATCTCGCACAGTTCTACTTTCAGCTACCTTGCTTATATCGAGCCTAAATAGATAGCATACTAAATGTAAAGGTGCATTAAATTTATAATTTAAACTAAACATGGTATGAATAATTTCACCCAGTGCCTCATTGGCAGGCGACTTTTCCATACAATGAGCCATGAACTTTTTCTGGTTTGAATTTTCAACCTTGTTGGCTTTGTTCTTTTCTTGTACACGATGCGCCATTAAGATCTTTACAGGCAAAGTGAAAGAAAGCGCATCATGGAACGCATCTGTAGCAAGCTTCTTCTGTAACAGAGAAGCATCTTTACGGGCTAAATAACGTTCAACCTGCGGCATCATCAAATGTCGACGTAAAAAGACAACCCGGGCATAGCTAACTGCCTGCCATAATAACGCAAAAACTATAACCAATGGGATTATTGTTTCCATCTGATCCTCACACTTGTGGTGGTGAAGCAGCACTCACACTTGCATTTTGTTCAGTATTTCTACCTTTTTTTACACCTGAAATCTCTTTCTCATACAAGGCTATAATCTTTTCATTATCAAGTCGTTTCATCTTAGCAGCAAAGCGCAAGATAAGAAACAATGGCAACGAACTAGCAATCAAAAGATAGCCTATACTAGCAATAATCGGTGCTTTATCATAAAAGCTTATCGTTGAATCAAAAAAGATCTTAACAACTTGAGCTGTTGTCGATGAGTTTCCTGCATCAGCCATTAATGCAGATTCCTTAAGTAGTGAAATGTAGGAAAAATCTAACTTATTCATTTCAAAATGTAAATGTTAGTTTGTCCATTTGGCTAGCTGATGATCTTGTGATGCCGTTTATTGACTGCCTAAATAATGTGTTTCAATACTCCTAATACCCAATTTATCTTGGTTGCATTGTCCTAAAGCAGATAAAAGCGCTGCATTTAGATCTAGGCTATCACCATATGTCAACAGCTCGGGAATGAATGGCACAGGAGTTTCAGAAGTCAGGCTGGCTGGTAATGGTACCATCGGAGCGTTCACGTAAACTGTCCGCGTACTTCCGCAACCTGTCAGCAGCGGCAGCAGGCACAGGACGTGAAGCACAATCATCATTCGCAACAGCCATTTTGATATCCTCCTGGGCTCTCTGTGACTCCAGTGTGATCTGCTGTTTTGCATGCTGGTTAGCCTCCAGAATTGTATTGACGATTTGCAGTGATTGCAGGACGTTATTGGTAATAGCGGTTGCCGATTCGGCATTTTGTACAGCCTCATCAGCACGTTTCTTTTCGCGCTGGTATTTGCTGTGGTAGTGGTTAGCTGACCAGACGAGAGAACCGAATAAAGTCAGGAGGAAAGCAGAAATAACCAGCTTATAGCGAAGTTTCATTAACCACCCCGCCAGCTTCTTTGAATTTGGCAATCAGACTATCGATCTTGTGTTCATACTGACCGTAGCCAGCACCGGGCAATGAAGCCCAAATATTGCTGCAACGATCAATAGCCTGACGAATATCACCCCGATCAATCAGCGGCAGCGCGCCGCGTTCTTTAATCTGCTGTAACGCCACCGCATCCTGGCTTTTCGGGGAGAAATCTTTCAGTCCAAGCTGTTTACGGTAGGCGTCCCACCATTTCGACAGCAGTTGATAACGCCCGGCGGCGGTGGATTTCAGTTTCGGGTTAAGCGTAACCAGCTTACGTGGATGATCGGAGTAATCAGTAAGCAGTTCGCCACCAACGATAACGTCATAACCATGATTTCTGGTTTTCTGCCGTCCGTTATCCGTTCCTTCTGACCATGCCAGCATATCGAGGAACGCCTTACGTTGATTATTGATTTCCACCATCTTCTACTCCGGCTTTTTTAGCAGCGAAGCGTTTGATAAGCGAACCAATCGAGTCAGTACCGATGTAGCCGATGAACACGCTCGTTATATAAGCGAGATTGCTACTTAGTCCGGCGAAGTCGAGAAGGTCACGAATGAACCAGGCGATAATGGCGCACATCGTTGCGTCGATTACTGTTTTTGTAAACGCACCGCCATTATATCTGCCGCGAAGGTACGCCATTGCAAACGCAAGGATTGCCCCGATGCCTTGTTCCTTTGCCGCGAGAATGGCGGCTAACAGGTCATGTTTTTCTGGCATCTTCATGTCTTACCCCCAATAAGGGGATTTGCTCTATTTAATTAGGAATAAGGTCGATTACTGATAGAACAAATCCAGGCTACTGTATTTAGTAATCAGATTTGTTCGTGACCGATATGCACGGGCAAAACGGCAGGAGGTTGTTAGCGCAACCTCCTGCCACCCGCTTTCACGAAGCCAGCCATTGAGCTGGTTTTCTTTTATGCAAAGCACACCACACCGTAGCCACAGCGGATAAGGTGATTATTTTTGTCTGTCTGGTATTTGGTTTGATGTGCTTTCAGAAAGGCCGTGCTTAAAACGCAAAAAGCCCCGAGCTATTAACTCAGGGCTTTATTTAACGAGTGCATTTATCCATCGTTGGGTCAAATTTACCCAACTTTATTCAAAAAGTCAATATCATGCCGTTAATATGTTGCCATCCGTGGCAATCATGCTGCTAACGTGTGACCGCATTCAAAATGTTGTCTGCGATTGACTCTTCTTTGTGGCATTGCACCACCAGAGCGTCATACAGCGGCTTAACAGTGCGTGACCAGGTGGGTTGAGTAAGGTTTGGGATTAGCATCGTTACAGCGCGATATGCTGCGCTTGCTGGCATCCTTGAATAGCCGACGCCTTTGCATCTTCCGCACTCTTTCTCGACAACTCTCCCCCACAGCTCTGTTTTGGCAATATCAACCGCACGGCCTGTACCGTGGCAATCTCTGCATCTTGCCCCCGGCGTCGCGGCACTACGGCAATAATCCGCATAAGCGAATGTTGCGAGCACTTGCAGTACCTTTGCCTTAGTATTTCCTTCAAGCTTTGCCACACCACGGTATTTCCCCGATACCTTGTGTGCAAATTGCATCAGATAGTTGATAGCCTTTTGTTTGTCGTTCTGGCTGAGTTCGTGCTTACCGCAGAATGCAGCCATACCGAATCCGGCTTGTGATTGCGCCATCCCCATAGCAGCCATCACATCAGTACCGGAAAGAGAGTCAGAAGCCGTGGCCCGTGGTGAGTCGCTCATCATCGGGCTTTTTGGCGAATGAAATTTAGCTACGCTTTCGAGTCTCATGCGCCTTCTCCCTGTACCTGAATCAATGTGAGGTTTCCGCAGAACACTGCGCCGGTATCTATATACATCTGGTTGGCAAACTTGAGTGGTTTCACTGCTGGCGTATGACCAAAGATGAACGTGTCCGCGCCTTTGATTTCTTTCACGATCCCGTCTTGTGAGTTGCTGATTCGTTCGCGGTTCCAGATTACCTGCTGATGATCAACTGGCTTTCCAAACTCGTATTCGTCACAAGGATAATCGGCGTGGCAGATGACATATTTTTTATCTTTGCTCACCAGTTCGATGATTAACGGAAGTTCATCTGCTTTATGGGCAAGAGCTTTAGCCAGAATTTCTTTGTCGTAATCGAGATTAAAGAACCAGCCACCGCCATTAAGCAGCCAGTGATTAACGTTTCCACGCTCTGATAAGCCATCAATCATCATTTGCTCATGGTTTCCACGTACAGCTCTGAACCAGGGGAATGTGATTAATTCCAGGCATTCAACGTTCTCTGCACCACGATCAACCAAATCGCCCACCGAGATAAGCAGGTCTTTTTTGTTGTCGAATCCAATCGTATCCAGTTTGTTCATCAGGTTCGTGTAGCATCCGTGCAGATCGCCAACTACCCAAATATTTCGGTATTTGCTGCCATCAATTTTTTCGTAATAGCGCATCTCTTTCACTCCATCCGCGATGAACCATGAGAACGTCGTTGACGATGGCGTGCATTTTCCCGTCTTTATCATCAACGTATTTTCTGACCGTACCGCGACTACATTTCAGTCTGCGTGCTACTTCTGTCTGGTTTCCGTATGCTTCAACGAGCATGTCTGGAATGGTTTTTACTGAGAACGTCATGCGGCCTCACTTCTGCTATTTCGCAGGTCTTTGAGTTTCTGTTGGTACTCTGCCTTGATCGCCTTGCACTCTTCGATAGTCCAGCGATGGCGGTTATGGTTTGATTCGATTTCGTCTACTGCTTCCTGCCCGATGCGGCTAATCAGTTCGACGCGATACGGAACGAGATTTCCGCTTTTGTGCTGGTTGCACACCACGCATTGCTTGTGAATATTGCGTTCATCAAATCGGAGTTGAGGTGCCGCAGCAGTTGTCCGGTAATGTCCGGCATCCCACTGAGCAGACGTGAGCGTTCCGCACGAGATACATGGTAAGTCGCGGTCTCTTTCTCTGATGAAGGCGTTTACGGCTTGTTGGGCTTGTTTAATCCAGTAACTGCGGGGCTTTAAGGCGAGTTTTCGAATCTTAAGTTTATCTTTCTGTTTCTGCTCCTCTCGTCGTCGTTTCTTCTCTGCTGCTTTTTCCGCTTTTTCGCGTTCTTTACTTCGTCGTTCGAGTGCTATCTTGGTTCCACACTCTGGAGAGCACCACCACTGATTGGCGAATGCAGGGTGAAACCATTCCCGACATTCATCGTTTTTACATCGTCTTCGCGCTGGTTTAGCCATCGTCTTCTTCCTCGTACATTGAGCTATTCGGATCGCTCATCAGTTCTGCGCAGCAGTGCTCACACACGTGAACTTCCAGCACATGCAGCTTCTGACCGCAGTTAGCGCACGTTAATGCCCGCTCGACGCTTTCTTTCTGGTATTGAAGGGATTGGGATGGGCTAAGCATTATTGGCGTCCTGAATCATGAGAAAGACAATCATGGCGGCACGGAGTGGATTGTCATATGCGACACCAACATTCGGTCCGGCATCATCAAACAAGTCCCTTGCGTTGTCTGTAGCGCACGGCATTGAGGGATTGTCTAAAATTATGCTGATGTTGTTTTCAGTGATAATCGGCCATGCGTCTGATGGTCTTTTACAGTAATCAACCGTTTTTATTGCATAACCAGTTTCGTCATCCCACTCAACACCAACGATTGATGTTCCCAACTTTGCGATTTCGCAATCTTCGGGAGCAAATCCACAGCAAATTGCCACTCGCTTGTTAATTTCAAAATCACTTAACTGTGAATAATCCATTGTCATTTCCTCGCACGATGTCTTAGCCACCGGATATCCCACAGGTGAGCCGTGTAGTTGAAGGTTTTTACGTCAGATTCTTTTGGGATTGGCTTGCGTTTATTTCTGGAGCGTTTCGTTGGAAGGTATTTGCAGTTTTCGCAGATGATATCGGTGAAACTTCGTCGCTGTCGCCTCATGCCGCCCTGTCTCCCCATCTCGCTTTCCACTCCAGAGCCAGTCGCGCTTCGTCTGACCACTTAACGCCACGTTCTGTACCGAATGCCTGTATAAGCTCTAATAGCTCCGCAAATTCGCCTACCCGCATCCTGCTGGTTGACTGGCCTATTACCACAAAGCCATTCCCGGCAAGGTTAGGAACAACGTCCTGCTGCTTTAAGGCTGCGGTAAACACACACTTCCAGCTTTCTGCATCCAGCCAGCGACCATGCCATTCAACCTGACGCGAGACGTCACCTAAGCAGGCCCATAGCTTTCTGTTTTGGACTAAGCTGCGGTTGCGTTCCTGAATGGTTACTACGATTGGCTTGGTTGGGTCTGGAAGGATTTGCTGTACTGCGTGAATAGCGTTTTGCTGATGTGCTGGAGATCGAATTTCAAAGGTTAGCTTTTTCATGACTTCCCTCTCCCCCAAATAAAAAGGCCTGCGATTACCAGCAGGCCTGCTATCAGCTCAGTGATGTAGATGGTCATACGTCAGCCCCTTGTGCATATCGTCTGCCACGCGCAGCAGGTGCATTTGATGCTGTGCAAATCTGTCTGGCTTCATCCTGGTCACATGCAACAAAGTGTCCGTTGCAGAACCGCTGGTAAACCGTACCAAGTGAGCCAAAACGGTTTTTCGTCACGATGATTTCAGCAAATGGCGCGGCGCTACTGTTCTCGTCATATACCGCTTCCCGATAGAGCATGATGATTGAGTCTGCGTCCTGTTCAATGCTTCCTGAATCACGCAAATCTGCGTTTGTCGGGCGTTTGTTTGGTCGCTTCTCAACATCGCGCGAAAGCTGACTCAGGGAGATAACAGGCGTTTTCAGGTCTTTCGCCATCGCCTTCAGGCTTCCGGAGATGTGAGCAATTGCGAGGTCGTTGCGATCTGCTTTCGGCTTCTCAATCAGGCCAAGATAATCCACCATGATTAGTGACAGGTTTGGATTTTCCTGTTTGTGCCGTTCTGCGATTGAGCGTATTTCTTCGACCGATAACCGCGAGGCATCGACTACCCATACATCCAAATCTGCAAGCTGACTTATGCCGTTAGCAACACGCGCCCAGCCTTCGTCATCCATCGATGCAGGATTTCGCAGTACGCTAACCGACATCCTCCCGGCGTTGGCAATGCTTCGCTCTGCAATCTGCAATGCGCTCATTTCCATTGAGAAAATCAATACCCCGCGCCGGACGTCAGAACCAGGAATAACGCGGCTTGCAACGCCTTCGGCAATCTTCAGCGCCAGTTCCGTATTGTGCGTAACGATGTAATCCGTTGTCACATAGAGATGGCTAGGATGGCTTACCATGATGCAGAGACACTCTTCTGGCTCAACAACTTCAACCGATTTGATACCCACACCAAGGTCGCCAAGCCTGTTAATCCCGAGATTTTTGCGTAAACGTGGTGAGTGAATTTGCTCTATCAAAGATGATGGCAACTTCATGCTGACCATGTGTGCATCAAGTCCGTCATGCTTCTCTCCTTTGTACGTGTAAACTATTCCCGTCCTGCTGGATTCTTTGGCGGTTCCACCTAAAGATCTAACAAGCCTTACTAATCCTTTAGCTAATTTCTGACTGGATGAACTAAAGCGGATGCATCCGGACTTCTCAACCCAGCCATCTGTCTCGAGAAGGCCAGTTAAAACACCGGTACGTATTTCTTTGCTAGCACTAAAAATTTCTGCTGGGATTTCCTTCTCGGACGCACCTTTCCCGATCATCCCAATGCCACGTAGTTTGTCCAATAGTGGGTTCTTCTGGCCTTTTTGGTTGCTTATCAAATAATCATTCTCTCCTACCTTAACCAGTCGCAGTGGTGCAATTGCATCACTCATGCGGCTCAGGACATATTCTTCCGAGTTGGTGAATTTGATGCCTTTTATCAACGAACCGTCACCAAGTAGAGCCCCAATAACCCAACCATCAAGGGGAATATTTTTACCAAAGTCTCCGGTCAAGGATGGCACTCTTATTCTTCCCTGATAACGTGTTTTTTGTAGCATCCCAGCCAGCGCATCAGTATCAACAACGCGCTTACCAGTAAATCTTGATGATGAAATTTCCCATAAGTGGTTGTCGGCACATTTCACGCTACGTCCGTCTTCAAAGGTGACTAAATATGTGAATTTCTTCCCTTGCGGGAAGACGCCAATTACCTCCGAAGGAAGCCCGTCTATTGACGCGATGCGATCGCCAATTTTGACTTCTCCGTGAGTAGTCCAGGTGCCATCTGCAAGTAAAATCCCTTCGCTTAGCGCCATTGCTTTCCCCATACCAGGACGAGCAGCGATTATCACCAGGTCTTCCGCGTTCATCCCTCCGGTGATGGCATCAAGTTCTTCGATTCCGGTCTTCAGGGTATCTGACTCTTCTCCGTTCCTCAGACGCCTGTCAAGCGTGTCAGTGTAGTCAGTAATGATTTCCCCTAACCGTACAGGTTTAACCTCGTCACGGGGCTTTCTGATGGCTGAAAGACGCTTTACAAGTTCATCCATCGCCTGACTCGATGCGTCGATGGTTCCGCTTTGGATTGGTTCACGCATTTCATCCATGATTTCCAGCACCAGACGGCGGTGATAGTTATCCGCGACCATTCCGGCATATCCCTTCAGGTTTGCGGCACTCGGGCAGTTTTTGCTGGTCATCAGGATTGACGTGAAATGCTCCTCTCCGCACGCCTCGGCAACCATCAGCGCATCGATTAGGTTTCTGTTTCTCGCCTGCTTGCGAATAACCTCGAAGGCTTTCCGGTAGAGCGGAATTGAAAACGCTTCCGGCTCCAGCGTTGCCAGAACGTCGCTGGCGGTTGGTGTTAATCCACCAATCAGCAGTCCACCGATAACGCTCGCTTCGATATCCTGTCTCATGCAATCCCCCTGTCTGCAAACTTCCCTTCCCGAACTCCCGTTAACGAGTCTTCCCTCAGCAGGTAATCAAAATCTGCCGTCCAGCCCGTGTCGTTGTCTCCGAAGTAAAACGGCTTGGCCTGATGCACAAACGCCCTGACATACGCTCTGAAACCGTCCACGTTTGGCGTTTTCAGTTGCGGGATGATTTTCTTCAGGCGGCGTTTGCGTTTCTCGTTGACCGCAACAGCATGTGGAAGTCTGTCACCGACTTCGGTGTTGTAGGCGTTCAGGAAGGATTCGTAGTCGATTCGTTCTGCCTTGCGACGTTCAGGTTTAACCTGCCCATCGCCACCCCCGTTAGGGGGTAAGGGGGTATTTGTATTTATTGTCTTTTGTATATTGTCTTTTGTGTTTAGCTGACTTGGCTTATACCCATTAGCCGACTTGGCTAATGTTTTATTAGCTGTTTTAGCTAATGTTAAGCTGTCCTGGCTAATCCACTGAGAAACCACCTTGTTCACTCCGATTTTCACGCCATCAGCAATGAGGAATTTACGCTCAATAAGCTGGCGCTTGGCAGCGCAAACATGAGTGTGATGAATACCTGTCATGGCTGCTATCTGCGTGTTTGTGAGTCGATCCATCGGCTTATTGAATCCGTATGTCTTGCGCATGATAGCGAGCATCACCTTCAGCTGCCGGACGGTTAAATCAGCCATCAGCAGACTGTCGGTAATCTCGTTAGCAACGCGCATGAAGCCATCTTCGGTATCTGCCACGCGATGCTCCACGACCTCCAGTTGAGGCCTGTAATCAGCTAACTTAACGACGCCCATGTTTCACTCCTGCTTTGGCTAGTCTGTAAACACCAACAAGGCGCTCTGCGAACGCCCTGTTATTTGCTGCGGCTACCACTAATCCCTCAGGTGAATCAGGGTGTCGAATCTCTTCTTTTTCCTGGTATTTCTTACGACGTTTTGTCATAATTACTCCTGTGGATTGATCCAGTAATTCCCTCAGAATTGCATATCAATTTGCTTAAAATCCTCGGTGGCGGCCGGGGATTTTTTCTTTGTGAGTCCATCAAGCGCATACTTAAAAGCCCTGCTAATCGGACTGATGTCTGATGCCATTCCGAAAGCACACAAGACCGAAGCAATAAATCTCCAGTCCGTTCTGCTTATCTTCGATTCATGACAGCCAATCATCTTTGCCAGACCGCGCTGGGTAATAGTTGACAGATTGATAAGTAAATCTGTTTCTGCGCGATCAACGTCACGCTGTGATAGTTTGCTGTAACTTGTTCTTTCCATTTCTTAAGATTTCCAATAGTGAATAGTTAGTTGAAAGGTATGCGTGGAAACGCATATGGCCTTAGTTGGTCAGATATTCTGGGATTCGCTTTTCAGCGACGTAGGACGAATGTCCGTTGTTACAAAGAGCGGGGTTACTTATGCTGCTGATGCTCTACGCGATACGAACACCAGATTTTCCTTTTTCACAGGTTTATAACCCGTGAAATTACGAGTGGCTTCTTCGATTGCATTCGCTTTATCTGGGGAAGCTCTTCGAAACCCATATGCAATCTGATCAAGATAGCCAACTGAAGTATTCGCTAATGCGGCGAGTCGCTTCCATTCCTCACTAGAAGCCTCTTTTCGCCAGCGTAGTAGTTCATTACTCATTAGTGCCTCCGTTTATCACACAGAGCAACTTTACCATTTTGATAAATAAACTGCAATGGAGATTTATCAAAATGCGTATTTATCCATTTGCTAAATAGAGGGAGAATCGTGGGATGGAAAACAAAGATATTCGCAAATCGAATCTGGCGTTTTTGCTAGATGAGCATAAAAAAATCGCGGGTAACACTAATGCAAGCTTTGCCGATAAGCTTGGAGTTAGCCCTTCTCAACTCACGCAAGTCTCCGGTGAAAAAAGCACTCGAAACATAGGGGATAAACTAGCAAGAAAATTCGAAGCCGCACTTGGGTTACCTAATGGGTGGCTTGATTTGGTACATGATGTAACACCAATTGCATCATGCTCAGATTCTTTAACTTTTGTCGGTCAGGTAAGAAAAGGGTTAGTGCGCGTGGTTGGTGAGGCAATTCTTGGTGTTGATGGTGCCATCGAGATGACCGAAGAGCGCGATGGGTGGCTCAAGATTTATAGCGATGATCCAGATGCCTTTGGTCTTCGTGTGAAAGGAGACAGCATGTGGCCCAGAATAAAATCAGGAGAATATGTACTCATTGAGCCTAACACCAAAGTATTCCCGGGTGATGAGGTGTTTGTCAGAACCGTTGAAGGACACAACATGATCAAAGTTCTTGGCTATGACAGAGACGGAGAATACCAGTTTACAAGCATCAACCAGGACCATAGGCCAATAACGTTGCCTTATCATCAAGTAGCAAAGGTGGAGTATGTGGCTGGTATTCTGAAGCAATCTCGCCATCTGGATGACATCGAGGCAAGGGAGTGGCTGAAAAATTCGTGACTTCATCGTCACGTAGCTGGTAACCAGTGGCCTGAAGAGACGTTTGGGTGATTCCAATTGTGATTTATGAAAAGTCAATTGCGCCAGATTAGCGATGATGACAAACCACTATGTCTTATCCTCAACATGAATACATTCATCGTAACCACAACAGGGAGTTTAACGAATGAATACTATTGAAAATAATGATGTTTATGTGTATATAGGCGATATTCATCGTGATGGTTATCTTGATCTAACCAATAAAATCAAGAAGCGTAAGTCACAAAATGAATTAAAAAAGAATGTTATCTTCTGTGTTGCTACTTATGGCGGTGATCCTAATGCTGGTTATCGTATAGGTAGGGCTCTCCAGCACTATTATGAAACGGTAACACTTTTAGTTGTTGGGCCGTGCAAAAGTGCTGGTACACTAATAGCCATAGCTGCGAATAAACTTGTTATCGGTGACATGGGTGAGCTCGGGCCATTAGATATCCAACTGAAAAAAAACGATGAAATAGGTGAGATGAGTTCTGGTTTAGCCATTATGACAGCTCTCGATGCACTGAAGGAGCGCTCTATTTCAGCGTTTAACTCATACCTTGTTCAGATAAAATACGAAAACCAGATAAGCACTAAAATATCTGCTGACATCGCAACCAGACTTACAGAGGCATTGATAGCCCCCATGGCTGCTCAGATAGATCCAATAAAACTTGGTGAGCATCAGCGTGCGATGAGCATTGCTATCACTTATGGTCAACGGTTAGCAGACAAGCCAAGTAGTCTAAAAGAAGGGGCGTTAAGCAAACTCATCGCTTCGTATCCTTCACATGGATTTGTTATCGACAGAAAAGAAGCCAAGGAACTTTTCAAGTGTGTTGAATGTCCTAAAGGTATAACAGAAATACTCGATAATTTTTTCTGTGATAAGATTCATAGTGGTGAAATCCCAACGTTTGGAAAACCAAGGGTGATGGATTTCCCTCTTACTACACAAGATAAAGAGGACAATACTAATGCCGAAGAATCTGCAACCGGAGATGGAAATTCTCAACAAAATGTTGGAAAGCCAGATCCAAGAAAGTCGCAATCTGGCAAGAAAAGCGGAACAGCACCTGAACGAGATCAAAAAAGAACTGGAGCCGTATCAATTCAACCACCAGATGAACAGCAACCTAATGCGTGATCTCTTTGCTCTGTAATTAATTCCTCACATCCCGGCCTCAGTGCCGGGTTTTCTTTGCCTCACGATCCCCACACCTAATAACACCATAACCAATTGTATTTGTTGAAAAATAAACAGATACAACTCACTAAAACGCGCAATTCTGATCCCCCTCAAGTCTCTTTATTCCTTCTGATAAATTCCTGCAATCAAATAAAAAACCATAATAATCAACAGGATATTTGAAAACCAAAACAATTTATCATTTTGCTATTGCCATTAATTTATCATTTCGATAAAGTTAACTCATCAGCAGGACGCTGTAAGCCAAACGGAACAGACTGGCAGGCTCTTTAAACAACGTCGAACACTCGACTACGTGGCTGAAAAGCCAGATCACCCAACCACATAAGCTGTGGGATGCAATGCCGAAGCAACCGTCTCAGGAGGGGCTTCGAGATTGCATCGCCAAAGTTTATTCGGGAGGAATCTATGTCCAGAAAAACAGAATTTAAAGGAACCGCAGCTTCTCGCCGTAGAGCTCGTCGTGCAAATCTGCAAAGTCAGGAGGCGATCAGCTCTGACAAACTACACAGGCCAACCCCTTCACGAGTGGTCTTACAATGCAAACGCAAACCAGTAATGAGAGCAGAAGTAATAACACTGACAACGTTGACCAGAAAATATGAAGGCTCAACTTGTCTTCCAAATGTAGCCATTTACGCGGCAGGCTACAGGAAATCCAAACAGCTGACAGCAAGATGACTTGTGTTGGTCGCCAGAAAATGAAATTAGGCAGCAAACCACTTATTTGAGGTGAGATATGGAAGAAGAATTTGAAGAGTTCGAAGAGCATCCTCAGGATGTGATGGAACAATACCAGGACTATCCGTATGACTGCGACTATTGATAAGAATCAATGGTGTGGGCAATACGAACGACGGCAATGATTGCCAGAGAACTTGGTAAACAGAACAACAAAGCTGCCTGATAGTGGCCTTTATTTTTGGCATAAATAACAGAATAAACACTGCACTGTGTATTCATTCCAACGAGTGAATACACGGAGCAATGTCGCTCGTAACTAAACAGGAGCCGACTTGTTCTGATTATTGGAAATCTTCTTTGCCCTCCAGTGCGTGAGGGCGATTTTTTTGATGGAGGATATATGAGTGAAGTAACAGATTTAGTTGTTATTGAAAAAGCAAATGCAATGACTGTATTTCAGTCTGCCGACCAGATTGAAGAAATCCTTCAAAAGGTTGAACGTGAAGTTATGTCCTTTGTGCCTGATATCACAACGGCAAAGGGCAGAAAGGAGATCGCTTCTCTGGCGTATAAAGTTGCGCAGACGAAAACATATCTCGATGGTCTTGGCAAAGACCTTGTGGCTGAACTGAAGGAAATTCCAAAGCTAATTGATGCCAACCGCAAGACAGTGCGTGATCGCCTTGATGAGCTGAAAGCCAAGGCGCGCCAGCCTCTTACTGATTATGAGGAGGAACAGGCACGGATTAAAGCCGAAGAAGAAGCTAAGGCAGCAGCTGAAGCTCTCGCAAAGCAAATTGAGTCTGACCATGAAATAGCGATTTTGATGGATCGCGAATTTGACCGCCAAAGAGAAGAGGCAAGACTCAAAGCGGAGCGGGAAAAGCGAGAGCATGAAGAACGCTTAAAAAGAGAAGCTGAAGAGAGAGCCAGAGCAGAAGCCGAAGCAAAGGCAAAAGCCGAAATTGAAGCAGCAGCAAGGCGAGAAGCAGAAGCTAAGTCCGCAGCGGAACGTGCAGAGCGTGAACGCATTGAAGCCGAGCAACGAGCACAGCGCGAAGCAAAAGAGGCAGCAGAACGAGCTGAAAGAGAAAAGCAGGCGGCAATTGAAGCAGAACGCCGAAAAGCACAGGAGGAGGCTGAACGAATCCGGCGCGAGGCTGAAGCAAAAGAGCAAGCCAGAATAGCAGAAGAAAAAAGAATCAAGGAAGAAGAAGAGCGTAGAGCAAAGGATAAAGCTCATCGGAAAGAAGTAAATAACAAAATACTTGCTGACCTTATCAAGGTTGGTGCATCAGAAGATGTTGCTAAAAATATCATAACAGCCATCGTAAAAGGCGAAGTATTCGCAACAAAAATAACCTACTAATAAAACCAACATAAGGAACCACCCATGATTTACGCAATCGCGGGAGGCGCTCGCATGGGTGCCTTCCAATTAAATGAATCTTTACTTGAACGAATCACCCGTAAATTACGTGACGGATGGAAAAGATTTGAGGTCTTATTATGCGCAATGAAATAGCCATCAATCACCAGATGCTTCGTGCTGCACAAAACAAAGCAGTAATAGCCAGATTTATTGGTGATTCCAAAATGTGGCTTGAAGCAAATAAAGCGATGAAATCAGCTATCAACCTTCCGTGGTATCGCAGGAAATGAGTTTTACAGATAACTGGTCAGACGAAGAATTCATTCGTCAGATGAAAGAATTAATCGGTAACGAAGGAGATATTCATGTCACTTGCAACCACAGTGAAGGAGAGCAAGTTACAGAGACGCATGTACACGCAGAAAGCTCTCTGGTATCGCCATAATGGCGACCGCGAAGGAATGCGGGTATGCCTTAATTTGTCCCGAGTCGAAGTATTAAATCAGCGTTATTTCCTTGGGCCGTGTCCATTCTGAGAACAATCATATGAGCAAAGAATTTTACGCAAGACTGGCAGCTATTCAGGAGAATCTGAACGCGCCAAAGAATCAGTACAACTCATTCGGCAAATATAAATACAGAAGCTGCGAAGACATTCTTGAAGGTGTTAAGCCGTTACTGAATGGTTTGTTTTTATCAATCAGCGATGAAGTTGTGTTGATTGGTGATCGGTATTACGTGAAAGCCACGGCAACTATTACCGATGGCGAAAACAGTCATACGGCAACCGCTCTTGCACGAGAGGAAGAAAGCAAGAAAGGAATGGATTCTGCACAAGTTACGGGAGCTACAAGCTCTTATGCGCGCAAGTACTGCCTCAATGGTTTGTTCGGCATTGATGATGCGAAAGATGCAGATACAGACGAGCATAAACATCAGCAGAACGCAGCAGCAAAGCAATCAAAACCATCACCTACACCTGAACAGGTTCTAAAAGCATTCACTGACGCAGCAATGCAGAAAAACACCGTAGAAGAGCTTAAACAGGCTTTCGCCAAAGCGTGGAAGATGCTCGAAGGCACACCGGAGCAGCACAAAGCGCAGGACGTTTACAACATCAGACGAGACGAATTAGAAGGAGCGGCTGCTTAATGGCACATTCGATTACTGTAAGACTAAACAAACCTGCAAGAGAGTTTCAGGCCGGGGAAAATATCGGATTCAACATCCGTGCTGGCGTTCAGTATTACGATCGCCAGACAAAAAAGAAAGAATGGACAAACTACAGCGCCGTTGTATTTGCCAGGCCGGGAGCGCAAGCGGATTACTACCGTAGTGTTCTTGTTGAAGGTGGCATTGTGGAAATTACCGGAGAAAACATCAGGGTTGATGTTTATCAGGGGCAAAATGGTCAATCAATCACTCTTGAATTACTGAATGCAAAGATTGGATTTGCAACTTCAGGAAACAGCCAACAGCAGCAAAGTAGCAATCATCAAAATCATCCTGAATACGACGATTCAATTCCCTTCTAAAGTAGCAACATAAGGATTCCATTATGCCAGCGCCTCTGTATGGTGCGGACGACGCGCGCCGCTGTTCCGGCAATTCCGTATCGGAGGTGCTGGATAAATTCAGGAAAAACTACGACCGGATAATGTCGCTACCGCAGGAAACGAAAGAGGAAAAGGAATTTCGCCATTGTATATGGCTTGCAGAGAAAGAAGAACGAGAGCGAATTTACCAGACATCAATCCGACCATTCCGCAAAGCCACATATACCCACTTCCCTGAATATATCGACATGCGCCTGCGTAATTACCGCTCACGCTATGGCGCTATCAGTAATGACTGAGGAATTTACCATGAGAGGACTTGCATACAATCCCGGCATTCTTCCGGCAGAAATGATTATTCGCCAGCGCGTAAAGCCAATGCCATCGAGAGAGGAATTGCTTAAGAGAAATTCTTTTCCATCAGTGAATCAAAACAAATATCTGAATGCGATGTTGCGGAGTGGGAAAAAATGAAACAAATGTCACTAATTGAGATGGATGGATTCCTGAAAGGTAAATGCATACCACGAGATTTAAAGGTTAACGAAACAAACGCTGAATATCTTGTCCGTAAGTTCGGTGAACTTGAATCAAAACTGGAAACGGCGTTGCGGGAGTGTCGTTCTGCTGGAATCACGATTGATAACCTTGAGGCTAAATGCGCGAAGATGGCTGCTGAAAATACCTCGCTTAAGCAACATGAGAAGGAATTTAATGACCTTTGTCGTGAGGAGTTTAGCGAATGGGAAGATGATGTTACTGAAACCCCAGCCACCGATGCTTTTCTGGCTGAGGTGCGGGCGCAGGGAGTAGAGATGATGCGCGAACATCCATCAATCAAACTTTGCTCTTTGACGCACATATGTGATGAGTTAGCCGACCAGCTTCGCAAAGGAGGCAACCAGTGAGCGGAAAAAGAATGACTAACAGAGAGCTTGTCGATGCCGCGATTAAGCTTGCTGGTGATTTTTATTCAATGATGGGGTACGAGCATCGCCCTGGATTCAAATATTGGGAATCACCGCATCCGCAAGAGCAACTGGTATTTCAAATGGCCTGCCGTGCTTTTGAGGTTATTCGCGGTTCTGATGTGATGGACGCCGTTGCCGACTTGGAGGATGAAGAGTGAGCAACATCGACAAACGCTGCAAAGCAACCAGCACAATCAACGTTATTTCCGTATCTGGCGGGAAAGACAGCCTTGCTCAATGGATCCTTGCCGTTGAAAACAGTGTCCCTCATATAACTGTTTTCGCGGATACCGGACATGAGCACCCGCAGACAATGGAATACCTGGACTATCTTGAATCTTTGCTCGGCCCGGTAACCCGAGTGAAGGCTGATTTTAATCGAAAGATTGAAGGTAAGCGGAAATTCATTGCTGAGAAATGGCCTATATCTCTGGTTGAAGAATGTGGCATGTCTAACGACGAGGCCGCAGAACGTATCACCCAGGCGCTGAATATCCTCAAGCCAACAGGAAACCCATTCCTTGATTTGTGCATGTGGAAGGGCAGGTTCCCGAGTACAAAAGCACGTTTCTGCTCTCTGGAACTTAAGCACGATCCGGTACGCGATCAGATAGTTCTCCCCGCGCTAGAAAAATACGATGAAGTTATTCTTTGGCAGGGAGTTCGCGCCCAAGAATCCCCAGCCCGCGCTGGCCTGCCTGAGTGGGAAGAAGATGCTGATAATACCCCTGGTCTGCATGTGTACCGCCCAATATTGAAATGGACGCACGAAGAGGTATTTTCCTTGGCCAAACGCCATGGCATTAAGCCAAATCCACTTTACCAGCAGGGCTGTAGTCGGGTTGGATGCATGCCATGTATCCATGCCAGAAAATCAGAACTGGCAGAAATTTTCACTCGCTGGCCGGAAGAAATTAAACGGGTAGCAGAGTGGGAGCGATTTGTCGCTGCCTGCTCACGCCGTGGAAATTCAACGTTCTTTCCGTCAACGCACGACCCGCGCAGAGCAGAAAAACGAATCGACGTCGTTACTGTCGATGCATACGGTATTGAGTCTTACCGTGACTGGGCCATGACCACCAGAGGCGGTGCTCAATTTGACCTGCTGGCAGAGTCAAATGACAAATCAGTTTGCAGCAGCGTTTATGCTGGCGTTTGCGAATAAGGACTAACCCATGACCACTATTACCAATAAGAAACAGTATCCCAGCGAGCAATATCTTAATGAGCTGATCACCAACATAGAGTTTGCTGCAAGGGCACCAGTTGAAGTCGTGAGAGCAATGCCAGCAGAGCTACAGAAGCGGCGCGAAGCTGATAGTGCCGAACCTGCAAGTAATCATGAAGAGTTGCCGCTTGATTATCTCCAAGGTCAAAAAGATGGTCTTGAATGGGCTGCGCAGCTTGCAGAAGCAAATCACCCACAAACTGGCGACTGGCTTTACGATGACCCGCTGGAGCTGGCTAAAGCTATCAGAAAAGGTCCTGACATGCCCGAATTCGATGGACCAACTCCGGTAACTCCGGATGGTTGGATAAGCTGTAGTGAGCGAATGCCGGATAAGTTAATTCCGGTAATTGTCATGTATGAAGACGGTGAGATGTGGTCTGCAATGTGGAATGGCAATCGCTGGGATGATGGCACCGAATATCCGGATCCGCACTCAGTTACGCACTGGAGTGAAATGCCAGCAGCACCGCAGCAGGAGGTTAACCGTGGCTAACCTGCAACTTGCCGTTAAAGGTGAATATCAGCAATGAATAACAATCCTCGCACTGACGGGGATTTCTTTTATCTGAGCTCGCTACGGCGGTTTTTTATGGAGATGATAAATGCACTTCCGAGTCACAGGTGAATGGAATGGAGAGCCATTCGACAGAGTTATCGAAGCAGAGGACATCAATGACTGCTATAACCACTGGATGATATGGGCGCAGATAGCACATGCAGAAGTAACCAATATTCGAATTGAAGAACTGAAAGAACACCAAGCCGCCTGATGGCGGTTTCTTTTTGCCTGGAGAATTAAGATGACCGATACCAGCCTGATTCCTGAGAAAGAAGTGATGAACAAGCTCGGTGTTTCATCACGTCAGACAATCTGGAACTATACCAAACGGCACGGATTTCCAAAGCCAGTCAGAACCCACCCCAAATCATACCTTCGTGAAGCTGTTGAGGGGTGGATTCTTAACGGTGGCGTTAATCAGAAATGCTCCTGATGTGCCAGAACAATTTATCAGCGTGAAGCTCATACGCTTTGCGCTGAGCCTCTATCCAGTCGTGTTTATTGTATACGGACATTATCCCGCCAAGTTCATGACCGAGCATTCGCTCAGTAACATGAGGCTCGACATTCATCTCGGACAGACGTGTAACAAGCGTTCTTCTGAAATCGTGTGTTCGCCAGTAACCGAGATCCATCCCTCCCCTTATTCTATTTACGAATCGGTTGGCTGCAGCGATGCTGATCGGTTTGTTTATGTCTTCTCCAGGGAAAAGAACATCATTGTACGTTGTCATGGCCTTTTCGAGGAAAGGCTTAATTTGTTCGAAGATTGGACGGCGGATAACATTACCCATCTTGCTATGCTCTTTCGGTACGGTCCATACGTTTTCCAGCAGGTCAAATTCTGTCTTTTTTGCCAGCCTAAGCTCTGAGAGCCTCGCCCCCCACAGCATAAGCATCTGATGAAGTAGCTTATTTGAGGTAGACGCACGGCTTCTTTCAATAGCAAGCCAAATCTTAGCCAGTTCGTGATACGACAGTACCCGATCCCCTACCTCAGCGCGGGAGCCGAAGTCCCTTGGCTGGATGCTCATAATTGCGCAACTATCTATCAACTGACGCCGCATGCACCAACTAATTGCTGATCTTAGTTGACTTAGCACCTGCCTTGCTCGGCGTGGATTATCTTTTTCTTCTTCGGTAAGCAGGTCAACCCATTGCTTAACCGTGATAGAAGATGCCGGACGATTAGGGAAGGCGTCATGCATGCGCTTCATAACCGTTGATCGGTAAAGTGCCTGGGTCTTTTCTCTGAGAGTTGTAGAGACGTAGTTGTCGAACCAGTAGTCGAGACACTGGGCGACCGTCATGGAGTTCTCCACCTTCTCTTCAAAATAAGTGCGTGGATCCGTTCCTGAGAAATAGAGCTTTCGCAAGTCAGCAGTGATCTGTCTGGCATCCTTCAAAGACAGGGATGGGTATCGACCAAGCCCAAGTCGATTAGGCTTGCCATGCCAGCGATAGCGGTACTGGAACTGAATGACCCCCTTCGGTGAAATTCGTACGCTGAGGCCATCGGCATCAGCCACTTCTTGTGGGCCCGAATATGGTTTACCATAAATAGTACGCAGTTTTGTGTCGCTTATAGCCATAAATAATATTTGGTACGCTCAGAAATAATGGTTTGGTACACATCTGGTACACAATATCACATGGACAACAGCGCACAGTAAACAACTATATTTGACGTTCGTAGACATACTCAGGTGAAAAAATGGTTGTTTTTCGAGTTATAACAGGCAGTTAATTAACTACAGTGGACAATGCTAGACAATGACAGACACAGATAAGCAACCTACCTTCCTCTTTCACGATTACGAAACCTTTGGCACGCACCCCGCGTTAGATCGCCCTGCACAGTTCGCAGCCATTCGCACCGATAGCGAATTCAATGTCATCGGCGAACCCGAAGTCTTTTACTGCAAGCCCGCTGATGACTATTTACCCCAGCCAGGAGCCGTATTAATTACCGGTATTACCCCGCAGGAAGCACGGGCGAAAGGAGAAAACGAAGCCGCGTTTGCCGCCCGTATTCACTCGCTTTTTACCGTACCGAAGACCTGTATTCTGGGCTACAACAATGTGCGTTTCGACGACGAAGTCACACGCAACGTTTTTTATCGTAATTTCTACGATCCTTACGCCTGGAGCTGGCAGCATGATAACTCGCGCTGGGATTTGCTGGATGTTATGCGTGCCTGTTATGCCCTGCGCCCGGAAGGAATAAACTGGCCTGAAAATGATGACGGTCTACCGAGCTTTCGCCTTGAGCATTTAACCAAAGCGAATGGTATTGAACATAGCAACGCCCACGATGCTATGGCTGATGTGTACGCCACTATTGCGATGGCAAAGCTGGTAAAAACGCGTCAGCCACGCCTGTTTGATTATCTCTTTACCCATCGTAATAAACACAAACTGATGGCGTTGATTGATGTTCCGCAGATGAAACCCCTGGTGCACGTTTCCGGAATGTTTGGGGCATGGCGCGGCAACACCAGCTGGGTGGCACCGCTGGCGTGGCATCCTGAAAATCGCAATGCCATAATTATGGTGGATTTGGCAGGAGACATTTCGCCATTACTGGAACTGGATAGCGACACATTGCGCGAGCGTTTATATACCGCAAAAACCGATCTTGGCGATAACGCCGCCGTTCCGGTTAAGCTGGTGCACATCAATAAATGTCCGGTGCTGGCCCAGGCGAATACGCTACGCCCGGAAGATGCCGACCGACTGGGAATTAATCGTCAGCATTGCCTCGATAACCTGAAAATTCTGCGTGAAAATCCGCAAGTGCGTGAAAAAGTGGTGGCGATATTCGCGGAAGCCGAACCGTTTACGCCTTCAGATAACGTGGATGCACAGCTTTATAACGGCTTTTTCAGTGACGCCGATCGCGCAGCAATGAAAATTGTGCTGGAAACCGAGCCGCGTAATTTACCGGCACTGGATATCACTTTTGTTGATAAACGAATTGAAAAACTGTTGTTCAATTATCGGGCACGCAACTTCCCGGGGACGCTGGATTATGCCGAGCAGCAACGCTGGCTGGAGCACCGCCGCCAGGTCTTCACGCCCGAGTTTTTACAAGGTTATGCAGATGAATTGCAGATGCTGGCACAACAATATGCCGATAACAAAGAGAAAGTGGCGCTGTTAAAAGCGCTTTGGCAGTACGCGGAAGAGATCGTCTAATTTGAAGCCTCCGCCGCTGGTACGGCGGAGGTCAATGTTGAGTCAGGCTTTTTGAACGGTGATACTCCACGCTGCATCGCCAATCTGCTGATAATCGGTGATGGCATGCCCTTCTTCTGCCGCCCACTGTGGGATTGCTTCAGTTGCCTGGGTGCAATCAAACTCAATTACCAACTCATCGCCGCTGGCCATTTCTGCCAGTGCTGCTTTTGCTTCTATGAGTGGAAACGGACAGACCTGCGTCACCACATCCAGCTTTTTAATCGCCATCTTTACACCTTACTTAATTTGCCGCAGCAGTTGCCAGTCGCGCCTTACGCTGCGGTCGAACATACACAAGCCAGGACGCAGTCCAGACTCCGAGAATCATAAATACAAGGCCAATCCAGCCCTGCCAGGTCATCATTGCAGTCATAACCAGTCCATTACCGATAGAGCAACCACCTGCAATACTGGCACCGAAGCCCATCAGTACACCACCTAACCCGCTACGTAATGTTGTTTGTGCATCAGCTGCGCGAACGCGGAACTCACGGCTCGCTTTGGCTGCAATAAATGACCCCACGAAGATCCCTAACACCAGGAAAACGCCCCAGTTAATGTATTTCACGTCACCCGCGACCAGAAATTGCAGAATATTGGCCGTTGGGGAAGTGATTCCTAACCCAAACATGCGTCCGGTTGCTTCACTCAGGGGCCAGGCTAAAAGCGCAATCAAACCGATGAGTACAGCAGTGACAAAGGGATGCCAGCGTTTTTCAAACAGAATATGAGCGATCCCGGTTCGGCGCGGCGGTAAGGTCGCGACTTTGAGTTTTGGCTTCTTCAACTCTTTCATCACCACCCAGAGCGTTATCACCAGCAAAACGGCAACCAACGGCCACACAGACAAATTAAAAGTCTCAGCAATAGAGTTATGTTCAGTACTGTAGTGCTGCAAGGTTTGATTTAAACCACTGGCATGTGGAGAACGCATCACCGCACTCATCACCATATAAGTGAAAAGCGCGATCCAACTGCCGATCAATCCCTCACCCGCGCGATACCAGGTCCCGGTGGCACATCCACCCGCCAGAACAATTCCCAGCCCAAAGATATACCCACCTATAACAGTACCAAGCCACGGGAACGCCCCGGCTTCGTAAGTCAGTAGGCCCGCCTGAATTAACGCAAAAACCCCCACACTTTGTACCGAAATTGCAATCAGCAAGGCGTAAAACATGCGATTATTTTTCGCGAGATACATATCGCGAAAACCACCTGTCAGGCAAAAACGCCCACGCTGCATGACAAATCCCAGCAGAGCACCACAAATTAGCCCGCTTAATATCATTGAAAACATAAATTAATTAACCAGATGAATGTTAATAGGGAAATTATTCATGACTGGTGGAATGCAGACCAATAACCAAATTCTCTAAATTAGAACAAATGGTTATTAATGAGGATGTCGATAAAAAAGAATAAAAAAACCGGAGCCAAATATTCATTCGACTCCGGTTTATTATTACAAAAGATGATTACGCTACGTCTTCGTACTGCGGAACCGGGTTACGGAAACTCTTGGTGACGCAAGCCAGGTAAATCAGACCGATAGCCGCCCAGATCAGACCCAGAACCATTGAGCTTTCTTCCAGGTTAACCCACAGCGCACCAACGGTCAGCGCACCACACATCGGCAGGAACAGATACTGGAAGTGATCTTTCAGCGTCTTATTACGCTTCTCACGGATCCAGAACTGCGAGATGACCGACAGGTTAACGAAGGTGAACGCCACCAACGCACCAAAGTTAATCAGCGCTGTAGCCATTACCAGGTCGAAGTTGATTGCCAGCAGGGCAATCGCGCCAACCAGGATGATGTTCATCGCCGGAGTACGCCATTTCGGGTGTACATAACCGAAGAAGCTTTTCGGGAATACGCCGTCACGACCCATTACGTACATCAGACGCGCTACGCCTGCATGCGCCGCCATACCGGACGCCAGTACGGTAATGGTGGAGAAGATCAGCGCGCCAACCTGGAACGCTTTACCCGCAACGTACAGCATGATTTCAGGCTGTGACGCATCCGGATCTTTAAAGCGAGAGATATCCGGGAAGTACAGCTGCAGGAAGTAAGTTGCAAAGATGAAGATCATGCCGCCAATCAGCGCGGTCAGGAAAATCGCACGCGGGATCACGCGCTCTGCATCTTTGGTTTCTTCCGACAGGTTGCTGATGCCGTCAAAGCCGGTAAAGGAGAAGCACAGGATTGTCGCCCCGGTAATCATCGGGATAACATGCGCATCGCCAGACCAGAACGGACGAGTGCTCGCCAGCGTACCAGCGCCTTCACCTTCAAATACGCCATAAACAACCATGCCCAGAATCACCGCGATCAGCACTACCTGCAACACGACGATTACAGTGTTGAAGTTCGCTACGGATTTCAGACTACGCAGGTTAAAGGCGGTCATGAAGGCCACCAACGCCACCACAAACATCCACGATGGGATGGAAGGCACCAGAGCTTCAAAATAGATTTTCGCCAGCAGAATGTTGATCATCGGCGCGAACAGATAGTCGAGCAGAGAAGACCAACCCACCATAAAGCCGACAGTCGGGCTAATGGATTTCTGGGCGTAAGTGTATGCAGAGCCAGCAGAAGGATAGCGGCGAACCAGCTTCCCGTAGCTCAGAGCCGTAAACAGGATCGCAATCAATGCGAACGCATAGGCTGTCGGCACATGACCATCCGTGAGGCCTGAAACGATACCAAAAGTATCAAACAGCGTCATCGGCTGCATATAGGCAAGACCCATCATTACAACCGGAACTAACGTAAGCGTTTTACGCAATTCCACGCGAGAGGTGTTTGGAGTAACGTTATGCGACATGGTCATTCTCCTTTACGGTGATAACCGTCGCGTAAGCAAAAAATTGCCCCATTTTTTTGGATTCCTCAGCGACAACAACTGTCGATTTTTAGTAAATATCTATCCGGTACGAAGCCCGGCCTCTTGGTATGAATGATTGGTTTGAAGCAAAAAATAACCGACGCTGATGAAACGTCGGTTTTTAGTCATTTTTTGACAGCGGCGCATTGTGCCTAAATGGGGGGGAAATGACAAGAGAATGAGAGGCTTGTCATAATAATTTTTCTTTAAATGGCTGATTTTCCGTCATCAGATTTTGCATAAACACCGGCGATCGCACTATTTGCTAAAATTTCATCCCGCCACCAGCCGCTGGCAAGCCCTGCGGTCTGTTCATTCCAGCCAATCCAGACGGGTTCAAAGAGAGTTTGGGCGACCACTTTCTTCTCGATTAACGCGCCACTATCGAGAAACCGTTGCGCCAGATAACGGGGTAAATAGCCGCAGCCGAGGCCGCTAATTTGCAGCTCCAGCTTGGTTTTAAAATCGAAAACGGTAATGGCTTCTTGTTCGTCGAGAAGTTGTGAGGCCGTAGAAGCGCCTGCCTGCGCAGTATCCCCCACCACAATCGCCCGATATCGCTTAATAATACGACGGTTTAACGGCTCTTCTTCCAGAGCTAACGGATGATGAGGCGCGACCGCAAAGACTTGTTCCAGATCGCCCAACCGTGAAAAACCAAACTCACTGGAAGATGGTGGCTCATGCATCGCGCCAACAATAATATCCGCTCGCCCCTGAGTCAGGGCATCCCAGGAACCACCGAGTACGCCATTGATAAACTTCAGGCGCGTCACGCTATGATGTTGATAAAAAGCTTCAATCAGTGGCGCAAGCAGAGAAAAAGGAAACGTGTCGTCCACGCCAATCACCAGCTCGTTTTCCCAGCCTTCATGCAGTTTGATCGCCTGCTTTTCCAGTTCTCGCACGGTATGCAGAACTTCCCGCCCTTTCTCTAATAACATTTTTCCGGTACGGGTGAATTTAGCGCGGTGACCGCTACGATCAAGCAATTGAATATTAAGGTCGCTTTCCAGCTTGTGAACGGTGTAACTCAGAGCGGACGGCGTCTTATAGAGTTTGGCCGACGCCGCCGCAAAACTGCCTTCTTTTTCTAAGGCATCGAGGATCATCAACACATCCAGCAGTGGTTTCATACACGCCCCCTTGCAGTGCATGCGGCGTCCTGCTGGCGTGATCGTTTACTCCAGCGGCATTACCAGCGGATCGGGATACTGGTATTCAAATCCCAGTTCATTACAAATCCGACTGCCATCAATAATCTTACCTTTGCCGCTGTCCAGACTATTTCTGAACTGCGGAGGTTCCAGCCCCAGTAAACGGGCCATCTGCGGATAGAAAACATTACGCGCAGGGTGAGCTGGCGCACATATATTATAGATGTGTCCGCCTTTAGGTGCCTGTAACAACAGGGTGATAGCGCCAATAACATCTTCTAAATGGACTAAATTAACACCATGTTCACCATCAGGCGCGGTTTTTCCGGCAAAGAAGCGTCCGGGATGACGCCCCGGTCCGACCAGGCCCGCAAGACGCAGAATATCGACCGAAGTACCGGGTAAATTGTGCAGCCAGTCTTCGAGTTCTTCTAATACTCGTCCACTGTTGGTTACCGGATTACGCGGGGTAGTTTCTTTCACCGTGCCTTGCGCGTCGCCATAGACAGATGTTGAGCTGGTAAAAATAATTCGGGGAATACGATGGGCCAGCGCGCTATCCACTAACTCTTGTACCGCTTGTAAATAGAACTCATCGCCGGAGCCGCTACGACGTGCCGGAAGCGTAATGACCAGTGCATCGGCATCCATCAGGGCATCCAGATCGTCAGAATCGCAAACTAACTCAGGCTCCATGCGAAGCAGATAGCTATCAATGCCACTCATTCGGGCCGCTTCGACACCATCTTGTGTGGTTTTACTCCCGGTGACTTGCCAGCCTCGCGCTGAAAGTGACATCGCCAGCGGCATGCCTAACCACCCTAACCCGACAATTGCGACCTTTTTCATCCGTTATCTCCTGATACACCTTAGATCTATAAGGCTACGCTAGCGTATCAAAACTGACAATTCATTCTATGAATGAATCTGTTCAATAATGATAACGACATGCTGCAATGAGCAGTGAATCGTCGGTAACCGCGTATACCAGACGGTGCTCCTCTGTAATGCGTCGGGACCAGAAACCTGACAAATTATGTTTCAGGGGTTCTGGCTTCCCCTTACCTTCAAATGGCGTTCTGCGGGTATCTTTGATAAGTTCATTGATCTTTTTAACAATTCGCTTATCTGTTTCCTGCCAGTACAGATAATCATCCCATGATTCCTCAGACCAGATTAGTTTCACTCAATAATGTCCTTTTCTGTTCCTTTGCCTGATTTCAGGCTATCGATTGAGTCCATCAATCTCCGGGCGTTAGCGGGGGAACGCAGTAGATAAGCCGTCTCTTCCAGGGAGTTATATTCTTCGAGTGACATCAGAACACAAGCCTCTCCATTCTGACGAGTAATAAGGATCGGGGCATGATCTTCAACGGCTTTCATCATTGTTGCCGACAAATTCTGACGCGCTTCGCTGTAGCTAATTGTACGCATGTCAATCTCCTCTTTTGTACAGTTCATTGTACAATGATGGGCGTTAATTAACTATTTATTAATTAGTTTGTAGATCAAGGTATTGTCAGTGAGACGAAAATCCAGGCTTCGCTATTTTTGGTGCCGTCAGCTTAGAGGACAGTCCTCTTAGCCCCCTCCTTTCCCCGCTCATTCATTAAACAAATCCATCGCCATAAAATATATAAAAAAGCCCTTGCTTTCTAACGTGAAAGTGGTTTAGGTTAAAAGACATCAGTTGAATAAACATTCACAGAGACTTTTATGACACGCGTTCAATTTAAACACCACCATCATCACCATCATCCTGACTAGTCTTTCAGGCGATGTGTGCTGGAAGACATTCAGATCTTCCAGTGGTGCATGAACGCATGAGAAAGCCCCCGGAAGATCACCTTCCGGGGGCTTTTTTATTGCGCGATTGATAACGGTTCAGACAGGTTTAAAGAGGAATAAGAAAATGACAGACAACACTCGTTTACGCATAGCTATGCAGAAATCCGGCCGTTTAAGTGATGACTCACGCGAATTGCTGGCGCGCTGTGGCATTAAAATCAATCTTCACACCCAGCGCCTGATCGCGATGGCAGAAAACATGCCGATTGATATTCTGCGCGTGCGTGACGACGACATTCCCGGTCTGGTAATGGATGGCGTGGTAGACCTTGGGATTATCGGCGAAAACGTGCTGGAAGAAGAGCTGCTTAACCGCCGCGCCCAGGGTGAAGATCCACGCTACTTTACCCTGCGTCGTCTGGATTTCGGCGGCTGCCGCCTTTCGCTGGCAACGCCGGTTGATGAAGCCTGGGACGGCCCGCTCTCCTTAAACGGTAAACGTATCGCCACCTCTTATCCTCACCTGCTCAAGCGTTATCTCGACCAGAAAGGCATCTCTTTTAAATCCTGCTTACTGAACGGTTCTGTTGAAGTCGCCCCGCGTGCCGGACTGGCGGATGCGATTTGCGATCTGGTTTCCACCGGTGCCACGCTGGAAGCTAACGGCCTGCGCGAAGTCGAAGTTATCTACCGCTCGAAAGCCTGCCTGATCCAGCGCGATGGCAAAATGGAAGAATCCAAACAGCAACTGATCGACAAACTACTGACCCGTATTCAGGGTGTTATCCAGGCGCGCGAATCAAAATACATCATGATGCACGCACCGACCGAACGTCTGGATGAAGTCATCGCCCTGCTGCCAGGTGCCGAACGCCCAACCATTCTGCCGCTGGCGGGTGATCAACAACGCGTAGCGATGCACATGGTCAGCAGTGAAACCCTGTTCTGGGAAACGATGGAAAAACTGAAAGCGCTGGGTGCCAGTTCAATCCTGGTCCTGCCGATTGAGAAGATGATGGAGTGATCGCCATGAGCTTTAACACAATCATTGACTGGAATAGCTGTACTGCGGAGCAACAACGCCAGCTGTTAATGCGCCCGGCGATCTCCGCTTCTGAAAGCATTACCCGCACTGTTAACGATATTCTCGATAACGTGAAAGCACGCGGCGATGAGGCCCTGCGGGAATACAGCGCGAAGTTTGATAAAACCACGGTTACCGCACTGAAGGTGTCTGCTGAAGAGATCGCCGCCGCCAGCGAACGCCTGAGCGACGAGTTAAAACAGGCGATGGCGGTGGCAGTAAAAAATATTGAAACCTTCCACACTGCGCAAAAACTGCCACCGGTAGATGTTGAAACTCAGCCAGGCGTACGTTGCCAGCAAGTAACGCGCCCGGTAGCTTCAGTGGGTTTGTATATTCCTGGCGGCTCCGCCCCGCTCTTCTCAACGGTATTAATGCTGGCAACTCCGGCGCGTATTGCGGGCTGTAAAAAAGTGGTGCTGTGCTCACCGCCGCCGATTGCCGATGAGATCCTTTATGCGGCGCAGCTGTGCGGTGTGAAGGACGTGTTTAACGTCGGCGGCGCACAGGCCATTGCCGCACTGGCGTTTGGTACGGAATCTGTGCCGAAAGTGGACAAAATCTTCGGGCCAGGCAACGCCTTTGTCACCGAGGCAAAACGCCAGGTAAGCCAGCGTCTGGACGGTGCGGCGATCGATATGCCCGCCGGTCCGTCGGAAGTGCTGGTGATTGCCGACAGCGGCGCTACGCCGGATTTCGTGGCCTCTGATTTGCTCTCCCAGGCAGAACACGGCCCGGATTCACAGGTGATTTTACTGACGCCCGCTGCTGATATGGCGCGTCGCGTTGCCGAGGCCGTCGAACGCCAGTTGGCAGAACTGCCGCGTGCCGAAACGGCCCGCCAGGCACTGAACGCCAGCCGCCTGATCGTGACTAAAGATTTAGCGCAGTGCGTGGAGATCTCCAACCAGTACGGCCCGGAGCACCTGATCATTCAGACCCGCAACGCCCGCGAACTGGTCGATGGCATTACCAGTGCCGGTTCGGTATTTCTTGGTGACTGGTCACCGGAATCGGCAGGTGATTACGCCTCCGGCACCAACCACGTTCTGCCGACTTACGGTTACACCGCCACCTGTTCCAGCCTCGGGCTGGCGGATTTCCAGAAGCGCATGACCGTGCAGGAACTGTCGAAAGTAGGTTTCTCCGCGCTGGCTTCGACCATTGAAACACTGGCCGCCGCCGAGCGCCTGACTGCCCACAAAAATGCCGTTACTTTGCGTGTTAACGCCCTTAAGGAGCAAGCATGAACACCGTGACTATTACCGATTTAGCGCGTGAAAACGTCCGCAACCTGACGCCGTATCAGTCAGCGCGTCGTCTGGGCGGTAACGGCGACGTCTGGCTGAACGCCAACGAATACCCCACAGCCGTGGAGTTTCAGCTCACTCAGCAAACGCTCAACCGCTACCCGGAATGTCAGCCGAAAGCGGTGATTGAAAATTACGCGCAATATGCAGGCGTAAAACCGGAACAGGTGCTGGTCAGTCGTGGCGCGGACGAAGGTATTGAACTACTGATTCGCGCTTTTTGCGAACCGGGTAAAGACGCCATCCTCTACTGCCCGCCAACGTACGGCATGTACAGCGTCAGCGCCGAAACCATTGGCGTCGAGTGCCGCACAGTGCCGACGCTGGACAACTGGCAACTGGACTTACAGGGCATTTCCGACAAGCTGGACGGCGTAAAAGTGGTCTATGTTTGCAGCCCCAACAACCCGACCGGGCAACTGATCAATCCGCAGGATTTTCGCACCCTGCTGGAGTTAACCCGCGGTAAGGCGATTGTGGTTGCCGATGAAGCCTATATAGAGTTTTGCCCGCAGGCATCGCTGGCTGGCTGGCTGGCGGAATATCCGCACCTGGCTATTTTGCGCACACTGTCGAAAGCTTTTGCTCTGGCGGGGCTTCGTTGCGGATTTACGCTGGCAAACGAAGAGGTCATCAACCTGTTAATGAAAGTGATCGCCCCCTACCCGCTCTCGACGCCGGTTGCCGACATTGCGGCCCAGGCGTTAAGCCCGCAGGGGATCGTCGCCATGCGTGAGCGGGTGGCGCAAATTATTGCAGAACGCGAATACCTGATTGCCGCACTGAAAGAGATCCCCTGCGTGGAGCAGGTTTTCGACTCCGAAACCAACTACATTCTGGCGCGCTTTAAAGCCTCCAGCGCAGTGTTTAAATCTTTGTGGGATCAGGGCATTATCTTACGTGATCAGAATAAACAACCCTCTTTAAGCGGCTGCCTGCGAATTACCGTCGGAACCCGTGAAGAAAGCCAGCGCGTCATTGACGCCTTACGTGCGGAGCAAGTTTGATGAGTCAGAAGTATCTTTTTATCGATCGCGATGGAACCCTGATTAGCGAACCGCCGAGTGATTTTCAGGTGGACCGTTTTGATAAACTCGCCTTTGAACCGGGCGTGATCCCGGAGCTGATGAAGCTGCAAAAAGCGGGCTACAAGCTGGTGATGATCACTAATCAGGATGGTCTGGGAACACAAAGTTTCCCGCAGGCGGATTTTGATGGCCCGCACAACCTGATGATGCAGATCTTCACCTCGCAAGGCGTGCAGTTTGATGAAGTGCTGATTTGTCCGCACCTGCCCGCCGATGAGTGCGACTGCCGTAAGCCGAAAGTAAAACTGGTGGAGCGTTACCTTGCTGAGCAAGCGATGGATCGTGCCAACAGTTATGTGATTGGCGATCGCGCGACCGATATTCAACTCGCTGAAAACATGGGCATTACTGGTTTACGCTACGACCGCGAAACCCTGAACTGGCCGATGATTGGTGAGCAACTCACTAAACGAGACCGTTACGCCCATGTAGTGCGCAACACCAAAGAGACGCAGATTGACGTTCAGGTGTGGCTGGATCGCGAAGGTGGCAGCAAGATTAACACCGGTGTTGGCTTCTTTGATCACATGCTGGATCAGATCGCCACCCACGGCGGTTTCCGTATGGAAATCAACGTCAAAGGCGACCTCTATATCGACGATCACCACACCGTCGAAGATACCGGCCTGGCGCTGGGCGAAGCGTTAAAAATTGCCCTCGGCGATAAACGCGGTATTTGCCGCTTTGGTTTTGTGCTGCCGATGGACGAATGCCTTGCCCGCTGTGCACTGGATATCTCTGGTCGCCCGCACCTGGAATATAAAGCCGAATTTACCTACCAGCGCGTGGGCGATCTCAGCACCGAAATGATCGAGCACTTCTTCCGTTCGCTCTCATACACCATGGGCGTGACGCTACACCTGAAAACCAAAGGTAAAAACGATCACCACCGTGTAGAGAGCCTGTTCAAAGCCTTTGGTCGCACCCTGCGCCAGGCCATCCGCGTGGAAGGCGACACCCTGCCCTCGTCGAAAGGAGTGCTGTAATGAACGTGGTGATCCTTGATACCGGCTGCGCCAACCTGAACTCGGTGAAGTCTGCCATTGCGCGCCACGGTTATGAACCCAAAGTCAGCCGTGACCCGGACGTCGTGTTGCTGGCCGATAAACTATTTTTACCCGGCGTTGGCACTGCACAAGCAGCGATGGATCAGGTGCGTGAGCGCGAGCTGTTTGATCTCATCAAAGCCTGTACCCAACCGGTGCTGGGCATCTGCTTAGGGATGCAACTGCTGGGGCGGCGCAGTGAAGAGAGCAACGGCGTCGATTTGCTGGGCATCATCGACGAAGACGTGCCGAAAATGACCGACTTTGGTCTGCCGCTGCCGCATATGGGCTGGAATCGCGTTTACCCGCAGGCAGGCAACCGCCTGTTTCAGGGGATTGAAGACGGCGCGTACTTTTACTTTGTTCACAGTTACGCAATGCCAGTCAATCCGTGGACCATCGCCCAGTGTAATTACGGCGAACCGTTCACTGCGGCGGTACAAAAAGATAACTTCTACGGCGTGCAGTTCCACCCGGAGCGTTCTGGTGCCGCTGGCGCTAAGTTGCTGAAAAACTTCCTGGAGATGTGATGATTATTCCGGCATTAGATTTAATCGACGGCACCGTGGTGCGTCTCCATCAGGGCGATTACGGCAAACAGCGCGATTACGGTAACGACCCGCTGCCGCGCTTACAGGATTACGCAGCGCAGGGTGCCGAAGTGCTGCATCTGGTGGATCTGACCGGGGCAAAAGATCCGGCAAAACGTCAAATCCCGCTGATTAAAACCCTGGTCGCGGGCGTTAACGTTCCGGTGCAGGTTGGCGGCGGCGTGCGTAGCGAAGAAGACGTGGCGGCGTTACTGGAAGCGGGCGTTGCGCGCGTGGTGGTCGGCTCCACCGCGGTGAAATCACCAGAAATGGTGAAAGGCTGGTTTGAACGTTTCGGTGCCGATGCCTTAGTGCTGGCGCTGGATGTCCGTATTGACGAGCAAGGCAACAAGCAGGTGGCAGTCAGCGGCTGGCAAGAGAACTCGGGCGTTTCACTGGAACAACTGGTGGAAACCTATCTGCCCGTCGGCCTGAAACATGTGCTGTGTACCGATATCGCGCGCGACGGTACGCTGGCAGGTTCTAACGTCTCTTTATATGAAGAAGTGTGCGCCAGATATCCGCAGGTGGCATTTCAGTCATCCGGCGGCATTGGCGACATTAACGATGTTGCTGCCCTGCGAGGCACTGGCGTGCGCGGCGTAATAGTTGGTCGTGCATTACTGGAAGGTAAATTCACCGTGAAGGAGGCCATCGCATGCTGGCAAAACGCATAATTCCGTGTCTCGACGTTCGTGATGGTCAGGTGGTGAAAGGCGTACAGTTTCGCAACCATGAAATCATTGGCGATATCGTGCCGCTGGCAAAACGCTACGCTGAAGAAGGTGCAGACGAACTGGTGTTCTACGATATCACCGCTTCCAGCGATGGCCGTGTGGTAGATAAAAGCTGGGTATCTCGCGTGGCGGAAGTCATCGACATTCCGTTTTGTGTGGCGGGTGGGATTAAGTCTCTGGAAGATGCCGCGAAAATTCTTTCCTTTGGCGCGGATAAAATTTCCATCAACTCCCCTGCGCTGGCGGAGCCGACATTAATCACTCGCCTGGCGGATCGCTTTGGCGTGCAGTGTATTGTGGTCGGTATTGATACCTGGTACGACGCTGAAACCGGTAAATATCATGTGAATCAATATACCGGCGACGAAAGCCGCACCCGCGTCACTCAGTGGGAAACGCTCGACTGGGTAGAAGAAGTGCAAAAACGCGGTGCCGGAGAAATCGTCCTCAACATGATGAATCAGGATGGCGTGCGTAACGGTTACGACCTCGAACAACTGAAAAAAGTGCGTGAAGTTTGCCACGTCCCGCTGATTGCCTCCGGTGGCGCGGGGACCATGGAACACTTCCTCGAAGCCTTCCGCGATGCCGACGTTGACGGCGCGCTGGCAGCTTCCGTATTCCACAAACAAATAATCAATATTGGTGAATTAAAAGCGTACCTGGCAACACAGGGCGTGGAGATCAGGATATGTTAACAGAACAACAACGTCGCGAACTGGACTGGGAAAAAACCGAAGGACTGATGCCGGTGATTGTGCAACACGCGGTATCCGGTGAAGTGTTAATGCTGGGCTATATGAACCCGGAAGCCTTAGACAAAACCATCGAAAGCGGCAAAGTCACCTTCTTCTCGCGCACTAAACAGCGACTGTGGACCAAAGGCGAAACGTCGGGCAATTTCCTCAACGTAGTAAATATTGCGCCGGACTGCGACAACGACACTTTATTAGTGCTGGCTAATCCCATCGGTCCAACCTGCCACAAAGGCACCAGCAGCTGCTTCGGCGACACCGCTCACCAGTGGCTGTTCCTTTATCAACTGGAACAACTGCTCGCCGAACGTAAATCTGCCGACCCGGAAACCTCCTACACCGCCAAACTGTATGCCAGCGGCACCAAGCGCATTGCTCAGAAAGTGGGTGAAGAAGGCGTGGAAACCGCACTGGCAGCAACGGTACAAGACCGCTTTGAGCTGACCAACGAGGCATCTGACTTGATGTATCACCTGCTGGTGCTGTTGCAGGATCAGGATCTGGACTTAACGACGGTGATTGAGAACCTGCGTAAACGGCATCAGTGAGTTGCGGGGTAAGCGGATGCGATATTGTTGTCGCATCCGGCAAAAAAACGGGCAAGGTGTCACCACCCTGCCCATTTTCTTTAAAACCGAAAAGATTACTTCGCGTTGTAATTACGCAGAGCGTTACGCCCCAAGACAATCCCCGCGCCAACCATGCCGCCCAGCAGCACCGCCAGAATCAAGGTAATTGCCTTTTTCGGGCTATCGCGACGAATAGGTAACGTCGGTTTCATTACATAGCGGTAAGCATGAATATCAAGTTTATCAACGTCAAGATTGTCGATATCCAGCAGGTTTTGACGAGTCTGATAGTAGTTTGATGAGAACACCAACGGACGAGTCGCCTCGTGCTTAATCATCGACTCCAGCGCTTCGCTCCCCAAAAGGAACATAGTATCCTGGGTTACGTCCTGTGTCTGCTGAATCTGCGGCTTTGTCACCTGCGCCTGATTCGCATACTGCAACGCTTCCTGAATCTGACGGATACGCAGATCTTTCTGCTCCTGCGCAACCACTTCCTGGGTCTTCAGCGAATCCTGCAAGTTTTTCATACGCAGCGCGATGTTGTCTTTCAGGTCTTTTCCCAGTTCTTCATTTACCTGGTCGTCAACTTGCTGGATATACTTCGCCAGCTGCTTCTGAGCACCTTCAGGTGTTTCACCAACATAAGACACCGCCAATGGTAACGACTGGTTTTTAACGGTAGGCTCAATGGTCAGCTTCTCTGCTTCTTCCTGGTTATCCAGCGTTTCCGCTAATGCTGAGAATGCAGTGCTGTAACGTCCGATAAGCGAAGCCTGAATGTCGGAGACTTTCGGTACAGCCGATCCGTAGATCACATTCATCGCGTTCGTATAACCAGCGATTTGCCCCACATCAGGTTGAGTAACGATAGCTGTTGAAGTCCACTTTTCTTTGGCAACGGCCAGATACCCTATAGCCAGGGCAATAGCAACAATGACAGAGATGATAATTGTCATCTTGCCGCGCCACAACTGCACCAGTAAATCAATCAAATCAATCTGTTCCGGGTCATGGTTTTGCCCAGAAACATTATTATTTTCTACTCTCATCATTACCCTAACGGACGAAATAATTTTAAGTCGCCATAGTTTAGCGATAATCGCCATGAATGCTATAGGATAAATGATAAAAAGAATGAATTACTACAAAGGGAACATAAGAGAATCAGGGCGAAAATCGCCCTGATAACAGGATGTTAGTCGCTGCCAAAAAGATCGCGGGTGTAGACCTTATCTGCCACATCCTTAAGCTCTTCTGCCATACGGTTGGAAATAATGACGTCGGCTTGTTGTTTGAAGGTGGCGAGATCACGTTCCAGGCGAGAGTTGAAGAATGAATCTTCTTTCATCACTGGCTCGTAGATGATTACTTCAACACCTTTCGCCTTGATACGCTTCATAATCCCCTGAATAGAAGACGCACGGAAGTTATCTGAACCGCTCTTCATAATCAGGCGATAAATACCTACCACATGCGGTTTGCGTGACAAAATGGCATCGGCAATAAAATCTTTACGCGTGCGGTTTGCATCGACAATTGCCGAGATCAGGTTATTCGGCACAGACTGATAGTTCGCCAGTAACTGCTTGGTATCTTTCGGCAAACAATAACCACCATAACCAAACGACGGATTGTTGTAATGGTTGCCAATACGTGGGTCGAGACAAACGCCTTCGATTATTTGACGGGAATTCAGACCTAAACTTTCTGCGTAGCTATCCAGTTCGTTAAAGTACGCCACGCGCATCGCCAGGTAGGTGTTTGCAAACAGTTTAATCGCTTCTGCTTCGGTTGAGTCGGTAAACAGGGTCGGGATATTTTGCTTAATAGCGCCTTCCTGTAACAGAGCAGCAAAACGTTCTGCGCGTTCTGAACGCTCACCGATGACAATACGTGAAGGATGGAGATTATCGTAAAGGGCTTTACCTTCGCGGAGGAATTCCGGAGAGAAAATAATATTTTCAGTACGATATTTCTTATGCATCGCTGCGGTAAAACCAACGGGAACCGTTGATTTGATGACCATAACCGCATAAGGATTTATCTCAACTACGTCTTTAATTACTGATTCTACACTGGATGTATTGAAATAATTAGTTTTAGGATCATAGTCGGTTGGAGTGGCGATGATGACATAATCAGCATCCCGGTAGGCTTCATTTTTATCTAATGTGGCATTAAAGTGTATTTTATCTGATTGCAAAAACTGCTGAATTTCCTTATCAACAATTGGAGATATCCGATCATTCAGCATAGCAACGCGTGACGGTAAAATATCTAATGCCACAACCTCATGATTTTGTGCGATTAGAAGCCCGTTTGACAAGCCTACATAGCCGGTACCGGAAATGGTAATTTTCATTTCATGCTCTCAGAATTAACTTAACTGTGAATCATGATGTTTTTAGCATCCTGATAAGAGCTAAAAGTTTTAACGCTACGTTGTCAGATGGTCAACGCAACGAAAAACAATTCAGATTTTCTTTATAAGAATAGCTGATATTTATTAAGTTAATATTAAGCAGTGAAATTTAGTCTATAAGATAATTGGCAAAAAAAAGCCCGGCGCAATATACGCCAGGCCTCAATTTATTGTTAGTTAAATAAGATTAATCCAGCCATTCAGTATGGAACACACCTTCTTTATCAATGCGCTTATAAGTATGTGCACCGAAATAGTCACGCTGTGCCTGGATCAGGTTCGCAGGCAGAACAGCGGCACGGTAGCTGTCATAATAGGCAACCGCAGCGGCGAAGGTGGGAACCGGGATACCGTTCTGTACTGCATAAGCAACAACATCACGCAGCGCCTGCTGATAGTCATCGGCAATTTGCTTGAAGTATGGAGCCAACAGCAAGTTAGCGATCTGCGGATTTTCGGTATAAGCATCGGTGATTTTCTGCAGGAACTGCGCACGGATGATGCAGCCAGCACGGAAAATCTTCGCGATTTCGCCGTAGTTCAGATCCCAGTTGTACTCTTCAGACGCAGCACGCAGCTGAGAGAAGCCCTGGGCGTAAGAAACGATTTTGCCCAGATACAGCGCACGACGAACTTTTTCGATGAACTCAGCCTTGTCGCCAGCTGGCTGCGCTTGCGGGCCAGAGAGAACTTTAGATGCGGCAACACGCTGATCTTTCAGAGAAGAGATATAACGTGCAAACACAGACTCGGTAATCAGCGACAGCGGTTCACCGAGATCCAGCGCACTCTGGCTGGTCCATTTACCCGTACCTTTGTTTGCTGCTTCATCCAGAATCACATCAACCAGGTAGTTACCGTCTTCATCTTTTTTGGTGAAGATATCTTTGGTGATGTCGATCAGGTAGCTGCTCAGTTCACCGTTATTCCATTCGGTAAAGGTCTGTGACAGTTCTTCGTTGGTAAGGTTCAGGCCACCTTTTAGCAGAGAATAGGCTTCGGCAATCAGCTGCATATCACCGTATTCAATACCGTTGTGAACCATCTTCACATAATGACCAGCACCATCGGCACCAATATAGGTAACACATGGCTCCCCATCTTCAGCCACTGCGGCGATTTTGGTCAGGATCGGTGCAACCAGTTCATAGGCTTCTTTCTGGCCACCAGGCATGATGGAAGGTCCTTTCAGTGCACCTTCTTCACCACCGGAAACACCAGTACCGATAAAGTTAAAACCTTCTGCAGACAGCTCACGGTTACGACGAATGGTGTCCTGGAAGAAGGTGTTACCACCATCAATGATGATGTCACCTTTATCGAGGTATGGCTTGAGAGAATCAATAGCAGCATCCGTGCCTGCACCTGCTTTCACCATTAACAGGATGCGACGAGGCGTTTCCAGAGATTCAACAAACTCTTTTACCGTAAAGTAAGGAACCAATTTCTTGCCTGGATTTTCGGCAATCACTTCTTCCGTCTTCTCACGGGAACGGTTGAAAATAGAGACGGTATAACCACGGCTTTCGATGTTGAGCGCAAGGTTGCGCCCCATCACTGCCATACCGACGACGCCAATCTGTTGCTTTGACATTGTTTACTCCTGTCAGTAATATACTGCATGGTTTGCTTAACGGTAATATATTAACCTAAAATGACTACTTAAAGTAATAATTTAAAAAAATATTATTGGGCCTGTCTCTTATACACATCTGACGCTGCCGACGATCTACTCTG